>Ga0182014_10005754_pt1 | contig 13681 bp, 13 predicted proteins | sample 612S2DmetaG_FD_120489 | JGI IMG/M metagenome (GOLD analysis project Ga0182014, IMG submission 120489) | Permafrost microbial communities from Stordalen Mire, Sweden - 612S2D metaG | ecosystem: Environmental > Terrestrial > Soil > Wetlands > Permafrost | place: Sweden: Stordalen | collected... | reverse complement strand
TGACGACGCGCGCGCAACGCCTGACCGCCGCCGTCGGCCTTATCGTCGCTCTCGGCGGCGGTTGGAGTGCGGACGAGCTGCCCGCGCTGTGACCGTCGTCGGAGGCCGCGTCAGTCGGGAAGCGCGTAACGACGCGCAATGTCCCAGGCGGCGCGCGCGTCGGCAAGAGAAATCGCGCCGTCGTTGGCGGCGCGCGCGGTCTGCGCCGCCTGCACGAGAGCGGGGGGGCCGGAAGGATCGGGCAAGTCCGCCTGCCCGCTCGAAAGCGCCGTCTCCATCGCGGAAACGGCCGCGCCGTCGCCGCTCAGTTTGACCGCGAGCGCCAGCGCGACGGCGGGTCTCGACGCTTTCGCGAGGCGTGCGATCCGGTAGGCGTTAAGGAAGCGCTTCACGCCCCGCGGCGCGCCGGCGGCGAGCGGCGCGATCGCGGTCAGCAGCGCCGCCTCGGCCTGCGAAAGCGGCTCGAGCAACCGCGATTCTTTCGTGTCGACGAAGTTCGAGGGGTTGACGACGGCGTTGGAGCCGATGAGGCGCGCCGCGAATCGTCCGGCGTCGGCGAGGCCAAGGGTCTCGGCGTTGACGACGAGCTGAAGAAATTTCTCGCTTCGCCAGCGCGCCGCTTCGCCGTCGTTCGCGCCCGCGAAAATCGCGGGGTCGCACGCGATCACCCCCGCGCAGCCCGCCCCGAGCATCGTGCTCGCCGCCTCGATCAGGCGCAACGAATCGGCGGGCGCCATCGCGTCGAGATTGTCGAAGGCGAAGACCAGCCGCTGCGGCGCGGGAATCGCCGTCTGCCCCGGCCCGCCTATCAAGCGGCCGAGTTCGACGAAGAAAGAGCGCGCGGCCTTCGCCGGCGCTTCGGGCCCGCGCGCGAAGGCGGGGCCCGGGGCGCGCGCGAACGGCTTGGCGCCGCCGGCGCGCCTGGCGGTCGCCTGCGCGTGCTTGGCCGCGGCTTCGGCTTCCGCCGTCAGCGAGGCGACGCGTTGGGCCAGGCGGGCGGCGCTCGCGTCGAGTTCGCGCTGGCGTTCGCGCACGTCCTGATCGAGAAGCCGAACGCCGCGAAACAGCAAGGCGGCGAAGTCGAAAGCGCGCCAGAAATTGAGCGCTAGCGCAAGAACGCCGAAAACGGTCAGGATCTGGCGCGCCGTTTGCAGCAGTCCATCGTGCGCCGTCAGCCAGTCCGCGAGCGGAGCCAGCGCCGCGCCCACCGAGCGCAGCCAATCCGCGGCCACGGCGCCGCGCGCGTGCTCGACGCCGAACGCCAGCGCGAAAGCAATCAGCGCGGCCGCGAGCGAGCGCGCTTGGCTGCCATACGCCCAGATCGAGCGAACGACGACGCCGACGCGCGAGGCCGCGCTGGCGCTGTCGAGGTCGCGCACAAGATCGCGGTAGTTGGCCGCGGAATCGCCGTCGGCCAAGTCGAACCGGCGCAGCCGCGTCTCGATCGAGGCGCGGTTGGCGCGAATGAACGCCGCGACGGGCGATCCCGGGGTCTGGTAGAGTATCGACTCGGTGAGCCGCCCGCGCTTGGCCTCGACCTCGTCGCGCGCCGCGCGCTCAGCCTCTAGCCGCTTGCTGATTTCGTCGTGCCGCTCGGCGGCGGCCGCGGCGGCGCGCTGCGGATCGACGCCGGCATGGGCGGCTTCGTCGGCGAGCGCGGCGTAGCTGAAGCCGTTGCGATCGCGTTCTAGCGCGGCGAAAGCGGCCGACGCGATCGCTACGGCGGGATCGCCGTCGATGCCGGCCGCGTCGATCGGGATCACGACGACGCGGGAAAGATACCGCGTCCCGGGCGTCTTGCCGGCGACGGCGGCGAGGTTCTCGACCGCCTCGATGAGACGGCGGAGCGCAAAACTCTTGCCCGAACCGGTCCGGCCGACGATTCCGGCCAGGAACGGGGTCTGCGCCTCGTCGACGAGGCAGAGCTCGGCGAGCGGCTCGATCGCCTCGCCAATGTTCTGTAGGTCGGCGCGATCGCCGGCGTCGGCATAGAAAATCGCCTGCTGCGGGGCGCTCGGCGCCAGGTCCGGCGGCGGCGCCAAGGGAGTCTGGTCGAGGGTCGGCGGCGGCTCGCCGTCGATGCGGCCCGGTTCATCGTCCCTCTGGCCTTCGATCAAAGGAACCTCCCTCGGCTGTCGGGCGCGCATGGGCGAGAGACAGGGCTACGCCGCAGCGTCGCGCGGCGACGATTTGGCCGCCCCGTCCGCCCGCGTCAAGCGTAAATCCGCTCGGCCGACGGCGAATCCGGCGCCGCGGCGCTTCCGGATGCGGCGTTCGCGCTCGAAACAGGGGCGCCGATCGACGGACGGACGAAGCGACGGGAGGCCGCCCCCTCTCAGGTCACGCCGCCGCGAGGGCGCGAAACATCGCCCGCCCGTCGATTCCCCCGACCAGCGGATCGATGAGGTTCTCGGGGTGCGGCATCAGGCCGAGGACGTTGAAGGCCTCGTTGTAGACGCCGGCGATCTCGTTCATCGAGCCGTTCGGATTGGCGACGGCGCCGACGGCGCCGGCGGCGTCGCAGTAGCGGAACGCGACGCGTCCCGAGCGCTCCAACTCCGCCAGCCCCGCGGCGTCGATGGTGTAATTGCCTTCGCCGTGCGCGACGGCGAACTTGACCACCTGCCCGCGGGCGTAACCTCGCGTAAACGGGCTCGAGTCGTTTTCGACCCGAAGATGCTGCATCCTGCAAACGAACCGGCGCCCGGCGTTGCGCATGAGCGCGCCCGGCAGCAGACCCGCTTCGCACAAAATCTGGAACCCGTTGCAGACGCCGAGGACCAGGCCGCCCCGGGCGGCGTGCGCGCGCACGGCGTCCATGATGTGCGCGCGCGCCGCGATCGCGCCGCAGCGAAGATAGTCGCCATAGGAAAATCCGCCGGGCAGGACGACGAGGTCGGTTCCCTGAGGCAACGCGCGATCGGCGTGCCAGACGATCGCCGGCGGCGCGCCGGCCGCCTGCCTGAGCGCGCGGACGACATCGCCTTCGCGGTTGGAGCCGGGAAAAAGGACGACGGCGGCGCGCAGTGGATTATTCATGGTCGAGCGCGTAATCTTCGACGATCGTGTTGGCGAGCAGCTTCTCACACGCCTCCGCGAGCTTGCGATCCGCCGCGTCGCGATTCTCGGCGTCGATCTCGATGTCGAACACCTTGCCTTGGCGCACGGCGCGGACCCCGGCGACGCCGAGGGATTTCAACGCCCCTTCGATCGCTTTGCCTTGCGGATCCAGCACCCCCGGTTTCAGGGTGACGATTACGCGCGCTTTCATCGCCGAGCCTCGCTTTTGAAGAGACAGCCGCTCACGCCGCATGGGAAGCCGGCGTCAGCGTCAGCAGGGAATACAGCGCCGACGCGTCGCGGGTCGCGCGCAGTTGCGCCGCCATATTGGCGTCGCGAAGCACGCGCGCGATCGTCGCCAGCGCCTTCAGATGGTCGGCGCCGGCGCCTTCGGGCGCCACCAGCAGAAAAATCAGGTCGACAGGCAGTCCATCGAGCGCCTCGAAATCGATCGGCCGCTCCAACCGCGCGAAAATGCCGAAGATGCGCTCGCACTTGGCGAGCTTGCCATGCGGAATGGCGATGCCGTCGCCGACGCCGGTCGAGCCGAGGCGCTCGCGCTGGAGCAGCGCATCGAAGATTTCGCGCGCCGGCAGCCCCGACGCCGCGGCGGCGCGCTCGCTCATTTCCTGCAACGCCTGTTTCTTGCCGTTGACGCGAAGCGACGCGATGACCGAGTCGAGCGTGAGAAGATCGGTTAGTGACATATCGAACTCGAGTTGAGGACTTGCCGGCGAGGTCGGACTTTATGGCCGACTCGAAGCGAGCGCGTCATATCGACCCATTCGCGCCCTAATGTGGATCAAGCCAGCCGATCGCGCCGTCGGCTCGGCGATACACGACGTTCACGCGTGCGCTTCCCGCGTGCTGAAACACGAGAAACGGGGCGCCGCTGAGATCGAGTTCCGCGACCGCCGAGGCGACGGACAGGGTCTTCAGCGGTTGCGAACCTTCCGCGACGACGACCGGGTTGAAGTCGACCGGCTCTTCCTCCGCTTCCCCCGGCGCCTCGATCATGTAATTGGCGACTTGCAATCGAGCGCGCCCCTCGGCGCTCGGAGCGGCGGCCTGATGGTCCTTGAGCCGCTTCTTGTAGCGGCGCAGTCGCCGTTCGATCTTATCGAGCGCCTGTTCGACGCTCGCGTAGGGCTCCTGGGCGCCGCCCTCCGCCTGAAGGCTCCGACCCGAACTGAGATGCAACGAACAATCCGCGCGATACCCGGATCCTTCCCGCGATATGACGACGTGGCCGCTGACCTTGCCGTCGAAATAGCGCGCGATGATCGCCTCGACCTTGTCGAGCACGTGGCCGCGCAGGGATTCTCCGACGTCGAGGTTCTTGCCGGAAACTCGTATGGGCATAGATCGCCTGACCTCTCTAGTTCGCTCCAAGTCGAATCGCCTCGCGGCGACCATTTCCCAACTCACAGCGACGAGGATCCGCCGGCTCGCAAACCTGCGCGTCGCGGCCATGAAGCTCGATAATCGCAGCGGCCGCAGGCTTCGCTTGTTGCGCGCGGCTAGCGTTAGAAGCCCGCCGAGGCGATGTCAATCGCGGCCTCTGCCGTGGCGATCGAGAAGTCGAAAAGGCGCTTTTCGTCATAGGCCTAGCGGACTGCCGGGACGCCCAGGGGCGCCCATCGGCGACAATTTCAGGCGGCGGCGGTCGACCGAGGAAGGGATCCGCAGGGAGTCCCGATACTTGGCGACCGTGCGGCGCGCGACGACGATGTCGGCGCTGCGCAGCCGCGCGACGATGATGTCGTCGGAGAGCACGTCGCCTGGGTCCTCGGCGTCGATCATCTGCTTGATCTTGAAGCGCACCGACTCGGCCGAATGCGCCCGCGCCGCGCCGTTGGAGAGCGAAGCGATCGGCGTGGTGAAGAAATATTTCATCTCGAACAGCCCGCGCGGCGTCTGGATGAACTTGTTGGAGGTGGCGCGGGAAACGGTCGATTCGTGAACCCCGATCGCATCCGCGACCGTCTTCAGGTTCAGCGGCCTCAAGCCCGCGACGCCTTCGACGAGAAACCCGTCCTGACGGCGCACGATCTCGGCGGCGACGTTGAGAATGGTGCGCGCGCGTTGCTCCAGGCTCTTGGTCAGCCAATTCGCGCTCTGCAAGTTCGACGAGAGAAATTGGCGATCTTCCTCGCGCAGGGTGCCGCGCTTGATTCGCGTCGCATAGGTTTCGTTGACCAGCACCCGCGGCAAGGCCTCGCTGTTGAGCTCGACGCGCCAGGAATGGTCCGGCGCGGCGACGACGAACACGTCGGGAATCGCGGGCGGCTCGATCGCAGCGCCGAAACCGCGCCCCGGCTTGGGATCGAGGCGCCGGATCTCGTCGATCATTTCGGCCAGATCTTCGTCGTCGACGCCACAGGCGCGGCGCAGCGCCGGCAGGTCGCGCCTAGCCAGCGCCGGCAGATTCTCGATCAGCGCCCGCATCGCCGGATCGAAGCGGTCGCGTTCGATCAATTGCAACGTCAGACATTCGGCGAGGTTGCGGGCGAAGACGCCGGTCGGCTCCAAGGTCTGTAAGCGCTCGAGCGCCGCTTCGACGCGGGAGAGGGGGGCGCCGAGCCGCTCGGCGATTTCCTCGAGCGCGCTCCTCAGGTAGCCCGCTTCGTCGACCGCGTCGATCAACGCGGCCGCGATCAGACGGTCGACGGGCTCACGAAGCGCGATCATCGCCTGCCGGGTCAGATGCTCGCTCAAGGTGACCGGCTGAGCGACGTAGGCTTCGAGGTCCGGCGCGCCCTCCTCGCCGCCGCGCCCGGCCACTCCCGTCCACGAAGTCGCCGAGAGACCTTTGCCTTCGTCTTGCGGCGCGCGCTCCAGCGGCGTCGCAGCGCGGTCGGGATCGAAGGCGTTGTCGATCTCGGTGCCGAGATTCTGGGCGAGCGCGACGGGATCGGATTCGAGCGATTCGGAGGCCCAGTCACCGGGTTCGACGGCGTCCACAGGCGGCTCGGGGTCCCCTCCCTCGCCGGGCGCTTCCGCGGCGGGCGCGTCCTCGGCCCGCTCCAGCAGCGGATTGCGCTCCAACTCGCCCTCGACGAAGGCGGCGAGTTCCGCGTTCGGCATCTGCAGAAGCTTGATCGCCTGCAACAGCTGCGGCGTCAGCGCCATCAACTGGCCTTGACGCATTGCCAGTTTGTGCGAAAGCGCCATCCCCGACCACCAACTCGCTTCTACGCGTCGCAACGCCGCGCGAATTCGCGGCTCGGTTTTTGCTTGTATCACCCTTATACCACGCGGAGGCGACGAGAAAGCAATGCCCCCGTCTCGCCGGCGGCGCCGACGATGGGCAGGGTTAACGCGGCGTGACGGCGGTGTGCGCGTCGACCGCGCCGCTCCGATGCGGCGAGGCGCACCGATGGTCTTGGCCGAGTGAAGCCGGGCCGTAGGGCCGGCTCCCCGCGGCGGAGACCGCGGAGGCCGACGCCCCGAGCCGCGCGCCAACGATCAGGGCTCGCGCGCGTCATTGCTGGTTGAAATGGGCGTTCTGGCGAACGCCCCATGGCGCGCCGCCCGGCAAAACGGCCATGGCGCCGCGCGCGAGTCGGGCGGAGCGACGAGGCGATACGTCGAATTTCGATGCGCGAATCCGGCGCCCTTGCGAAGCCGGATCGGGGCGGGGGCCGCGCCGCGCGATCTCGTTGCGGCGCGACCCCTCTCGCCACGAGGCCCGCGCGACCTCTTAATCGCTTGCCCTCTCCAGGCGAACGCGCGGGGTCTCTCCGCCGCGCCAACGGGGGCGAGGGCAACGGGAAGGTGGGCGTCCTTTCGATGCGGCCGGCGCGAGCCGTCAGAAATCGAAGCCCTTCTTCTTCATTTCCTCTCGGGCGCGGGTGAGAATGTCCGTCGACAATTGTTGGCGCCAGGCGCGCGCGAGATTGCCGACTTCCTGCACCACCGAGGGCTCGACCGCGACATACTTCTTTCCGGTCGGGCTGTCGTAGAACGCCAGGGTGTCCTTGAGTTCCTGCTCGGTCATTTTGCTCGCCAAGAATTTCACCGAGTCGGTCATCACCGCTTGTTCGGTCTTGACGAACTCCGGCTCGATGGCCAGCACCGTCTCGTGCAGCGCGTCCTTCAGCTCCGGGCGCGTCGACGTGACGTTGTGCTCGAGCTGCGCGAGCATCCCCGGCACGACCTGATCGATAGACGCCTTCATGCCGATGTCGACGAAGATCTGGTTGGCGTAGTTCAGCGCGGCGGGCGTCGGCTCGTCCGCGCGCGCGCCGACGCTCGAGATCGCCAGCGCAAGCGCGGCGCCGAGCAAGGCCTTGATCTTCATGTTTGACGAGGACACGATTGCATTCTCCTTTGGGTTATGGCGGTCAGGCGGGGGCGCCGAGAATCTCGACGCCGTTCGGCCCGGCGACGATGGCGGCGCTCGCCAGGCCGATGAACAGGCCGTGCTCGACGACGCCCGGGGTGAAAGCGAGGGCGCGGGCGAGCGCTTCCGGGTCGGAGATCGCGCCGAAGGCGCAGTCCAGAATATAGTGCCCTCCGTCGGTGACGAAATGACCGCCGTCGCGCCGGCGCAGCGCGAACGTTCCGGTCAGGCCGAGCGCGGCGCTGGCGCGCTCGACGCGCCGACGCGTCGAGGCCAGGCCGAAGGGGACGACTTCGATCGATAGGGGGAAGGCGCCCAGGCGCGCGACCCGTTTCGTCGAATCGGCGATCGCCAGCATGCGCCGCGACGACGCCGCGACGATCTTCTCGCGCAGCAGAGCGCCGCCGCCGCCCTTGATCAGGCGCAGCGACGGATCGATTTCGTCGGCGCCGTCGACCGTCAGGTCGAGTTCGGGGATGTCGTCCAGGGTCGCCAGCGGCAAGCCGAGCGCCTCGGCCTGGCGGAAAGTCGCCTCCGAGGTCGGCACACAGACGACGTCGAGGCCGCGTCGAACTCCTTCACCGACGAGATCGACGAAGTGGCGCGCGGTCGAGCCGCTGCCGAGCCCGAGCTTCATTCCCGGGCGTACGAAGCTCATCGCGCGTTCGGCGGCTTGACGCTTGAAGACTTCCCTATCCGACAAAGGGCGAAACTCCGCATTCGCTTTGGCCGCGCATCCGCACGAGAGCGTCGGAGCTCCGCCGACGCGTCCTGCGCCGATGGCCTAATGGCTCCGCGGCGGAAAGGCAACTCGCGGCGGGAGGCCGGCGGATGGCCGAGGGGAGGGATGTCTCCGACGTCGTCAAAGCCCGTGTTCGGCGTCGATGCGGCGTTCGGAAGATCCGGCGTCGCTCCGCCCCCGGGGCGAACGTTCATGGCGTCGCTCGGGTCGGCGGCGATGCGGCGCCCGAGGCCCGTGACGCGACCGGCGAGCGCAAGCCTCGGACGCCCAGGGCTTTATGGCGCCGCAGCATCGGGCGGCGCGCGGCGCGCGGTCAAAATCGATTTCGCGTTCGATTCTTGCCAACGACGCGAATTTGGCCCCATCACGTTCACCGGCTGCAAAGAAATGTTGGGTAACGACGTGATGGCGGCGCGCGGCGCTGCAACGCCCGCCTGCTATTCCGCCGCGGACGAACATGGAGCGAGGAACAGCCGAAATGACCGCGATGGCGCCTTTTTTTCGGATGATCGACGGGCTGGAAGGGTTCGAGATGGTCTGCTTCTGGCTGGCCGCGTTCGTCGGATTCTTCCTGATCGGGTTCCTGCTCGACTATCTCATGGGCCGGCAAGGCTTTGGCCCCTACGTCAATTCCGGGCTGGCGGTGGTCGGCGTTTTTTGCGGGCTGTACGCGCGGTACAATTATTTCCTCCCCTACGTCCGCTACGAGCCCTACTTGAGTTTCGCCCTGCTGTTCGCCGCGCCGGTCGTGCTGATCGTGATCTTGAGCTTCACGCGAACGCGGGTGTTTTCGCGCTGAGCGAATTTTGGCGAGGCGCTGGCCGCCGTTGGCGGTCAGGGCGGTCCGGCGACGAAGCCGGCGTCGTTGGGAGCCGGGATCGGCGGCGGGATCGCTTTCTCCAATGCGTCCTCGCCCGGCGCAAGGCGGATTTTGCTCAATTTTGCGCCGGCCCGGCGGACCTTCGACGTCCCGCTATTTGCCGCGGTGCAAAAATTGCCGCGGTGCAAAAAAGTGTTCCCAAGGACGGAAAAAAGGGCCTATCTTACTTTGCGTCCGGCGGGAGCCAGCGTGCGGTCGAGACGGTCAGACGATGTCGAATTCCCTTAAGCCGATCACCATCAAGAAGTACGCGAACCGGCGCCTCTACAACACCGCTTCCAGCGCCTACGTGACGCTCGCCGATTTGGCCAAGATGGTGAAGATCGGCGAGGATTTCGTCGTTTACGACGCCAAGACCAACGAGGAGATCACCCGCTCGGTTCTTGCCCAGATCATCTTCGAGCAGGAGGGGATCGAGGGACAATCGCTGCTCCCCGTCGCCTTCTTACGTCAGCTCATCCGCTGCTACGGCGATAGCGTGCAGGCGTTGCTGCCGAGTTACCTCGAATACTCGATCGACCAGTTCAACGGCGAGAAGCAGGCGATGCGCGAAGCGGCGAGCCGCGCGTTCGGCAAGGGTCCGTTCTCGACGTCGTCGTTCGCCGCGCTCCAGGAACTGACGCGAAAGAACCTCGCGGCCTTCCATCAAGCCTTGGGCCTCTTTTCTCCCTTCGCGGCCGGCGCGGCGCAACCGGCCGCTCCCCCGAAGGCAGAGACGCTCGCGCCGAGCGCCGACATCGACGATCTCAGAACGCAGCTCACCGAGATGCGGCGTCGCCTGGACAGCCTCAGCGAAAGGACCTGATCGCTCGGCCGACGCTCACGCCGCGCCCGACACCAGTCGCGGCTCGGCGGCGCGCGGCTCGTGAATTTCCGGGCGGCCGAGGAAGTGCCCTTGGAGGTAGTCGATCCGCCATTCGCCAAGCAGCCGGCGCGTTTCGGCGTCCTCGACCCACTCGGCGACGGTCTGGATGCCGAGATGGCGCGCGAGGTCCGCTAGCGTGCGCACGAAGAAGCGATCGTCCAGCGAGCGCGCGATGTTCTGCACGAACGCGCCGTCGATCTTGACGATGTCGATTCGCAAGCGGCGCAAATTGCGAAACGAGGTGTGTCCGGCGCCGAAGTCGTCCATCGCGACGGCGATCCCGAGCGCCTTCATGCGAGCGATGATCCGCTCGGCGTCTTCGATCGGCTCGATCGCCAGCGTTTCGACGATTTCCACGATCAGCCGCTCGGCGGTTCCCGGACGACTCGCCAGCTCCGCCTTCAGGCGATCGACCCAGTCGGGGGAGCGCAACGTCACGACGGAGATATTGACCGCGACCCTCAGTTCGGGTTCGGCCGCCAGGCGATCGAGGGCCAGTTCCAGCACGCGCTGATCGAGCTGCTCGATGAGCCCGAGTTTTTCCGCGACCGGGAGCAGCGCTTCCGGGCCGGCGAGGCGGCCATCGTCCTGGCGCACGCGCAGCAGCGCTTCGAAAAAGGCGATTCCCCCCTCTGCGGCGGCGACGACCGGTTGGTAGGCGAGCACGATTCGGCGCTGGTTGAGCGCCGAAACGATTTCATCGGCGATCGCCCTTTCCCGGCGTTGCGCTTCGCTCTCGGCCTGACCCGGCGCGTAGAGCGCGTAGCGATCGGCTTCGCCGGCGGCTTGTTCGAACGCCTCTTCGGCGCGCTGGAGAAGGCGGCAGGCGTTGCGGCCGTGCCGCGGCGCGAACGCGGCGCCGATGCGGACCGTCGCCCTGACGGCGCCGAGGGCGGTTGCGAACGGTTCGCCGTTGATGCGGCGCGCCAACCTCCGCCCGGCCAGCGTCAGTTGCTCGGCGTCGCCCGCCGAGAGAAGAACCGCGAACTTGCCGCCTGCGTAATGCGCGAGCTCGTCGATCGAGCGCATGTTCGCTCGCAGGCGACGGCCCACCGTCGCGATCACCTCGTCCGCCGCGTCATAGCCATGGCGCCGATTGAGCTCGGCGAGGCCTTCGACGCCGACGATCAGAACCGCGAAAACCGCGTCGCCCGGCTTGGCGTGAGCGAAGCGCGATTCGAGCGCTTCGTTGAACGCGCGCCGGGTCGGCAGCGCGCCCTCGCGTTGGCGCGAATTCGCCGACGCGGCGTCGAGACGCGATTCTTCGTCTCGCTTGAGGACCCTGAGAACGCCGTGCGCGCGCGCCGGCCGACCGTTCGCGTCGGCGAACCAGCGGCCGAAGTCCTCGATCGCGCGGCTCGCGCCGTCCGGCTGCGCCAGGCGATAGGCGGCGCGGTAGGGCGCGCCCTCGCCCTCGTCGCGCGTCGAGGCGTTGTGGATCGCTTGAAATCGCGAGCTGTCCGAATCGGCCGTCACCAGCTCGGCGAAGGCGGCGCCGCTCGCCAACGAGCCGGCGGAAAACGCCGCCAGCGTCTCCCCGACGTTCGCGCCCCAGCTCAACCGGTCGCTGGCGATGTCCCAATCGTAGACCACCGCATTGAGGGAGCCGAGAATGGAGCGCGGGTCGAGCTCGCGCGACGGGGCCGCGGCCCTTTGGCCCCGCGCCTCGTCCGAGCGCGGGAACTCCCCTCCGCCCCGCGCCGGGGCTTGGCGATCGGAAAAGCCCTCGATTTCCTGCACGCGGTCCGCCCCCCTCGATGCGTCCTCGATCGCGCGCGCCGCGACGACGACGGGCCCGCTCGGGGCCGCCCGGACAATGGGCGGAATGAGTTAACGCAACGTTTACGTTTAACGTTTCGGCAACCAAGAATCGGCGCGCCGAGCCGCTCAGAAGCGATCCTTGCGGGCGCGAATTTCCGCGAACACCGCCGCCGGGTCGGCGCCGACCATGCCGAGCGCCGCCTGGACGCTCGGCGATTCGGCGCGAAGAAACGGATTGGCCGCCAGTTCCGCCGCGATCGAAGTCGGCACTGTCGGCTTGTCCTCCGCGCGCAACCGCGCGACTTCGGCGGCGCGGCTCTTGAGAGCCGCGTTGTCGGGTTCGATGGTCAAGGCGAAGCGCGCGTTGGCCTCGGTGTATTCATGGCCGCAATAGACTGCGGTCTCGCCCGGCAAAGCGGCGATTTTCAACAGCGAATCCCACATCACCGAATAGGGCGTCTCGAACACCCGCCCGCACCCGAGCGAAAACAGCGCATCGCCGGTGAAGACGATCTCGTCGTCCTCGAACCAATAGACGACGTGGCCCGCGGTGTGTCCGGGCGTCTCGATGACCTTGGCGACGAGTCCGCCGACGCGAACGCGATCGCCTTCGCTCAGGCGCGCGTCGAGCGAATCGATGCGCGCCGCTTCCTTGGCCGGTCCGGCGACGCGCAGCTTGGGAAAGCGCGCCCTGAGGCCGGGAACGCCCTGGACGTGATCGGCATGATGATGGGTGATCAGAACGTCGGTCAGCGCCCAACCCCGCGCGGCGGCGGCGGCGGCGGTCGCGTCGGCGTCAGGCGCGTCGATCGCGACCGTCGCGCCCGATAGCGAATCGTGAATCAGGGCGCCGTAATTGTCCTTCAGACAGAGAAACTGATGCACCTGCGCCGTCATGCCGATTTTCTCCGCCGAGCCTTGCCGCCCGCGTCGAGCCTCCGCCGCGACTGCATTTGCGCCGCGGCGCGGATGGGTCCAAATTCGCTCGCGCTCCGATAGGCGTAACCGTTCATGCCGCTCGACGTCAACGATCTCATCGCTTTCTATTCTTCGCCGCTCGGCGACGTTTCGCGTCGGCTGATCGGGCGGGTGCTGCGCGCGCGCTGGGATAATTGCGCCGGGCTGTCGATCCTCGCCCTGGGCTACGGCGGACCCTATCTCGAGCGCTTTCGCGACGAGGCCGAGCGCGCGCTCGCGTTCATGCCCGCCGAGCAGGGGGTGGTCAACTGGCCGGCGAGCGGACGCTCCGCCTCGGCGCTGGTCGCCCTCGACATGTTGCCCCTGCCGGACTCTTCGATCGATCGCATCCTCGTCGTTCACGCGCTGGAGACCGCCGAGCATCCGAGCGTGGTGCTCGAAGAGGCGTGGCGGGTGCTGAAGCCGGGCGGGCGGATCATCGTGGTGGCGCCGTCGCGGCGCGGCGTGTGGGCGCGCGTCGACGGCACGCCGTTCGGCCAGGGCCAACCCTATTCGAAGGGGCAATTGCGCGATTTGATGCGCGAGGCGTTGTTCTCGCCGATCTATTGGGGCGAGGCGCTCTACGCGCCGCCGTTCCGGCGCCGCTTCTCCATCAATTCCGCGCCGGCGATCGAGCGCGTCGGCGCCGTGATCGGCCTGCCCTTCGCCGGCGTGCAGATTGTCGAAGCGACCAAGCAGGTCTATCGCCCGGTCGGCGTGCGCCGCGTCGCACGTCGCGAAGTCGTCGCGCTCCCGCCCGGTCTCGCCCCCGTCGCCCATCGCGAAGGGGCTCTAACCGAATGCATGGCGCAATTCGACCCCCGGCCCACCCCTGGTCACAGCCGCAACCGCGCTTGATCCCGCGATTGGCCGACCCGTCCCAATTTGACCGCGTAGCACTCATCTGCGCGGGTCTCAGAGACCCGCCATGGCCCGACGCCTGTACCTAACACGCATCGAAGAGTCCCGCCGCGCGGTCTCTGCGTTCTACGGTCCGGAAATATATTCGGGCACTCCTGCGAGCCGGTGTTCGTACGACAGAGCTTACGCTTCCAAGGGATTCAATTTCCC
>Ga0182014_10005751_pt1 | contig 13683 bp, 13 predicted proteins | sample 612S2DmetaG_FD_120489 | JGI IMG/M metagenome (GOLD analysis project Ga0182014, IMG submission 120489) | Permafrost microbial communities from Stordalen Mire, Sweden - 612S2D metaG | ecosystem: Environmental > Terrestrial > Soil > Wetlands > Permafrost | place: Sweden: Stordalen | collected... | reverse complement strand
CCGTGCCTTCAGCCGGAACGCCAGCTGCTTCTGCTCGTTCGTGAGGTGACCCCGCATTTACGTCCTCCAGACCTCGGCGGACCGAAGTCTCACACGTCGTTGCGTTCACCACTTGAAAGCGCCTAGTAGAAAGGAGTTTGGAGAGATGATCGAGGAAAGAGGCAGAGAACTTGCAGCGTTCTACGGTCGGCGATTTGTTGAGACCGGAGAGGTGCCTCTCAGAAGCTGGTACGACCCGGAAACGCAGAGGGCGATTGCTGAATTCAAGGGGCTGACCTTCGGCTCAGTGAAGAGCAGCGATGATGGCGGCGGCGATTGCCGCAGCTAGAGTGAGGAGGCCAAGAGGAACAGTGACCCGCCAGAAGAGGTGACTGGTGTGCTTCGAGTTCTTCTGGGTTTCCACGAGTAGACCGGTGAGCACTGCTTGTTGGTCTTGAGAGACGCGTAGCAGAGCCTCGGTGGCCCGAGCAGTATCGACGGTGGCGCCTACCACGGGGCTGGGTTCGACGGAGAGCACCGGTACTTCCGCGTAGGCATCCATCCGAGGGAGGTTGATAGAGATGGCGCTGAGGGTCTTCTGAGCATCTAGCATGGCCGCCGCCACGCTACCGGCACCAAACGCCGAGTCAGCAATTCGAGAGATGTTCACGGCATCCTGAGCCGTAGTTCCCAGGGTCCTCTTGATGGCGGTAAGACCCGTAGGTCCCGCAAGAGTGGAAGCAAGGGGTGGGATGGTGCCGTGAGAGCGGCGCTTGGGCGGCGGAGAGGGCGAAGGTGCCTCGGGGCTAGCTTCAGTGTTGCTATCGGAGGAAGGAGACTGAGGAGGAGACTCATCAGGCATCGGATCTATCCCAACCGAGTTGTCCTTGCTCGGGCTCGGCAGGCTCAACTCGGGGAGCCCGACGATGGGTGACATTCGCGCCGGTTAGATGAGGGTAGTCTACGTAGAGGGACGGGAAAGCCATCCGGCCCTCCTAAGAGTCTGCACCCGGAAGCTCGCCTTGTAGGTTGATCCTGGCAGCGGCGTCCCTCAACTACCACCCCCAGGGGGGAGATCCTGAGGGGCGGTGAACATTGACCACCACGGCTCATCAGCGAGCGGACCTAGGTCTGGGTGCGCCGGACCTACTTCACCGAGCACATCTGCCAGCTTGTCCGGGTCCATAACCGCGCTGGCGAAGTCATAGCCTCTCCTCGCAGCCGCAGCCTTGGCGGCCTGAATACGCTCCACAGCCTCCTTCGCGTTGAAACCCACGGCGAAAGACATCTTCTCGATAGTCCGCGTCCACGATTGACGAGCAGTCCGTGGGCGAAGCCTCAGAAGCAGCTCATATGCCAGGAGATCAGCCACTTGAAGGGGCGGGTGGTCGCATGAGCGTCCGAAAGTGGGATCGGGGCCTAGCCGGGTACGGAGGTTGCTAACTACCTGACGGGGGATAGCGGTACCCGCCGGAATGCGGTTCTTATAGACATCATAACCCTGCAAGGCCTGATACCTGAACTCTCGTTGGTCGTCAAAGACGAACGCGATCTGCTCACCGTCAGGACACCATTGGACAGCCGCCATGAGTACTTGCCCGAACGCGAAGAGCCACGGTTTCTCGAACACAGCAGGGAGATTTGGGGGAAACAACTCCGAGAACATCACCTTCCACGCAGCGACATTCATCGCGACCCCGATTCCATTAATGCCTTCGTGTGCTTGGATGATTTCAGCAAACTCGCGGTAAAGTGACTCGCGGCGCTCTTTGCTCAACTCCACGAATTCCTCAACGCCCTGAGCACAGTCGCTGGCGTGGAACTCAGCGAGATCTTCGCGGTCGAGGACCCGCTGCCAATCTTCAGTGAGAGCTTCCCACACCGAAGAGCGAGCTAAGGCACCAGCAATGACGAAGTTCTGTTCGCCACCACTCTCGTCGAAGTAACCGTGGATGTCAAGCGCCATTAGGTTGTCTCACACCCCCGCAGTCCAGGACCCCAATGTTCCACCCGGAGCATTGACCAAGCCGTCCAGACTGTCGATGCGAGGCTGTGTCAGCTCCTCCGTCGTCACCTTCAAGTGCAGCGTGCCCTGAATCGCGTCGGGGACGTTCCCCGCGGTCATGCTCCAGTGAATCTCGTATGTGCCGTCGGCATCAATTCTCAGGAATACGGGTTCGTTCGGATCTATGGGCACCCCGTGAAGCAACTTCCCGATAGAGTACTCGATCCGCGGCGGGCTCGCAGTCACCCAGGGTCCTCTTAGGTTCGGGGGCGGAAGGTTTGGTCCCATGGGAGGCAATCCACCTACGAACGGCACCGTTGCATTCACCGAGCTGAGGTAGTCTAGTCCCGGGAAGAGACTACGACGCTTGAATCGCGGTGGCTCTGGCAAACGAACATCTAATGCTGGCTTCTCATCGAGGCAAACGAAGGACGATGGGAAGTCCAAAGTGATCCGCACATCGTCGGCAGGCACTCTCCCGGTGTTGGCGAAGCGGAGACTGATGCTAGCAAAACGGTGCCGGTTGCGCCTCCAGTTGTCGTACACCTGAACGCTGGTACGAAGGAGACCAAGATACCTCTCGACTTCTGTGTGGAATTCCGCCCTATCGTCATCGGTGACCCGGCGAAACCCGGCGAGATTCATCAAGTCGCGCGTCATTCCCGAAGCGGGCGTAGACGCTGGCGGTGGCACTGATGCCAAGGCGTCTATCCGAGCGGATTCCAGGATCTGGTCCAACTGCAGAGCGCGACCGTCGGCCATTCGTTTCCAGTCAAGCCGTGATGTCAGGGCGGCATCTGTACGAAAGCAGAGGGTTGGTTCAGGCCGTTGTGCCCGAGCCGTTTCAATGGAGCCCTGAGTGAGCTCGGCAAGCCTGCGCATGTCCTCGGCAAGCTGATCCAGCCGCTGAGCGGAATGAGTGTCCGATCGCACTTGGAGGACTAGAGAGATGATGACGACAAGAGCCGCGACGGTGCCCACAGCGAGGCTCGCAGCGGCCAAGGGCGATGCCGTTCCTCTCAGTCCAAGGGAGGTTCCAACGGCAATGCCTACGACGGCAATGCCACCTAGGCCCCAGACCGCTGCTATCTTCATGCCCTGAAACGAGCGGTTATCCCTAATTGGCACGCTCCCACCTCAACCCTCTCGCTTATCGGCGGTCATCTCAGCCTCATGCCTGCGGCCAGGTACGGGCGCCGAGCGAGGAGCAACTCCAGGTGGCTCTCCGCCCACATCTCGACCTGCGGTTGCTTACCGGCATCATTGTGCTTCTCGATGTACGCCACGCCGTCCTGGGTGAAGCGCCCGCTTGTCGCGATGATGAGGACATGGACGCGCGGGGGTTCCCATAGGCTGACCTCGGCAATCAAGCTCGCGACATCTTTTGCGCTTACTGACTCCGCAAGCCGATGTCGCGCCTGAATGAGAACCCGCTCGCGCCTGGATCCTGTGAGGGGATCTGTCGTAACGCGCTCCACCGATAGATCACGGCCTCGATCGGGGGCATTCGTGTGCATCAACCATGCGGGGTTAGCGTACCCTTCCGCATCGCTGATGAGGTTGAAGATCAGTCGCTCAAACTCCTCGGCGGCGATTTGGTCCCACCGAAGCTTCGTAGTTACTGTTCCTTCCGGCTGCGAGTCAACCAGTCCTTCCAGATCATCCACTATGGTCGGAACGGGTTCCAGTTCGCTGTACAGTGAGGCCTCGAACTCCTTGCGGACAACAGGCCAGTCGCCGTCGCTGATGTCATGTGCGTCAACACCCATGCCAAAGCTAAGATGCCTATGCAGGTCGGTCCACGCCTTGTTTCGCGTAACAACATTGCCTGCCAGGCGCTCTACCTCATTGAAGGCTGCGACCAATTGGGTCCAAGCCGGATCGTCGCGAAGAATGTCATGCGTGCGTCCACACCGAGCAGTGAGGTCAGCTAGAATCTTGTCAATGTTTGAGACGAGCTCCTGTGCCCTTCTCCTGGCCAGCTTTCGGCGCAGTGCTGCGAGCTTGAAGCCGTAGTCTTGGATCTGCAGGCCAGGGGATTCAATGTCCGACTCAAGTTTCATCGCGAACTCGGGTTCTCCGAGGTCTGCCGCATCTAACCGATTCTGAGCGATGTCATCAAGGTCCAACGGGACGGCTTGAATCCGAAAGTCGCCGATCGCCGGCAGTCCCTGAACGATGACCACATACGCGTGCTTGAGCTCGCGATGGCGACGCCCCTCCTCACTGCCCTCCATGAACATTATTCCGTGAGGAATCAGACCCAGCATCTCGTCCCACACCTTCTGGAGGCGACGGAGGTTCGCCTCAGCGATATCAAATTGCTCAAGAGCTGCTTCAAGATCCATGCGGCCCTTCCCCGTTGTAGCTCTGGACCATCATTTCCAGCATCCGCGGGCCCACCTGCTGGGCGTAAGCTTGCATCGCGCCCCGTTGTGGCCATAGCGTGTCGAAACTGTGGACGGTGCGTTGGGCGAAGGCGTGTAGTCCTTCTATCTCCACCTGGGTTGCCATTTCTTCCGGAAGTAGGACTTTCCCGTTGCGGAAGTCCACATAGGTGGCACGAAGTCGCATTTCGTTGAAAGCTCGATCCAAGGGAAAGGCGGCCTTGGAAAGAACGCCAAGTGTCTGAATGCGCGATGCCGCTTGGCTGAGTTGATCGTCAATCAGGTCCGGAGGGGGCGGTGTCCAGTCGTTGTCGCCCTGGTCGTCTTGGTTTGGAGGAGCTTCGGAGCGCAACTCCTCTTCCAAACGGCCGAGGATAAGTAGTCGGTTCTTAGCGCCATGATTCGACCAGGCTTTCCAGAAGCCCGGCCAATCAGGCTCGCTCCAGCCGGTACCGAGCATCAACCAAAAAGCGAAGAGAAGCCTCACCTTGGAGAGCTCCTCCAGGGCAATGTGTCCAAGCGAGTACGCCTGCGGAAGGTAGTGGCTGGTAAGCAGCAGCTCGGAGGCGGCGAGGGTTCGCTTTGCATGCCCGAGGGTCGCATCGAACAACGCCTCGGTCTCCTCAAGACTGAGTGCCGGTCGCCGCTGATCGCCTCTGCCCCGACCCGTCCCAGGTTTCCTTGCAGGCTCCTCTTTCTGTCTGGAAGGCTCCCCGGCCTCTCCTTCCGCCCCACCCTCAGTGTCCAGCCGGCTCATCCCCGCCCCTCCCATGTGCTGACCTCAACGGGCAGCAGCCCCTCAGCCAGGGCACAGCGGGTACAGAGGGTCTTCACCCTGAAGTCCCCCTCCATCAGCACGCCGGGCTCGCCACAGAGCTCACAGATGGCTCTGGAAGCCTCCGTGGCGCTATCCAGGCGGGCTTGGATGGCCACGGCAACCTCGGGAGCACTCTCGGGAACATGGATGGCGTCGAGCAGCTGATCTTGGTCGAGGCGAGGGAGGTGGAGTTCGTCGGGCGCCAGCGGCAGGCCGCTGCGGGCCTTGAGCCATACCCTGCGGAGCTGGGCCCGGGTCTCCCGCCAGGCCCGAGCCGCCTCGGGGTCTAGGAGCGGGGCATGAGCGCCTGGGAGGCGTCGATGATCGAGTTCACCGCTCACCTAAGGTCCTCAGATCCAAGCCTGACTCCGAACATTTGTGCGGACATTCTACTCAGGGCACGGGTCCTTTGCAGGGGTGGGCCTGGAGATCGGCGATTGTGCGTTCGCCTAAGGGTCAGACAGTGCGCCCCCCGGCTCCCACACCCGAGGGCCCATGGTGCCGTTTTCCGTCCCTTCCAGGGATCCGCTCAGTTCCCCTGGCCCTCTTCCAGCCGTAACTTCGCCACTCGCTCCGCCTGCTCGACCACCAGATCTATCGCACTCTCCTGCTTGTCCGGAGGGTAGTGATACTTGGTCAGCAACCGGCGCACGCTTCGCCTGAGGAGAGCCCTAACCTGTTCCTTCTTGTCCCAGTCCACCGTGGCGTTCTGGCGTACCAGCAGCACGAGCTCCTCAGCGATCTGCTTCAGAACCTCATCGCCCATCTCCATGACGGCGGAATCGTTCTGGCGAACCGCATCGTAGAAGGCCAGCTCATCCTCTTTGAGACCAAGCTTCACCCCCCGGTCGACCTCCTTCCTCATCTCCTTGGCTAGCTCGACCAGGGCGGCGACCACTTCGGCGGCGGTGAGGGTCCGGTTCTCATAGGCGTTGATCGCCTTTGCCAGCATCTCGGAGAACTTGCGCTCAGCGACCAGGTTCCGCTTCCCCACCTTCCGCACCGCGGTATCCAGGATTCGTCTGATCAGCTCGATCCGCAGGGCCTGCAGATTGGGGACGGGCTCAGCCCGGAAGCGCTTCAGGAACTCATCGTCCAGGATGCTAATGTCTGGCTTGGCCAGGCCAGCCTGCTGGTAGATGTCTATCATGCCGGCAGCGCCGACGGCATCGGACACCACCTGACGAATCGCCTGTTCACGGATCTGATCGACACTTGCCCCCGAGCCGCTCCCCTTCCGTAGGTCTTCTGCAACGGCCTGGAAGAAGCTGAGGTCGTCCCGAAACTCCAACGCCCTAGGATTGGAAGTGCACAGCGTCCACGCTTGACCAGCTTTCCTAGCGCTGGCGATGAAGAGCTCCCGACTCTCCTTGGTTCCCTCCAGAAGATGATTCTCTGCCTCGGTGAGCGCCTGGAGTCGTGCATCATGTGCCGCCGACTCCAGTGCCTCCTTCCAGGCGCATCCCCACAATCTCTCTCGGCAGATCTCGATGTGTTCCTGGAGGGCGTACAGGCCTTCCTCGGAAAGCGACCCCACCTCCTTGGCTTCACGGTCACGATCGGTGTAACTGGCCAGTGCTGCTCGCAAGCTCTCGGCAACCCCGATGTAATCAACCACTAGTCCGCTCGGCTTATCCCGGAAGGTGCGGTTGATCCGGGCGATGGCCTGCATCAACCCGGCGCCCTGCATCGGTTTGTCCACATACATCGTGTGGAGAGGAGGGGAGTCGAATCCGGCCAGCCACATGTCTCTGACGATCACCAGCTCCAGCGGATCATCAGGGTCTTTCGCCCGGTCTTCAAGCTTCCTGAGGTGATCTCGGTTGCGGACATGCTGGTTGATCTCGTGGCCCTCCGAAGCCGACCCGGTGATCACGCACTTGATCACCCCCTTCTCATCGTCAGTGGAATGCCACGAAGGCCGAAGCTTGACGATCTCGTTGTACAGGTCCACACAGATGCGCCGGCTCATGCAGACGATAAGGCCCTTGCCCAACAGAGATGCCCGACGCCCCTCCCAATGCTCAATGATGTCTTTGGCAACCTCCTGGAGACGCTCGTGGGCCCCCACCACCGCTTCCACTCGCGCCCATCGGTACTTGCTGCGCTGCCGGGCCTCGTCCTCCATCCCCTCGGTTGCTTCGATAAAGTCATCGTCTATTTGCGCAGCGATAGTGTCAGGAAGTTTGACTCGCGCGAGTCGGGGCTCATAGAAGATCCTTACCGTTGTTCCATCCTCGATGGACTGCGTGATGTCGTAGATGTCAATGTAGTCACCGAAGACATCACGGGTATCCCGGTCTCGCTCCTCGATCGGCGTCCCGCTGAATCCCACGCGAACCGCATTGGGCAGCGCGTCATGAAGGTTGCGAGCCAGCCCATCAACATTGTCATAGTGAGATCGGTGGGCCTCATCGGCGACCACAACGATGTTCGACCTTTGTGACAGACACGGAAACCACTGGTTGGCCAGGCGCTCTTCCTTGCTTCTCCCGAACTTCTGAAGGGTGCTGAAGACGATCCCACCCGACGCACGATTTGTCAGGATCTGCCGCAGCTGGTCGCGCCCTTCAGCCTGAACCGGTGTCTCCGGCAGGTTGTAGGTTGAGGCGAACTCCTGGTAGAGCTGATCATCAAGATTGTCGCGATCGGTGAGAAGAACCACGGTGGGGTTGGCCAGATCCAGGGAGCGGAGGCACTTGGAGGAGAACCACAGGATCTCCAGGCTCTTCCCGGATCCCTGCGTGTGCCAGACGACCCCGCCCTTCCCATCCCCGCGGGCTTTGGCTGCCAGCACCGCTTCCACCGCCTTGTTCACGGCATGGAACTGTTGATACTTGGCGACCCGTTTGGTGAGCTTGCCCCGGATCTCGGTGAAGGCTAGAAAATTCTGCACCAGGTCCAGGAACCTCGTAGGCTCGAAGACCCCCTGAACAAGGGTACGAATCTGAGGGTACTGCTTGGGAGCGAGTGCCTTGCCGTCTATCGTCTTCCATGGAACGAACTTCTCGAATGGCAAGGCTGTCGTCCCCATCCGCGCGTCCGTTCCGGTAGAGATCACGCTAACCGCTGGGAAGATCATCAGCTGCGGTATTTCGTGCTCGTAGGTATCCAACTGCTCCCGGGCGCCGTAAACCGTGGCATTCTCATCGCCAGGGACTTTGAGTTCGAAGATGGCAAGGGGCAGCCCGTTAAGGAAGCACACCACATCCGGCCGACGGTCCCGCTTCTCTCCTTGGACCGTGAACTGATTCACAGCCAGGAAGTCATTCCGCTTGGGGTCGTCCCAATCTACGACCTGGACAGGTACGGTACGGGTCTCCCCACTGTCCAGCCGCTTCTCCAGGGGTACGCCCTGGACCATCAGGCGGTAGACCCTCCAGCTCTCCATGAGCAGGTCTGCACTCTCCGGACGCCGAACGGTAGCGATGACTGCCTCGACTTCGGTTGCTTTCAGCCCGGGGTTGAGGCGGGCGATCGCCGACCGAAGCCGTCCCTCCAAGAGGGCATCCTTGTAAGAGCTCCGCTCGGCTGCGTGCTGGCCGGGGCCAAGATCTGGTCCGTACAGGGTCGCCCAGCCTAGACCGAGAAGGTATTCGAGGCAGACCTCTTCAACTTCGGACTCCGCCATGAACTTCCTCATGCCAACAGCTCCTCCTCACGCTCGGGGATATCCCGAACCCGAATCCGGCCGGACAAGAGTTCGGGGAGGAGGGTATCGCGCAGAGCCCCAAGAGCGGCCGTTTCCCTGCGAAGATGCTCGCTCAGCCTCACGAGCGGAACCACCTGATCGCGAAATGCCGTGAGTCTGCCTTCGCTTGGAACAGCCACAATTCGCGTCAAGGCAGCGCTCCGATTCAATCCAGGTACGGCAGAATCTGAGTTCATGTTCTCTAAACCCAAAGAACGCAACAATTGGTGCGCGTAGACCATTGGCATCTTAGCGTTGGCTACATAGAAGGTTGTGTCGATAGGGAAGAAATCCGACTGCGACCAGTGCACCGACCCCACGGTTCCCTTTCGCCCTACCACCACGCCAGGCCCGGCTACTAGCGGTCGGTCATGCCATCCTACGATTCCGCCGCTGCCAAAGACCGGGACTGGGCCAACCCTGCGACTTCGTGCCGGCAGCGCCTTGCCATAGGCAAGGTCCAGGACCGACCCTAACGTCACTCGAACTTCCGCCTTGGCAGCCTCCTTCTCGAACGCGACCTCGGCGTACCGCCAACAAAGCTCCTCGGTATGCCGATTTACCTGGATCGCGTCGTCGATGGACCCCAGCACCTCGGCGATACTTTCCTGCGCATGCCTATCTAACGGAATGCGAATAGGCCATTCCCCCAGCTCGTTGAGGGGAATGCGATCCACGGTCGCACCATGAACTGTTCGTCGATCAATCTCCTCTTGGAAATCTGCTCCAAGGTAGGCATAAAGGAGAAAGCGTGGATCAATTCCATCAAGTGGCCGCAGAAGGGCCATCCGGCGGCCCAGGCATCCTCGAACGCCCACAGGCATCAGGGCAGCTTCGCCAAGCCGCGTCTCATAAGAGATCAGGACATCACCAGGCCGTGGCTCCACACGCCGGGTCCACCGGGAGAAATCAGCTTGGTTCAAATGAGCCGATCCTGAAAGCTCTAGCCGACCATTGACGAGGGACGAGATGCTAAGAAACCACGGACCAGATGCCGTCTTCTTGGGCGTTGCGTGCGGTCCGTCGAATATCGTGGCGACCTCATCAATGCGTCGCAGCGGCCAGCTCTCAGACATCCAGGCGCTCCAACGAACTGCGCACGAGGTCGGCCAAGCGATGGGTCTCGTCTATGGCTGTGAGTAACTCTTCCCTCAACCGAGTCATCTTGGAGTTTAGGGGCTCGCCGTCATCTTCCAGTGTCTCCGATCCGACATATCGCCCCGGGGTCAAGACGAAGCGGTTCTCTCGAAGCCGCTCCAGGGAAGCGCTGGTGCAGAAGCCCGGCACATCCTGGTAAGCCTCGGCTTCGGGCTCCCCACGCCAGGCGTGATAGGTCCCGGCGATCCTGGCGATGTCCTCATCGGAGAGATCCCTATGGGTGCGATCAGCCATTCGTCCAAGCTGCCGAGCGTCGATAAACAGCACCTCGCCCCGGCGATCGCGCCAATGGTCACTTGCCGATCCGTTGGCCTTGTTGCGGTTCAGGAACCAAAGGCACACCGAGATCTGGGTCGTGTAGAAGAGCTGGCCAGGTAGGCCAACGATGCATTCGACCAGATCATCCTCAACCATCTTCTGTCGGATCGCTCCTTCGCCGGACTGCTGGCTTGCAACAGACCCATTGGCGAGCACAACCCCCGCCATGCCCCTGGGCGTCAGCTTTGACGCCATGTGCTGGAGCCACGCGAAGTTGGCGTTACCGGCGGGTGGGACACCGTAGTGCCACCTGGGATCATCCCTCAACTGCTCGCCACCCCAATCGGAGACATTGAACGGCGGGTTGGCAAGGATGTAGTCGGCCTTGATCCCGGGATGGAGATCCTCATGGAAGGTGTCTCCCCACCGGGGTCCGAGGTCGCTCTCGATCCCCCGGATGGCCAGGTTCATTTTGGCCAGACGCCAGGTCGTGTCGTTGAGCTCCTGACCGTAGATAGAGATGTCGTTGCGGCGCCCACCGTGAGCCTGGACGAACGCCTCCGATTGAACGAACATTCCACCGGATCCGCAACACGGGTCATAAACCCGCCCATGAAGGGGCTCGATCATCTCGACCAGAAGCTTGACCACATGACGAGGGGTGTAGAACTCCCCGCCACCTTTGCCTTCAGCAGAAGCGAACTTGCCCAGGAAGTACTCGTACACCCGGCCGAGGAGATCCTTCTTACGGTTTTCTTCCGTACCGAGACCGAGGCCCGAGATCAGATCAATGAGCTCGCCGAGCCGCCGAGGATCGAGGGCGGAACGGGAGAAGATCTTCGGCAGGACGCCTTTAAGGCTGGGATTCTCGGCCTCGATCGCATCCATGGCATCGTCAATTCTTTTGCCGATCCCCGGGTGCTTGGCCGCAGCTTGGATTTCAGACCAGCGAGCGATGGGCGGGAGCCAGAAGATCCCCTCGGCCATGTACTCATCACGGCTATCCAGGAGACGGGCAGTGTCGGACTTAGAGAAGTTCTGGTCCTGAAGTTCGAGAACGAGTGTGTCGCGTCGCTCAGTAAAGGCGTCCGATACATATTTCAGGAAGACCAGACCCAGGGTGACATGCTTGTACTCGCTGGCGTCCATCGAGCCACGCAGTTTGTCGGCAGCCTTCCACAGGACATCTTCGAATCCGAGTGGCCCGTTGCCCACAGTCATCTTTGGTTACCCCCTCGGCCTACACGTAAGGGCCGGCCGTAATCGGGTGGATTGCATAGTGCGCCAAACTCTGAAGCTACGGCGCCAATCATAAGACGCAAGAAGTGGATTCGTACACACCGAAATGGTTTCGCCACAGTTTGAGGCTCAAGGCGGATAAGCTCACGCCAGAGAAGCGAAGCGAGATCGCCCGGAAGGTGGCAGAGGCACGCTGGGAGGCGGCGCGGGCTACGCCACCAGCTCGCGAATAGCTAGCGGTGGTAGGCCCAGGCGCTGCGCTGCGGACGCCCCGGCTGATCCCAGGCCACTTTCTATCAGGCGACGCAACAGCAACGGTTCCTCATAAGGAACGGGGACGGGTTCCTCTCTCGTCCATCCTCTTGCCGCTATCTGCTTCTCAAGTGAGACACGATGGTGCGCGTCAATGATTTGAAGGTCCAGGCAACGCCTGATGAGGGCACGGATAGCGATCCCCCACCTGCCCTTGACCATCGCTAATGTTCTCAGCGTAACCGGAGGTTCGATGCAGTCGAGCGCACTCTCTTCCGGAATCAACAGTGCTCCGGCAAAGCGATGCGCCTCTGCCTCAGCGTGCTTTGGATCAAGGTTTCGGAACTGATGCAGAACAAGGTGCCCAATCTCATGAGCGCTAGTGAACCGCTGCGAGTCGCCTGATCGGCCGCGGCCGACGCAGATGATCGGATGCCCCAAAGGATAGTCGGACCAGAACGATGCACCGTGGTGCTTCTCTGAGTCGCCTTGTGAGATCGATCCGATGACTATGACCCCACTACGCTCGATAGCTCGGGTAAGGTTCGGAATGGGATCCTCAGGTCCCACGCCAAGTTGCTCCCGGACCTCTAGGGCAACCCGTTCGATGGCCTCCGGATTGGCCACAGCGTCTGGCTTCACTGGTGTCAGCCGCACTCCCGGAACCTGGGCGCTTTCAGCGAAACGTTCAACAACTTCGAGCGCTTGGCGCACGTGCGCTCGAATGCGATCATCGTCGCTCACGCGGGTTCCCGCGCGCTTGCGGAATCGCAGACTCCCTGTGGGCAGATCCGGCAACGGTCCTCTCTCGAACCACTCGCGCGAGAATTGGGTGACCTCGGCGATGGCATCGAGTAGGTCAGCGCTGACATAGGTGCCCTTCTCCAGTTGCGAGATCTTGGGTTGAGTGGTTCCTACCCGCTCCGCGAGCCCTTCCTGGGACCAGCCGTGGTAGACACGCGCATGACGCACTCGATCCGCATTCATTCCGCTTCCCACTCCGAAGGATCGATGGAGATCGCCTCGAAAGGCTCACCATCATCACTGCCAGGAAACCCGGGCAGTTCCTCAATGCCCACACTGCCACCGGCGGGCAGAATCACCCGCCAGTGTGTTCGCGGATTCTCTCGGTACTTCCACGGCCCAAGGGGCAGGCTCAGATGAACCAGCGGCTCCCGCTCCGGGTCAAGATGCCAGTCCGCGATCAGCGAGAGCGGCACCTGACCGCAGTCGTCGGTCAGCCCGAGATGGAGTTGATAGGGGACGCCGACCCATGCGAGGTTACGCGCGCGATTGCCGCCAGGGTGTGGGACCCCACGCGCGATTGATCGCACCACGCGAATCCGGTGCTCCCCGACCGAGATGTGAATCCCCGAGTTGGCAACGCGCGAAACCAGGGACCAAGATTCACCCGGATGTCGACCTAGATGGTCTCGTGCCGCGAATCGCGCTGAATGCGACCAGAACCAGGGATCAGCACCGCTTGGATCAGGCTGGAGGGTGTCGGCAAAGCCGGCCCCGTGCCGAAGGGCCTCGTAGAGCGCCTCGCTGGCTTCGGCGACGATGGGAAGGACGGCGGCTGGAGAGGTTTGGTCTGTCATCGGGTATATAATACCCCAACTTTACACATCTGCAACATGTCGGGGGCCCTCGGCTCCCGACCCCGAGCGAGCCCCGGGAGGGGGTAGATATGGGACAGATTATGGGATCACGGGTCAGTGACGGCTGGAGGCGGTGGACCTGTCAGAGTGAAAACCCTTGCTTAACAAAGGGCATTTGGCGGAGGGAGAGGGATTCGAACCCCCGAGGGCTTGGCGGCCCTTGCGGTTTTCAAGACCGCTCCGATCAACCACTCCGGCATCCCTCCGTGCGCTGGGAATAGTGTCCCATGCGGCTG
>Ga0182014_10005750_pt1 | contig 13684 bp, 15 predicted proteins | sample 612S2DmetaG_FD_120489 | JGI IMG/M metagenome (GOLD analysis project Ga0182014, IMG submission 120489) | Permafrost microbial communities from Stordalen Mire, Sweden - 612S2D metaG | ecosystem: Environmental > Terrestrial > Soil > Wetlands > Permafrost | place: Sweden: Stordalen | collected... | reverse complement strand
TACTGTAATTTAGATGATGCTTCATTGTTATTACCAAATAAATATATGAAAGCATTAATATTTAAATTTAACGGTTTAGAAGGCCCATTATGATTATATTACGCAAAATAAAATGTATTTTTAGAATAATAAAAGAAACACCCATTCAAACACTCAAAACACAGCAGCAGAAACCTTCAAAAAAATAAAAAAATCTAAGGGGCTAAATGAGTAAAAAAAGGATAATATTTTTTTTATATCATGGATCCCTGATGTCACTAAATATTTGTTTTCACTATAGCTTGGTTAATTACTCCTCAAAACCTTTGATTTAATTTTAATTCACTCCAATTTAAATTTCATATGAGTATATATACATTATTATATAAACTTTTCTAAAGCTCTATTTAGAAAATACGTCATAAATAACCCATAATAAGCTTAGATATACTCTTATTTATCTTGGATAAATAAAAAATATTTTATGGTCGTAAAAGCAGTAATAGAATGATTTATGGCATTTTTGTATAAATTTAAAAAAAATAGATCGATATGATATGAAAATAATGATTTAATTTAAAAAAAATTATTATAAAAAATAAAAAATAATTAATTTAACTAAAATCTCTCTAAAATTGCAATAATAAGTTTTACTGCATTTTCAACATCTTCAATTCCTATTACACTTACAGGTGTGTGGATGTATCTTGATGGTGGAGATATTACACCTGTTGGTATTCCTTCTCGTGTAAGGTGGATTGAAGTCGCATCTGTTGTTCCTCCATCACTCACTTCAAGCTGGATAGGTATTTCTTTTTCATCTGCAACACTAATAATTAATTTTTTTACTTTGGGATGGGTTATAAGGCCTCTTCCACTTGCATCTGCGAGTATGACTCCTGGGCCATTACCAATTTTAGCGGGTGCATCTTCTTCCTTAATACCTGGATGATCACCGGCTATTGTGACATCTAGTGCCAGTGCCATATCTGGATTTAATCTAAAAGCTGATGTCTTTGCACCTTTAAGTCCCACTTCTTCTTGTACAGTTCCAACACCGTAAATAGTTGCGTTGGTTTTGGCATTCTTCATTACCTCTATTAATACTGCACATCCTATCCTATTATCTAATGCTTTGCCTTTGTAAAGTTTTCCGAGCGGTGTGAATTCCTGTTTAATGGTTGCTACGTCACCGAGTTTAACCATTGTTTCTGCATCTTCTTTATCAGAAGCACCTATATCAATAAACATATTCTCATAGTCAGTTATTTTTTTCCTTTCTGCTTCTTTCATACGATGAGGAGGTTTTGAACCTATAACTCCTGTAACATCCCCATTAGATGTACGAATGGTCACTTCTTGATTTAAAAGCATCTGATCGTTTATTCCACCAATTTTGGAAAATTTTATGAATCCATTTTTATCTATATACCGTACCATGAGGCCTATTTCATCCATATGGGCTGCAAGCATTATTTTTTTCCCATCTGGTTTACCATTACGGGTAGCGATCATGTTTCCCATTTCATCAACTACCACATCATCAACATAATCCCTTATTTCATCTATCATGATATTTCGAACTTCATCTTCAAATCCAGAGACTCCATGTGCATCTGCAAGTTTTTTCAATAGATCCTTCATAGTTTTTACATCCTTTTTTTATATAGAATTATTTCTATTTTTTTTAAATTTAACTTATCTAAATATATCAGTAATTGAAAATAAATTTATCTCATCAAGATTTAAGTAGGATTACAATGCCAATAACAACTATGATAATAGGCCCTGCCTGTTGTTGTATGAACGTTAATGGAATAATTCCAATATTAACTCCGTACCATATTATACCTATTATTATGAAGCATAAGCTGATATATATGCCCCAAACATTCTTTTTTTTAGGTTTACGGGTTTGGATATCTTCAGTTTTATTGATATCGATTGTTTCCTTAATTATCCCACTTCCTGATAGATAATACAATTTATTCGAATTTAACCTAAGGTGATGTAATAAGTGTATCTATGTGTGGTCCATGTTAAACTCGTGCTGGTTTGGATCATATTTATAGTTTGATTATATGAGGTACTATTGAGTGTATTATTGAGAGAATTAGCAATACTATTCAAAATAGGGGTCTGATTTGTAATTGGTCTTGAAAAATGTATTACCAAATTTATGGTATTATTATTACTATTGGTCATAGTTACATAAGTTACCTTTATAGGAGATTGGGATGTATCTGTATAAGCAAGGATTGAACTAGCATTGGAAGCTCCTAACTGGGCTGCAGTGGCAACAGTGTTCTGTTCGTTTTCAGCAAATATTAATGTAGAAAAAACAAGCACCACTAAAAGTATAATTGCAACTAAAAGTATATATTCAATTGATATTTGTGCTCTTTGATCCATTTTATATACCCTTTTAATATTTTCCCTAAATATTCTAATTATTTAAAATTTTTTTTAGGTATTAATTGATTAATTAATTTGCTGTAGTATATTTTTTTCTATTCTATTCCTATAATACGAATTGGATAATAAGGAATTATCTATGATTAAACTCTAAAAAGAATATAATTAATTTTAGTTTACACTATTTAATAGAATAACTTAATACTCTAATAGTTGTAAGAGTTTTATATTTGATTAATAATCTATTAAAATTATAATCATAGTTCAAAAGACATTTTAGAAAGGTATATAAATATTATCGTGATATAGTAAATATCATAGTTATAACAGTACTTAATTGGGGGAGTAATAATTTGCCACTATTATCAGATGATTCAAGGGGATTCGCAATATCTCTTGATCTTCTACTTGCTTTAATTCCAATTACAATAATATTAGGATTTGTTGCTGCAGATATGACCAATCTAATATATCAAACTGAAGATACTGTTTTCAGAAGTTCTATGGATCGTGCAGCAGGAGATGCTGTGAGTACATTATTAGAAACCTCAGGAACTCCTACAAATTGGGAATTAAATGGAAATCCCAATATAGTTGGACTCGCACAGTATAATACTAATACAAATTCATCCATGCAAGGCACGATAGATCCTGTGAAACTTAATGCCATCACTGCACCAGAAATACAACAGTTAATAGGAAATGATTACAATTTTAATATGACTGTTTCAACTATTGGATCATCAATACCCATAAAATTTATTGGAAGCAGCGCTAGTAATGCAACTAATGTTGTAAGGGTTCAAAGAGTTGTTCAAACTTCCCAATTTAAAATCGTTTCTGAGTTAGTAGGTGGTCAAATTCTTTACACTGGAGGTGTAAGGAATTACAATGCTCCATCTTTCCAAACAACTTCATTCTCTAATCAAACCTATACCTACTGGATTTATTTTGGTAATGTAACAAATTTCAAATCTGCATCTGTTAGCATCAATAACAATGCGATTAATATCAATAATTTAGTAAATGGAAATAATAATAATGCAACCCAAATTAATTCAACATTTCTAAAATTTAATGGTACTACTCCCGTTAATAATACTGTATCATTGAATGCTTCAGGTTCTTTCCCAAGTTCAATGGACTTTTATATAGTACAAGCTCCTACTGGTGTTACTGCTAATTCAATAAATGCTAATACTGTTATACCACAATATTGCAATTTTACATTTTATCTATGGTCAAAAGGTTAATAAAATGGACGATAAAGGTTTTATATTTACAATGGATGCTGCATTAGCTTTGGTAGTAATGATAGTTTTAACATCATCTGTTGTTACATATGGACTTCTTCCGATTTTTCAAGGAGAAAACCATCAACATTTACAAACCCTTGCAGATAGTGTATTAGAAACCATGGATCAAAATGGGGCACTTAGAGAAGCTGCAGTGGAATATGCATATACTGGTAATAATTCTACTGCTGAACATCTTCAAGCTCAAAATACTTTAAATACTTCTCTTTCACTTTTAATTCCAAGTAATATTGGTTATAGATTATATGTAGGAGACAATGAAGTCGCGAATAGTAATGGAGTTTTAACTGATACTGATGTTGCTACCAGTATTAAGGTAATTTCTGGGCCTCAAGAAGGATGGATGGGCAGAGCTTATTATAAACAGGATCAAGTTATATTCCAAAACATAAATACAACTGATGTAACCACATTATGGAATTTCCACAATTATTTGAAGAATTTTGATCCATGGCATACTAATGGTTTAAATGGTGATAAATTTTGGGGTGGCACAAATGTCAATTCTAATGTTGCAGTACCAATAGTATTTTCTATGCCTGGAACTGTTAACAGTGCGCAAATGTTATTAGGATCTGCATTTGGTAGTAGCACAGTAAATGGTAATACCACATACAATGCAGATGTTGTTATAAATAATAACAACAATTATATTAAAAATACAAGTTTTACATATTTGTACAACAGTTCAGCTCAAGGTCCTATATACAATTATTTGCAAAATATTAATACTTCCACTTTAATTAGTAATGCTGCAAATAATTTTTATATTCAATTCAACGCAACTAATACTCATAACATGCCATGGTTTACTATTTTAGGTAATTATTCAACAAGCATACCAGTTCCTCAGGGAATATCAAACACCACAACATATTTCCCAAACATTGCAGGAATAGGTAGTGATAAATCTATTACAAATTTCAACTTAGCAACAGGAACGGTGACTAGTAATAATACTGTTAAAGTATTTTCTTGGACTACTGTAAACAGTACAGATTTTGATAATAGTACACCATTTGAACTTACTAACATACCTAATGCTAACTCTGGATCATCAGGAGTTGGATCAGCTGTTGCAACAGTTCAGGACTTATATTACCCTCCTGGAAACAGACTTTTTGATGCTTTTACTGTTGTAAATGCATTTGGAGGTGAGGATGGTGCTGTTGTTCAAGTTAAACCTGCTATAAGCAACCAATGGATTACTGTTTTTTCCTCATTTAATCCTACTGTTGGCAGCGCCTATACAGCACGATCTGATGGAGGGTATGGTAACGTTCCGGGAATTATAAATATTCAACCTTATCTTCAACAAGGACATAATGAGGTTAGAATAATAACATGGGATGATTCAAATGGTGGAGATTTTGATTTAGTTGGTCTTCAAAGTTGCTACTCTACAATTACATTTAGTGGATTACCTATTAGATGGGATACATTTCCATTTAACAGTTATCAAAATAGTACTATGTCTAATTACCAGAAAGTAACAACAGAGACCCAGAATGAACCGTTTCATATAGATCAAGATGCAGGTAATGCATTTTTATTTATAGGGGCAGGTTCAGACACCAGAAACATTACAGTTACTGTTAAAAACAGTACAGGAGGAAGTTCAGTACTCTACAAACCTCCTTCACCAATTCCTTATGTCCTAAATTTAGGCGACCTTGATAGTAATTTGACACAAATAATGACAACAAACGTACAACCCGGAGTCACTTACCAACTAAAACCTGGAAATTACACATTGACAGTTAGTGTAACTCCTTCTCTTGCCTATGAATCTGGTTCAGGTTCATCTAGTCCTCCAACATATGGTTATACAGGAGATCCAATATTATTTTCGGGTACCAGGCTAGCTATTGTGTATCCTAAATTCCTTGATAATGTTTGGGCAACTGGATATGCACAAGATCCAGTAACTGCAGCAAATAATGCAGTCACTGCATTATTAACTGATTTGAGTAGTAAAGGAATTACTAATATTAATATGAGCTTAGTAAGAAACAGTACTTTATTTACTGGAGATGTACCTAGTGCTATTCCAGTAAGACTTGAATTATATGAACAATAGGAAATTGGTAACATGGAAGATAAAGGATATATTTTCACCCCTTTAACATTTCTACTTTTTATACCTGTGATCATAATAGCTGTGTCATTTAGCAGCATAGTAAATGAAGTTAATACCATATCTTCAATTGCTATTGGGGGTGATGTAACATCTGAAATTGCTTCAAACATTGTTGAAGCTATAACCGAAGATACTCAAGATGCAGGTAGAAATGCTGCATTTAATGCAACAAGGACAGTAATAGATAGTTACTCAGGTGATAATGATCCATTTTTCGGTGGACCAGTTAATCCTTCTGATAGTAGAACATATATAAAAACTAATACACTCAACATGATCAATCTAAATATTACCAACACTTGCAGAGTCCTTGAAAATCAAACTGGTAGAATAATAACAATAAACGGTAATGTAATAAATCAAAGTGGTACAGGTCAAGTTAATATATTCAACTCTTCGAATATAGGAATTGTCCAAAGTGATCCTTGGGGATTTAATATCACCTTAACATCTGTCGCTGTACAAGTTAACGAGACATCTTCCACAAACAATCAATCTTCAACTTTTAGTACACCACCTATCAACGCTTATATCTCAATTGAAAAGTTAGAAGATCCATATATATGGGTTAACTCAAAGGGAAGAAACAGCTCGGTTATTTATAAATATCCCTATTTTACATCATCATTCAGTTTCAATGGAGTTACCAATGATCTTCATTTTGCAGACAACAAATCTACAGGTAAATTGGATTATTTAGCTGAATGTCTTATAGGTTCAAATCAATCAGACTTTGGTTATTTACCATATTACTTCCCTGACAATTATGGTCTTTCATTTTTTGATAGACTTGAAAATCAAACTAATACATCTTCTAACAGTGCACCAAATACACGGATGAGTACATTTATATTGTGGAATCCAACTCAAGAAAATGAGGGAACTACCTCATCTATGATAGATCATGAATACTTTACTGATACACCAGGCCATACCATAACAGTTAATGGCTCTGTTATGCAAACACCATTAGGTACACCCTTATATGTTTCATCCAACTCAGCTTATAATTCATATTTAGGTCTTTCGTATACTTATTAGGAAAACTATGTTATCTGACGATAAAGGACAAGCAAGTGCAGAATTTATATTTGTAACCCTCATTGCTATCATAGTAATAGGAAGTCTTGTCAGTGTAATTGGAAGTAACCAAGCTGAAACACAATCCTCAAATGTTGCTGGAGCTAAAATAATGGGTGAGAAAATAGCAGAAACAGTGAACACTGTTTATATTAATGGTAATGGCTATTCAATAATCATGAACCTTTCAACTCTTAACTCTGGAATGAACAGTACTACTTATCCATTTTTATTTACTGCGACACCAAGTAACACAACAGCTAACGGTACCACTATGGGAGTTATTACAGTTACTACGGGTACAACTAATATGGTTATTAATGTAATCCCCACACAATTTATTGGTACAACAACCCTTAACAATAACAAAAGTTATCAAGTTACTAATGTAAATGGTGTGATCCAGATAAGTTAATTTTCCGATTAAATTATATACAACATAAATAAATGGTAATTATGGACTTGGAAGATGGTTGGGAAAAAAAAGCATTAATAGGTATTGGTATTGTTGTTTTAATGATAATTCTCTATGCATATTTTATACCATTTTATGGAACTCCAGAACCGAGTTTACAATCAAATCAAGTATCTCTCACTCCTGCAACTCCCATACCATATTCTATACCAGCAGTTAATAATTCAACATCAAATAATTCAACCACCAGTGGAAACTTTACATTGACAGCGGATCAAGCTAAAAATATAGCACTGAACGCCTTTCCAAACTACACCATTGGTACTCCAACATATCAAAATAATCTTAATATTAATGGAACAATATATTCTGCTTGGGCTGTTCCTATAACTCTAAACAGTACATCAAAAACAGTTTATATAGATGATTCTGGTGCAATTATTCAGATAAATTAATAAAACTTATTTTTATATTTCAAATATTTTTATTTGACAAGTGTTTATTAGCAATAAGATCAGAGATTAAAACATGGATACATTAACAGTTATATTGATGATAGGACTATTCATATTCCTATTAGTCTTTATATTTTCAGCAGCTCTTTTAACACCCTTAATTGGGAAAAGAAACATATTATTTGTAATATTTCTAGGATTTACTGTTGGAGCAGTAGGTGGTGCATTTTTTATAGCTCCAGCTTTTGATGATATTCCAGTTATTGCAAGTTCAATCATAACTGGTACATCGTCTGGCACAGATATGGTAAGTATGAATGTTTCAACAGATGTCAATGTATCTGATTTTATTCAAAATATTAGTAAAATTAATGGGGTTCAGAGTATTCAAAGTAATGGCATAACAATTAAAACAGATCCCATGACAAACAGTTCACAAAGTTATTTCATTACAAAGATACCTGAACAAGATAGTAATGTGACTTCTGTTGAAATGCCAACAAATGATACAATGATACTAGAGATAAAAAATAATACCGACCCAGTAGATACTATAAACAATCTTCAAACATGGATGATGTATATTAGTGGTATGAGTATAAGTTACAGTGTTGTGAATGTTACAATGGCAGTACAATCATCTACGTATGCTCAGATATTGGCACAAATTCCACAGGAAGAAGTTGTAATAACCAATGTATCTGGTCCATCAGTTAATAATCTTCAAGAAATATCCAGTATAATGCCTAACAAATCCAACATAATACTTTTCTGTGGATTTATTGGTGTGTTAACAGGACTTTCTGGAATGTTTATAGACAGTATCCTAAGTGTATTACAAAGGGTAAGAAGAAAGATAACAGAATTTAGAAAATAGGAAATATATTTTATTTTTAATCAAATTTAATCAAAAAAATATTAATATTAAAATAATGATCAAAGGTGTAAATTTAATGAATGCAGCAGTGCTCTTTTCAGGCGGTAAAGATAGTACAATGGCAATTTATAAAGCCATTGAAGAAGGTTATAATGTTGAATATTTAGTTTCTATGATATCAGACAACCCTGAATCATACATGTTCCATGTACCAAACATACACATCACAGAACTTTCATCTGAAGCCATGAGAATTCCACTCATCAAAGCAAAAACAAATGGTGTAAAAGAAGAGGAGCTTGATGATTTAAAGGCTGTTTTAAAAGACTTGAAAAATAAAGGTGTTGAAGCCATATTTGCCGGTGCACTTGCATCGGAGTACCAAAAATCTAGAATTGACCAGCTATGTACTGATATAGGACTTGTATCTAAAGCACCTCTTTGGCATCTTGATCCCAAAGAGTATATGGAAGAGATTATTAATTTAGGATTTGAAGTTATAATAACTAGTGTATCTGCAGAGGGTCTTGATGAATCATGGTTAGGAAGAAAAATAGACATTAAATTGTTGGATGAAATAATTACCTTACACAGTAAATATGGAATGCACATGGCATTTGAAGGCGGTGAAGCAGAAACTTTGGTACTTGACTGTCCAATTTTTAAGAAACATATAAAAATTCTTGAATCATCAAATGTTTGGGACAGAGACAACGGTTACCTTTTAATAACCAAAGCTGAACTTGAAAAAAAGTGATTTGATATAAAAAAAATTGGGATTTCTTAAAAAATTTATATTTTTTATTATAAATTAATATTTACAATCCAATTATTTGTCTGTCATACAGTTTATGAAACCTTCAACATCATCAGTTTCAATGGTAACATCGATTTCTCCCAGGATTGACATACCCTTGTCAACAAAGTTTGGTGTTGATACAAGTGCAGCTTGTTTACTCAATGAAAAGCTAATTTTATTTCCATCTGTACCATTTATAAATATTCTTTGGGCTGTATCACGTATTTTCCTGATTTTAAGGGATTCACGTAGATCTAAAAGTGATTCATTTTCACCTGTCACACTTACATATCCTTCTCCAATTTCAAGCTCATCAAATTTAAAAATGTTAGATATGGCATTAATAACCTTATCTCGGTCTTCTGTTGGGTTTACCTTGGCCCTTGCAGTTATTTTGCATTTCATTTTCCAGTATACTCCTAATTATGTTTTTAATTTTTTTAAGTGGACCCTCATTAACAACCATATAATCAGCTGTTGCTATTACATTACCAATTCCAAAGTTAAGTTCTCTCTGATCTCGAATTAGAAAATCGGATTCTTCACGAGAATCATCAGGTCTCATTCTTCGTTTTAAACGTTTAAATCGTGTATTTGGAGTTGAATGTATGGCTATAACTTTAAATTCAGTAAAATTTTTTTTGAATATTTCAATTTCATAAGGACTTCTAATACCTTCGATCATATAAATATCACATTTAGGAACTTTAATCCGTGATTTGTTCCTGTGATTAGTATCTAAACTGATGCTTTTAGACGCATTATGTGTTTTAATAATTTCTACACAGCGTTCTGCAACAACAAATTCACCGTATTCTTTTCTGAGTTCAATTGCTACTTCCCCAGTTTTTTGATTCCTCTTTTTAGCCTCTTCCCTTATTACATCACCCATTCTGACAATGGGTATATCCAGTTTCTTGGCAGCCCTTGAAACAACACTTTTTCCAGATCCGGGTAACCCCGTAACTCCAATAATTTTCATGGTTTCACTCTGCCTGTGTGTTTTTCTGAAATTTTTTTAAGGGATTCATCTAAGTTTTCCTGATTATTAAATCCCCTTACAATTTGATGAAGGGTTGAATCTTCAACATTGTTGAGTTCGTGAACTGCTTCTATTAAATTGGGTATAGCCCTTACTATATTGTCCACAATTGTTATGGTTGCTGTTTTAGCAGTCCTTGAGAGCGGATTAAGATCGATTGTAATAAGTAGTTTATCTAATTTTACAAGTGCTTCCGCCCTGTCACCATCTTCAAGTGGTACAAATACAACATCGGCAATATAAACACCCTCCCGACTTGAACTAGCCCTAGGGCCTTCAAGACCCTTGATCATTGCTTTTGCTTCATGATCTGTTCCTAAAATGTTCTTGGCACCAGCATCATTTAGTACATTTTTGATGATTGATATCCTTTTCTTTGTTTTGTGGAACAGATTTATTTCTATCCTGGCATTAAGATCATCTGCAAGTTTAACAATTTCATTTGGAACCAGTGCAACAGTGTTACCATTAACAGATATAACCGGATTTTTTGCAAGAATAAGTGCAGCTGCAGCGGCTTTTACTGATTTTTCAGCATTTGATGTTGTTATTTCGCCTAAGAGATAGTCAAATGCTTCGCCCCTTCCATGGGCTATCATTCCAGACTCTGCAAGTATTCCTTTATTATAGGCGTCAACTACTTTCTCTCTTAACTTTAGTGATTCGTATCTAGGATGATCTTTGTGTATCATACAATTAGATAATTAGGATTTCATTGTATATATTCATTCTTAGACTGTAAATCTAGGTTAGAAAGAATAATTTTGTACATTACAATTCAAAAAATATTAAAAAAGAAATGCGTAATTATAGTTAAATTATAATATTATCTATGACAAGAACTCCTTCAATGAAAGTTGAGAAGTGGATTACAGTAGATGAGCTTAAAAAAACGAATAAGAAAAAAGGAAAAGATGTTAAGGTTTTGAACCGTTTGCATTTCATGAATTATCTTTGCAGTGGTTTAAGTATTCCTGAAGCAAGTGAAAAACTTGGAATAACCAAATTTATGGATATAACTAGTTAGAAAGATGGAATGAAGACTGTTATGATGGTATAATTCCACATTTTTCTGGTGGCAGGCCATCTAAACTTGCATACAACTAAAAGAAGCAAATAAAAGAAATTTTTAAAAGAAAAGAGATGATTGGACTACCAAAGAAATCAGAAAACTCAGCTGTAACAGATTTAAAGTAGAATACAGTCTAAAACAAGTTGGAATCATCTTAAGAAACGTTGGACTAAAATTTGGAAACCATATCCAAAAGATTATAGAAGACAACCCGACGCAGAATAACAGCTAAAAAAAACTTAGACCAAGCATTAACTAAAAATACAGATATAATAAGATTTTTTGAGGAATTCTCCCATCAAACTCCGCTAATACTCAAAAAGTTTGGTCAATTACCAAACCATATAACAAAAAATACAACACGCTTAAGAACAAACACATTCGGATTTTTTGCAATAAAAAGCCATAGTACCATAGACTTCAAATAAAACTCCAAAAAAGAATACATAACCGAATTCATAAAACAAATAAGAACTATAAATCCATATGGACGGATAATGATAATACTTGACAATTTCATATCCCACCATTCAAAATTAACAAAAGAAAATGCATCGAAACACAAGAACAAATGAGAGAACTAATAGAAAAACACTTTAAAATCAGTTCAAAATCATTAACATATACCAATAGATGGATAAAAAGATTTTTAACAAAAGTAAAAAAAGATTAGTAAATAACTATAAATAATATTCGTTGCAATGTTACTAAATTATATTTTATTTGCATTATTAATTATTGCAATTGGCTTATTACCACTCATACTCAAAAGTTTCTCTTCTAATTTAAGCTTTACATATTCACCTTCAACAGCACTGATATTGTTTTCAACAATATACAAATCAGGTTTAACATTACTTCTTATGTCATATTCAACCCTAACATATGCTGTGTTTTTACCTTCTTCTACAACAGTTCCATATGTAAAATTTTGGTAATATCTAACTCTGTATATTAGGAATACAGCTACTACTGCTACAACTGCAAAGATTAGTACACTTAGTGAGGGTAAAGGTGTAAATGAGAATGCCATAACAAAGTTTGAATTTGAGTTCACGAGTACAAGAAGTATTCCAACTGCTATATACATTAGAAAGAAATCTCTATAAGCAGGAAAATCGTTTTTGTACATTAAAATCACCTTTGTATAGAGCAGGTAAATTATGAAGCCAATTATAACTAGTCCTAATGTGAGGTACACTATAAAGGCAATGAAATTAAATATATTCAGAATTGAAACAACAACAAATACTGCAGATAATATTTGGAGTATTAATATTGTATTCTCCTTTTCTTCTGGCGTAAAGGTATTAACTGGCATTACAACATTAGAATCAGAATCTTTACCAGTAACCTTATTTTTTACTGTATTCTGGATTGTTTTTTGAATGTTCTCTGCACTACTAATATGGGATATCTTTTCTTCTAAGTTGATATCATTCCTAATACGAGTTAAATTTTCCTTCAAATTTTCATTATCTAATCTCTCTTTTATTTCATTCGAATTGATATTTCTTAGTTTTCCTGGAATTTTAGGTATTGCTAGAATGATAGTTCCAACTAAATTAAACGCTAAGACAATATAATACCCAAGTTTGCCAAATATATTCATGAGATTCCCCTAATTGATATGATTTATACTAAATAAATTCATTTGAATATTTACTCCCATCTTATGATGTGGCTAGATTAACATTTATAGGACTATTCCCTGATGGCCATGTTACTGTTACTACGTAATTTGTTTTATTATTAACAGGAAAAGTTGTAAGGTTAGAGTTGAAATTTACGGGATTTGGTACGCTGGCATCGATAACTTTAGTTGCGTTTGTATTCAAAGCTACAGGCATTTCTATGGTGCCGTTAACAGTATTATAATCAAGAGTTCCACCGCTAGAGAAATAAATATTAATAGTCCTTACAGACTGTGGACCATTTGCAGATACAACTCCAATAGCATTTGCAATACTGTTTATGGCTGCGCTTGCATCTGAAGAATGTGATACATCTAGACTATCATTTATACCCTGGTTAATAAGTGGTACTGTTACCGAACCTATTATAATCAGGAATACTAATGCTAAGAGTAGATAT
>Ga0182014_10005745_pt1 | contig 13696 bp, 11 predicted proteins | sample 612S2DmetaG_FD_120489 | JGI IMG/M metagenome (GOLD analysis project Ga0182014, IMG submission 120489) | Permafrost microbial communities from Stordalen Mire, Sweden - 612S2D metaG | ecosystem: Environmental > Terrestrial > Soil > Wetlands > Permafrost | place: Sweden: Stordalen | collected... | reverse complement strand
GTCGATCCTCGCAGTTTTTCCAGCACATGCGAAGTCGCCGAAAGCGCCGCCGCCATCTGTTCGCCATTGCGAATATCGAGCTCGGTCTTGCAAGCCGACCACCACAGACTCCCCGGAGGGTTGTCATACATCCGCTGCCGAATCTCCTCATACGACCGGCTGCGCAAAAGTTGCACCAGCCCCTGAACCTTATCCGCCCCAGCCGCCGGCGTTTCCTCCAGAGTAACCGCCATAACTCGCGAGTCTACCAGCCACGTCACAACTCCCTGAGATACCTGAAGGCCAATTCCGTGCGTGGCCCAAAACCCATATCCGCTCAGGTCAAATCAAGTTACCCCTCCCGATAGCAAGCAAATAAATGGAGGACGGGCGTCCCCCGCCCGTGGAGTCCAACAACCGCTCCTAGTCACCCCATCCGGATGAAAATGTTTGCATGTTGTTAGCGGCAGAATGGTGTTGACACTGTTGCAACTATGGAGGATAGTAATCAGTCCCAGCTTGGGGCCGCCGTCCCCCATCGGCGGTCGATGGGTAGTTTGCATTGGTCCAAGCCTCGCCCGAAGCGGAGTGCGGGACAATCAAGTCCAGGCTTCGGACTCGCGTTTCGACTACAGCGTCTTAGATCACCACTTCATTCCCAGGAGGATTTATGAAATTTGATCGTGCGGCGAGCTTCGCTAGCTTGCTGCTGGCAGCATCGCTATTAATGATCGTTCCGGCGTTTGCCGCAAACCAGGCACACCAACCATTCGTAACCCAGCCCGACAAAGTCGGGGTCTCGCTGTCGCTCAGTGACCTTGCCAAGATCACTCCGCCACCGGCGTTCCACGGCTGGTTAGTCATGAGAGAGCAGGAAACTCGGAACCACATGACCAAAATCTATAACCGCCCCGATCCGGTCATTCAAGACAGCTCCGAGCCCCTGCCGCAGCTCGGTGTCACCATCGGCTTCAATTTTGACGGTATGAACGGCGAGCAGTCTGGAGGCGTAATTCCACCTGACACTAATGGGGCGGTGGGCGACAAGCAGTTCTTCTTGATCACCAACTTCGCCTTTAATATTTATGACAAGACCACCGGCAAAAAGCAGGTGGGACCGCTCCTCATTAACACCATCTTCAAGGGATTTGGCGGCCAGTGCGAGAACGACAACGGCGGCGATCCAGTCGTCCTTTACGACAAGCTGGCCAACCGCTGGCTGTTGGAGCAACTGGAGTACTTTGGCACCGATCAGATCTGCATTGCCGTTTCTCAGACCGACGATGCCACCGGCAAGTACAACCTGTATTCCTATACCTTCAGCGGTTTGCCCGATTATCCAAAACTAGCGGTTTGGCCCGATGCCTACTACCTGGCATTCAACTACTTCGGCCCCGGCGACGGCGAGCCTTGTGCCCTGGATCGCACTGCCATGCTGGCCGGCAAGAAGAACGCGGCTCTGATCTGCTTCAACCCCAACACATCGGATATGGGATTCTTGCCCTCCGACATCGACGGCAGCACTCTGCCCCCCAAGGGCGCTCCCAACCATTATGTTGAGCTGGGAAACTCCAACGCCACCATTAAAGAGTATGACTTCCACGTGGACTTCGCCCACCCCAAGAAATCCACCTTCAAAGGTCCGCATACCCTCACCGTTCCGGTCTACACGCAACTGTGCGGCGGCGGCGGCGGGGCTTGCATTCCGGAACCCAAAGGCGGTGGCACGCTGGACGCAATCGGCGATCGTATGATGTTCCGCAATGCCTATCGCAACTTCGGCGATCACGAAGCGATGGTGTTTTCTCACTCCGTGGCTCCCGGCAAAGGCTCTACCGCCGTCTCCGCCGAGCGCTGGTATGAACTGCGGGCAACCCCCGTCGGCAGCAGCTACAAGGTCTACCAGGCTGGAACCTACCAGAACAAGAATGACAACTACTGGATGGGCAGCGTGGCCATGGACAAGAACGGAGACATGGCGTTGGGCTTCAGCGTCGACAACAGCACGAAACTGGATCCCAGTATCTGGTTCACCGGCCGCGTACCCACGGATCCCTTGAACAAGCTGGAAGGCATCAAGCTGGTTCATAAGGGAACCCAGGTACAGGGAGCCGTCAACCGCTGGGGCGACTACAGCTCGATGAGTGTGGACCCCACCGATGACTGCACTATGTGGTACACCCAGGAGTACAGCGACGGCGGGAGCAACTGGCAATCTCACGTCGTGTCCTTCAAGTTCAACAGCTGTCAGTAGTACACCCAATAAAAAGGCTGACCCACCCTTGCGCCCGGTCTGCAAGGGTGGGAGCCCAAATCCCGGTAAGCCGTTCTTCCTATCACAACGCCTCTGGGGAGGGCACGACTTCATTCGTGCCGCAAAGCACGCAAACGCGATTCAGGCCCCGCAGGGAACAAGACTGGTTGGGCGAAGCGTTTCACTGCTGCGAAGAAAGCGGCATCAGCCGACGGCGACCGATCGCCCGCACCAACGCCTTTAGGGTTCTCACACACTTCAGCGCTGCCTTTGGGCAGGACATGACTTCACAGGCTTCGGAAAAACTCTGATTCGAGCCGGTCTTGGGAAGGGCACGAGTTCCCTGAGATACCTGAAGGCCAATTCCGTGCGTGGCCCAAAACCCAATTCACCCAGGTCAAATCAAGTTACCCTTCCCGATGGCAAACAAATAAATGGATGACGGGCGTCCCGACCGTCTAAGCCGACAACCGCTCCCAGCCAAGCCGATCCAGATGAAAATTCTTTCATGTCGTTGGCGGCAGAATCCACGGAAGGTGCCCTCGATAGCAAAATGAACGTCACCGTCGAGGGCCACGCCTGCCATGCCGACTGCTTACGAAGGAAACGCCGCCTCCGGCCAGGTATTCGGTAGAGTCGCGCGAATCACCTCCAGCAATTCGCTATTGTCCGCAGGCTTCTGGAAGAAAGCCGTGGCCCCCGCTTGCAGCGTTTTTTGTTCGTTGGATTGGGGATCACGGGCGGTTAAGACAATCACCGGGATACTCGACAGAGTGTCGCTTTCCTGTAGCCGCTCTAAGACCACGAAGCCGTCCCCTGCGGGCAGGCCGAGATCGAGAATAATTAGATTCGGCTGCTCCTTCTGCGCCACGGCAATCGCGGAATAGCCATCCGAGGCCTGTACCGTTTCGTAGTGGTTAGCCCGCAGACGTATTTTCAGTGCCCTTCTTAGGCCAGGGTCATCATCGACGATCAGGATCTTCGCTTTGTCCATTTGAATCCTCCATTGGGTTTGATTTGATCTTTCATTGCATTTCTTGGCCGCTTGCGTTTTCGGAATCTGGTTTCGACCCAAGCGCTAACATTGTCGTTTCGGTAATCCTATCCGCCACTGCTTGCACCAGCTCTTCCAGAGGTTTGCCGTCCCCAGTGGGAGGCAGCGACACTGCCGTCGCCGACACTTTCACAATGCCTGCAGCTTTGAAGCCTGCGCCCGCCTCCAGTTGTTCACGAATGCGCTTCATCATGACCTCTGCTCGCTCCAGGTCGGTCGATGCGGCCACGAAAAACGTCTTATTGCTCCCGCCATTCCTCATAACCGGAAGCACCAGGTCTTTATCGAGATAAACGCAGCGGTGAAGCGTTTGCAGAGACTGTCGGCAGACATCCTTCCAGTTGGTTCGAGGAGGATTGGAAAGCGGCGTCAGCTCAACTTTGACCAGAGCAATGGCTTCCCGCAGCTGACCCTCATAGGTGATGACTGGAAAAATGAGCTTCGCCAGCGAATATAGCGGCAAGGTAAAAGAAAACGCACTGCCATTTGCGATTTCGCTCGCTACCCAGATTCGTCCGCCGTGAAGTTCGACCAGTTCCTTCGCAATAAAAAGTCCCAAACCCAGCCCAGCGCGGTTGTTATCGATGGAATTTGGGTCTTGGTACAGGCGTTCAAAAATCAGCGCCCTGGCTTCCGCACCGATGCCGCAGCCGGTGTCGGCCACCGAGACGTAAACCATGTTCGGGTCGGCGTCCACCATGCACGCCTTCACCATGACCGAGCCCTCGGGCGGCGTGAACTTAATGCCATTGTCGATGAGATTGATGAGCACCTGCAGGACTCGATCCGGATCGGCATACACAAACGGAATCCGAGCATCCAAGCCGACTTCCAAGCCAACCTGCTTTTCCTTGGCGGCAGCGGTCATCATGGAAACGGCTTGCTGGATGAGATCGCCGATATTGATGCAGCGTGGTTCAATGCGGATTTTCCCCGACTCGGCCCGGGTCGCCTCCAGCAGATCGCGGATCATGGCTCGCAACTGATGCACACTATCCAACACCGTTCCCAGATGGTAGCGTTGCTCGGGGTTGATGTCGCCCGCCAAGCCGTCCAGCAGGATGGTGACGAATTGATGAATGCAGGTCAGAGGCGTCCGCAGTTCGTGCGAAACGTGCGACAAAAATTGATTCTTGAATTCCAGTTGCTGCTGGCGGCTCATCTCCAGCGAACGAGTCAGGGCTTGCCGTTCGATGGCATAGCGCATGGCGCGCTCCAGGTGGTTGCTGGTGATATCGCCTTTCACCAGGTAATCCTGCACGCCCTGATGCAGCGCCTTCATAGCCAGCGCCTCGTCATCCTGGCCAGACAGGATGACCACGGGAACGCCAGGTGACTTCTCCAGCACTTTTCGGAACGTATCGGCGCCGTGGCTGTCGGGAAGGTTGAGGTCGAGCAGCACGACCGAGGGTGGTTCCTTGGCCATCAAGGCAATCCCATCCGCAAGCCTGCTTGCACTGCTGATGTTGACCGCGGCGTCGCCCTCGATCAAGCGCAAGCGCACCAGATCGGCGTCCCCCGGGTTGTCTTCAATCAACAAAACATGCGTATGCCCATTATTCATCGTTGCTCCTCGTGTGGTAGACGCGCTAAACCAAGCCAAAATTCTCCGATCGCTGTCACCGCGGCGATATAATCCCGCAAGTTGCCGGGCTTGCTCACATAGCAGTTCGCTCCCAGTTGATAACTCCGTACAACATCTTCCCGCGCCACCGACGTGCTGAAGATCGTAATCGGAATCTCCCGCAGGACCGGGTCGCTTTTCACCTCGGCCAACACCGCGCGGCCGTCTTTCCGGGGCAGATTCAGGTCAAGAATCACGAAGTCGGGCAGGACCGCAATGGCATACTTTCCTTCTCGCCGCAGAAACGCGATTGCCTCCACCCCGTCGGTCACAGACTGGATGTGGCAGCCGCTGCTCGCCAGGATCTCGCTGGTCAAGTCGCTATCCGCGGGATTGTCGTCTACCAGCAAAACCTCGGTTGTTCTCATGCCTGTCCTGCCTGGGCCGCCTTGGACAGTGTTTCCATGGGCAGTGTGAACTTGAAGCAACAGCCGGGCTTTGCTTGCGCTTCGATCCAGATCTTTCCCCCGTGGCGTTCGATGATCTTCTTGCAGACCGATAGCCCGATCCCATTGCCAGGATATTCAGTGCGCGTATGCAGACGTCTAAAAATTACAAAGATGTCTTGCCAGCTCTTGGCTGGAATGCCTATGCCGTTGTCGGAAACCGTGAGCACCCACTCGTGGTTTTTGTTTTCCGCGCCGATCTGAATCACCGGCGTTACCGCTCCGTGAAACTTGATGGCGTTGGCGATCAGGTTCTGAAATACCTGCGTTAGCTGTGCGGGATCGGCGATGACTGCGGGCAAACCATTCCACTTCACCACCGCGCCGCTCTCCTGGATGGCGGCCTGGAGGTTCTTCACCGCTTGTTCCACTACCGCCCGGCTCTCGGTGGTCCTCGGTTCTATCTCCTCCGTGCCGACTCGGGAGAATTTCAGCAGGTCCTGAATCAGTCCCTGCATGCGCACCGCGCCATCCACCGAGTACCCGATATACTTGTCGGCCTGTTCATCCAGCTTGCCCCGATATCGTTCCGCCAGCAGTTGGGTATAGTTGGCAATCATGCGCAAAGGTTCCTGAAGGTCGTGCGAAGCCACGTAGGCAAACTGCTCCAAGTCCGCATTGGAGCGGGCGAGTTCCTCTACTTTCTGCGAAAGATCCTGCTCCGCCTTCTTACGCTGCCTGCGCAGTTCCTTTTCCTGCAGGGCCCTGCGAACTGAAGTAGGCAGCCGGGTCAGTGAGTCCTTCAGAACATAGTCCGTTGCCCCTTGCTTGATGCACTCCACCGCCTTCACATCACCCAGCGCGCCTGAGACCAGAATCAAGGGGACATCCACGCCCTCGTGGCGCAACATCTCCAGCGCCTCCATGCCTGTCCACTGCGGCAAGTTGTAGTCAGCCAGAACGACATCGGGACAATTCGACCGCACCATCCGGCGGAAGTCGTCAGCCGACTGGACCAAGTCGCTGATTACTTCAAACCCACTACCCCGCAATGCCCGCAAGACTAACTCGGCGTCCGCCGCGTTGTCTTCCACCAACAGCACCCGCAGCTTGACTTTAGTTTCGGCGAAACTTCCGGTCTCGCGGCTGATCTCGGCCCCAACGCTGGTCATCGAGACCCCTGCCCTGCCACTTTCGCGACGCCTTTAACCGGGGCCGGTTGATTGATGACCAACCAGTACAGTCCTACGGTCTTTACCATTTCGCGGAACTGCTCGAAGTCGACCGGTTTCTGGATGTAGCTGTTCGCCCCCAAGTGGTAGCCGGCCACCAAGTCCCGCTCTTCCTTCGAGCAGGTCATAACGACGACTGGGATCGTCTTCGTCCGCGGGTCGCTCTTGATTTGTTTGAGCACTTCCATCCCATCCACTTTGGGCAGTTTCAAATCCAACAGCACTAATTTGGGCGGATGCTCAAACGAACGTTTCGCGAACCCCCCGCGACAGAAAAGAAAGTCGAGAGCTTCCTCGCCGTCGCGCACCACGACGATGTTGTTTGCCAGCTTCTCTCGCCGCAGCGCATGCAGGGCAAGATCCGTATCGTCCTGATCGTGTTCCACTAACAGTATGTCGAGATCCTCTGCGTTCATGATTGGACTCCAGCCGCAGCCCCAGTGCTTTTCAACTCAACTTGCTGTCCGACGCCGAGGGTGAAATAGAAGGCGGCGCCCTTGTCCGGTTCCCCCTCCGCCCACACTCGGCCACCATGCTTGTGAACGATGCGCTGCACCGTCGCCAAGCCGATCCCGGTACCTTCGAAGTCCTCTTCGCGATGCAGGCGCTGGAAAACTCCGAACAGTTTATCCGCGTACTTCATATTGAAGCCGATGCCGTTGTCCCGGACCATGAACACCGATTGCCCATGATCCTCTTTGTGACTGACTTCGATGACCGCAGCGGTGCGGAAACCGGTGAACTTGATTGCATTGGCCAATAGATTCTGAAATACCTGCTTGACCAAAACCGGGTCACAATCCACCGTTGGTAGATCCGCAATAACCCATTCCACCTGCCGGCCTTCACTCTCGGGCTGGAGGATGGCTATCAATTCTGTGACAATCGAGTTCAAGTTCGTCGCCTGCACATTCAGTACATGGCGTCCAACCCTTGCCAGGCTGAGTAATTCGTCCACCAGCAGCCCCATCTTTTGCGTTCCCGACTGGATGCGATCGAGGTAGTGTTGCGCGGTAGGATCGAGGGTGGAACCAAATTCCTCGACCAACATTTTGGAAAAACCGCCGATGTGCCGCAAGGGCGCCCGCAGATCGTGCGACACCGAGTAGCTGAACGCCTCCAGCTCTTTGTTGGCTGCTTCCAACTGGGCCGTCCGCTCTACCACCCTGTGTTCGAGTTCGTCATTGAGTTTCCGGATTTCCCGCTCATCTGCTTTCCGCTGCGTAATGTCACGGAAAGCCACTACTCCTCCACTCACCACGCCGTCCTTGTTTTTCAGAGGACTGCCGCTCGCTTCGATCCAAACCCCACCGATGACCGCGGGATTGCGCACAAATATCTCGGCCGTGCTCACTTCTCCGTGGATGGCGCGTACCAAGGGGAGCTCTTTCGTTGGGAAGGGAGTGGATCCGTCTGGCAAGTAGGTGCGATAATATCCGGACCACTCCTGGGCAGTAAGGTCCGCTGGCCCGAAGCCCATGATCCTCTCTGCCGCCCGATTCCATATCAAGAATTTTCCCTGCTCGTCTGCGGCGGCCAATCCCTCGGCCATACTATCCAGCACAGACTGCAGCATGACCGTCTGAGTTTCCAGGGCTTGGCGAGAGCGGAACAGTTCCTCCGCCTGTATTGCTAGCGCTTGCTTGGCTTGCTTCCGCTCGGTGATCTCGGACTGCAGCGCGTTCGTGCGCTGTTCCACGCGCTGCTCCAGACCGGCGTTCAGAACCTTCAGTTCCTCCCGCCCCCGCGCGCTGACGTCAATCTCTCGGTTGACGGCGAATTTGGCTAGCGCCAACAAGCCGGCCCCGGCGAAAGTGCCCAATGCAATCATAAGACTCGTCAACCGTCGTCGCGCGTTGGTTCGTGGCCTGCGCTGGCTCAACAGCTGCATTTCATCAGCCCGCATCTCTTGACCGGTGGCGCGCACTGCATTCATCAGCCTCTCGGTATCGAGAATCTCGCTAGGGCCAGGAGATGCTTGCCGCTGCCGGCGTTTGGCGACCATGCTCTCGGCGAATTCGAGCGCGGCGCGGATCTGCGGCTCGAGCACGTCCAGTCGTCGCTGCTGCCTGGGATTGTCCGCCGTGAAACGGCGTAGCTCGTCCTCGCTCTGCGCGACTCCGCCTCTCGCAGCCCCGTATTGCGCAAGCACTGCGTCTTGCCCGGTCAAGGCAAATGTCCGCGCGCTGGTTTCCACCTCGATTACATGCTTGGTCGTGAGCTCGATCATGTCCATCACGGCATACGTGTGCGCTACCAGGTCGGCATCATCCGACGCCTGCCGGGCGCAGCGCCAGGACAAAAAGCCTACGGAGATTATCAGGAGCCCAGCGACGATGAAAGCGCCAGCGACCCTCCGCCGAAGCACCTCTTCGATCGGCATATCGATCCGCTTGCACTCGTCAATTTGCTGTTCCAGCTTGCGATTCTCTTCCGGCAAACCTGCAGAACCGGCGATGAATCCCATTTAGGTCCGATCTGTCAAGCGGGGGATCTGGACTGCACCATAGTGCGGGCAATGGCTATCAAAGACTGTAGTCTCAGCTTGTCATTGCACCTAATACCTAAGGTTCAGCGTCCAATTTGCTAGACCACGTCCAGCAAGGGCGGCCACCCCTCCCCGTTTTCCTTCAGCCTTTGCTCACTCAAGGAGGCGTCTTTCCAGATCCCGAAGTAAGCCGGGTCGAAAGTCAAGCGGGGTTTACCGGGCGCCAGTCAATGTTTTTCGAGCGCCGGAGGGATTTCTCATTGCGCTTACCTTACGGACGGATAGCGAATGGAACCAGCACCAAAGTGCAAAATATGAGCGTTCTTGAACAGTTTTCCTTGTTTTCATCGGCTACCGTGATGATAGGAGAGCGACCGATGTCATTGTCAGAAGAACCCAACCACGGGCTCGCCGAAACCGCACCCATCGATCACATATCCGGCTCACCCAATGCCTTCGACCACCAGACGCGAGTTAGTACAACGACAAAGGTTGGGCCCAGGGTTCTCTTAGTCGATGACGACCGTGATGATATCTTTTTGACGCGAAGGTTGCTGGAAAGCAAGAACTGTGAGGTGGCTTCAGCGACCAGCGTTATCGAGGCTCTCAAGCGGATTGCCGCGCAATGCTTCGATGTTCTCATCACCGATCTTCACATGCCGGACGCGGGAGATGGTTTCGCGGTAGTAACTGCTATGCGTCACTGTCAGCCCGAGGCGTTGATCCTGGTGGTTAGCGGTTATCCTGACGTACAAAAAGCGATGTCCGCAATTGCTCTGCAAGCCGATGAAATTCTGGTCAAGCCCTTCGAAGTTGAGCAACTTACTCGACTCATAGACGAAAAAATGCTGACATCTAAACCGACTGTAAGGCCAGCCAAGGAGGATGTCGCCTCCATTCTGGATCGCGACTTGGCCATCACTATGGAACGGTGGTTGTCACGAGTGGAACAGGTGGAGGAATTGACAGCCCTTCGGCTCTCCCCGAAAGAACGCACTGCGTATCTTCCCCAGATGATCGGCACCGTCACTTCCCGGCTGCGCCTCACCCGCGCCATAGAAGGGATTGACAAGCGCTGCCCGGCGGCGGTGGCGCACGGACAAATCCGCTATCGCCAAGGCTACACTGCGCCCCTCATCGTGCAGGAGTCACGAATCCTGCAGGTATGTATCTTCGAAACCGTCGAACGTAACATGGCCACCGTAAACTTTCCCACGCTGATGGCCGACGTAATGATTGTTGCAGACGAGGTGGACGCCCAGTTGAAGCAGACCATCCAAAGCTTTCTGACAGCACAGCAGGAGAAAGCCTCAGGGGCCTCCGCCTGAGGTGACGTCAACCGCTGGGGCGATTACAGCTCGACGAGTGTGGACCCCACCGATGACAATCTTACGTCGTGTCCTTCAAATTCAAGCGCGGTTTGCAAGGGTGGGAGCCCAAATCCGGATAAGTTCAACGCCGTGAGTTTTTCCGGCCACAGCCGATCTGGGAACAGAGAACTGGTAACTGACCACTGGCTCCTTATAGTCCGATTTGGGCCAGGCCAGGGTACCCGACAATGATCGTCCCGTACTCGACGATTTGAGATTTCCTCCCCGCCATCTACAATCTCAGATCGCATGGACACCACTCGTATCGCCGAGCTGCTCCAACCCTTCCTCGGGACAGCCGACGGCCAACGGCTAACGGCCAACGACCTGTTTAACATATCGACCTACATCGATCTACTCCTCCGCTGGAACGCCCGCATCAACCTGACCGCCATTCGCCAACCGGAAGAAATCGTGACCCGCCACTTCGGCGAATCCCTCTTCGCCGCCCGCCACCTCTTCCCCCGTGTGGCGCGGGCGCCCTCGCCCGCGAGCGCTTCACAATCAGATCCCACAGCGCCTGGCCATGCGCTACGCCTCCTCGACGTCGGCTCCGGCGCCGGATTCCCCGGCCTCCCCATAAAAGTGTGGGCCACCCTTATCCACCTCACCCTGATCGAGTCCAACCACAAGAAAGCGACTTTCCTGCGCGAAGTCGCGCGGGCCCTTACATTGACCAACGTCAATGTATTCCCCGGACGCGCCGAGGACTACCCCAACCCTCCCGCCGAAGTAGTAACCCTCCGCGCCGTCGAGCGCTTCGAAACCACGCTCCCAACCGCCGCCAGCCTGACCGCCCCCAACGGCCGCCTGGCCCTCCTCATAAGTGAATCCCAACTAGCTCGTACCTACGCACTTGCGCCACGATTCGTCTGGCTAAAGCCACTCAGCGTTCCGCTCTCCTCAAGCCGCATCCTTCTATTAGGAATCCGGAAGCCCGAAGAGTAAGCACCAAGAGAGCCATTGATGGGGAATCAAGGAAGTAACAAGTGGTAATTCTTAGAGATTAATCCGCCATGCGCACCAGAACTTCTATATTAGTGCATGGTTAAGTGGGAAATATTCGCAAAGACAAAGCCTGAGATCTGGCAAATGTTCCACGTGGAACATTAACGACCAGCGTCGCCAGATGAAGCGGAAGGAAATCAATGAAGTGTTCCACGTGGAACACTTTCGTGATTTTGCAATGTTAACAATCTCCAAACCTCGCGAATGTTCCACGTGGAACATTTCAGCGATCTTGGCCAAAACGGAGAAGTGTTCCACGTGGAACACTCGATCACATTTTCAAGGCAAGTGTTCCACGTGGAACATTTCTGTGGAAAGATAGCTCGACCGCACGTTTAACTCGCTCACACGCAACGAAATATCCCCTCGGCTTCAGTTGCACTGAAATCAGTCATTGCAAATGCATAATGATTCGGCCTATTCTGCAAACGTCTCTCCGATTCTTCGAAAACAAAAATGGGACGCATCATCGCGGTTGCCAACCAGAAGGGCGGCGTGGGCAAGACCACGACTGCCATCAATCTGGCCTCGTCCATTGCTGCGGCACAGCTTGATACCCTGCTGGTCGATTGCGACCCGCAATCGAATGCCACCAGCGGACTTGGACTGGTCAAAGATCCTGCGCGCATCAGCACTTATCATTTGCTTATGGGCGATGCCACCGCGCATCAAGCCCTGCAGCCTACTGAGCTTGAACGGTTGTGGATCATTCCCGCGCACAAGAATCTTCTTGGAGCGAACCTCGAACTGGTCGACGGCGAGCGCAGGGAGTTTCGTTTGCGAGATGCCCTCGCGCCCTTACGCGATCGCTTTCAATACATCGTGGTGGACTGCCCGCCGGCGCTGGATCTGCTGACCCTCAACGCGCTCGTCGCCTCCGACTCGATTCTGATTCCAATGCAGGCTGAGTATTTCGCTCTCGAAGGCATGTCGGAGTTGCTCGATACTATCCTGCGCATCCGCTCGTCTTTGAATCCGGAGCTCACGGTCGAGGGCGTGGTGCTGACCATGTTCGATGACCGCACCAACCTGGCTCAGCAGGTGACTGCGGAGCTGAGCCGATATTTTGGCGAGAAGTTATGCAAGACGACGATCCCGCGCAACGTGCGGCTGGCGGAGGCTCCGAGCCACGGCAAGCCGGCGTTGCTCTATGATGCGCGCTCGCGTGGAGCGGAGAGCTACATGCAGCTGGCGCGGGAAATCATCGGGCACAGTATGCCGGTAGAAATGCCGCTCAGCGAGGACGCGGCTGCGCCTTTGGCGGAGGAGAAGCAGGTGGTGAATGCGCCGCGGTGGAAGCGGTGGATCAAGGAGCGGAATAAATTGACGACCATCAATATATTAGATCGATGAACGTCGATGTTGTGGCGGGGGAGAGTTGATGCTGTGCGCCGACGTGAGTTTGGGAAGAATTCCCTGCGGCTGCATGGCGCTGCAAGACAGCAAGCAGGTCCTTCGACTCCGTAGCTGGTTCGCTTCGCGTACCAGCTACTGCGCTCAGGATGACAACTTTTTCTAGGGAGGGTTTATGACCACGACTGTGGCGGCGAGTACGGACAAGGCAATCGACAAGCGGCGGGCATTAGGGCGGGGATTGGATTCGTTGCTGCCCTCGGGGCCGCGCATGGTGGAGTCTGGCCCGCCGGGTGGGCCACCCTTGCCACAGTCCGGCGTGTTGCCGGAGGTGCAAGCCCAGGCGGCGCGGGGCGAGGCGGTGGTGGAGATTCCGCTGGAGTCGATCGATGAGAATCCTTACCAGACTCGGTACTTCACCCAGGACGCGCCGGTATCCGACGATTTTGTCGCGACCACGCTGCACGAATTGGCGGACTCGATCCGGGTGAATGGGGTGATCCAGCCGATTTCGGTTCGTCCCGGGGCAGAGGGGCGTTACGTTCTGATTCTGGGGGAACGGCGCTGCCGGGCATCGAAGCTGGCGGGCCGGACGACGATTCCGGCGATGGTGCGCAAGGTCTCCGACCAGCAGGCGGCGGAGATGACGGTGGTCGAGAACCTGCAGCGGCAGGATTTGAATTGCATGGAGCAGGCGGCGGCGTTCTCGAAGTTGAGCCAGGATTTCAAACTGACGCAAGAGCAGATTGGGCAGCGGGTGGGGATTTCGCGGGAATCGGTTTCGAACTACATGCGGTTGCTGCGGCTGCCGGGCACGGTCATGCAGTATCTGCAAGAGGGACAGTTGGGATTCAGCGAGGCGCGAGTGCTGCTGACGTTGCTTGATCCGAACATGATTCCGAAGATTGCCGATGAGGCGGTGCGCAAGCACATGTCGGTGGAGCAACT
>Ga0182014_10005744_pt1 | contig 13698 bp, 13 predicted proteins | sample 612S2DmetaG_FD_120489 | JGI IMG/M metagenome (GOLD analysis project Ga0182014, IMG submission 120489) | Permafrost microbial communities from Stordalen Mire, Sweden - 612S2D metaG | ecosystem: Environmental > Terrestrial > Soil > Wetlands > Permafrost | place: Sweden: Stordalen | collected... | reverse complement strand
TTCAATCAAGCCCGGCTCCGGCCCGCGCCACCTGGCGTTTCACCCCTCGGGCCGGTTCGTCTTCCTGATCAGTGAAATGAGTTCAACGCTCACTGTGTTTAGTTACGACGCGCAGCGCGGCGCGCTGAGGGAGTTGCAGACCCTCTCCACACTGCCGGAGCCATACACTGGTGAACGCTCCGGCGCGGAAGTGCAGGTGCATCCTTCCGGGAATTTTGTTTACGGCTCGAATCGCGGCCACGACAGCATCACTGTCTTTGGCTTTGATCCAAAACGCGGCCAATTGACTTGCGTGCAGCACCAGGCGACGCAAGGGAAGATGCCCCGGCACTTTGCCCTCGACCCGACCGGTCAATGGTTGTTGGCGGAGAATCAGGAGTCAGACAGTGTAGTTGTGTTCCGTGTGGATGCAACGACCGGCCGCCTGAGCCCTACTGGGCAGACGATCTCAATTGGTGCGCCTGTCTGTGCCGTGTTTGTGCCGGCGAAGTAACCGCCCGGTAGCGGGATACAGGCTGCGCGATGCGGGATTCTGAAGGGCGAATGCAGAATCCTGAGTTTCGCATTCCGGATGCTGTCTCCCAGTTCCTGCCTCTCTTTGGTTAGTTCTTCTTGAGCAGGCCGCCGAGGCCCTTGTTGACCCTCTGGAGTGTGTTACTGCCAGTAATGCTCACATCTTTCGTGACATAAACCGCCCCTTGGCTGATATCCGTCACGGCACTGGACGCGGCCTGCTCGGCGCCTTTTTCGATAGCCGCCAGCACTCGTTTTGTCAGCTCCGCGGTCGTAATGCCGTCGGGACCCGTGCCCAGATTCTGAAGGCGAATTTCCGGCAGGATGGCCATCGCCGTTCCCTGGACCAGGCCGGTCACGCTGATATGAATCTTCCCGCCGATGATGATAAACTCATCCACCTGCAGCTTCCTGGCCGGCTTCGCTTCCTGGGGTTGGGAGGGTTCCTTGGGCTTGGCGGGCGCATTCTCTCCGCCGCCCGTGGCCTCCTGCATGTTCGATAGGATCTTGTTCAGGTTGTTATGTTTGAGATCGGTTTCAAAGATGATCTCCGGTGCCTGAGCGTTGATCGTCTTGATGATGATCTTGTCCGAAAGCAACGAGCTGGGTTTGAGGGCGAGGGTAGCCACGCCGACACTGATGGAGGAGGGCATCTTGAATCCCTCGGGGTTGCCCAGCACCAGACCCTTGATGGTGCCCCCCCCGGAAAGCAAGGAAAGGCTGACGGACTGCAGCGTGATATCAACTTTGGTCAGCTTCGGGCCGAATGTTTCCACTCCGCGTTTGATGGCCCCATCCAAGAACAGTCCAGCCGCCAGCACCGCGAGAATGACCGCCACGACGAGGGCGATGAGAAGTCGAACGATAAGCTTCTTCATAGATCATCTATTCCTATCATTCCGCAGTTTAGCGCACTTTCATTCTCAATCCACGCTAGATTCCGCTTAACTCACCAGCACCGCTTCCACCATATCCATGAGTTGTCTCGCCCGATACGGTTTGGCCAGAAAGCGATCGGGTTGAACCGGCACACCGCGGAGGATGTCCTCCCCAACCGTGCCGCTGACCAGGATGACTTTTTGACGCGGTTGAACTTGCCGGCATGCTGCCGCCAATTCCAGACCCGTCATCGTATGCATCGCATAGTCAGTGATGATAAGAGCGGGGAGAGGTTCGGCGGCCCTGAACGCCCGAAGAGCCGTCTCCGGGGCGCGAAAGGTTTTAATCGTGTAGCCGAGAGGTTCCAGGATCACTGAGGCCAACTCCAACAGCATCGGCTCGTCGTCCACCACGTAAATCAACGCTCCGCCGCCCTGCCTGGATCCAAGACTGTTTGCCTTCAGCTCGTGCATTTCCTATTGCCCTGTATTGAATAAACACCCGCCGGGGCCGGCTGGCAAGTGGTCTTTACCTCATTCCGCCCCCAAGAAAGACCCGCGGGTAAGGCGAAACGGGCGGGTCGTCGCATTACTTCTTTTTCTTTCGGAAGACCGAGCCGATGGAGGACTTGGATGACTCACCCCTTTGGCGGACTTTCAATTGGCCGAGGATGGAGTGCCAGCCGATATAGATCCTGTGCCACTGGCTTTCGGCCGCGCGCAAGGCGCCTTCATTCATCTCACTCAAATAGCGCAGTGACGGAGCTTCAGCGATCAGGGCGTGGATGTCCTCCCGGGTCGGGGAGGAGACTTCGACGGACGCCAGAATCAATTCCAACTCCTGGACGAGTATGCTCTTGGTCTCGAGGAACTGGCTGTCGTCTTCCTGGCTGAATTTCTTGCCGCGCGCCAGGTTGACGAAGTTGTTGAACTGTTTCCAGCACTCGATGTAGTTTTCCACTTGGTCAACGAGCTGGTCCAATTTTTGATTGCTCATAGGCGCGTGAGGTTAGCTTTGGCTCGAGGGTGAAGATGGAGCCCTGGGAGAAAGGAACACGATGGCGCCGCCCCGCAACTCACGGGCGCAGATCTTCAGGCTCGGGTAATTGATGATGAGCTCGGCCAGGGGCAACTGGGCCTTGGCGGCCTCACCGAAGGCGGTGCGCACTTGCTGGGAGATGTCTTTGATCAGGCCGGCGGGGAAGCTAGAAGGCAACGTGCCCGCGAGCACAGCGCCTTCCCGGTCCACGGTGAAGCTGCCGGAAGGCAGGCGCAGCAACGTGGGCGCTGGTTTGGCAAAGAAATTCAAGAGGCCCATAGAGCTAAAAGCTTCTTCATCATGGCCCGGACCTCATCCGAGGTAAGAGAGTGTTTCCAGCCGACGCAAAACTCGGTTTCCTCCTGGCAGGTCAGCGCGACGTGACGTTGGGGGCCAAAGCCCTCAATCTGATCGAGAGGTCCTGCTCCCAGGCGGTCGCCCAGCAAACGGAATCGTTCCAGGGTCTGGCGAGCCCAAGCGGCCATGCGCTCCGGATTCTCGAGGCCGCGCGCGACCTGGTAACCCTTTTCGCCGGGCTTCATCGCCAGCACAAACTCCACTCCCTCTAACTGTGACAGCCGCGCCAGCGGTGAAGCAGCGGGTTGGGGGGCGCCTTCGGCAGTCACGGCGCCGCGCGATTCATCCAGCGCCTGGGCCGATTCGAGGAGCACCGCATTGTAGGACCTGAAGATGGTGCGTGGCCGGCTGGGTTCGGCCGGAAGCATTTCGAAGTTGCCGGCCTTCCAGGACAGGATTCTTTGGAAAGCGGCTTCGCCGCGCAGTTCATCCGCTTCGGCATCAACCAGATCACCGCCTTGAATCCAGATTTTCCCGGTGAGCAGGGAGTTGGTAATGCGCAGCACGGAGGAGCTCTGGGAAATGCATTCCAACTGGATAATGTCCACGAGGCTCTTGCTTTGCATGCCGCGGAAGCCGCCCTCGGTTTCACGCCCGAGCAACGACTCGATGCACTCCAGGAACATCTTAGTCTCTTGTTCGCTGCCGGGTTTATGCCAGAAGAGGTCCACGCCCAGGGCGTAGGCGCGGGAACGGTACTGCTCGTCCAGTTCCGCCGTCAGGGCCACTGTGCGTAGTTGCGGGTGCTTGCGGCGGACGATCGCCAGGACCTGCAAGCCGTCCATTTTAGGCATCTTCAGGTCGCAAATCAGCAAGTCGAATGGCTCGGCCTCCAGCATCGCGATGACCCGCGCCCCCGAGGGGGCGGTATGGATCTCGGGCCGGCTGGGCAACTGCGCCAGGATTTCCCGGTACATGTCCAGCAAGTCCGGTTCGTCGTCGGCTAGCAGAATCTTAGGCCGTTTGTCCATTGCTTCGTGCGTCAATCGCTAACGCCTCATCCAAGCGAACTCAAGCATGAAAAACCACACATAGTTTCCCTCGTTCAGTAGCAAGGGTTATTCCCCAAAGGCCGGGGTGACGAAGTTTCTTGGATTCCGCGTGCCCTGCCGGTGATTTTGAGGCTGCCGAACTCCGGGACGCGGGCTTCAGAAGCCGCGAAAAGGCCGGAACGGGCAGCAATAGGACAACCAGTCCAGCGATGAGACAGCCAAGGTCCCCACATCGCTCGCTGTGGTCGCGAGGTTGAGGACAAGGGCCCGCCTCATAGCACGGGTTGTGCCTGTGGTTAAGGGGGAGGCGTCCTGGCCCGGGACCCCACGGGGCGAAGAGGAATCCATGGCCATAATGGCATAGTTCCTGCGCAAACGTCATAGAAGCAGTTCAGCCAGAATAGACCAAATGAATCGTTCTCGAACGACCCGTGAGAGCGGCGGCTCGCCCGCACCGCCCGTGTCGCCGGAAGTTGTCCGGCAGGGAAGAAGCCATTCGCGCGCCTCAGTTTTCGCCGGGGCCAAAGCGATAGTCAAAGCACGCGCGTGCCAACTCACTCAATGAAAGGCAAGATGTTTGGTTACGTAAAGAATCTTCTGCGAAAATGGGTTGAGACACCCGAGGACAACCCGCCTGCCCGGGCGGTCAGCGCTGCTCCTGCCCCCGCGCGCCGGATGGTGATGGCTCCGCCTCACGCAGGCGCGCCGGCGCAAAAGAATGGCTCGCATCAAATCGGCAGGGGAATCGAGCTGCCCTTGCAGCCCCTCCTCGACGGGCTGACGCTGGAATTGCAGCCCCGGCTCAAGAACCCGAATGCCGGCGCACTGACCATCGCGATCCCACTCGAAAAGATTCTGGCCCAAATCTCGCGCGGCGCCGTGAAGATTACCTTTGGCGAATTAAGGCAAGCCGCGCCCGGCCTTTTCACCCCGGAAGATGATCGTGATGGTGAGTCGGTTGCGGTGCCTTTGGGAGAGATACTTGCCCGGCTCAACCCCGCTTTAATCACCCGCCGACGCGTTCAAAAGCAGGTGGAAGTCCCGGCTGACATCAGCAGCCCCTTCGATCAGCGCAACCAGGGCCTGATCTTTTCGATTGGCCCGACCAAACCCGAATCAGCCCCGGCCCCGCGCCAGAATACGGTTCCCGCACCCGTACTCGTCGCGCCGGCTGCCCGCAGCGGGCTCACTTTCTCACCCACTCCCCCCCGGCCGGCCGCGGCCCCGCCCAACACGCTGCCGATGAGTTCCGCGACCCGCGCGTTGCGCGCGCTGAGGAGCAGCCATCCCCCCGTCCCGCCGGCTCCAGCAGTCCAAGCGGCCCCGACGAGCCCCTCTCCTCCCCCCTCGTCGAGCGCGGCGATCGATCCAAATCCATTGCTGGTGAGCCTAACCTCGCTGGCAGAGGTCTGGCCGGAAGCGGTACGGCAGGAACTCGTGCAATGGAACCTGGTGGAGGCCAAGGTGGCGTTGCCCGCCGAGATCATCGAGCGGGCGCTCAAGCAGGGCCGGGTCGCGTTCACGTGGAGGACCTTGCGTTCATGGATCAACCCCGCGCCGCCGCCGGTGGTCTCCGCTCAAGACAGCCTCGTGCTTGAACTGCCGCTGAAGGTTGTCGCGCCTCCATTTCTGGCGCGGCAGAAGGAGACCAGCAAACTGCATAGAAAGGTCTCCGTCGACGAAGACATTCCCAATTTGTTCTTCGGCTTTCCGCAACCGGAGGCGAGCAGCCCAGTAGTGGCGTCGCCAGCAAGGTCGGCGTCCGGCAAGGCGGCGGATACGAATTTTTACGTTTGGGACGACGCGTCCGAGCAGGTCCAGACCCAGGCAGGCGGAGCTAAGCTCGGCTCTTCGCCCGGGACCAAGTTCGTCGCCAAGTACGCCACGCCCAACGAAGTCGTTTCCCGCGCGGCGGCACTCGATGGAGTGGCCGGGGCGCTCATTTCCTTGCCGGACGGCCTGATGGTGGCCAGCCGTATTTCCTCGGACCTCAATGGTGACACGTTGGCGGCCTTCCTGCCCCAGATCTTCAGCAAAATCAATCAATGCACCAAGGAACTGCGAATGGGCGATCTGAACAATGTCCACTTCACCGTCGGCAACATCCCTTGGAAGATCTTCCGAGTAAACGCGATCTTCTTCGCAGTCTTCGGTCGCGCGGGCGAGCCGCTGCCGACCGCACAATTGGCGGCGCTGGCCTCGGAGCTGAACCACAGACCCAAGTAACATTATGGCCATAATTAATCAAGCAACCAAAGAACTGCAGGTCAAGATCGTCTATTACGGACCGGCGATGGGCGGGAAGACGACCAACCTTGTCCAGGTTCACGACCACGTGCAGACCGCCGCCGGCAACAAAGGCAAGCTGGTTTCGCTCGCCACGAGTTCCGACCGTACCTTGTTCTTCGACTTTCTGCCCATCGAAGCCATGTCCATCAAGGGCTTCAAAGCCAAGTTCCAACTCTACACCGTGCCCGGCCAGGTGATCTACAACACCACCCGCCAGCTCGTCTTGCGAGGGGTGGATGGGATCGTATTCGTCGCGGATTCCCAATACGAGAAGATGGCCGAGAACGTGGAGAGCTTCGCGAACCTGGAAGACAACCTGAAGACCTTGAGGCTCAACTTCCCCGACATTCCCTATGTGTTGCAGTATAACAAGCGTGATCTGCCAAACGTTGCCCCCGTGGAATACATGGAGTTCATCTTGAACAACCGCGACGTCCAGGTCCCGTCCTTCGGCGCGACGGCGCACAAGTGCGAAGGCGTCTTCGAGGCGCTCAACATGATCACCCGCATGTTGCTGCACAAATATGTCAGCCAGGCAGCTCCGCAATACGCATGACATGGCCTCTTTGCCACAACTTATCGAGGAAGACATCGGGCGACTCGATCGGGAGTTGCGGGACTTGCTTGAAAAGAGCGACGCCACCACCGCGCTGATCATCGACAAAGGCGGCTTCCTCATCTCGGGCCAGGGAGACACGCGGCAGTTTGACCTGACCACCATCGCGGCGCTCGCTTCAGGCGCCTACATGGCCAACCAGACCATCGCGAACCTCGTCCACGAGACCAGTTTCAACAGCATCTATCAGCAGGGAGAGAAATTCAGCATGTTGGTTATGGGCGTGGACGAGAATTGCCTGCTGGTTGCCATCTTCAAAGCGCAGGTGAGTGTGGGTGCCGTGAAGTACTTTGCCGCGCCCACCGTCAAGCGGATCGCGGTGCAACTTCAAATTGCCCAGGAACGCGATCCGGGCGTCGGGTTGGATTTATCCGAGCTCAACCTCGCCGACCCGAGCGAGGTGTTCAAACGAAAGACGTGACCCGCGACTTGTGGCGCCCGCTTTGACGCCGCCCCGGTTGCATTGCCGCTGCGCGGCCCGTCACAGCCTGGCGTGCGACCCATCGCAGAACGGCGCGTGCTGCGAGTGCTTGCACCCGCACCAGGCAACCGTTTTGGCCTCCGTGATTTCCGCTTTTATCGGCCCGAGCTCCGTGCCTTTGTGCGACCCATCGCAAAAAGGCTGGCCTTTCGACCGCCCGCAAGCGCACCACCAATAGGTGCCTGGCTCCGCCTTTTGGACTATAGGGAACTTCTGGAAGATAATTGCTTCATTCATACAATTTAGGCGCAATCTATCCTTGAATTCCGAAGGTGCAAGTCCCAGCGGAGAGCACACGGGGCCAGTTCCGGGCGGCTGTGCCGCAACTGACGAAGATGGAGGATGGAGGAAAAAGAGTAGGAGAACCGATTGCGCACGAGCATTGTCGCCAGAAACGTCCAAGTTGACGATGATCGGCTGACGAGAGCCAGCCAGAGTGGTTCGGTTGATCGCTCTTCCCCATCGAATAGTTACTGGGCATTCCTCTGGTGGATACGGCGCTCGACTATGCCCCGGCGCTCGCCCTTGGCCCGTTTCCCGCGTCTCGGCGACCCGCCCCAACCCAGCTTGGTGCCCCAAAAAGCCGAGCCTTTGGCCAATTGCTCCAACCCTACACCGGACCATCCCGCGGGTCTCCCCGGAGCCTCACCGTAGTACCTCTTATCCGAATAAGAGGTACTACGGCGAGACTCCGGGGGGGGCGATGGAGGTATGAGCGGGCGGTAGGGGACGCTGTTCCACCCATTACCCTGAAAGCAGGGGCAAGTCATTGATTATGAGATGGATGCGTTCTTAATGCTCAAGTGTGTCGCTCAGAGGCACAGAGATTTCCACCGAATAGCGAAGAACCAGCGGTTCTCGCGTAACTTATTGCAGTTGAATCACTTGCAATCCTTCTGATCGCTACTGCTTCGGCTACCTGCCGCCCGCGCCCCAGGTGTTATGCCGGAGGCTCCCCGGGGCGGCCCCATTGTGTACCCCATGTGGATTGTGTAACATGCTGTGGGCATGGCACTTTCGATGTTAACTTCGACCTAACGGCCTGGCCGTGACAGTGGATTTGACATGCCAATCCTCGCGGCTTCTCACTGCTTGAGGCGGCTTGCGGGCTGGTTTGTTACGGACCGAGCCCTCCTTCCGGAGATTTCGGGCGGTCTTGTTCCATCGGAAGCAGCGAAGGACTTTCTTGCGCGCTCGCGCTCGGTCCTGCTTCTCTGTCCCGCGTTGCTTTGGGTAAACGTTCGCTGGCCGGGCAACACAGGCCTTAAATGAATTTGCGCGAGTTTTGCGGTATTGACCCCGAATTTCTTTGGGCTAACCTTCGTCAACTTAATGCTGTGACAAAGCAACCGCTAACAAATCATTCTATGGATAATAATGCAATTCCTTCGTCCTCCGCGCTACCGCGACGGGACTTCCTCAAAAAGACAGCTACCGTGGCTGCGGTCGTGGCCGCGACGCCGTTGTTAAGAACGCCGGTGTATGGACAGAACCAGGCGCCTTCGGCGAATGTCGCCGGGGCCAACAACCGCATTCAGGTAGCGGTCGTCGGCGTGGGCCTGGGCATTGGGCAGAACCACCTGAAGGGCATCCAGGAGAAGGCCACTGAAAATAACACGGTGATTACCGCCGCGTCGGATGTGTACACCAAGCACCGCGATTATGCGATGTCAACCGCGAATCTCAAGGACGCCGATGTCTATGATGATTACCGCAAAATGCTCGAACGCAAGGACATTGACGCGGTGCTGATTGCCACGCATGACCCGTGGCATGCGCAGATCACGATGGATTCTATTGACTCGGGCCGGCACGTCTATTGTGAGAAGCCGCTGACGCGGTATCTGGGCGAGGCCTTCCAGGTCTATGATAAGGTGAAAAGCAGCGGGAAGGTTTTCCAGGTCGGCTCGCAGGGCTGCTCGGCCGGCGGCTACCAAAAGTGCGCCGAACTGATCAAAGCCGGCAAGATCGGCACGCTGGTCTGGGGCCAAGCCTGGTATTCGCGCAACAGTCTGAACGGCGAATGGAATTACTCCATCACGTCCGACATGAATAAGGAGAATATTGACTGGGAGCGCTGGCTGGGGCCGGTGAAACAGCATGACCCCTTCAGCGACGAACAATATCGCCGCTGGCGCAAATACTACCGTTATTGCGCCGGGCCGCTGGGCGACCTGGCGCCGCACCGGCTGCATCCGTTGATGCTGGCCACCGGCAACCCCGAGTTCCCCGTGCGGGTGGTCTCCATCGGCACCCATAACGTGCATATTGACAAGAACGTGGCCAACACTCCGGAGCGCGAGATACCCGAGCACGCACAACTGCTCGCGGAGTTCCCCAGCGGCTATGTGATGATGGTCACCTGCTGCACGGTGAATGGCTCGACCCCCGGCCTGAGCCTTTACGGGCACAAGGCCAACCTGGAGATTGATGCCTCGGCCTCGAAGGTCAATCTGGTGCCGCAGCGCGAGTTCGGCGATGAGATTGACCCTGAGAACTTTGTCAACCTCCAGCCCGAGGAGATTCGGGTGCACGAGAAGAACTGGTTCGATTGCATCCGCTCCGGCCAGCAGCCCAACGCGAACATTGACCTGGCCATCAAGGTGCAGACGGTCATCTCGCTCGCCGAAATGTCCGACCGCTTGAAGATCGCGTGCCTCTTTGACGAGAAGACGCGCAAGGTCACCACCGACGGCGGCACGGCGGTGACGCCGATCACTTACGGAACTCTGCCGCAGTCCTGAGCGGACCCGGAACGGAGTGATGGGGTAGTGGAGTAATGGAGTGGTGGACGCACTACTCCAATGCTCTACTGTTCCATTGTCCCATCACTCCACTACTCCACCACTCCATGCCCCCTGTCACCGTCGCCTGCCACGCGATGGCGACCCGCTTCGAGATCGTGTTGCATGGGGACAACCCCATCGCGCTGCGCGCGGCGGGGGAGGAGGCGCTGGCGCAGATTGAACAACTGGAAGCCCAGCTCAGCCTGTTCCGGGCCAGCAGCGAAGTCGCCCACCTCAACGCCCGCGCCGCGCGAGGCCCTGTCCGGGTCACACCGGGCCTGTTCGCGCTGTTACAGCAGGCCCGGAAGCTGTGCGAGGAGAGCGGTGGTGCCTTCGACATCACCGTCGCCCCGCTGGTCCGCTGCTGGGGGTTCATGGGTGGGGACGGCCGCTTGCCGCCTCCCCACGAGGTCGCCGAGGCGCGGGCGAAGGTCGGCATGAGGCTGGTTCAGTTGAACCGGGCGGATTTCACCGTCCAGTTCGCACGTGAAGGGGTGATGCTGGACCTGGGAGCCATCGGCAAGGGCTACGCGGTTGAGCGGGCGGCTGAGGTGCTGCGCGAGGCGGGTGTTACCAGCGCCCTGATCCACGGCGGCACCAGCACCGTGCAGGCGTTGGGGCCGCCGCCGGGAGAAGCCTTCTGGAAGATCGCCATCGAAACCCCATCCACTGCGCCGGCGGCATCGCCCACCCTGCTCGCCACGGTGCCGCTGAAGGAGGAAGCCATGTCCGTCTCCGGCGTGCAGGAAAGTTCCTTCCAAGCGGCGGGGAGGACGTACGGCCACATCATTGACCCACGCACGGGCGAGCCGGCCATTGGGACGGTGCTGGCCGCGGTGGTTCTTCCCTCGGCCACGGAGACGGATGCGCTGTCCACCGCGCTGCTCACCGTCGGCGCTGCCGGGCACGATGCGATTGCGAAACTCCGCCCCGGCATGAGGAGCCTCGTGGTGAGTGAATCCGGCGGCCAATTGCAGGTCGAGGCGAAAGGCATCCACGTGCGGCCAGTGGGGTAGTGGCCACTGGGGGCCAAAAGCCCGTTTGATAAATCAATCCGCTGCGACTACTTTCACGATGTAAGAATATGTTAGAGGACCGTTATTATATGCGCCGCCCGGGGTTTAAGTTTCGCTGGTCGGCGACCATGGTGCTGGTGATGGTGAATGTGGTTGCCTTCATCGTTCAAAGCGCCGTAGAGCGGTTCTCGAACATTCCGACCAATGAGTGGTTTGCTTTGAGCGTTGAGGGCCTGCGGCACGGGTTCGTCTGGCAATTGCTCACCTACCAGTTCATGCACGGCGGCTGGCTGCATCTCCTCCTGAACTGCTGGGCAATTTACATCTTCGGCCGGGAAGTGGAAGAGACGCTGGGTCGGAACGTCTTTCTGACTCTCTATTTCACCAGTGGCGTCATCGGTGGATTATTCCAGGCGCTGGCCGGGGTGCTCCTGGGCGGTCGGTTCGCCGTGCCGGTCGTCGGGGCGTCGGCGGGGGCCTTTGGCCTGGTCGCCGCCTATGCCGCGCTTTATCCGGAGCGTCCCTTGATGCTGCTGCTGTTCTTCATTATCCCGGTGAGCATGCGGGCCAAGTTCCTGCTGCTGTTCAGCGCGCTCTTGACCGTGGCCGGGCTGGTCTTCCCGATGGATAACATCGCCCACGCGGCCCACCTGGGCGGCATGCTCACCGGAATCGTGTTTGTGCGTTACGCCATCTATTGGCATTGGCATTGGCCGCGCCTGAGCCGGACCCCGAGCAACCCGTTGCGACCGTTGGTCAAGACCCCCCATCGCGCAGCGACCGCGTGGAGCCAAACCAACCCGCCGGCCGAGGACGACCTGCCAGCCGATGAGTTCCTCAGCAAAGCCGTCGATCCCATCCTGGACAAGATCTCCGCCCACGGCATCCAAAGCCTGACCGAGCGCGAACGCCGCATTCTCGAAGCCGCCCGCGAGAAGATGGTCCGGCGGTGAGGGAGTAGCAGCAGCCAGGGAGGGCGATCCTCCCCGCGAGCCCTGATTCTCCTGGCTTGCCGCGGAAGATTGGGCTCGCGGGGACGCTCGCCCTCCCAGTTGACTGTTCCCGGTTAGCAGGCGGCTCGACAACCACTTCCCGGCCTTCTACAGTCGGGCCATGATTCAACGTTACTCGCGCCCGGCAATGCGGGACATCTGGAGCGAACAACGCAAACTCGAAATCTGGCTGCAGATCGAACTGCTCGCCAGCGAAGCGCTCTGCGCCGAAGGGCTGGTGCCGCGCAAGGACCTCAAGCAGATCCAGACGCGCGCCGCGTTCACCGTGGAGCGGTGCAAGGAGATCGAGCGCACTATCAATCACGACGTCATCGCCTTCACCACCAACGTCGCCGAGAACATCGGCGCGCCCGCCAGCCGGTGGCTGCATTACGGCCTGACCAGCAGCGACGTGGGCGATACCGCCTTCGCCGTGCAGATGGTGCAATCCGCCGATATCCTTATCGAGGACGTCAAGCTGCTGCGCAAGGTCGTCGCCGTCAGCGCGAGGAAGCACAAATTCACGCCGATGATTGGCCGCAGCCACGGCATTCATGCCGAGCCGACCACCTTCGGCTTGAAGCTGGCGTTGATGCACGATGAGTTTGGCCGCGCCCTGCAACGGCTCCAGGCCGCACGAACCGTGGTGGCCGTCGGGAAGCTCTCCGGCGCCGTCGGCACCAGCGCCCATCTCTCGCCGCGGATCGAAGCATTCGTGTGCCGGAAGCTCGGCCTGCGGCCCGCGCCGATTGCGACCCAGGTCGTTCAGCGCGACCTGCACGCGGAGTTCATGAGCGCGCTGGCCCTGGTGGGCGCGAGCATCGAGCGCTGGGCCACCGAATTCCGCCATCTCCAGCGCACCGAAGTCCTGGAAGCGGAGGAGTTCTTTGCCAAAGGCCAGAAAGGCTCCAGCGCCATGCCGCACAAGCGCAACCCCATCACCAGCGAACGCCTGAGCGGGCTCGCCCGCGTGCTGCGCGGCAACGCGCTCGCCGCGCTCGAAAACGTCGCCCTTTGGCACGAGCGCGACATCAGCCACAGTTCGGTCGAGCGGATCATCTTCCCCGACTCCTGCACCCTGCTCGATTACATGCTCGTCACGTTGGCCAAGCTGGTCGAGGGCCTGATTGTTTATCCCGAGAACATGAAGCGCAACCTCGCGCTCTCGCTTGGCATGTGGAACTCGCAAACCGTCCTGCTGGCGCTCATCAAGAAAGGTCTCACCCGCGAGCAGGCCTACGACCTGGTCCAGCGCAACGCGATGGGGACCTGGCAAGCCAAGCACGCCGGCCGCGAAGACGCCGACTTCCTCACCCAGCTCAAGGCCGACCCCGAGGTCGCAACCTGCTTCAAGAAGGGCGAGCTGGAGGCACTCTGCTCGCTGGACTTCCACTTCAAGGAAGTAAAGAACCGCTTCAAAAAGCTGGGCCTGTGAAAGAACTCCGGCAGCACCAGATCGGGCACCTGCGCCGAGCGGTGGCGTTTCCTCCGGCGAGGATATTGACTCCAGAAGATAACCCTCCGGCTCTGTCGGCAAACTGGCCCAGTTTGACAGTTCTGGCAATCATTGAGCATGTTAGGTGTGAGGACGACGCGTGCCCACTCACCCCAGCCTTCTCCCGAAGGCTTGCCGCCCCCCATATCTCGCGCCTGCCAGAGTTGAATCCCAAAGGGATTCCGTCACTGAGCCCAGGGTTGCGAGGCACGAGCTACCCTGGGTGTGATCGAACCAAGGTCTC
>Ga0182014_10005741_pt1 | contig 13701 bp, 13 predicted proteins | sample 612S2DmetaG_FD_120489 | JGI IMG/M metagenome (GOLD analysis project Ga0182014, IMG submission 120489) | Permafrost microbial communities from Stordalen Mire, Sweden - 612S2D metaG | ecosystem: Environmental > Terrestrial > Soil > Wetlands > Permafrost | place: Sweden: Stordalen | collected... | reverse complement strand
AGCATGCCGCCGTACAGCACAGCCCGCCGCTGCCCGGTGATGTGGTCTGCCACCCAGCCGCCCGGCAGACTCAACAGGTACACCATGGCGGTGTACAGGCCGTAAATGGCCCCCGCCTTGGCCACCGGAAAGCCCAGGCCGCCGTTCCGCACGCTGGCGGTCATGAACAGGATGAGCAGCGCCCGCATGCCGTAGTAGCTGAAGCGCTCCCACATTTCGGTAAAGAAAAGCGTGGCAAGCCCGCGCGGGTGGCCGAAGAAACTCCTGTCGGCGCGTACGTTTTGAAGGGATTGATCGATGTCCGGGCGGATCGCCATGGGGATAATGGCAGTTTAAGTGGTTGCGGCGGCTAAGGGCAATCGGAGCAGCATCCAGAGCCAGACGTGCGTGTCGAGGAGCAGTTTCAGAAGTCCTCGGGCTCCCAGCCGTCAAACGAGCCGATTGGGCCGACGATGTCGCCCGTGATCTCCATGGTGCCCTTCATGCACCCCAGCCAGGACTTCCTCTTCGCTGCGCGGGCCGGGACAACCTCGGCAACCGGCTTCCCGAAGCGAGTGACGCGAACAGGCCTGCCGGTTTTCCGCACATCCTCCAACACGGCCAAGCACGTCGCTTTGAATTTCGAGATCGCGATTTCCTGCATACGTATTTATACCAGGGTCGGATGACTATGGTCCAAACTACTTGGCAAATCCCAGCCGAAGAATTGTCGCGACGGGTTCGTCGTCGTCGAACTTCGTGAGCGGGGCCGTTTCGCGGCCGTTCTCCACCGCTACGCCAAAGGGATAACTGGTGTACTGGAATACTTGTTTGAGCTTGTCGAAGTCGGTCGAGATCACCGCCGTCAAACCGGTGTCAGAGAGGAATTGCGGCGCGTATTGCGGCTCCTCCACGGGAACGGCCACCACCCGCGTATCGCCCCAGTGAAGCTGGGCCATGCGCTTGGCCGCCGCGAAGCAGTGCATGCATTCCGGATTGAAGAAAAAGAAGAAGACTTTGCCGCGCCCAATCGAATACGGCTGCCCCGCCACGGTGATGGCCGCCGGGGCCGCTACGCCGGTCTGCCTCGCTTCCCCGACGCCGAAAGAAACCAGCGCGAACACCACTACCGCGCCCAGCACCAGCACCGCGCTTCGCAGATTTCGCGCCGGTTGCGACCACAGGCCCGCCACCACGGCTAGCAGCAGCATGGCGCCGTCCCCTGCGAAGAATGCCGGCCCTACCGCGCGCTTCACCCACGGGAAGCAACTGCAATCCGCGCCCCGTAGCGCGTTGTATTCCATGGCCACATAGACCATGAACGCAATCAATAGCATCGCCGCGCCGGCCGCCCCCCACCGCCGGAAACGCGGAACCATCACCAGTACGCCGCTCACCGTCTCGGCAATCCCAAACAGGAGCGCGGCCACCAGGCTCAGCGCCTCCGGCACTCTGGCCTGCGTCATGCGGACTGCGGCGCCTTGCGGGTCGGTGATCTTCCAGATGCCCGATGCCAGAAACAGCAAACCCAGCAGAATGGCGGCGCTCCAACTCAGTGTGGTCTTCCAGCCCGGCCGCTCGAGGGGTATCGAATAAGCCCCCCCAGCGGGCTGTGCCATACTGTCGGTCATGGTCCCCATTGTAGCCCTTTCGACGCTTGGGCAGGGGCGCGGCGGAACCGCCGAATGATCCCATTCGCTTGGTTCTGCCTGCTGGTTTCGCCCGCCAGCATCGACTTGGTGGACGAGACTTACCAGATCCCCCCCAGCGAATGGCGCTACGTGGAAGTGAGTCTCAGACAACGGCCCGCACTGTTATCGGCGGAGCTTGACTGGCAGGCCGGCTCGCGGGATATCCGCGCAGCACTCCTGCGCCGCGAGGATCTGGACCGCCTGCGCAAAGACCATCCGTACGGAGTTCTGGCCGCCACTTCGCCCGGCCCGTCGGGGCGGTTTCGCTACTACGTCCGGGACCCTGGCGATTACGCCGTGGTGCTCGACAATCGCGACAGCGATCAGCCGGCCACCATCCGTCTGCGGGTCTGGCTCGATTTCGCCGGTCCTCCCGGCTACGGCGGCCAGAGTCTCTCGCCCGAACGGCGGCTCGGCGTGATTCTGGTCAGCTTCGCCCTCTTCTTCGGCATCGTCACCTGGTCCGCGCGCCGCCTGCTACAGAACGTCAGAAAATAGCCGGGGTCAAAACGGCAAGGCCACGAATCGCCGGTAATGGGAATGGCAGCAGTTCAGGAGATTCTGGCAGTTCCACACGCAAAAGCGGCCCTAGCGGCTTGCCAGGGCCGCTTTCCTTTAGATTCTGCCGACATCGCCTTCCCAGAATACGGTTAACTAGGCGGGTCGAGCACCTCAACCAAATCTTTCAGCCGCTGAAATTCCCAGTGGGTGCTATCTCAGTCGCAACGATGGCTTCCCGGCTCTGATGTTTACTGCTTTCCACAAGCGCCTGTCGTCATAGCTATAAGCTCGTCAGGACTCCGGTGGGTTCGAGCGAGTCTATCTATTAGGCGATTCGGCGTAGTGTTCGCCGCTTCTTAGTAAGCTGCTCGATCATGGCAGCCAAAACGATGATGCCGAGAGAGATGAAGAACGCTCCATTGAGTAAGAAGTGCTGCCAATTTGTAGTGTACAACATTACGCCATGCATATTTTCCACATAGACCCTCCCGTGGGTCTTATCGGGGCTGTGATACGAGGGATTAGCGTAGTATACGTACCACATTACCCAGCTGAGAAACGCGCCGCCAAGACCTGTGAATGCGAACACTCTTACCATCTTGAAGAGAAGCTTGTCCATAGGCTTACCCAGTCCGCCCACATCCTTTGAGCTAATCCTGGCAAGAGAATTCCCCCATTGTTATGTTCCGAGTGCCCGTGGCAGTAGAGGACGCACTGGCTCCTCCGCCCATCCCCGCGGGGCAAAACGGGTCAGCCTGAACTGCGCACGCGCCACGCGGTTCACGCTGCCCGAACCTCCACATTGTCGACAATGGCGCTGGGCTCAGGCACGGGTTCCCCGTGCAGTCGCAGACCTTCGATGTGAAATTCGATGGCCTCCTCAATCAACCTGCGCGTGTCTTGCGGCGTCTGTCCGGTACTGACGCAACCCGGCAGGTCGGGAACATACGCACACCAATTGTTGGCCGCTTTCTCAAGAACCACCGCGTATTTCATTTCAGCCCCATCTGCTTCAATATCGAGTTTAGCGTACCGGGCGTCAGGTCGTCGCCTTCGTGCCCCGGCACGGTGACCGTACCAGGCTTGGCCGGATGGACGTACTGGCGATGGTCCCCGCGTGTGCGGTCCAGCTTCCATCCGTCCTCCTTGAGCCGCCTCAAGATGTCACGAACCTTCATGCTTCACGTCCACGCTACCACGCCGCCTCGCCAGTTTCCGGACGCAGACCGTTTCACCGATTCAGCCGGCGATCGCACTCCGCAATCCCGTCTTCCGCCTGCTGGAGGCGGCGCATGGTGTCGGCGGTTTGCGGCTTCCAGTTCTTCCATCGGGCGCGGTTCTTCTGAAGCAGCATGCGCGCAAAGCCATCATGGCCGTCGGAGAGCAGCATGCGCGCGTACAGATCGTCCAGATCGGACACCGCCTCCATCGCTTCGAGCGTGGGCCGCGACGCAGCCAGCAGGCGGGTCTGGAGCGGCTGGCCCTTGGTGATGGCGGCCGCGGCGTCTTCGGCCCGCCCGCGTTGCAACAGGTCCGCCGCTTCCCGGTCGAGCGCCGCTAGTTCTCGAAGCGCCTTCGCATACCCGGCTTCCTTGGTAGGATCGGGCTTCGGCTGCTCAGCCCGTGGCGGCGCCGCGCAGCCGGCGAGAAACAGCAGGGCCAGTGTCGTGATCGAAATAATGGTTCGGCGAATTGGCGCTTTCGCTGCCCGCCCCGCATCCGGCATGGTTCCTGCGCCCCAGACCCTTACTGCGTCCGAGCCTCCCGCGTGACGGGCGGCGTCTTGCCCGAATGCACGGCCAACAACCGGCGGTGCGTGGCCTGCGCGGCGGCTACGAGTTCCGTGTACGGACGGTCGGCCACGTCCACGAATCCAATATTGTAGTTCTCGCCGTCGTTGCGGCCGGTGTTCGGCTCGTCCAGCCACTGGAACCAGTGCGTCCCCACCAGCGAAGGATTCGCCGCCGCGTTCTCCACATAATAGCGATAGGCCACGCCGCGTTCCTCCTGGTTAGCGGCCTGCCTGAGGCCCGCCGTCATGCCCCTGCCGGGCGTGCCGAAGTGGAATTCGCCGATCAGCACGGGCCGGTCGATCAGCGTGCGGACCTTCTCCACCTCCTGCATGTTCACGGCGTAGGAGTAGTTGTTGAAGCTGTAAATATCGAAGGACTTGGAAGCGGTGACAATCTCCGGCGCGACCCTGCCGCCGAAACGGAAGCCGATGATCATGTGGTTCGGGTCGTGCTTGCGGAAGGCTGTAATGACCGTGTCCACGAATTTCCGATAAGTCTGATAGATGAACTCGCGGCGCCGGTCCGGGGTGTCGCCGGCCGCCAGGTACTTCTTCAGCTCGCGCTGTAGCGGGCTGTCGGCGGCGGCCAGGATCGCGTCGGCGGCCACGCTCTCCCTGCCGGGCCAAGGCAACTCGTTGCCCAGGAAGTAGCCGAGCAGGTAGGGGTCGTCCTTACGAGCTTCGGCCTGCACGGCGGCGCGCTCGGCGGACGGTTCAAAATCCGGGTCATAGACGTCGGCGACCCCCATCGGCCCGCTGTTGGCGCGCACGCCCAAAGTCATGGTATATGGCACGCGATGCGCCGCGAAAAGGCGCTGGTCGGACCAGTTGCCCACCGTGTTGAAGCCCCACGCGAATATGCGGCGTACCGTGAGGTCGAGCCACTTCGCGCTCCAATCGTCGCCGAAGCGCCGCACCATGTTCCAGGTGTAGAACGAGGCTCCGCCGCGTCCGCCGGTGGAAGACGTAGCGGGAGGGATCGCCGCAAACAGCCCCTGTCGCCCCAGGGGTGACGTGGCCGACGCTGGCGTGACGCAATCCAAGCCGGCGGAGAAGAAGTAGTGGCCGTCGGGATCGACAATCCACCACTTGCCGTCGATCTTCTCAACGCGGAAGAAGCCGGTAGCCTTGGCCTCGGTGCCCAGATATCCGCCGTAGCGGTCGTAGTTAAAATCGCCCGCTCCCAGGGCTTTCTCCTCGGCCGCCCACGCAGCTTTCAATTCCTCCAGCGTCTTGGCCTTTCCGGGCCATTCGTCTCCCATCCACTGGCCGAACTCATCCACCAGCGGCTTGGCATCGATGAGCGCGTCTCCGGGGTCTTCCTTGGCGAGGCGTAGCGACCGGATCTCGAGCGAGGGAGACCCCACCGGATTCGGCAGCGACACCTCGATTTCGCGCACCGCGGTGAGCGGCCCCGGCGATCCCATAAGGTTCAGGAACATCATGGGCCGGGACTTGTTGCTGACGGATGCCAGATCCGTGCCCTGGGTCGCTTCCTTGGTGAGGAAGGCCAGCGGCACAACCGAGCGGATCCAGGCGTTAGGCACGGGCGAGAGACGCACCGCGCGCACCCCGGCGGCATCGTGGATCCGGAACTCCAGGCGCTCCGGCGCGGAGAGCCGCATTTCGAGCACCAGGAAATCGAACCCGCTCCAATCGGAAGGCAGAGCGGGATCGAAATCCTTCAGCGCCCACGTTTGGCTGGTCTGAGTCCCCTGAAAAACCACCCGCTTGGGCTGGCATGGAGCGGTTGCGGCCGCCAGCACGAGCAACGCGGCGGCGGACGCGAACGGACGGTGAATCATGAGAGCCTCCAGACAAGCCGAGTATAGCTCCAATGCGCTGTGTTAACGTGGAACCGCGATTGGAAAGGCGGCTCACTATGAAAGCGGCAGTTTGCATTCTTGGCGCCATGCTGGCAACGGGCGCCGCCTTCGCGTTTCAGGCCAAGAGACCCGTCGACTACGCGAATCCCCTGGCCGGCACGGCGCCACTCGACGATCCGAAGCTCATCGGCAACGCGCCGCCGCCCGGAGAAGAACTGTACACCGGCATGACCTCGCCCGGCGCCGTTTTGCCGCACGGAGCCGCGAACCTGAGCCCCATCAACAAGAACCTGGACCTGTCCTATTCCGCGGGCGTGGGCATGTCCTACAATTACACGCACCGCATGATGCTCGGATTCTCCGGTCCCGGACGGGGGATGACCATCATGCCCGTGGTGGGAGACTGGACCGTACCGCCGGAGCGCCCGGCGTCCTATTACAGCAAGGACAAGGAAAAGGCCTCGCCGGGATACTATACGGCGTATCTCGACGACTACCGGGTAAAGGTGGAGATGACCGTCACGGAGCGGACGGGAATCTACCGGTTCACCTTTCCCAAGACCGGGCGAGCCCACATCCTGATCGATCTGGGCCGCACGGGCGGCAGCCCGGAAGTCTTCGGCGACCACACCGTCCGCGGGTGTTCCGGGACTGGCGGAAGAGGGCAAGCCGCCGGATCGGGGCGCGGCGGCGGCGGGAATTGCTTTGTCGCCGAAATCTCGAAACCGTTTTCCTCATTCGGCACGTTTCATGCGGTTCCTCCGGCGGGCGGGCGGGGATTTTCCATGGGCGATAGCGACGTGACCCCCGGCGTCTCAACCACTTCGGGCAACTATGCCGGGGCATATCTGGATTTCGCCACGTCGGAAGGCGAGCAGGTGCTGGTCAAAGTGGCGCCGGGCTCCAGCTTCGAAGCGGCGCAAAGCCTCCTGGACGCCGAAAACCCCGGCTGGAACTTCGACGGGGTCCGAAAGAAGGCCGAGGACACTTGGGCGAAGAAGCTGAACTCAATTGAGGTGAAGGGCGGCACGGAGAAACAGCGGATGCTGTTCTACTCCAGCCTCTTTCACTCGTTCGCCAGCCCCCGTTTGACCACCCCGAAAGGCGAGACTTACCGCGGACCGGGTGGCGAAACGCTGACCGCGACCCATGATCGCTATGGGGCCGTGCCCTTCTGGGACACTGGCCGGAACCAGATCGTGCTGCTGACCATGATCGAGCCGGATGTGAAGGTCGATATTCTGGCATCCACGCTTGAGACCGCCAAGGAGACCGGATACGTTCCGACTTCTTTCCATGGCGACCACGCCGTTTTCATGTATCTGGGTGACTGGCAGCGCGGCCTGCAATTCGACTGGGCCGATGCCTACGAGTACCTGCGCAAGAACGCCATGGATGTCCAGGGCCCGCGGCGCAACCTCGCGGAGTATCTCCAGAAAGGATGGGTCTCGGATATCGTCCCGCCCGGTAATCCCAGCCCGCCCTATGCCGCTGGCAATGCCGGCGTGGCCAAGACCCTGGAATACAGTTGGGACGATTATTGTCTTGCCACTTACGCGAAGAAACTCGGCAAGGAAGACGATTACCAGATGTTCTTGAAGCGCGCCGCGAATTACCGGAACGTATTCGATTCCTCCGTCGGATTCATGCGCGGCAAGACCGCCGACGGCCAATGGATCTCTCCGTTCGATCCCCGCGAGCCCTATTACAACTTCATGATGAAGGAGGCTTCCGGCTGGGGAACGCTATGGCTCGTGCCGCACGACGTTCAGGGGCTCATCAACCTCCTCGGCGGACGCGACAAGTTCGACGCCAAGCTCGATGAGTTCTTCCACACACCTTACAATCCCAAAGGCATCTGCCGGGACTGTACCGGGGTGATCGGTCAGTATGTGCAGGGCAACCAGCCCGATCAGCAGGCGGCGTATTACTACGACTGGGGCGGTCAGCCATGGAAAACCCAGGAACTCGTCCGCCGGATCCTCACGGAGATGTACGGCAGCGACAAGTATGGGCTTGCGCACCCAGGCATGGACGATCAGGGTTCCACTTCTTCGTGGTACGTGATGAGCGCCATGGGCTTCTACCCGGTCGATCCGGCGCGGCCCGAGTACATCCTCGGAAGCCCGATCTTCGACCAGGTGACCATTCATCTGGGGGGTGGCAAGGATCTGCTGATCGTGGCCAACAACAATTCTGAGAAGAACCTTTACATACAGTCGGCAACCTTAAACGGGAAGCCGCTGAATAAGCCGTGGTTCAGCCACGTGGATATCGCCAACGGCGGCAAGCTAGTGTTCCAGATGGGGCCGGCGCCGAATAAGAACTGGGGCAGCGGGCTGGACGCGGCGCCGCCGTCCATGTCCGCGCCGCGATAGCCTGAGTAAACGCGCTGCCTTATGAGCCGGTCAGGCAGGTTCCTGGTAAAGCCCGATGACGTTCCCGCCCGGGTCCCGGAACCGCGCGGTGATCTCCGGAGCGTCCGCGCCGATCGGCTGTACAATCTCGCACCCGTTGGCGGCGACCGCCTCAACGGCCGCCGCAACACTATCGACCATGATGTAAACCAGGAGACCAGGCTCGGCGGCAGGCGGGCGCCCTAATACCCACGAGCCGCTCACTTCGCCGGCGCCATCGTCGAACGCGGTAGCGCCATCGCTGCGGCGCCGGATGCGCCAGCCGAAAACCCGCTCATAGAAGGCGGCCGAGTGAGCGATATCGGTTGCCGGGATTTCGATGTAGCAGATCTTGCCGTTTGCAAGCGTCGGGTGCATCGGGTGCGCCTCGGGTAGAGCTACTTCCCGTAATACGCCGCGTTCTTCGGCGTGAATTCCGCCCACTTTTCCGGCAGATCGTCCAGGGCGAAAATCGCCGAAACGGGGCAAACCGGCACGCAAGCGCCGCAATCGATGCACTCCACCGGGTCGATATAGAGCATCTCGGCCGCCGCGAAATTAGCCTCGTCCTTCTTGGGATGGATGCAGTCCACCGGGCAGGCGTCCACGCAGGCGGTGTCTTTGGTACCAATGCAAGGTTCAGCGATTACGTATGCCATGAGTTGTGATTTCCCAGGTCCAATACATATCACACGCGTACCGGGAAACACAAATCCGATGTTGCTAACGGCCACATCGCTGCGCCAAACTGCTAATTGATGGATCACATAGTCCGGAAAGCCGTCTTCCCCGCCGCCGGTCTGGGCACCCGCTTCCTCCCGGCCACCAAAGCCCAGCCCAAGGAGATGCTCCCCATCGTGGACAAGCCCATCATCCAGTACGGCGTGGAAGAGGCGCTCCAATCGGGGATACGGAACATCATCATCGTGACCGGCCGGGGTAAATCGGCCATCGAAGATCACTTCGATGTGAGCTTCGAGCTGGAGAACATCCTCGAAACGCGCGGGAAGAAGGAGCTGCTGGCCATCGTCCGTGGCATCTCCGACATGATCAACGTCTCCTACGTCCGCCAGAAGGACGCGCTGGGTCTCGGGCACGCGGTGTTGCGGGCCAGGGAATCGGTCGGCCAGGAGCCTTTCGCGGTGGTGCTCGCGGACGACTTGATCGAGGCGGAGACGCCCTGCTTGCGCCAGCTCCTGGACGTGTACAGTTTCTTTTCCGCGCCCGTTCTGGCCGTCATGGAAGTGCCGCCGGAAGACATCTCTTCCTACGGCGCCATCGACGCCGAGCCGGTGCGGCACAACGGCTCGAACGACCGCGTCTACCGCATCCGTGACCTGGTGGAAAAGCCCAAGACCTCCGAGGCCCCCTCGAACCTGGCCATTATCGGCCGTTACGTGCTCACCCCGGAGATCTTCGATTCGATCGAGTCCGTCGACCCCGGCTCGGGCGGCGAAATCCAGCTCACTGACGCGCTGAAACACCTGCTTCGCAGCCGCCCCATTTACGCCGTTCGCTTCGAAGGCAAACGCTACGACGCCGGCGGGAAGCTCGGCTTCCTCGAAGCCACCGTGGAGTTCGCCCTGCGCCGCCACGACCTCGGCGGCCCCTTCCGCGAGTACCTGAAAAGCCTGAAGCTGTAGCAGGAACATTGCTGCCGTGTCCAGCCCGAAGGGCGAAAGACCATAGCCCACGGCGTGAGCCGTGGGAATAGCGTGTTAGAGATATAAAGCCCCGGAACGGGGCGAAAGATTACCCCGGCCCCCGCAATGGAACCCGAAGCCCTCGCTTGCGACATTGTCCGGACGCTCCGCGCCGCCGGCTACCAGGCGTGGCTGGTGGGCGGTTCGGTGCGCGATCTGCTTCTGGGCGTTAAGCCTAAGGATTTCGACGTCGCCACCAGCGCGCTGCCGGAACGGATCGTCGAGCTTTTCCCCCATTCCGGCCTGGTTGGCGCGCACTTCGGAGTGGTCTTGGTGCGCCACGATGCCGCCTGCGTCGAAGTGGCCACCTTCCGCAGCGACCACGCCTACGCCGACGGCCGCCGGCCCGCCAGCGTGCAATTCGAAACCAGTCCGCGCCAGGATGCCCTGCGCCGCGATTTCACCATCAACGGCCTCATGATGGACCCCGAAGATGGCCAGGTGCTGGACTACGTAGGCGGGCGCGCCGATCTCGAGCGCCGCCTGGTGCGCGCCATCGGCGATCCGGACACGCGCTTCCGCGAGGACCACCTCCGCTTGCTCCGGGCCGTCCGCTTTGCCGCGCGCTACGGTTTTGAGATCGAGCCCGCCACCTTCCAGGCTGTCTGCCGGAATCATGCCGCCATCCTGCGCGTCTCCGCCGAACGCGTCCGCGATGAGTTGGTCCGTATCCTGACCGAGGGCGGCGCCCGCCGTGGCTTCGAGTTGCTGGAGGCCTCCGGCATGCTCGCCGATCTCCTGCCCGAGGTGGCCGCCATGAAAGGCGTCGAGCAGCCGCCCGAATTCCATCCCGAAGGCGACGTCTGGGTCCACACCTTGCTGCTGCTCGAGAAGTTGGATCGCCCCACCCCCACGCTGGCTTTAGGCGCCCTCCTGCACGACGTGGGCAAGCCGCCAACCTTCCGCGTGGCGGACCGGATCCGCTTCGACGGCCACGTGGAAGCCGGCGTGAGACTCGCCCGCGGCATCCTCAACCGCTTGCGCTTCTCGCGCGAGGAATCTGCGCAAGTGGAAGCGCTCGTGGCCAACCACATGCGCTTCGCCGACGTGGGGCGCATGCGCCAGAGCACCCTCAAGCGCTTCCTGCGCCTGCCCCGTTTCCAAGAGCATCTGGAATTGCACCGCCTGGACGTCCTCTCCAGCAACCGGCGCCTGGAAACCTACGACCTGGTGACGCGCACGCTGGAGGAACTCCCCGAGGAGCGCCTGAAGCCACCGCCACTGGTCACCGGCGCCACCCTGATCGCCGACGGTTACCACCCCGGCCCCCTGTTCAAGCAGATCCTGACCGCCGTGGAAGACGCCCAGTTAGACGGCGCCGTCGCCACCGAAGAGCAAGCCATGGCGCTGGTGCGTCAGAGATTTCCCCTGAGCCAGGGCTGAAAGCCGTCGTGGGGCAGCCCTTTCAGGCTGCGGACCCGCTTTCGATCGGGTCCAGTCGGCTTATCAGCCGGCCGGCGCCGACTGGGGTAATCGTCGAACCGGCTTCCGCCGATCTCATGGACTTGAGATCGAACATGGCGCCTGCCCAAAGTATTATGCATTCCCGCCAGACCCTGAAGCCGCTTATAATAATGGCTCAGGCAGTATAAGACCTAGAAATGGACACGCCCGGCCAAGGCGGGGTGTAGGGTGCGCCTTAAAATGAAGATTCTGTTCCCAGTCTTGCTGGTTCTGGTGGGTTTGCTCCAGATTGCCGGCGCCACCGCGGCAATGCCAACCGGCGCGAGCGCCCGCCAGAAAAAGCCGCCCAAGACAAAGATTCCGGCCAAGCGTACGGCCCCGAAAATAAAGCGCGCCCAGAAGCCCGCTGCCAAACCGGCGTCTGCCCGAAAAGTTGCCGCTCCCCCTAAGAAGCAACCCGTCAAGATCGCGCCGGTCAAGAAAACGCCTGCCAGGCAAGTGACGCAGTATAAGCCTGCGCCGCCAGTCGACCCCACCGAGGGCGACAACGTGGATGCCGACGACCTTACCGTTCGCCGCGCCGCAGTCGATGCGCTAGGCACCTTGAACGGCGCGGTGGTGGCGGTGGACCCGTCCAACGGGCGCGTCCTGAGCATGGTCAACCAGAAGCTGGCTCTGAAGAGCGGATTCGTCCCGTGCTCCACCATCAAGCTGGTGACCGCTTTGGCGGCCTTGAGCGAGGGCGTCATCGAGCCCGAAACGTCCGTCCACGTGAGCCGCTTTGCCAGTTTCAACCTTACTACCGCCATCGCGCATTCCAACAACCCCTACTTCCAGCGATTGGGCAACCAGCTTGGCTACGACCGCGTGACGCACTATGCTCGCATGCTCGGGCTGGGCGAGAAGGCCGGCCTGGACATTTCCGGCGAGGAGCCCGGATCTTGGCCGGATAAGGCTCCCTCGGCCGGCGGGGTCGGGATGATGACGGCTTACGGCGAGAATATCCTGATGACGCCCCTGGAGCTGGCCGCGCTGCTCTCCTCGATCGCCAACGGCGGCAAACTCTTTTACCTGCAATATCCGCGGACGGAGGAGCAAGCCGAACAGATCCAGCCGGCGCTCAAGCGTAGGCTCGACCTCGCGCCCGACGGCATTGAGGACGTCAAGGTCGGGATGCGCGGGGCTGTCGATTTCGGCACTGCGCGGCGGGCCGGTTACACGCCGGACGATCCCATTCTGGGCAAGACCGGCACGTGTACGGATTTCCGCATGTCAAACCACATGGGCTGGTTTGGATCGTTCAACGAAGTGGACCATCACCAGCTCGTGATCGTGGTCATGCTGCTGGGCACCAAGACGGTGAGCGGCCCGGTTGCGTCCGGGGTAGCCGGCCAGATCTACCGCAATCTCTCCGAACAGCGCTACTTCGTGGCGAATGCGCAGCCGGCCCCTGTTGCGCCGGACGCGCTTTATAGCAGCCACTGCTGTTCCCAATCGTCGAGGTAAGGGAAATCCGGGTTGGGCGGGAACGCTCCATTCGGAGCGGGAAGGGGGCTGACCGATCTCACCTGGCCAGCGCCACGTGGCCGGCGTTGGGGGATTCCTGGGCAGGGTGGTCGGTGCGGACACGCGCGGCCACCACCAGCGCCGCCAGGTAAAGCATACCGCCTATGATCAGCGTCTGGACCAAGCCGAGGTAAATGGACAAGACCAGCGCCCCTACGGATCCCAGGACGCTCGAAGCCGCGTTCAAGGACCAGGCCCAGCGAACCGATGGCGGGTGCCACTCCTCCAGGCGTTGTAGGGCGGTGGGAAAGGGCATGCCCATGACGAAGCCGAGCGGCGCGATCAGCCCCGCGGTGATGGCCATCTTCAAGGGAAGAGGCAGCCCGACCAGGGCCGTCAGCAAGGAGGAGATCACCACCGCCAGCAGAGAGGCCAGCAGCGCCACGCATCCCAGGGCTTTGACGAGGCGGCCTTCGCTCCGGCCCAGCACGCGGCGGCTGAGGGCGCTCCCCAACCCGCTCGAAATCAGCATCGAGAATATGACCACGGTCAGCGCGTAGGTGGGGTGGCCCAGGAAGAGAACGAACTTTTGGATCAACCCGACTTCGATCAGGATGTAGCCGGCCCCGATAAACATGAAGTACAACAGGAACCCACGCACGCCGGGCTGGCGCGGCAGGCGCGTCCCCAGGAGGATGGGAGGCAGCAGCATGATCAAGGCCGTCGCCGCCAGGCTGATCGCCATGAGGCCGAACAGTAGCGGCACGGCCTTGATGACCTTGAAGTCGGCCGTGTCGCGCGAAGCCGTCATCATATATGACCAGAGGTCGCGCGGCTGCACGGTGTAAAAGAAGAACGGGCGATTGTCGCTGATGGGCGTGATGTCGAAGACGTAATCGCGTT
>Ga0182014_10005740_pt1 | contig 13703 bp, 14 predicted proteins | sample 612S2DmetaG_FD_120489 | JGI IMG/M metagenome (GOLD analysis project Ga0182014, IMG submission 120489) | Permafrost microbial communities from Stordalen Mire, Sweden - 612S2D metaG | ecosystem: Environmental > Terrestrial > Soil > Wetlands > Permafrost | place: Sweden: Stordalen | collected... | reverse complement strand
GGATGCCGTCCGCCAGCATCGTGTAAGCACCAGCCTCGCCCGGCGGCAAACCAAGGAGACTCGCCGCCGAAATAAACGGCACACGATTCTTCCCCGCACGGTCAAACCGCGTGATGACAGCTACGCTTTGTTTGCCGACAGGCACGCGCTGATGCTCAGCAACGCGAACGCCAGCCTGCTCAGCGAGCCTGAGCGCGAGAATCTCCCCCGCGCCAATATCCCGCGTATCATCCGGTTTTGGAAATTTCGCAATGGCCAGTCGCTCGTCTGGCAGGCTCACCACCGCTTTGGGCCGCGCGCCGCCCAGCGGCGAGCCAGCACCCAGAAGAAAACGCAAATCCTGAGCCGTTTCGGTTTCGCTGTGAATAGCATCCGTGGCGCGCAACAGAGCGTTGAGCCGCACCAACGGCGGGAGTTTGCCAATCGTCGGCGCGAGAAACGGACTTTCCGCGTTGAGCCGAAAGCGGAGCGCGCCTACCCGTGCCCTATCGTCCAGCGCAAGCACATAATCAATGTCCCGATATGGCTTTTGCGCCAAAACCTTCTTGCGCACAGCGCGCTCGATTAAAATCCGTCCCCATCGGTCAGGTCCGCAATCCTGAATCGCGCCAAACAATGCCTTGCCATGCTGCACGCCACGTTGCAGTGGCAGCGTAGTCGGATCAATGGCAAAGGCCTCATCGCGCCGAAGCCATTCGGGCGCATACTCGAATGAAACTGAAGCGCTGCGCTCGGCGGCGTCAAGCCGTCCGACCAGACAGCCTTCTCCCTGCCAGTCAACATGGACTTCAATGCTCATGAGCTTTTGCGGCGGATGCGTTTTGGCAAACGACGCTCATCCAAACTAAGGCCCAGTTCATCGCTGGCCGGTGCCGCCAGGTTCGCCAGACGGTCGTGCAGGTTAAGAACAAACGCGGCCGTCACCAACGTGCCGAGCGCGACGGTCGGGTCGCCCCGCTCCAACCGCCAGAGAGTGTTGCGAGCGACAAATAATCGCGCCGCCATGTCGCTTGTGGAAATTCCACGCTTCCGCCGCGCAAGAGCAAGGTCGCGTCCCAGTTTGCGAAGCGCGTGAGCGGCGGGCAATGGAATGGAGCTTGTTTTCGCCATGCGTTTAGCGTCCTGTATTGAGGACGCAATGTCAAGGGGCGTCTTTTATACGGAACGTTATTTTGTATCGGAGCGTCCGAGGCAATGATATGCAAAGCTGTTACCGGCCCTATGCGGGCCGGCCATCCCTTGCTTCGACAAGAAATTCGCCGGCCGGGCCAATGGGCTAACGAATAAAAAAAATCCCGTCCGAGGGCGAGTGATCAGACATAATATCGCTTTAAGTCGCCCCCTGCGTCTCGAATCTTTGGCCTTCGGTGATTAGACTCCACCGCACGTGAGGCAGCCAACGCGGGATCGGGAAACGCGCAACGGTTGGTGCATGGCCAGAATAGCTTGGGAACCCAATTAGATTTCGTAAACTCAATTCAATTTCAAAGACTAACTAATTTCGGTACACCAGCCGCGATCATCCCAGTCTGAATTCCGCGTGCTCGACGTATAAGGTGGAGCTTGACTTGGTGGGAAATCCCACCATACTGTCTGCATGAACGCAGTTTTGGAGCGGAAGAGAAGACAGAGGACGCCGACAATCGTGGCAGAATACGACGCGGCGGCGGACGCCAAGCGTCGGATAAGCCTGCGCAGCACGAAGAGCAAATATTTCCGCGTCAGCGTCCTCTCGGATGGCACCGTCCTGCTGCAACCCCAGGTGTTGGTGCGGCGCGACAGCATTTCGCCGCGAGTAATGAAAATGATCGATGCCGCCGCTGAGAATCTCAAAAAAGGCCAGGCATCACCACCCATCGATCTGAGGCCGTTCCAGGAAGACTGAGGCCGCAAATGCCCTTCAACATCCGGATGGGCCTGCCGGAAATGGCCGCGCTGTGGCAAGATATCTCGACGCGAAAGCTGCAGGGGAAAGTCGACACCAACGAAGCGAAATTGTTCTCAAAACTGGTCAAATCACTCGGTTTTCTCGCGGCCAATCCGCGCCACCCCGGCCTCCAGTCACACGAAATCAGAACACTGACGCAACGATACGGCTTCAAGGTGTTCCAGTCGTATTTGGAGAACAACACTCCCGCTGCGGGCAGGCTGTTCTGGACATATGGGCCTGACAAGGGCGATATCACGGTCATCGGTATGGAACCACACCCGGAGGAGGGAGCTTACGGGCGGGTCAAGCTGTCGAATTTGCCCCCGGCAAAGCCAAAGGAGCCTACGAAATCAAAGGGAGGATGATTTTATGGCACTGATCAAATGCCACGAATGCGGGAACGAGGTCAGTGCTCACGCGACGGCCTGCCATCGGTGCGGAGCACCACTTCTTCCATCGGTTACCACCATCGGCGCCAGCTTGAGCTTCGGCTGCGATCTCGTTCCGGCGGCCATGCTCCACTCGGTTGTCGCGAATCGACTTCCGAATTCCTCGTCAGCGCCGTTTTCGGCGGACTCTTTTTTTCAGCCGATTCCAGAGGCTCGCGTCTGTGCCATCTGTTGCGGTTGGCTCCGCTGGCGGTGGATCGTCACATCTCTCTTGGGGTTCCCGGCGTGGTAGCTGATGACGTCGGCTCCCACGACGATTCGCCCCGTGTATTCGTCGGTGTATTCCCCCATGGTGCAGGAGCTGAGTTTGGTGGAAATCTCGACATCGAGGCCAATGGAATCTGGCATGGGTTTGGAACTCATATCGTGAATGTACGTTTGGCGAGGAAAACAGAAATTTCCGGACTTCCCGGGCAGAATTGACATGGCTGAGACCCTGTGTCACGTTGAGACACATGAAAACGGTGACGATCCGAGAACTCCATGCCAAAACCGGTGAATTGGTGCGCGATGCATCGCGCCATGGGCACATTTTGGTGACCGACAATGGACGAACGATCGCGAAGATAGTGCCGGAATTCAATGAATCCGGAATTCCGTATTTTGCCCACCGCAAACCTTCGGCTGCCTTCGCCAAATTAGATGCAAGCGGCAAAACTGGTCGCGACACCGACGCGACTCGGTTCATTTCTGAGGACCGAGAAGACCGGGTCTAATGCTCTATTTTGATACTAGTTATCTGGTGCGGCTGTACACGAAGGATTTTGGCTGGGAAAGGGTGCGGACACTTGCCAAAACAGACAGCCTTGCTTGTTGCATACATGGGCAGGCAGAAGGCGTGGCAGCATTTCACCGCAAATTCAGGGAAGGTGAGCTCTCCCAAAAGGAATTGGGAACGCTGCTGGCCGAATTTGAAAAGGATTCCGGCGCCGGCGCTTATCGCTGGCTGCCTTTATCTCCTGCTGTTGTGGCCCGCGTCGCGTCGACCTTTGCTAAGCTGCCTTCCACAGTCGCCTTACGCGCGGCCGATGCCATACATTTGGCGTGCGTAGCCGAGGGAGGATTTCTTAAGGTGTATTCCAACGACACACGACTACTGACCGCAGCTGCTCATTTCGGGCTGACAGGCGAAAACCTTATTTAGTTTGTCGTTTTCCATGTGATGGCTTTAGCACGCTCGGGCGATAGAATCCGGGACGTGGGGCAGAACGGCCTGCACAGCCGCCAGAAATCCCGCGCAGGTGTTCCCAATGCCCTCCTCGTCGGGGAGCATGCTGCCTGCCGGGTACTGAGAAGGCAATTGGGGAGCAGGTGCGCCAGGCGACGGGGCTGTTCCAAGATAGAAAGAACGCCTCCTGCAGGATTGGAAGCCCGCAGCAGAGCGCGCCGAAATGGCCACCGTCTTCCGGATGCAGGGGAATATCGAAGCAGCGGACCAGTTCCTGCATGCCCGGGGCTTCCGGCAGGCCGAGCTCCTTCAATGCTTTCTGGCGCAAGCCGTCCGCGCGGACCAAAGACCATCTTCCGCAGCATGGTGCCGCCTTTAAAAGCGACATGGTCGGTGACGCCTTTCTCCGAGAAGATCTGGAGCAGGTAGGTCAGGATCACGTCGATTTCAACGTTCCCAATATCCCTCGCGCCGGAACCGGCGGCCACCTGCCGAAGCTGATTGGCTGTCAGCATAGCGGCGCGCTTTCCACCTTGAGCTTTGGCACCTCCGACAAAAGATCATCACGGCGCGCATGAACAAAAACGCCCCACGCGGCGACGTAGCCGACATCCCCCTCTTTTCGTTCTTCTCGTCCGAAGAATGCGCGCCGTGATAGGGGGATCGCATCCCGAACTTTCAGACGTAGTGCAACGGGCAACGGTCGGCCAACAAGATCGCTAAGAAACCCCAACCGCTGCAGCAATGCGGTTGATTTCATAGCCAGCGCGGAGGCGACGAGTTTGTCAGGGGCGACCTCTCCCATCGCGTTGTAGACGATGCGCGCGAGTTCGCTAACTCCGCCGGCCAAGTCGGGACGATCGATGCAATCGACTACGGTCTTCTCCGGATCTGAGATCGCGACATTGCGGCCGTAGACAGGATAGCTTTTGAACCTGGAAAACTTTCGCGTCGCGATCTTGATAAACCGCACTTCAGTACCCTCGATGGTTCGCATCGGGCTTTGCCGAAGCACGGCGATGGTCACCGTCATCGGCTTCTGCGTGGTGAAGCCATGAAAAGCCGCTGCCGACCACCAGCCAACATAAGAGCGATCGACGACGGCGGCCGCAAGCGCCATCGGGTTATTTTCGCCGAGGTTTTGAGGCCCGCGCTCGGGCGGGAGCAGCATGTAACGACCGCCGACCAGACGAGTCAGCCAGCCTTTTCTGAGCAGGTTGCGGATGACCTTGCGAGCAGACGGCTCCGAGCCCAGAAGGTCGATGATGTCCGCAGCATGCACCACATCGCGGCCTTCCTCCCGTAAGGAGAGGACGACCTTTGCTTCTTTCGGCCCGAGCGTTCTCAGATTTGTTTCCATGACTCTTTTGCCCTGTTAGGACAAATCCTTCATACGAATAAATCTACATCAGCGGGCGCTCCACGCAAGTCCATAGGGATAGCGGGAAATTGGTTCTCAGGGCAGCTGCCGCGGCTACTCTCGCCTGGCTAATGTCCACCCGTCACCGTGTAACCGGCCCGGCGCAAATCCTCCGCCCAATCCATTTCCATCTGGACTGCTGCCTCAAACGGCATCGGATTCAGGTGCTCATATAATTCCGGCAAAAGGTGGATACCGTAGCGTTTGACTACCGAGGCAGCTTTGATTCCCGCCTTATGGTTCGCGAATCGTTCTTCCGGGAACAAGCCCGTCATCCCGACATACACGCAAGACTTCTTGGGGTTTCGTTTCGGGTTTTCAGTTCGAACCTTTCTTAACCTGCCGGCTGCTGGGTCGAGCAACACAACGTACACATTGTGATGGTGCTCCGGCAGTTGGCTGTGGCGGAGTTGCTTGAATGTTCGCCGCTTCATTGCGCATCCATCGGGACATCAAGTTCATCGCCCCCCTAATCTCGCCGGCACCGAGGTTGCAACTGCCGATGAATCGCGCTTATAGGCTGGTCTTCCCAGCCGCTCTGACCTTTGCCCACCTGGCACGAGCAGCCGCTGCCAGTTTAGCTCTAACCGCCGGACTGCTGCGTCGATCCCGCTTTTTCCGCGTCTTCGGTGCGATAGCGGTGCCTTTCACCCTGGCCCACCTGGCCTTCGCCGCCGCGCTGATGACCGCCCTCCCCGCAGCGCTCATTCGCCGCTTGCCCTTTTTGGCCTTGGTTGGCGCTGACGTTTCGCCGCTATCACCCGCGATGGTTGCAAGCTCGCCCTGAAGCGTCTCGATTTGCTCTTTAATCGCGATGATGCGATGGAGTTGACTTGTCGTTAAATCATGGAGATTTATCATCGGAGAGAGGTAATGCAAACATGCCCGTAGGGTCAATAACGGAGGATCACAGACGCAGGTCAAACTGTAGTCCCGCCCAGGCGGCCCATTGACGGATGATTTCATTGGATTGCACCCCCGGACGCATGTTGCATTTTGCTCGTGCTTGGATGATCGCACGCTTGCGCGGGTCCACCTGAATCGTGACCATGCTCTTTTCCTGATCATTGATCCGCAGTCTGAGAGACCAGATGGTGGTTTCGCCGCGCCAGCACTGATTGGCGTAACTGTAAACGCAATGGCGCATTGCCCGGCCTTCGGCCTGCAGCGCCCTGTTTTCCAGGATTTCCTGGATGCTCCAATCGCGATCCTTTTCCTCTCCGTCGCGTTTCTCCAAAAACCGATAACCCTGAATGCCTGACTTCGCCCATGAGATGGACCTACCATTCTCCCCCCTCGAAAGATCCAAGTGCCATGCACGCGTCAGGCGGAGGATCGACTTCAGGGTCCGCCCCTTCATGGAAAAGTCCGGCCAGGGCGCTGGCCGGCGTCTCATACCATGTTCGGTCACAATCTCTTCGCCGGCAAACTTGTTGGCCTGGATGAAATCGATGATTGGGTTCACTTGCTCCAGCGGCGTCTCAGGATGAGCCAGGAAGAACCAAAGGACTGTGCGCCAGAACTCAGGGTGCTCGATTTTTTGCCCGAGGCGGCCGGCGACAATTTCGCGGGCAAGTGCCTCGCTGCCTCCCGAACCGCGTGTCTCGCCGAAGCGCAAGGCTCGGGACACGGTGTAATGGTCAGGCGCTTGGCGAACGTAATGCTCCATGTTGCGGGTAAGAACCAGGGGCAGGTCCAGGCTGCGGAAGCTGGCTCCACGCCCGAGGCGAATGAACCAGGACTGCTGGCGAAATCCTTCCGGCCCTGCCGCAAGATCCCAAACTGAGTCCATGAAACCGGGGACCGGGTATCGAATCAATAGATGAAAAGCCAGGGACCGAAACGCCTGTCTGAGATTCTCGGTCTCTGGTTGCCACGATTCGCACGGCCGGATCCAATGGCTCTGGCGCGCAGCCAGGTTCTTGAGGCGTTGAATCAGGAAGACCGGCGCAACCCAGCCAGCACTCCCCTTTCCGGCGGTGGGTTTGAGCAGTTGGGTGCAGGAGCGCACGCACGCCAGCAGGCGCAAGAATGCGGCCCGGCGTTCTTCGTTGTCGCCAAGCTCGTCCAGCGCCGTTTTGATCGCGGCATCTATCCTGACTGCATTCTCTTCTCTCTTTGTTCTGCCAAAATTCTCGTTGTTTGGTTCGTTCGAAAAATTGCAAAGGTTGAGTTTCATCGCGTCCTCCCGCGGCACAATGCCGCCTACATCGGTTCGGGAATGGTGAATCCTCCACGGGCCGCCTTTCATCACGGACAAATTGCCAGTGACGCGGACATGACCAGGAGCGACCGGATTACGGCTGAAGGCGAAAGCGCCCACGCCACGTTCACGGATAGATTAATCCTGCGCGGAGGTTAACGAAGAGGAAACGGCCCGCTCAAAACAGCGGCCGTTCGCGAAAAAACTATGAAAGACAAAAGCGCATAACCAGACTCGTTGTATCAGAAGTCCCGAATTTGTCAACCCGACCGTTGGATTGTTTTGGATTGTCCATGTTTGGCCGGCCACAGCGCGGATGTCCAGGCTCGCTTTTGCACCCTCTTTAGGGATACCATGCCATTTGGAATGTCACACCAACCGGACAACATTTTTGCCGGGACACAGGTGGTGTCGCTGGTCGAAGTCCGCGGGACGAGCAATTCTCTTGTTCATCCGCGCGGCGCGGTGGGCGTCGTCACGCGCACGCCGGCCAGCGTTGAGGAAAAGAGGTTTCTCGTTCGTTTTCCCGATGGTTTCGAATCGTCGCTGTCCCGTGAGCAATTCGATGTCCTGAAGCATTTCAAAGATCGGCTGCCGGGAAACGGCACATTACCGGGTTTCGACTTGGAACAGTTCATTATCTACCGTTGTGTCGTCGGTTCGCGCGCTTATGGTCTGGACAATGATGAATCCGACACCGACCGCCGCGGCATCTATCTCGCGCCCGCCGAAATGCAATGGTCCCTCTACGGGGCACCTGAGCAGTTCGAGGACAACGCGACGCAAAGCTGCTTCTGGGAATTGCAGAAATTTCTGACGATGGCGCTCAAGGAGAACCCGAACATCCTGGAGTGCCTCTACTCGCCCATGGTCGAGAAAGTCACGCCGTTGGGAGAGGAATTGCTGGCCATGCGCCAGGGATTTTTGTCCCAGATGATTTTCCAGACCTTCAACGGTTACGCCATGTCTCAATTCAAGAAAATCGAACAGGATATCCGTACCCAGGGTGAAGTGCGCTGGAAACACGCCATGCACCTGCTGCGCTTGCTGCTCACTGGCGCCGCCACGTTGCGAACCGGCACAGTCTCCGTGCGTGTCGAAGCCCACCGCGAAAGATTGCTCTCCGTCAAAGGCGGGGAGGTCTCATGGTCTGAGGTAGACGCCTGGCGCATGGAACTCCACCGAGACTTCGAACGCGCCCTTGCCGACACCAGGCTACCCGAACGCCCCGATTACGAAGGGGCGAATGAGTTTTTGATAAAGGCAAGAAAGGATATGGTGTAGTAGCATTTCTGCGATGCTTCCAAGGAAAGACCCTTATGGGCGAGTGCAACGATATCAAATACAAGTTCGAGGAAGTAATGGGGTCAGATTGGTGGATCCATCAAATATCGGATTTAGCCAATTGGAGAACTGGAGGTGTTTTTCTGGTTTGCACAGGCTATGCATCAAGCGTTGCTCCAGCAGGCGCATGGTTTTACACAGCGAGCGGGCTTTGCACCGAGAAGGGGCTGCCGTTCTTTCCTGAAATTGTATTGATTGTCCCACCAGGCACAAAACAACTCAACTATAGCGAACGATTTAAAGACGCGATCAGACAATCATTTGAGAAATCCAAAAGAGAGGTGCCGGCGGTCGTATCGAGCCGTCTCGATACGATCAACTGGCCGTGGGTACATAGTGACTCGGAGATAATCTTAGCAGACCTCCACAAGTTGCCAAGGGGGAGTGCTATCGCAATTGCTGGTGCCCAAAGGCTACGATTTCCCAAGCTTGATGGCCGCACTGGTCCAGCGGTTCTTACACACACGGGCCTTCGGATTTCACACTTCAGTGCCGACGATCTCATGCTGCCCCATTTGTATAAATTACTCCGACAACTGCTGATATTGGCGATGGATCACGATCTTTCAGTCGTCATTTTTGTTGAGAATTTTGACTTGGAAATGGAGAGGCTACCGGAAGATCTCCGATTGCATCAGAATCTAGCGGTTATATCGGTGCCGTATGATAATGATCTTCGCTCTAGTCTTCGAGCCCTCTTTGAGGCTGTGAGAATCTCCCGAGCACTTAACTTAGAATCAGCACTTCAATTTATCTGTCAAAATATTCCCAATGTCGCAGATCAAGCGCTCGCGAGATGCATCGTTTATGGAGACCGTGGTTTATGGGTCGAGGCTTGGAATGCGGTTGGACCGCACATGGAGGCGTTACGAACTCGGAAGGACGCGGGTGTCACGCTCAATCTTGCCCAAGCAGCGGCGGCGTGCGGCGAAGCTGAGTCCGCCGTCGAACTCTTAAGGGAGGCTTTCGGTTTTGGATTTGAAACGGTAGAATCATTCAATGCCGCAGCTTCTACCGCTCAATCTGTTGGCGCTACGGATTTATTGGACCAAATGGTGACTGAAATGCGTATCGCATACCCTTGTCACCCTATGACGGCGGCTCGCTCTTTTGGTCGCATGATGGCTGCTGCTCAATATCGCGATGCTGCGGAGTTGGCGGATGCCGTTGGTGCGAATTTCGAAGCCGCTTGGGCTCGGTTGCACGATCAGACTACTCCAGATTGGGAGGCATTTATCAGAATCGGTTGCGACTTGGGTCGTGAACAAGACGCCATTGCAAACTGTGTCGTGCATGCTCTCGATATCGGTCAAAGCCTTCATGCCCGCTCATTCTTGAAAAGGATTCCGGAAAAACCCGATACGGTGGCTCTACGGGCTGAATTGCTTTTCGGCATTGTGATCAAAGAAATTGGGTTCGTACAAACCGATGGCGAACTCGAACAACTCGGGGTCGAATGCTCCTCCGTCCTCGGTTATCTTGCAGGGCACCCAACCGACAGCAACCTTCGCGGCCGCGTCTCCCGCTGGTTCGAAACATGTGCAGACGAAGGTTCAAGAATTGTACTGTTGCTTAGAGGTTTGACAAGTGCGTTCCGGCGAGCATCTGTGCTTTTTGAACCGGCTAATGCGACAAACGAACCGAGCCCTTGGAGTTTTGCAGATGCAGAGGAGAATTCCAAGAAAGCGTTGGAGTTTATGAAAGCTGTCACAAAAGCTTCCGCTGGCTGCCCGCTGGGCAGGGCAATTGCTCCACCCGAATACTCCGTTAGCATTGCAAATGAAGTCATGCAAGGGCTCGGAGGCATTGTTCACGTGTTTACCCAGAATCCCGATTTAAGTGGCATTGGCGGTGTGCTCCAGTGCCTGAACCTCGCGTGCCGAATTCGACATGAACAATCTTGGGATTTTGAGGCTGCGATTCAGTTGGCAGGAGCGCTGGCCTCCCACGGTAAAGTCTCAGACGGATTGAACCTCGCTGAAAACATTCTGTTACTTTGGGGTGACGCCGATGGCGAATTCGGCGCTGCCCGTAGGGCACATGCATGGTCGTGCATGGCTGAAGCATATCACCGATCGAGAAATCCTCTCACTTCATTGCTGTATCTAATTCTGTGCTTTGAATCAATGGCAGCCCAACCCGCCCAGCAGCATGCCACGTTGCTGAAACACAAACTTCGACTCGCCACGCGCATTCTCAGGGACTTAAACCTCGCGCGGTTTGCCGGCCACTTTATCGCCGCAGAAGGACAATTGATTCGAGCATTTCCACGCGATCGCGAAGCCAAGGAATGGCGGGCGACTGAACTTGGCTGTCGCCTTCGTCTTATCGACGAGACCACTCCGCCCAGCGATATTGAGGAGTTCATATCAAGCGTAAGCGCGCTTTTGGAAGACGAGACCGAGACAGAATGGGAACCGCCGATATCCATTGCGATAAGTACGATCGTCATATTGCGTCACTATTGTTTCCAAATGCCCGAACGATTGACGCATCTCATCCAGCGTAGGCTTCCTCACTGTTCATCCAGCTCTCAGAGGATATTCCGCTATTTCTGTTCAGACCGACCATCCCTTTCTGAGCTTCATACAGCAATTCACGATTTCGTCGAAGGAAATATACATGACGATGAAGGGTTCGGGCTTTCAACGCTTGACGGATTGTTTCGACGTGCATTAGCTACTGCGTGCGAAAATGGCGATCCCGAGCTATTTGCGCTTGCTGCCAACTGGTTATCACAACCTGCACTGGCAGCCTCGCGCACATGGCGTGAGACTTCGGGCAAACGACCTCATGTGCAACTTTCCGCATTAACGGAGCTTGATAGCTCGGAATCCCCTCGGGATCCCGAACAGATGCGCGACTATGCGCAAGCCCTTCAACGCCAAATTGAACGAACGCGATCCAATTTTGTGCAACTTCCAGAAATGCCTTTTTCATCAGCAAAGTATGTGGCTGCCCCCGACGAAGCACTGTGCGTTTTGGCTCATGATTCCAGCTACCACTTGTGCCGTCTTGTCGTTCGACGCACCGGCATGGAAGGGCCCATACAACTTCCAAGAATAAGCTGGAATGCCGAACAATACCTAGGGTGGATTAAGAAGTATCCAAAAGGATACTCATGGGACCGACATTTCGACGCATTAGGCCCTTATGACACTCCAGACGAAGACGAGATTCGCCAGTCCATCAATTTGTTACAACCACAACTTCCGTCAGACACCAATACGGTAACCATTTTGCCCGAAGCTGACCTTTTTGGGTTTAGCTATTTTTTGACTAACGCGCCGAAAGGTTGGGTTGGTGAGGCGACAGTGTGCGTTACGGCGCCCTCAATTTCGTGGCTGGCTGCTGTGCGACAGTTGGCGAAGCCGCGCTTGAGGCTGAAGGCTTGGCTGGGGCATCCAGCTAGCCTGGACATGGCCGTACTACGCCCCCGTGGTGAACTCAAACCGATATTTGCAGTATCCGGAGGCCAGTCGTTCGAGGCATCGACGCTGCAACAAATCGGACAGGCCGGAGTGGCCGTAGTTTTGTCGCATGGGAGTCAAGGTGCGTTCGGTGGCTTTGTTGGCTTGAATGATATTGGCCAGTTTACCAACGAGGACCTGGCCGATTCGCTTGGTGAATCGGCCTGCGTGATACTCTTTGTTTGTAATGCAGGCCGCAACGATCACCGTGCATTCAACCAGGAAACGTTCGGATTGATTGGACAATTGCTCCGTCGCGGCGTTCGGGCCGTTATCGCGCCACCGGCACCATTGCGAAACGACTTGCCGGCGCTTTGGTTTCCCTCGTTCTACGAGGTCCTTCAGCAAGGAAAAACCGTTGGACAAGCATACGAGGCGGCACGTAATACAATCCACCAAAGATTCTCTCATCCATGCGCCTGGGGGGCGCTGCAGCTTTTTGGGGATGCGCAGCTTGCGTTTGACATTGACAATTCTTGAATGATGACGATCGACCCAAGATTTCACCGCATCGTTGTGGCGCAGCCTTATCCCCTTCTGTTTGCCACGATCAGCGGCGCGCACCTTTACGGGTTTCCGTCGCCGGATTCGGATTTTGACTTGCGGGGGACGCATGTGCTGCCGTTGGAAAAGGTCGTTGGCCTCGATGTTTCGGATGAAACGGTGGAGGATTCACGCGTGATTGAAGGGCTGGAAATGGACATTGTGAGCCATGACGCGCGGAAGTTTTTTGGTCTTCTGCTCAAAAAGAACGGTTACGTGCTGGAACAGCTTTACTCGCCGCTCGTCGTCCACACAACGCCGGAACACGCGGAGTTGAAGACCATCGCGCACGGGTGCATCACTCGGCATCACTCACACCATTATTTCGGATTCGCCGAAACGCAGTGGAAGTTGTTTCTGAAGGGCTCGGTGCGCCGAGCGAAGCCGTTGCTCTACGTTTATCGCGTGCTCCTCACTGGAATCCACTTGATGCGTACTGGCGAAGTGGAGGCGAACCTTGTCACCCTGAATGAGGAATTTCGGTTGCCGTACATCACCGATTTGGTGGCGCGAAAACTGGCCGGCCCGGAAAAATCCATCCTCAACGACGCCGATGTTGCATTCCACGAAAAGGAATACCAGCGCCTGCGAGGAGAATTGCAGGCCGCCCATGAAGCAAGCAAACTGCCAGAGCTTCCAAGCGAGGCAACCCGTGCCGCGCTGAACGATCTGCTCGTGAAAGTGCGATTGCAGTCAGCGGAGAATTCGACCAGGGATACCGCTTCATTCAATCAAATAATCTAGGTCGGAGATTTCATCGTTGCCGCAGAACGTACCAAACTGTCGCATCGGCTTTTGCCAACCCGATCGTGCAGGTGCCATCGTGTGCCGCCAGCCAAGATTCCTTGCCCGCCTGAGGCTGGCCGGCTCCATCGAGCGGAAGCAGCTCCAGGCTCATAGCGTGACGAAGCTGGATTTGCCCTTCGACCGGTTCGATCAGCAATGGCGGTGCATCCCATTGGTCCGAGATGCTGGTGCGGTCGGCGTTCCATTGCATCCCGGTGTTCGCGCATCGTGCGGCAGCGACAAGCAGAATCTTCTTCGAGGCTGACAGGGGTGCGCCATCGAGCGCCGTGAGGCTGACGGCGCAGAATGGCGTCGTGAGATGGAACTCGGTGTCGAGGGTGCGCAGGGTCTGGCCGCCGATCCAACCAAGGGCGGCTTGGGTGCGCGGGG
>Ga0182014_10005739_pt1 | contig 13704 bp, 13 predicted proteins | sample 612S2DmetaG_FD_120489 | JGI IMG/M metagenome (GOLD analysis project Ga0182014, IMG submission 120489) | Permafrost microbial communities from Stordalen Mire, Sweden - 612S2D metaG | ecosystem: Environmental > Terrestrial > Soil > Wetlands > Permafrost | place: Sweden: Stordalen | collected... | reverse complement strand
CCTGGCCTTCAGGCTCGGCGGGTGACTCTTACGCGTTCGTGGCATCGACTCTCCTTCATTTTCAATGCCGCCCACCATCTAAGAAAAGGCCATTTTTGTGTCCAAGTTTTGGGGTCCATTACACTGGATCGTCTGGTCACCCGAACCTTTCGCAGCCGGGTAGATGCCGTCAGTATCCGCAAGCTCCAACAGAAAGGTCCATGCCAGTATCGGCTTGCCGCCACTTCCGCGGCGATCCTCGAAGCCCATGTCAACGAAATTCAGGGAATCACCGGGTCTGCCGCAAACGAAGATTTGAACGTGATGCTCGCTCGTGAACCGGATTTCGAGGTCTTTCCAGTTCGACGTGTGGCTATCCGCCCCGTCTCCCTTGCCAACCTTGTCGCTCTCCGCGGTTAACCCAGTCTCACTGACTAGTCCGGCTGGCGGCCAGTTGCTCGTCGTGGAGTGCGTCCGTGAGATCCGGCCCATTTCAGAATTGCTTCATCTAATGTTTCTACGATTTTCGCGAGGGTTTTTACGGAGCCCGCACCGGAAGCCGTAGTCCACGGATACTCATGCCTGACAAGGAATGCAAGTCCTTGCTTTAGAGCGATCCGGATCGGGTCGCTGAGAAAACGTTGCTGGCTCAATGTGGATAGAACGAATTCCAGGATTTCTCCGTACAGCGCCGACTCAAATTCCGTGGTCGACACGCAAACCGAGCGACATTCACCTGCTACCAAATCGTACTGAAGAAAGACCAGTGCGGCGACACCACCCTCACCCTCCGACGCAACTTTACCTCCCTTTCCTTGCGGCTTAGAAAAATGATCGGCTATGAAGCTCTCCGTTTCAGCCTCCATCCCTGTTAGAGTGGCAGCGGGCAATCGGCTTATCAAGGGGAGTATCGCTTCACCCGCTTGGGACGTGGGCCCCTTTGGAGACGCAGGTGGCGCCACCGACATGGACTCTAATCGGAAACGGTTCTCTTCACGGTAATGAGTAACCACATTCCGCAAGTGTGCCCGAATCATCAGAAACAAAGTCGAAGGACAGAGCTGAAAATCGTCCCGGTCAAGAGTGATGCACTTGCTCATTGCGTGGATTGAAATGTTTCTGACATGATGCGCGGCTATGAACTCGAAATCTGCAGATGGAATGCCTATTGATGCCCATTCTTCCAAAACGAAGCTGAGAAGGTCCCCAGCCCAAAGAAACAATCCTCGATAGATTTGTTGTCGTATGTAAAACCAGTCCGGTTTTTCCTTCTGAAGTGCATCGAGCGCCCGTTCTTTCACCTCCTCCGGACGTTTGCTCGCCTTGTTCGTTCGGTCGCGAATTCTCGCTGCGGCGGCTTCGGGTAAATCTTGTTGCGGCATCGCTTGGATGAGCCTCCCTGAAAAGAGACCAGACATTCCGCTCACAACGCAATCGCCGACGACCCGGTCACGCAAACCGTGCGCTGCTGAAGTCGCGGTTTGGCGTTACGTGTCGGCGGTGCCGGACGGATCGTGCGGACGCCCTCGTGTCTCAGACCTCCTTTTCCTGCTTCGCCCATCTCGCCTTGGCGGCCTTCTGCGCGATTTCCTTGCGGCGCTTCGAGCTGAGTCTTTCGGCGCGAGTCTTACCGCCCTTCTGACCGCCCCTGCTGCGCTCCTCGTTGGTGAGGGTTTTGGCACGCAGTTTGCCAAGCGCAACTGCCGCTTCGTTCTTCTTCACCCCCTCAGTATAGCGTAGGTACCGCTACATTAGAATAATTCTTGACAACCGGTACAAAAGCATGGATACTGTAGCTGAGAACAAGCCGCGAGGCTCTAAAGCGCCTCCTGGCCGCGTGGGCGGCCCATTGTAGTTTCAATAGCTTGCGGCTATTTTCGAAGGAGAACGTGTATGGAAAAACTGACGCTCACACCGAACGTCCCGCAGCAAATCGCCCTGAAGTTCCCGGACGGCAAGCTGGTCGAGGGGCGGTTCGGAGACCAGATGATGTACAGCCTGGTGAACAACCAAGTGATGTACCTGGACACAGACGTAGCCGCCAAGATCAACGCCTTGGAGCTGCGCAAGAACGAACCCTTCTGGATCTGCAAGCGCTGGACCGGCAAGAAGGGCGACCAGATCCAGTGGGACATCTACCGGCTGGACGGCAATTCGGCCGCGGTGGCCACCGGGAGCGCCCCCACCGCCATCGAGTCGCAAATCGCGGCGCAGCGGCAGCAGCCCATCCCGCCCATGCCCGCGGCGGCCATGGTGGGCCGCGTGGTGTTCGCCAACGGGAATGGAGCGGGCGCTGTGTCACCAGTGCCCGCCCCAGTAACGGCAGCTTCGCAACCACCGTCGTTCAACAACGGCAATGGTAACAAACCGGTCAATGGGAATGGGGCTCCCCCGAACGGCGCCCGGGCCTACGAGGCGCCCGGCATTCCGGCTCCGCCTATCAAAGTCGGCTACGACGTCGCCCTGCGCCGCATCCTGCGCGTGGCGATCGCCGAGTTGAAGACGGGCGGCGAGCAGTGGTCGGATAATGCCCGGCAGGACCTGGTGAGCACATTGTTCATCCAGGCCACCAGGGATGGCGCCGTGACTTGGCTGCCGCTCACACGAGAAGAGGGCAACTAACATGGCCGCCTCACATCAACTCATCGCACTCGAAGAGCCAGGGGACGTGTTGTCGCCCTCCGGCGCCAGCGGCTACCTGGCTTGCGGGTTCAAATGGTTTGGCCGGCACGTGCTCAAACTGCCAGACCCACCCACGGGTGCCCTCACCATGGGATCAGCGGTGCATGCCGCCGTCAACGCCAACTTCGAGCAGAAGATCGAGACCAAGCACGACTTGCCCCCGATCGGCGTCAAGGCGGTCTATGGCGAGGCCTGGCAACTGCTGGTCAAGGGTGAGCATCCGGCCCGTTACCAGGGCGGCAAACCATCGCTCCCGACTGAGTTCCGCGATGACGAGGAGCCTGGCGAGCTGAAGAAGCAAGGCGAGGCTCTTACCCTCAAGTATCTGGACGAAGCCTGCCCCGAGATTGAACCTGCGGCAGTCGAGTTTCCAGTTTCCGGCATCATCAACGGCGTGCGCGTGCGCGGCTACATCGACCTACTGGATGCCCGCGGCCGTGTCATCGACCTGAAGACGGCGGCACGCAAGCCCAGCGAGATCTCCTCCGACTACCGCTTTCAGGTGGCCACCTACCGGCAACTGCTCGGTGGAATCGTCACCGGCGAGGCGCGGGTGGACACCCTGGTGAAGACCAAGACCCCGCAACTGGTGCAGATAGGCTGCACCATCGAGCAAAGCGACGTGGACGCGGTGGAGAAGCTCTACCCGGTGGTGCAGCGCGGCATCCGGGGTGGTTTCTTCGCCCCCAACCGGTCGCACTACATGTGCTCCAGGAAGTACTGCGCCTTCTGGCGTGAGTGCGAGCGCCAGTTCGGCGGAAAGGTGGGCGAGTAGGCGTGCGCCAGCCTGAAGGCTATTCCATCCACGTGATCCACCGGAACGGCGGCCCCGTTCCGGTGGCCTTCCGCAAGGAGGTCGACGTGGTCGTGCTCGGGCGCCTCGTCCGGGAACTGGGCGTGCGCGTGCCCTTAAACGCCGCGCGCCGCCCGGCGACGAATCGGCGAGACGCGCGCGCCCTGGGCTGCTTCACCCGCGTCCGCCGCGGTTCGATGACGTACGGTCGACTCCCGCCGCGCTCACCGCGAACTGCGGCGCCGGCGCGCCCGTCCGCGCCCCCTCCTCTCGTGGAAAGCGCGGCCTCGTGGAGCGGTGGGCTAATTCAGCGGCTTCCGCGGGGCTCGACGGCGTACGATCCACTCGCGCCGCGCGCGCCGAGAACGCTTGCGCAGGCACGTCCGTCCGTACCGCCGCGCTGGAGGAGCATATTCTCATCGAAGGATGAGCCTGTTCTGGCACGCTGTGCCTTACGTTTTCGGCCAACCCCAGCGTGGTGAACGCCGGGGCCTTTCAGAGTCAGGAAGTGGTGTTCGCCGACGGCACGACCAATCCGGCGTGCAGTTCGACGCTCAATACAACTCTGGCATTTACCCTTCCTGCCGGCAGCACCGCGGCCGTATGGTCGGGTAACAGCTCCCAGTTCAGCCAGGGCACGGTTGCCGGCACGATTACCGTGACCATGAACTCGCTGCTCGATCCGAGCGGCAATTCCGTGCTGCCAAGTCCGGCGCCATCGCAGACGATAACTGTTCCGGCCGGAGCACCGGCGCTCACTACTTCCCCCTCCCTGACAGTGTCTTCAAACTCCGTCACTGTCGTGTTTGACGCGATTACGCCGACCCGCGGCGTCACCGGGGCCACCTACGTCTTCAATCCCGGTTCGAGCCAGCCGATCACGGCCACGGTATCTTTCACCTCCGGATCGCTCGCCGGAGACGACCAGAGTCAGTGGTTCGCTACGCCGGCAAGTCTGACAACCGGCGGAAGCTTCTCTCTGACTGCGACCTTTTCCTGCACCAACTGCAGTGCCCTGACGGGAGTGCAAGTGACATTGTCGAACTGATTCATGCTACTCCCGCGATGCCGGCATAACCTTATATGTCATACTCTGTGGCGTTCAGTGCTATAGTCGCGGCGTTGACGGCGCCGGTGCTGTTTGCCCAGAACTCACCCGTCCAGCCCAGAGATCTCTATTTGGAAAAAATCTCCGGGGACTCGGCGGCGGCGCCGGCCCGGCATCATCTTGGTGTTCGATATACGGAACTGCTCGTTGATCCCCCGACCAGGCGCGTCCGGGAAGTCGATCCTGACACAGTGTTTCACCAGGGGGATTGCATCGCGGTTGAGTTCACCCCCAATCGCAACGGCGCTGTATACGTGCTCAACCACGGTTCGAGCGGAGACTGGCAACTGTTGATCCCCAATGCGCTGTTGCCGGATGCCTCGGGGCCGGCCCAGGCCGGAGTGGCGCTGCGAGTTCCCACTGACTACTGTTTCCGTCTGGACGACAAACCCGGGATCGAGATCCTGATGGTGGCAATCACGGAATACCAAGAGGATGTCGCCAAGCTTCGCGACCTGCTGGCGGAGCCGAGGCCCGCTTCCGGCGCCGCGGAGGCGGTTGTCTCGACGGCTAGGGCAAACCCGGTTAACGTGGACGCCATCCGGGCCGAGGTGGAATCCTGGCAGCGGGTCGCCAGCCGCGATTTGAAACTCGAGAAAATTGCCAGCTCGAAATCGGCGGGAGAACGTCCCAACTCGGTGTATGCCGTGATGTCCGCTTCTGCCGCTGCGAACCGGTTGGTGGTCGAGATCCGGATTCGTCATGAATAGACCATTTTTGCGCATGGATCGCATTGCGTTGTTCGCCGCGCTGGCCGGCGCGCTTGCCCAGGGCCGGCCACAGGCCGATGCGGTCAAAGGCAGGGATATGTCCCTCGTCAGGCTGGGCACCCCGGATGAGTTGAAGGCTCCGCTCCGGGTGCCCCGCGGCTACGCCGTGGTGATCGGCATCTCAAAGTATAAGAGCCTGGCGCCCGCCGACAACCTCGCCTTCCCGGAGAAAGATGCGGAAAATCTGTACGCGGCCCTGATCAGCAAGGAAGCCGGCAACATTGAGTTTGAAAACGTCAGGAACCTGATTGGACCCCAGGCGACCTTGCAAAACATTCGCGAGGCCTTGGAAACCTGGCTGCCGGCGCGAGTTCAAGAAACCGATCGCGTAGTGGTCTACTTTGTCGGTCACGGGTTCGCGGACCGCGACGGGCGCGGCTATCTCGTGCCTTATGATATTGACCCGCGGATGCCTGACAAGACGTCCTATCCCATGCAGCGGCTGGGCGAAGTCTTCTCGAAGAGCGTGAAAGCCAGATGGAAGATACTCCTCATCGATGCCTGCCACTCGGGGAAGGTTACGGTCGACACCACGCCCAGCCGTGTGAATGACAGCCTGAGAGGCCTGCCGGAGGGATTTCTTACTCTTACCTCGAGCCGCGCCTCCGAACAGAGCTTTGAAGACCCGGAACTGAGCGGCGGGAGCGGCGTATTCAGCTACTTCCTGGTCCGGGGGTGGCGGGGAGAAGCGGATGTGGATCCACGCGACGGCGTTGTGACCGCGGATGAACTGGTCAGCTACGTGAAGCGCGAAGTCAGAAATTACGCCAAAGAGCGGGGCCGGCGGCAAACGCCGCTGGAGTTCGGCGATTTTCCCGACGACATGATTCTGGGATTCAGCCCCGGAACGCGGGAGAAACTGGCCGCAAACCTTCCGCTACTCAGCAATGGGAGTCTGGTCGTCGATGCGAACCTGGCTGATGTCGAGGTCTTCATTGACGGCAAACGCTACGGCATATCCGGCCCGGGCAACCCTCTGCGCGTACCCGGCTTGGCCAGCGGGCTTCACGAAGTTCGGGGCGTGCGGATGGGATACGAGCCCGTCTCGGTCGAAGTCAATGTGATTCCGGGGGGAGAACAGACCGTATCGCTGCGGCTGCTGCATCAACGCATCGTCAAGCCGTCGGCCAAGTTGCTCTACGATCGGGGGGTTGCCATTTGGGAACGATCTCGGGCATCGCCATCGGACCTGCGCCAGGCGGCCGATGCTCTTTCACGCGCCCTCCAGGAGGACTCCAATTACAGCGCGGCCGCCCTGGCGCTGTGCCGGGTCCAGCAAGCTGAAGACGACACCGCCGCGGCGTTGAAGTCGTGTCTCCGGGCCGTCGAGGCCGATCCGGATTATGTCGAAGCTCGCTCCATGGCCGGGGTCCTTCTCATGGAGAGCGGCGATTACCCCGAAGCCGTCCGTCAACTGCAACAAGCCGCGGTGGCGGACACTCAAAGCACTTTCGTAGCGAGCTTGCTGGCCGAGGCCCTGTTCCTTGCGGATCGTCCCAAAGACGCCGAAGAGGCCGCGGATCGGGCCATCCAACTGGACAGTTCCTCTGGCCAGGCGTACCTGATCCGCGGAGAGGCCCGGCGAGTCCAAGGGAAATTCGAGGAAGCCATGGAAGACTATCGTCGCGCCATTGAGGTTCAGGAATTTCGTTCCGGCGTTCTTCGGACAGCGGCATTTTGGGCGATTGGTACTGGCATGCGGAAGCATCGCAGTGGCACTCAGTTCTTATACCGTTCCCAGAAGGCATCTGCATATTACGGGATTTGTGCCGCCGAGCTCGGAAGAGAAAACTATCTCCGGGCAGTCAAGTATTGCCAGGCTTCCCTGGCGACGGAGCGCGACGATCCGGACACACTCGTGCTCCTTGCCGAATGCTACACGCGCCTCTTCAACAAAGATAACCGCCGTGCCTACCTCCTGGAGGCAAGAGGCAATCTGGAAGCCGCTTTGCGCATCAATCCTAACATCGAGCAGGCGAGAGCATTGCGGCAGAAGCTCAAAGAGATCACGGAGGTTCTCGGCGTCGTGCGGTGATGCGTCGGCGCCGCGGAACTCCGCTTTCCAGAGCATCGGAAAGGAAACTCGGTTGGTGCGAGGCGGGCGAGGGAAACCAGGGGACGGAGTTACCGCGCTCAGGGCCATTTGGCCCAGTCGAACATGCTTACCGACAGATCGATGATGCTCCCGTCCAAGCTCATCAGCTTGCTCTTGAAACGGAACTTCTTCCGCCCGCCCTGGCTCGCCACCAGTTCCTGGGATTTAAACAGCGTCTGCTCGAACACCGTCTGGTAAAGCTCCCACGGTCGATGTTCATTGGCGTAGGCCAGGGTGGACTTCTTGGGTGCCACCGGCACGCCCAGATGCTTCAACTGCCCCTCACAGCACGCCAGACCGCCGCAAATCTCGCGCAAGGAATGCGCCCGTCCCAACTGGCAAAACAGCATGGCCATGAACTGGCCCCAACTGGTGAAACCCCGCGCGTGCCGCTCGGCCTTGTGCTCCTTGACCGCCTTCTCGAAATCCCCGCGCGAAAAAAGCTTCAGCACCTGCGAAAAAATGCTGCATACTTTGAACATAGGTTGAGTCTCCTGAGGTTGAATTGGTTCTTGTCTGGAACCCAATCCAGCATATCAGGAGCTCAGCCTCTCACCGGCCGCCGATCTCCGCCCTCAACCGCTCAGTGAGCCCGCTAATTAGGACAGCACTGAGCGGAAGTATTGCGGAATCGGCGGAACGAGAGCGGTAGGCAGAGTCTCGGCAGGCATCTCGCTACTGGTAACTGCGGATTGACTGCCTGCCTGCCCTTTCACGATACTCTACGGCCACATTATCATGGCCGTTGTGAAAACAGGCTATAGGCTTGATAGCACCCGTGTTCTCTTTTTGTTCGCCTACATTGCCTGATCCCGCCTGTTAGCAGGCTACTTTGGTTTCTTGCCCGGAACTTGCTGTCAGGGTGAGATTTCCCTCTCTCGGAGTTTGAGACCGCTATGGAAAAGCGTCGCGGCGCCGCGGAAGGCCGGCCGCGGTCGAAGGACCGCTGCCCTTGCGGCGCCATGACGGACGCGCGCGGCGAAGCGGCGGCATGTGTGCCGGTGACAGAAACTATCCGTTTTTAAACTTTTTTTTCGAGCGGGACAAGTGTGGACGGATCCTCGATGGCCGCCTGGTCCGTTTTCTGCCGCGTTTTCTCGGCTTCGCTCGCGAATACGGCTTCTACCCCCGCGGCTGCAAGAGCGTGGCTTCGTTGCACGCGGTAACCGCCCGGGACAGGGTCACAATGGCAGATGGACATGGCGCGTTGGCGTTCTCAGACATATACTAAACATGAATCTGAGAGGAGAACCCCGATCAACATGTCCGAAGACCTTGTGAAACCCGCTGCTGGTCGACGGCAGATCGCACGGGCCGCCGCGCTCGGCGGAGTGTGGTTGGCCATGAGGCCGGGGAGAGGCGCCTCCTCGGTCGTAGCGGACAACGTCTTGAACGTTCGTCAGTTCGGAGCCAAAGGCGATGGAAGGAGCGACGACACCAAATCGATCCAAAGCGCGATTGACGCCGCGGCCGCAGGTGGTGGTGCCGTGTTCCTGCCGCCCGGCGTCTATCGGAGTGCAGAACTGCAAATGCGCCCGCACGTAGCACTCACCGGCATTCCGGCCTGGGATTACGAGCATGCCTTCGGCTCTGTCATCCGGCTGGCGGATGAACGTGCCGAGTGCCTGCTCAACATCACCGGCGCGTTTGGCGTGACCATTGACGGACTCTCCCTCGATGGAGGCAAACTCGGCGCCGGCGTGCACGGTGTCTGGCTTAACAAGCCGGACTATGGCAAGCAGGAAGACACGTTTCGCATTGAACGGTCCCAGATCGCCAATTTCAGCGGCGACGGCGTGCGCCTCACGCGCGCCTGGTGTTTCTCCATCCGCCATTCGATGATCGCTTACAACGCTGGCGATGGCATTTCGCTGCGAGGGTGGGACGGGTTCTTCCTCGACAACTGGCTTTCCGGAAACCACGGCGCCGGCTTTGCCGCACGCGAAGAGAACGCATCGTGCACGTTCACTGGGAATCGCATCGAGTGGAACCGCGAAGGAATTCTGATTATCGGCGGTGACGGATACAACATCGTCGGCAACTTCTTCGATCGCGCCGGAACCTGCGGGTTGGCTGTATTGGGCGGGGAGCAGATGAGCATTACCGGCAACTTCGTTAAGCGCAGCGGGAAGAATGCGAAGCCCGGCACATACGATTCCTCCCAGATCCGGCTGGAGCGCGCGCGCGGGGTTACGTGTACCGCGAACAACCTCGAGGTCGGGCGCGACGATAACGGCGGCGGTATTTGGTCGCCGTCGTACGGCATCGTTTACAAAGAGCTGCAACATTGTGTCATCGGCAACAACGTATTGCACGATGGTGCGCTCCAACAACTGATAGTGGATTTGGGCGGCCACGGGGAGGGAGCCGTTGTAAAAGACAACCCCGGGTGTCTTTCGTTGCACACCGGTTAGCAATTCTCCTCTCAGCGGCGTGTTTGCCAGAGTCTTGTAGTTCCGCGAGCGCATCCACGCAGATTGCCCTTCCTTGGCAAGCGACATGCCGCACGCGTGAGCAGCGCGCTGAACGCAATCGTCGTGCTACACCCCGCCGGGCCTTCCGTCTGGTCCCGCCGCGGCTCGACGACGTACAGTCAACTGCTGCCCCGCTCGCCGAGACCTCCGGCCCGGCTCCACCGTACATGCCGCGAATACGCACGGCATCGTGCGGCGCCGCGGAAGGCCGGCCGCGGTCGAAGGACCGCTGCCCTTGCGGCGCCATGACGGGCGCGCGAGCAGCCAAGCGGCTGCATGTGTGCCGGTGACAGAAACTATCCGTTTTTCAACTGTTTTTTCGAGCGGGACAAGCGTGGACAAGTGTGGACGGATCCGAAGGGGGGTTCGCTGAGCAACTGTGGAGGTTTTCGCTGAAAAGGTTGCGCCGGGCCGGCGCTGATGTACGTGCGGTGATATTCGCTCTCAAGCCCGAGTTGTTCTTGGCGGAGGTCGCACTACTGGCGCACCTCGCGAAGAACCGCCAGGAACGCGTTCCCGTGGGGTCAGCGGCTGCGCGGTGTCGCTTTCCGAGGTCTGCGGACATCCGGGCCGGGCCCAAGCGCGTTCCCGGCCCGTATGACGAGGCAACCTGACTTTGGGCAAGGCAGCCCTCAACTTGCCGCGTAACGCTAGGACCTTATCTGGAGTGACCCGGCGGACAGGTGCGTGGGTGTGGTGAAAATCTACGTGCCGGGTCACTTCGGATAAGGACGTTTGAAGGAAGCCGCCCTAAATTTGGCAGGGTAATTGCTTGTTGGGTATTCAATCGAATTCGTGTTACGAAATGAGGCAACGCTACTACGAGGTGGGCGATCAGTCGCATCGCAGTTGCCCTGCCAAATACTACAACGCGCAAGCGTCCGCCGTAAGTCTTCGTTCAAACGCCCGACCCGCCAAAGCGGGCCGGAGGACCGCCAAGTCCGGTTGGGGGAAGCGTGGCGGTGTCGTTGGAAGGCCGCCGTGGTCGGCCTCCGCCGCGCCCTTGCACCGGCCGCCACTGCGCCCTCGCAAACCGCGCGCCGTCGACTCGGCGGATTCTGCGAAGGCCGTTGCGCTCCGGCGGCCGGCTCAATTCGTAGCGCACGACTGTAAAGATCGCCCGGCCCATGTGTTATGCGGCGAACTGCTGCTGGCTGTCGCGGAGACGCCGCCTGAGTTCGCGCACGCATTAGCACGTTGTCGCCATTCATTTTTTGGGCCGCGGAGTTTTCCACAGATTTGCACTGGCGGCACACGTACTTCCTCGCGCATTACACGGCAGCCACAGCAATGATGGCGCAGGACAAAGGAGCCAACGTCACCGTTCGATATCCTTCTGCCCCGGGCAGCGGTGCTACTCCCAAAGAACGGTCCGATGTTTGAAAAACTACGGTCTCTCCGGCCTTTGTCCCAGGCAGGCGGGCATGCCTGACGTTCAACGTCAGCTTCTGTGTCGTCCAGTTTGCCAGAACGATGCCAAACCTCCCGTCCGGCGCTTCCCAGGCCGCATGGAACACCGACGGCACGCGATGCTGCTGCTTCTCGTATGTCCACTCCATCATCTGAATGCCGTCCACTTCCGCAGGCTTGAGCATTCTCCCGAACACCAGGAAATCTTTCCCCGGCCCGCGCCGCAATGCCGTTACCGTGCGGACCATTTCAAAGGCATCCTCGTCGCTTCCAACCTTGGGTTCCCACGCGGAAAAGTGCGGCGTGTCCTTATTCAGGAATGTGCCATCGCCCGTCAACACTCCTCCCGGTATCGCCCCCCAGACGCAACTGGCGGCGGTCTTGATCTGCATATGGTAGGGGGCGGCCGCAGAGCCGAACATGCAGGTGATGACAATGCATTCGTGAAACAGGAATTGATACAAGGGAATGCTTTCACCGTTAAGGTATCCGGGCGACGCCAGCCGGGAATCCGTCTCCTGGAACAATGGCAGACAATACTCGTTGACCCCCTGCTCGGCGGATTGAGTCACCCCACGCGCGCCAGCCCCGTCCGCCGCTAGCTGACGATGTTGTAAAGCGGCTGGCTATGATTCCCGATTTCAAACACGATGACCCCGATGTGGTCCTGTGGCATGAACGAAACCTGCGTGTGGAAGCCAGGCAAATCGCCGCCATGAAAGGTGATGAGGTGGCCCCTGTAGGAAGCCGTCTGCCGCCCCATGCCGTAAGCCGCATTGAGCATCTCCGACCAGCCCCTGGTTTCCAGCGCCGTGTTGGGCAGGGCGATAGCCGGCTGTAGAGTGGCCTTCAATACTTCCGCCGGAAGCACCTGCTTGCCGTTGTATTTCCCCTGGTTCATCAGCGCGATCAGCCAATGAGACATATCCTCGATGTTGGAAACGATGGCTCCGCAAGGCGCCACACCCGATATGTCTTCGTAGTAGGGAATCCTGTAGATCTCGAAGGAATCGCGCCTCTCCGTGAACCCCACGCCGAACTCCGGACGTTTCAACATGTCCGCAATGCTGTAACTGGTGGAGGTCATCTGGAGCGGATCGAGGATCCTCTCCTTGACGAACTGCTCCCAGGTCTTTCCGGACTGCAGTTCAATCAGATACCCGACTGCCGCGAACATCAGGTTATTGTACAGAAAGGTCTCGCGCACGGGCTCCTGCGGCTCCAGGTAGACTAACTTCTCGAACAGCTGTTTGCGCGTGAAATCGGATTTGTACCAGATGGTGTCGTGCCGCGTGATTCCGGTGCGGTGCGACAGCATGTCGCGCAGGGTTACCGTATTGTTGAGTTGGTCGTTGAAAAAGCGGACGGCCGGGACGGATTCGCGCACCGGCTTGTCCCATGTCAGCTTGCCCTCCTCCACCAGCATGCCGGCCGCAACCGCGGTGAACAGCTTCGTATTGGACGCGATGGGGCTCATCGTGCCGGGCGTAAACGGGAGTTTCTTCTCATAGTCCCGGAAGCCGTAGCCCTTGGCGAAAACCAGTTTGTCGTTGACCACGACGCCTACGCCTACACCCGGCGCATTCCAGTCCTCGAGGGTTTTGGCCATGTAGGCATCGAACCCATCGAGTCTCTGTGCGACATCGATGGCCTGCGCGGCCGCGCTCCAGGCCAGTGTAAAGAAGAGCAATCCGGCTGCAGCCAGCCGCCGCCAGGTGCTCGAAACGGTTGTCATCGGAAGTGTCCTTTCGGATACCGCTAATCGCCTTCTGCAAATTATACAACTGGCGGCCAAGTGGGGCGGGTAATCTTGCCTGCAGCCGCCTTTCAGGCGGCTTTTTCCGGCCCCGAGTGGCGATCGCCACAAGAACCACGTCATCATCCGAGTCGCCCGCTCGCGTGGAACGCGCGGCAGGCCCGCTCTCGTGGAACAGGGCATCGTGCGGCGCCGCGGGGATCGCCGGGGCCAGGCGCCCGGCGAACTGCTGCTGGTGTCGCGGAGGCAGGGCCTGAGCTCGGGCACGCATCAGCGCGTTGTCTCGTCGCCATTCATTGTTTGGGCCGCTTTCGACAACTCGTGAAGTGCGCGCGGATTTCGGTGGCCGTGAGCCGCTTGCCGCAGCCCCAGCCGCAGGGCTTCGTGACGACGCGGGGACGGCAGGCGCCGGGGCGACGCTTTCTCGTCGGGTTGATCGTGGTTTCGTCCATGTATTCTCTTTCCGGAAGTGAGAGCGCGTTGGTCGGTTGGGGCACACTTATTTGTTGAGTTTTCCACAGAAAAAACGGGGTGAGTTCGCTACTCTGAATTGGCCCCTTTCGATGCTCTGATCTGGCCCCACCTGTAAACCATAAACCGTGTATCTTGTTTTGGGCCTCCGGGCCCAGAAGGACGG
>Ga0182014_10005738_pt1 | contig 13705 bp, 15 predicted proteins | sample 612S2DmetaG_FD_120489 | JGI IMG/M metagenome (GOLD analysis project Ga0182014, IMG submission 120489) | Permafrost microbial communities from Stordalen Mire, Sweden - 612S2D metaG | ecosystem: Environmental > Terrestrial > Soil > Wetlands > Permafrost | place: Sweden: Stordalen | collected... | reverse complement strand
TGGCGCGAGCCACCGGGGGGCGGCGATGCAGCTCGGCGGGCCGCATGGCGTACAGTGCGCCGATCACCGCGGCAAACGAGACGGCGTTGGCCAGGAAGGCCCACGACAGGCCCACGGTGGCGATCATGATGCCGGCGAGAGCCGGGCCGACGATGCGCGACATGTTGACGATGACGCTGTTCAGGCTGACCGCGTTGGTAAGGTCGTCGGAGCCGGCCATCTCGACCACGAAGCTCTGCCGCGATGGGTTGTCCAGGACATTGATGAAGCCCATGAGCGAGGCCAGCGCCCAGACCATCCAGAGGCGTACGGAACCGTTGGCGACCAGCACCCAGAGCACGGTGGCCTGCACTGTGAAGGCTGTCTGGGTGACGAGCAACACCTTGCGTTTGTCGAAACGGTCGGCCACCAGGCCGCCGATGGTCCCAAAGAGGAGCACTGGCGCGAACTGCAGCGCCGCCGTCACGCCCAGGTCGAAAGCATTGTGGGTGAGCTCGAGGACCAGCCAGTACTGGGCCACCGACTGCATCCAGGTGCCGCACTGGGAGATGGTCTGACCCAAGAACCAGAGGCGGTAGTTGCGCGTCCGCAGCGAGCGGAACATGCGCGTGACAAAGGCCGGCCCGCGGCGCCCGCCCGGCGGCTCGTGGCGCTCGCCACCGCTCTCGAGAAGGTCGCTCAACGGTCGTCTTCAAGCAGGCGCTCGAGAACCGGCAGCGCCGCGCGCACTGCCGCGAGCTCGGGCTCATCGAGCGTTCCCAGGCGCCTGGCCAGATAGGCGGTCTTGCGGGTGCGAGTGGCCTGCACCGTGCGCCTGCCCTCCGCCGTAAGGCTGACGCGGGCCACGCGACGATCGGTCGGGTCGGCCTCGCGGCGCACCAGACCAAGCTCCTCGAGTGCCGCCACCATGCGCGTCACACCCGGCGGGCTGACGCGTTCACAGGCCGCCAGCCGGCCCAGGGTGATCGGCCCCTGTAGCTCGATGGTCACAAGAGCCGAGGTGCGCGACGGGCTCAGGTCTCCGGGTGTCTGGCTGCGCAGCCGGCGGGCCAGTCGGTTGAGCACCAGACGCAGGCGCGCCGCCAGCTCGGGATCGCCGAGCGGCGTGTCGCCGGTCGCGATCGCCGGGGCGCTCGTGAGGTCGAAGTCAGTCGTCATGCTTGATAGTTTACCATGATAATTACCACAATAAACGATCCGCCGCCGCGATACGCAGCCGGGTGGCGCGAGGCGCCGCAGAGAGGAACGCTTGACAGGGTTCATTGGTGTACTGTTTGTTGGAACACTATTCACTCGACCCCATGACAAGCGCGAGCCTGAGGCTGCGTGAGCGATATTCTTCCGATCGACGACCAGCGCCAGTTGGTCCGGCGCGAAGACGACGAGACTCTGGCGTACCTGGCCGGCATCGTGGCGTCGTGCGACGACGCCATCATCGGCGAGTCCCTGGACGGGACCATCATGGCGTTGAACGCCGCCGCCGAGGAGCTCTACGGCTACGGCGCCGACGAGATCGTGGGGCGCCACCTGTCGCTCATCGTGCCGCCCGACGGCAGGGGCGAGTTGAGCGATCTCCTCGAGCGCGTCCGGCGCGGCGAGCGCATCGAGCATCATTGGGTACAGCGCGTACGCAAAGACGGCACCATGCTCATCGTCTCCCTCAGCGTCTCGCCGGTGCTCGACGCCGAGGGCAGGATCGTGGGGACCGCCACGATCTCTCGCGATGTCACCACGCGGGCGCGCACCGAGGACCAGGTTCAGGCCGCCTCGCTCTACGCTCGCAGCCTCATCGAGGCCAGCCTCGACCCTCTCATGACGATCTCGCCCGAGGGCAAGATCGCCGACGCAAACGAGGCCACGGCGCAGGTCACCGGCTTTCAGCGCACGGCCCTGATCGGCACCGACTTCAGCGACTACTTCACACAACCCGAGAAGGCGCGCGCCTGTTACCGCGAGGTGCTGCGGCGCGGCCAGGTCCGCGACTACCCTCTCAGCTTGCGCCACGTCTCGGGATCTGTGACCGACGTCGAGTACAACGCGACCGTCTTTCGTAACGAGACAGGAGAGCTGCAGGGCGTCTTTGCCGCCGCTCGCGACGTCACGGAGCGCCGTGCCCTCGAAGACAAGCTGCGCTCGATGTCGTTGCGCGACGCCATGACCGGTCTTTACAATCGCCGCGGCTTTGCGCTACTGGCCGGGCAGCGCCTCGAAGAAAGCCGACGATCCGGTTCGACCCTGACGATCATCTATGCTGACGTCGACCATCTCAAGGCGATCAACGACGCCCACGGTCACAATGCCGGCGACCTCGCCCTGAGTCTTTGCGCCCAGACGCTCGAGGCGACGTTTCGCAAGTCCGACATCGTGGCCCGCATCGGCGGCGACGAGTTCGTCGCTTTGACGCAGGCCGACGGGGCCTCGGTCGCCACGCTGGCGAAGCGACTCGAAGACGAGCTCGACCGCCAGACCGCCGCGTCCGACCTGGGCTTCCCCATCGCCCTGACGATCGGCTCCGCTTACTCCAAGCCCCCGCATGCTCTCTCGCTGGACGGCCTGCTGGAGCAGGCCGACGCGTACATGTACGAACACAAGCACCGCACCGCGCTCGAGTCCGAGTAGACCGCCCAGCCGCTCCCCGGTGTCGCCGGCCATCGCCGCAGCGCACCGCCCGGCCCGACGATGAAAGCCGGATCATCGGCGTCGGCGGTCAGTATCGGCGGCGCGCCGGCACGTGCGATCGGGCTTCGCCGCGCAGTTTGACAGGCCGATTGACCTTTCGTACTGTGATCTTCCAACGGAGCATCCGACTGACTCTCCGTAGACCACCGTCACCCTCGTGCACCGTCATGACCGCTTCGAGACAAGGGAGAGTGCCGTGAATCGCTACCGGATAGCCTTGGTTATCGCCCTCACCACGGTAGCGCTGCTCCTGCTGCCGACGGCCGGCGCACTGGCGGCGGCCAAGCCCACGGTGAGCCTCAAGGCGGCGGCGCGAACCGCCACCATCGGCCAGACAGTGCTGCTGAAGGGCGTAGTCGGTCATCCCAAGGCCGGCGTCAAGACGCTCGTCATCCTCGAACAGTCGGGCAAGAAGTGGCTGCATCTGGCTACGGCGAAGCTCACCGCCAAGCACGCCTTCGCCGCGAAGGTAGCGCTCACGCGAACGGGCTCCTGGCGTCTCCTCGCACTGTACAAGGCGGGCAGCATGATGGTGCGCAGCAAGGTCGTCGTGATCACCGTCAACGCCTGGGCAGGCGTGTCCTGCGGCCAGTTCCACACGATGGCCCTCAAAACCGACGGCACGCTGTGGGCCTGGGGCGCCAACGACTCCGGTCAGCTCGGCCTGAAGAACACTGCCGAGAGAAACTCCCCCACCCAGGTCGAGCCGGGCAGCACCTGGAAGGCCGTCTCCTGCGGCCAGGACTTCACTCTTGCCATCAAGTCCAACGGTACCCTGTGGGCCTGGGGCGACAACAGCGATGGGCAGCTCGGCCTGGGCACGGCCGACAACCACGTCCACCCCACCCCCGCCCAGGTCGGCACGGCCAGCGACTGGACTGCCGTCTCCTGCGGCTACGTCGACACCCTGGCCGTCCAGAGCAACGGCACCCTCTGGGGCTGGGGCAGCAACGGCAACGGCGAGCTCGGTGTGAACAACACAAACCAGACCAACACGCCGACCCAGGTCGGCAGCGCCACCACCTGGACGGCCGTCTCCTGCGGCAACGGCTACACCCTGGCGATCCAGAGGAACGGCACCCTCTGGGGCAGCGGCGACAACATGAGGGGCCAGCTCGGCCTGGGCGTCCCCCCCGATTCGACCGACACCATGACCCAGGTCGGCAGCGCCACCACCTGGACGGCCGTCTCGGTCTCGGGCACCGACTGGTACACGCTCGCCATCCAGGATGGCACCCTCTGGGCCTTTGGTCACAATGACGACTACCAGCTTGGGCTTGGTTCGAACAACACCAACGACGAGACCACACCGACCCAGGTCGGCACGGACAGCACGTGGAAGGCCGTCTCGGGCGGCGGTGGGTTCAATCTGGCCGTCAAGGCTGATGGCAGCCTCTGGTCCTGGGGATACAGCTCCTCCGGCAACCTCGGCCTGGGCCACATGAGTCAGACCGTCACCTCCCCCACCCGGGTCGGCACGGGCCACGCCTGGACGGCGGTCTCCTGTGGCTACGAGCAGACCATGGTCCTCAGAAGCGACGGCACGCTGTGGGCCTGCGGCGACAGCTTCTGGGGCGATCTCGGCCTGGGCAACACCCCCGACAAAGACGTCCCGACCGAGATCGGTGGCGCCGCGTAGGAGGCGGTGACCCGCTCTCTGCGAGAGGTCTCGCCACCGTAGGCCGGGCTGCGCGCAAAGCGCCGCCGCCCCAGCCTACGAGGGGGGCGCCTGGTCTGGCACAACGCTGCCGGCGTCGTCGGACGCCGGCAGCGTTGCGCTCAGCGCGGTGACGTGACGGTGGATCTCCTCGAGCAGATCGGTGTTCTGCTTGACTTGCAGGGTCATGGCGGTGTTCTCCTGCATGAGAGCCTTGAGGTCCTCGGTGTTTCTCTCGGTGTGGACGGCGACCTCGGAGGCGATCGCATCGGCCCGCTTGGCGGCGATCAGAAGGGCCGCCGCCTGTACGCCGGCGAGCATCGACAGGAACAGGTTGAGCAGGATGTAGGGGTACGGGTCGAAGGCCTTGTGATGAAGGACGCGGTGAAACAGATACGTGTTGACGATCGCCCAAACGATCATGACGGCAAAGAAGCAGAAGACAAAGGGCCAGGAGCCCATGACGCTGCGCATGCGGTCGGCGGCGCGCTCCCCCAGGGTCAGTTGATCGCCGGTGCGCACCGCCGGATGCCTGTGCCAGTGAGTCTGCCAGCCGCGTTTGGTCACAGGACCATCGTCACGCACCTCGCCACCCGGGGTCAAGCAGATCCGCACCGAGCCGCCGGCGCCGTTCGTAGCGACGCAATCGCCGACTCTCGCGATCCTCATGGCGAGGGCGTAGAAGGCGACCGCAGGAGTGCTCTTCATGAAGGATGGAAGCGACCATGAGCGACCCCGCCGAGAAGCTTACGGACCCCCCCCCGAGGCAGTTGACGACGATTCCCGCGCTCCCGCGGCACTGGCTGTGAGCGATCTCGTCATGCTCGACTTCGATGGCGTCATCGCCGACTCACTCGAGGTCACCAGCGCCGCAACCTGTACCGCGCTCGAGGCGCACGGCCGTGCCGACCTGGCATCGCACGACATGATGCTGCGACTGGTCGAGTCGAACTGGTTCGAGGGCCTGCGCAAAGCGGGCGTGCCGCTGCGGGTTTCGCGGGACATCGATGACCTCGTCGCCGCGGCCGCCGCGGCCGGCAGGTTCGAGCCGTTTGCCACCATGCCCGAGGTGATCGCCAGTCTGGCCGAACGCCACCGCATTCTCATCGTCACCTCGAACCGCACCGACATCGTCGCGGGGTTCCTGACTCGCTGGAACATCGTCGGCGTCAGTGAGGTGCTGGGCGGCGACAAGGGCGAGAGCAAGGTCCGCAAGATCCGCGCCGCCGTAGGTCGCCACGAACACGACCAGGGCAGTTGGTTCGTGGGCGACACCGTCGGCGACGTCGTCGAGGGCCGCAGGGCCGGAGTCGGCACGATCGCCGCCGCGTGGGGCTGGCACTCGCTGGAGCAGCTCAGAGGCGCCTCGCCCGACCGCATCGCCGCAGCGCCGCGCGACCTGCTCACGCTGCTGCCCTAGGCGCGCGCTACAGGCTGCGGGCGCCCCAGAACGGGGCGTGGCGCCGGCGGCAGAACTCGCGGTAGTCGCCCTGCAGCTCGAAGTCGGCGTAGTCGATGTGCGCGACGCGGGCGCGGTGGGCGACCAGCTGTGGGTTGGCCTCGTTCAAACGCGTGACCAGATCGGCTTCGGCGGCGCTGAGCGGACTCACGATGGCGCCAAGGTGGATCGCCCAGAGCGGCGCGGCGCTCGGGTCGTACTCGGGCGGCAGAAACACGTTGTCGAAGTCGGCGGCACCGTCAGCGTAGCGATACCGCGCCCCCGGAGAGGCGCCGGTCTCCGACGTGAGCAAGGCGGGGATCACGGTGTGCGACAGCAGCCAGCGCGACACCGACGAGACGCGCCGCGACTGCGCCGGCAGAGTCGCCGCGGCAAGCTGCCAGTGATAGCCGGAGGCGTTGCAGCGCAGGACGTGCTCGCGCTCGATGGTCGCCTCGGCGACGTCGGCGGCCAGCCACCCGGTGAAGGCCGCGAGGCCGTGGAAGGGCGTATCGGGCGCATCGAAGGCCGCCAGCACGGGCCCGTAGTCGCCCACCTCGTCGGGCGCCAGGCTGCGCAGATAGGCAAACACCCTCTGCTCCTGCTCGTGACTCACATCGCAGGGACAGCTCAGTACGATCCTGAACGCCAGTTCGAGCGCCTCGCCTCTGATCTTCATCCTCGTCGCCCCTTTGTCTGTCTGTCTGGTCGGCACAGCTGCGCACGCCGACCATCTTGCGGCTCGACCCAGTTTACCGCCGCTACGACCGGCTCGCGACGGCAGCGCAGAACAGAAGTGCCGCCGCCGTTGCTTACGGGCATCGCTCGCCCGCAGACCGCCGGCGGCCGACGGCCGGCGTGGGGCGCCGCCGACGGCGGCGGTCGGCGCTCGAGGCCGGCGTACCTCGAGGCAGGGACAGATCAGTAGCCGAGATCCGGGTCGACCCGGCCCACCAGTTCCCGCCCGGTCGCCAGCCGCCGGACATTCTCGGCGATCCGGGTGGCCAGGAGCGGCTGCGTCATCTCCTCGGTGTCGGCGGTGTGCGGGGTGATCAGGCAGTTGGGCAGCCTCCACAGAGGATGATCGTCGGGCAGCGGCTCGGGATCGGTCACGTCCAGGGCAGCGCCGCCGACCCACCCCGAGCGCAGCGCCTCGACCAGGGCCTCGGTGTCTACCACCCCACCTCGAGAAACGTTGATCAACCAGGCGTCTCGCCGCATCGCCATGAGCTCCGCCCGGCCGATCAGGCGACGAGTGCCAGCAGTGAGAGCCGGCGCCAGTACCACCGCCCGGGCTCCGGCGAGAGCTTCGACCAGACGATCGGCCCCGACCGTGCGGCCGGCGCCCGCCAGCGGCTCGGACCGGCGGCGCACGACCGTCACCTGCGCACGGAACGGTTCGAGCAGGCGCAGAAGGACAGTGGCGATGCCGCCCGCCCCGACCACGGTAAGCGGCTGGTCGAACAGGCTCTCCCCCGCCGGCTCACCCCACGAGCGCGCTCGGGCCCGCTCGGGCAGCCGGCGCAGCCCGGCCAGCAGCAGTGCGAACGCGTGCTCGGCCACCGGCTCGGCATACGCCCCCTTGGCCGAGCTCCACTGCCGGCTGCGGTCGATCACGCCGGCCTCGACCATGGGCTCCACACCGGCGGCGGGCAGCTGCACCCACGAGATCCCTGGGTGGCTGTCCAGAACGGCGCGCAGCTCTTCGACCGCCGCGCCGTCGGTCCACACCAGGCCGGCCGGAGATTCGTCAAGGCCGACCGGCTCACCGCCGCCGCGGCGCACCGCGGCGGTCACCCAGCCCGCCGCTCGGGGAGCGATGGCGATCGCCGGAGTGCCGCTCGACCGGGCCCGCGAATGCATTCCGAGCGCCTCCGTCTGTCTGCCGTTCGAGGTGTCCGCCTTTCGATGGCACCCTACCACGTAAGGTTCGCCACGCGGCCGCGGCCCTCGGCGACGGATCGCCCGATCGCCCGCCGGCGTGGCCGCGCGCACGACGACGGGAGTAGAGTCAGGCCGGCGTTGCCCCCTGGTCACCGCTGAAGAGGTCAGACCGATGCCCGTTGTTGTCACCGCCAAGTCAAGCGCCGAGCCGCGGCCGCCGCTTCTGCCGATCTCGGCGCTGGGGATGCTGACGATCGTCACCTACGGCGCCTGCTACTACGCCTACGGGGTGCTGATCCAGCCGATCGCAGCCGACACGCACTGGCCCGCCGCGGCGCTCGGCGCGATCTTCAGCATCGTCCTGCTCATCACCGGCGTCGGCGGTATTCTGGCCGGCGGGCTGCTCGACCGTTTCGGCGAGCAGCCCCTCTTTTTGCTGGCCGCCGTCGTCGGGGCAGGCGCGATGCTGGCCGCTTCGTTTCAGACCGCCCTTCTGCCGTTCGCCGTCGCCTACGCCGGCGGCTGTGGTCTGGTCGGAGCGCTCGGCTTCTACCACATCACGCAGTCGGTGGCCGCCCGCGCCGCTCCTGGCGGGCCCGCCCGCGCGATCATCTGGCTGACGCTCATCGGCGCCCTCGCCGGCCCCATCTACCTGCCGTCGACAGGCTGGCTCGTGGAGTCGTGGGGCTGGCGCAACGCCATCCGGGTCGATGCCGGCACGGTCGCGGCCGCGTTCCTGCTCACAGCCATCCTGGTCAGGGGCCGCGGCGGCGCCCAAAAGAGCATGACACTGGCGAGCGTGGGTCACGCGTTCCGGCTCGCCTGGCAAAGCCCGCCGATGCGGGCGTGGCTGCTGGCCACGCTGATCAGCGGAGCCGCCGTAGACGCCCTGCTCGTCTACCAGATCCCGGTGATGGTGCGCATAGGAATGCCGCTGGGAATCGCGGCCACGGTGGCCGGGTTTCGCGGCCTGGCGCAGCTCGCCGGGCGGTTGCCGCTCGGACCGCTGGTCGGGCGGCTGGGGGCGCGCAGGACGATCGTGCTCGCCTACGTCGTCGGGGCGATCGCCACACCCCTCCTGTTTGCCAGCGGCACGCTCGCGCTGGCACTGGCCTTTGCCCTGTTCGTCGGCGCTTCGACCGGAGCCCTCTCGGCGCTGCAGGGCATCTACACGCACGAGCTCGTCGACCCGCGCCATCTCGGCGCGCTTCTCGGCACACAACAGGCGCTGTTCGAAGTCGGCGGCGCCGCCGGTCCCGCCATGGCCGGAGTCCTTCTCGGGGCCACCGGCTCCTTCACGCCGATGATCCTGCTTACCACGACCGGCTTCGTGGCGGCTGGCTGTGTACTGCTCATCGGCGCCGCCCCGCCGCGCTCCCCGCGCGCGGCTCAAACAACGCCCGGCGGAAAGTAAGGAAGGGCCATAAGCGAGGAGATCCGGCTGACCCACAACGCCGCCAAGGGCGGCTGTGCCGCCAAAATGGCGCCCCGCCGCCTGGACGCCATGCTGGCCGTGCTACCGCGCAGCGCCCCCGAGCTCGCCCAGGGCGGCGCCCACGGCTGGACGATCGGCCAGGACGTGCAGGGGCCGGTGGACCAGATGGCGAGGCTGTGACGGCGCCGCCGGCGTTTGATGAAGCCGGCCTTGACGGGCGCACCAACGCCGTGGCGGCCCTCGCCGGGGCCCGTGGTCGCGGTCGCCGAGGTCTCCTGCTATGGAGCCGCGCGAGCCGTTTGCCGGCCTCTGTCTGAGCCGAGGGCGCGCTCGAGGAGCGCGGACCCTGTCGCCGCGGGAACGGAGACGTGCACGGTTCCCGGGACACCGAGGTCGCCGCCCAGCCTGACGCTCACGCCACCCTCCTGCAGCCGAGTCCAGAGCGCGATGGCCTCGGCGGCGAGCACGAGCACGAAGTTCGCCTGCGACGGTACAACCCCGAAGCCGGCCGCCACGAACGCGTCGCGCAGACGTTCATGGTCGCAACGCACCTCGCGGCGGACCGTGCGCAGCGCGCCGACGACCAGTCGCGCCCGGCAGCGCTCCAGGAACGATCCCAGCGCCTCGCTCGTGACGACCGTGCCGCTGGGATCGTGAGGGTTGCGGATAAAACCCTTGTCGGCATCGACCGCAGCCATCGTCTCGAGATCGTGAGACCATTCCTGCAGCGGGACACTGGTGACCGACACGCCCACGGCCGCAACCGAAGTGAGCGGTGTGGAAGACCGGCAGACCGGCATGACGACTGCGGTTCAGCCCGCGGCCTGCCCGGGGTCTGCTTCAAACTCCTCCGGCGTTACGCGGCGCACCAGGATCACGGACTTCAGGTAGCGGGCCGGCTTGGGGTTGAGGTGGTCGAACTTCTCGTCCGCCTCGCGAAAGTACAGATGCTCGCGTTCGACGACCCTGAACGGGGCGACCGTGCCGGCCCAGGCAAACGCCTGCTTCTTGCTGTCACCGGTGACACTCCTCGGCAGAAGAACGATATCCCCGACGTGAGGCACGGGGGCGTCTGAGGGCAGATACTCGAGCGCTCCCTCGAACGTGAACGGCGGCCGTCCTTGGCCGGGCTCCGCCAACCACACCTCGACGAGCTCGCTGTTCTTGCGGTTCGGCATCTGCGCCTCCTCCTGGAGACCCACGAGCGCCCACGCAGTGTGCGAGGCGCCGCCAGATGTCTCCCATCGCCCGACTATTTCGCTTGACAGTATAGGCGACACAGCAGCCCGGCCGGAGCCCCCGCGACCGGCCCATCGCAACCTCAGTCTCAAGCCGCTGACCGCCGATGTGGGCAGAGACCTTGCCTTTGCGCGGCTGGTCGGCCAGACTGCTGCCATGGGATACACGATCTTCCAAGCCGACGAGAGCGAGTTCCAGGCAGCGCAGCGAGGCGACCAGCGACGGAGTCTCGCGCCGCTCTCCGGGGCCCTCCACACCATGCGCGCCAATATCTGGCGCTTGCCTGCGGGGGCGCGCGGCGGTCGCCACATCGAGCACGCTCAAGAAGAGATGTTCGTCGTGCTGGAAGGCACAGCGACACTGCTCGTCGGCGACCCGCCCGAGCGCGTCGAGCTGCCGCGCGGCTCGGTCGCCGTCGTCGAAACCGAGACCGGCCAGCAACTCCGCAACGACAGCGACGCCGAGGCGGTCGTGCTGATCGTCGGCGCCCCGCCGCAGCAGGGCAAGGCCGAGCACCTGCCCGACGTGGACTGACCTCAGCCCGACCGCCGCAACGGCCCGATCCGCACACCGGATGGGCAGACGAGAACTCGATGCGGCTGTAGGCCGTCGTGAGACCAATCGTCCGCCGGCCTCGACACCGGCTATCGATCACCTCCCAGCTCAGGCTGACACTCATGAGCAGCGCACGCCCTGCTCGTGCGTTGCTCACTTCCCGCCTGTACAAAGGGTGGGACACTCTTGGAACAGGACGGACGCCGAAGTGTTCGCCCACCGATCCGCGGATTGCCGATACTGAAGACAGGAAGATCATCACCAGGGGCAAGGAGCACCGGGCACACGTTCCGGTGAGCAAGGAGAATCGCACCAGCATGAGTAGATTGTTTCAGTTTCTCGGCGAGAGCCTCAGCCGCGGTCGTCGCAAAGGGCCGCGACCAGACGTGATGCACATGTGGCCCGCCGACGACCGCGACCCACTGCACAGTTACCTGAGGGTTCTCGAAGAGGCGCGCGATCGCCGAGGGGGCCTGTCTTCACGGTTCTGACGCCGGGCAGCGGCCTTGCGCCGGCGGCGCGGGCGATGCTCGCGCCGTCCGTTGTCGACCTGGCAGCGCTTGGCATCTCCCCGCGACCGTGTCACGCTGCCGGCGACGATCCGCTCACGACGACGCAGGGCAAGGAGGCCGCATGGGCAAGGAGATGCCGTCCGCCGGCGCTGGTCAGGCCGACTGGATAGTCGAGGCCGTCGCCGGGTACTGCGACTCGGCGCACAACCGCCTCGGCATGCCCGACGAGGAGCCGGCCTTCGCGACGCCGCTGGTGGGCTTTGCCGCCGGCGAGGATCCCCTCTTCGAGGCGCTCAAGCAGCACGTGGGCCCGTCTCACTGGACGCCCGCGGAAGCGTTCGCGCTGGCCTACCCCGAGTGTGCCGTCGCCGCCGACAAGCTGTCGGTGATCAGCTGGATACTGCCGCATACGCCACAGACCAGGCGCGACAACCGCAGACAGACGACCCTTCCGGCCGAACGCTGGGCGCGCGCCAAGTTCGCCGGTGAGCAGTTCAACGTCGCCTTGCGCGAGCACCTCGTCACGGCCCTCGCGAAGGCCGGCATTGCGGCCGTCGCCCCCACACGCCTGCCGCAGTGGTCGATGGCCGCGGTGACGAGCAACTGGTCAGAGCGCCACATCGCCTACGCCGCCGGGCTGGGCACCTTCGGTCTCTGCGACGGCCTCATCACGCCGCTCGGCAAGGCCATGCGCTGCGGGTCGGTCGTCGCCGGCCTCGCTGTTGCCGCCACGCCGCGCCCGTACAGCGACCATCACGCCTACTGTGACTTCTTCTCGGCGAAGCGTTGCGCCCGCTGTGTGAAACGCTGTCCCGTGGGCGCCATCAGTGAGCGGGGCCACGACAAGGCCGCCTGTCGCGCCTACCTCGAACGGCTGCGCCACGAGTTCATCGAGCCGCGATTCGGCTTTTCGACCGATGCCTGTGGCCTCTGTCAGACCAGGGTGCCCTGCGAGTCCCACATACCGAGCCGTTCGAGACCGCGACGGTAACCCGCCGAGATCGGCTGCCCGGCGCGCAGCCCGGCACTGCCAGTACGCGTGGGCAGCCCGCGCCGCCTGCCTCACGCTCGAGCCCAGAGCGCCAGCGCGGGCGCCGCCCGGCGCAACGCCTGCCAGGCTCTCAGGCCACCGGCAAGGGTGGCCAGCGGCCGGTAGATCTCGTGAGCCGGCGTGTCGAGCACGACCCGTACCACGGCGAACGGCCTGCCCGCCGCCGCCGGCGCCAGCCACGCCGACTCCATGTCGGCCGCCAGCACGCCTTCGCCGGCCAGCAGCCCACGCTCCGCGCCATACACGAGGTGGTCGACCGAGGCTACCGGCCCGACCCGGACACGTTCTAGCCCCACCGCCGCGAGTGCCGCGACGATCGCGCCACTCGCACAACGGGTGGCGCCCTCGGGTCCGCGCACCTCGCTGGCGACCACCACATCGCCGGCACGCAGGCCGCTCACGACCGCGCCGCAGAACCCGGTAACCACAACCGCAGCGGCCGGAGTGTGAGCGGCGACCAGCGCCGTGGCTCGGGCTCGAGCGGCGCCCACGCCGCAGCGCAGCACCAGCGCCTCGGGCAGACCGCAGCGCACTGCCGCACGCTCGATCCGTAGCGGGGCAATGACGAGCAGGCGGGCGTTGCCGGTGTGGCGCGCGGTGCGCGCGATCATGCGCCAGTCAACTCGTCGGCACACACAGCGCGGCCGGCGCCGGCCGCCGCATCGACCTCGCGGCGAGCAATGCGGCGCAGGCTGTCGTCGACGGGCACGGCGACGGCAAGGCCGTCGGCCCTGGCGGCGACGAAGACCACCTCGCGCACGACGCCGCCCGTGGCCGCCTCGACGGCCACGGCGTAGGCGGCGCCCTGCGGCGTGTAGCGCTCGCGCAGCACGGCGCCGTCGGCGCCGCGGTCGGTCTTGTAGTCGACGACGACCCATTCTTGCCCATCGCGGTAGAGCAGGTCGATGGTGCCGCTCACCACGATGTCGTCGATCAGCGCTCCGACAGGCAGTTCGCGGAAGACGGCGCCCGGCTCGGCCGCCGCCGCGGCAGCGGCGGCGCGGACCGGCGCCGCGCACCAGCAGGCGGTGGCCAGCGCCGCCGCTTCGCCGGCCAGGTCGCCACGACCGAGGTCGAGAGCCACGCCGCCGGCGACACGCGCGATCGAGCCCTCGTCGCCGAGGTCGCAGAGCTCCATGATGCGGTGCACGGCCGAGCCCAGCGCCAGCGCCCGGGCGCGGCCGGGCGGCGCGCCCGGCCCGCCGCTGCGGACTTGCTCGTCGAGGTGCTCGAGGCCGCTCGGGCTGGTGGCCGG
>Ga0182014_10005737_pt1 | contig 13710 bp, 13 predicted proteins | sample 612S2DmetaG_FD_120489 | JGI IMG/M metagenome (GOLD analysis project Ga0182014, IMG submission 120489) | Permafrost microbial communities from Stordalen Mire, Sweden - 612S2D metaG | ecosystem: Environmental > Terrestrial > Soil > Wetlands > Permafrost | place: Sweden: Stordalen | collected... | reverse complement strand
GCGCTGATGGCGCCCACTGAGATCCTGGCCACGCAGCACTTTCTGGCTGCGCGCAAGCTGCTGGAGCGCTCCTCCCGCCGCTATCGGATAGTTCTGCTGACCGGCTCGCTGGACGAAGACCGCAAGCGCCACACCCGAGGCCTCATCAACCGCGGCGAGGCGCAACTGGTGATCGGCACGCACGCGCTGATCGAAGAAACGGTGGAGTTCGACCGGCTGGGCCTCGTCGTGGTCGACGAGCAGCACCGTTTCGGCGTGATGCAACGCTTCAAAATGATGAAGAAGCCCAACCAGGCCGAGCCGGATGTGCTGGTGATGACCGCAACGCCGATTCCGCGCACGCTTGCCCTCTCGCTCTACGGGGATCTGGATTTGAGCGTTCTGGATGAGTTGCCGCCCGGCCGCATGCCCATCGCCACCCGGCGCGTTCCTGCCGAGCGCTCTGAAGATGTTTGGGATTTCGTCCGCAAGCAGGTCGCCAAGGGCCGGCAGGCTTACATCGTTTACCCGGTCATCGAGGGGACAAAGGAGGACCAGCCGGAGCTGGATTTCTCGCACGACGATCCGGAAGCCGGCATTGAGCCGCCGCCACTCCCCGCTCGCAAATCCGTCCGAAAGGGCAAGACAGCGGAGCTCTTTCCCAGGGCCGCCCAGGAAGCCAATGCGGCAGCGAAATCCGGCCTCAAATCCGCCGTCGAGATGCACGAAAAACTGCGCGCCGGCGCGTTCGCCGGCCTGCGCGTGGCGCTGCTGCATGGACGCCTGGACGCGGACGAGAAAGAGATCGTCATGCGCCGCTTCCAGCGTGGCGAGATCGACGTGCTGGTGGCAACCACCGTCATCGAGGTAGGCGTCGATGTTCCGAACGCCACCGTGATGGTGGTCGAGCACGCGGAGCGATTCGGGTTGGCGCAGTTGCACCAGTTGCGCGGCCGCGTGGGCCGTGGGACGGGCAAGAGTTACTGCATTCTGATGACCGGCCCGCGCGTCTCTCCGCTCGCCGAGGAGCGCTTGAACGCCATGGTCCGCACCCAGGACGGATTTGAGCTGGCCGAGCTGGACCTGTCCCAGCGCGGCCCCGGCGAATTCTTCGGCACCAGGCAGGCCGGACTGCCCGACTTTCGCGTGGCCAATCTGGTGCGTGACCGGCAGTTGCTGGAGTTGGCCAAGATGGAGGCCACTCGCTTTGCCAACGCTCCCGGTGTGGAAAAAGCCAGGGGCAGCGAAGTGGCTGAAGCCGAACGCGCGCGCGTCTGGGCGCGGCTCAAAGAGGCCTGGCAGCGCCGTTATGGACTTGTGGAGGCGGGCTAAAGCGGTTCTCCAATTGCCATGCACCGAAACCACGACCGCTGAGTGGCTTTTCCCTTAAGAAAAGCCACGTCGCACAGAGTTGGCAACGGCACGTGAATTGGAGAACCGCTCTAAGCAGCCCTGCAACCTTTCTGGTACTCTTTTCCCGTCTGGTTCCACACAAGGGCAGGCGAATCAAATGCTGCGAGTCGCTCTTTTCTTCGCTGCATCTGCCGCAATCCTTCCGCTGTCATGGCGGTCGCTCAGAGATTTGCGCACGCACGGCTTCTATCGCTTTTTCGCGTTTGAGCTGCTGCTGGCCCTGATCCTTTTGAACGCGCCGGCGTGGTTTCGCGATCCGCTATCGGCGCGCCAAATGGTTTCATGGTTCCTCGGAGCCGTCTCGATCGGACTGGCTATCGAAGGATTCCGGCTGCTTCGGGTGATCGGCAGGCCGGCCCCAACCGCCGCCCCAACCACCAATCTGCCTTTTGAGAACACCACCGCGCTGGTCAAGGTGGGCGCGTATCGTTTGATCCGGCATCCGTTGTACGCGTCGTTGCTGGCGCTTGTGGGTTGCGCTTATCTCAAGAATCCGCTTCTTGGCGGGTCCATTGCGCTGACCCTGGGCGCAAGCGGCTTCCTCGTTGCCACCGCAATTGCCGAGGAACGGGAGAATCTCAAGCGCTTCGGCGCGGCCTATGCCGATTACATGGAAGCCACACGGCGATTTATTCCATTCTTGTTTTGATATCGCACAGGACAGGCTAAGGTTGATCCGATTACGCAATCAGGCCGCCTCATTCGCGAGCGAGCCATGCACCAGCTCCACTGGAAAGGTTTGTATCTCAAGGTCGATGCTGGCGATCTCCGTGCCGCATTCCTGCTGGTGGCTGCGGGTACATTGGCAGAGCTCGGTAAAGCGTATATGCCCGCTCTGGCTCAGTTCCAACCCGGCGGCGATCAGCACGCTGTACATATCCACGCAGACCTGCCGTTCAAACTCGAACAGCACGCTCACCATCCCGGTATCGTTTGCGCCGCGGCTCAGAACCCAGCCACCGCAGCCGAGAATTGCGCCTGTGAGAGTCTGAACAAGTCGCGCCGGCTCCTCGATAGAGATAGCCTTCATCTGCATCGCCCAAGGTATGCTTATCGCTTGCCCCGCGTGGTGATCCGGCATTGTCAGCCTCACACCGGTCTTATCGGAGCCGGGAAGAACTGCATAACGGTTGTACCGGAGTCGAACGGCCTTTGACCGGCTTTGAAACATCCGTGCCTCACCAGGGTCCGGCCGCACCCTGCGCTGGTAATTGGAGGCGCACTCGCCACCGCTTGCAAGGCCGCGATGCACCCCTCGGAAGCGCGAGCCTGAATGTCCGCAAGCGCAACATAAGCAAAATGTTGTAGCTTTATAGCATGATCGTCGGCTCCGGAATCGATCTGATAGAGATCGTGCGCATCCAGCAGTCCATGGATCGCTACGGCGGACGCTTTCTCGACCGCGTTTACACCGCCGCGGAACAGGCCTACTGCCTGCGCAAACGCAAATCCGCCGAAAGCTTTGCCGCCCGATTTGCCGCCAAGGAGGCAGGAGCCAAGGCCCTGGGAACGGGCATCAGCTACGGCGTGAGCTGGTTGGAGATCGAGGTCGTCCGTGAACCAAGCGGAAGGCCCACCATCCAGTTTCACGGGCGCGCCGCCGAGATTGCCGCCCGCCTGGGCGTTGTCCACGCTGCTCTTTCCGTCACCCACACCGCCGGCCTTGCCATGGCCAGCGTGGTGCTCGAAGACAACCGATAGACACGCAGCGGAAAACCCATTCGGGCGGTGGGCCGCGACTGGTAGGTCGGGGTTTTAACCCCGACAATAAGCTGCAAAATCTACGCGCGCTTTAGCCCCTGAGGTATGCTTTTCATGGAGATTCGCTTGCTCTTCGGCCTTTTTCCCGCAGCCTGTAAAGCCGTGCCCTTTCAAAACCCGGAGTTCCCCCGCAGCCTGTAGCGCCAGCCCTTTCTGCTATCCTCAAGGCGTCGACCGGCTCATTTCAACAAGGGGAGTGTCGTGCCAAGCCGTAAAGAGATTCAGTGGTCGCAATTGAGAGTGGGAGCGTTGGTCCTGACGGCCATGGCCGTGCTGATCGTGCTCATCTTTCTCATGTCGGGCTCCACAGGCGGGCTGTTTGCGCGCAAGCTCGTGCTCCGCTCCTACTTTGAGAATGCCGCGGGGCTCAAGGATGGAGCGCCAGTCACGCTCGAAGGCGTCACCATCGGCAATGTAATCCATGTCCGTGTGGTCCCCGATCGCAATCCCACACCCGTTGAAGTGACCATGCAGGTGGGCCACGAATTTCTGCCCGGACTGCACGTCAATTCGACCGCATCGATCGACCAGGCCGGCGTCCTCGGCGACAGCTACGTCGATATCAGCTCGGCCCACGCCAGCGGCCCCCCTCCGGCCAACAACGCCGAATTGAAGGCCTCCGGCGCGCCCAGCATTCAGGACGTGATCCGCACCAGCGAGGACTCCATTGTGCAGGTCACCACGCTGATGCACAAGATTGAACTCCTTGTCGATGCGCTGAACTCCAAAAAGGGCTCGATGGGCGAGTTCATCAACGACCCCACCCTCTACAACAAGCTCACGCGCATTGCAGACGATCTCCAGGCCATCACCGGCAAGGTGGCCGGCGCCAACGGATCGCTGGGCAAGCTGATTGCCGACGACACCCTTTACACGCGCGCCAGCTCGGCCATCGACCGGCTGGACAAGATCACCACCGATCTGGACGAAGGCAAAGGCAGCGCGGGCAAGTTTCTCCGCGACGACTCGCTCTACAACAACCTGAACGCCGCCGTCTCCAACGCCAATCAACTTGTGGCCGAGATCAACTCCGGCAAAGGCGCCCTGGGCACACTGGCCAAGGACCCCGCCTTTGCACGCAAACTCGATGACACCCTCACCCGCCTGCACAGCATTCTCACCAGCGTGGACCAGGGCAAGGGCACGCTGGGACAGTTGGTGGTGAACCGCGCGCTCTACGACCACACCGACCAGGCCATGGATCAGACCCAGCAGTTCGTGAAGAGCGTCCGCGAAGACCCGAAGAAGTATCTGATCATCCGCATGAAGGTGTTCTGAGGGCGTCTTCGGTGTTCGGGTGCCTCCAGACATAGCCCGCCCGCGCTATGCTAACGGAAGCGGTACGGGCACACCAGTACGTGCGCTGAGTTCTGCGACACAGGTGAAATCTCATGGCCTCAGCTATGTTCCGATCCATTACGATAGAGGGTTTCAGGAGCATCCGTTCGATCAAGGATTTGCCTCTTCGGCCGATCAATCTGCTGATTGGAGCGAATGGGTCGGGGAAATCGAATTTTCTTGAGGCGTTCGTGTTTCTCCAGGAGGCTCAAGCCGGATACATGGAATCCTACGTTTCCAAATATCGTGGAGCTGACCGGCTTTTGCACTATGGCTCGAAAACAACACACAAAATAACGGTAGATTTAGATTCGAACTTTCGACATTTAGCCGCATATTATGGATATGTTGCAGGCGATAATCTAGCTGAAGCCATACCGGAAGGCGGTTTATTAGCTGGAGCCACATCGGAGGGCGGTTTTGTTGATCGGCCGACTCCGTCATTCAGACGCTACCAGTTTCACGATACAGGTTTTCATTCTCCAATCAAGAAGACCAATCAGCTCGATGAAAATCGCTTCTTGCATTCTGACGGAGGCAACTTAGCCGCATTTCTCTATCGCCTGAGGCTGCAATATAAGGAATCATACAATCTAATTCGCAAGACAGTGCAGCAGGTTGCACCATTCTTTGATGATTTTCAACTTGAGCCTTTGGCCCTCAATCCGAATACCATTAAACTCGAATGGCGGCATAAGCGATCCGACCAATACTTCGATGCTTCGTCCTTCTCAGACGGCACGCTTCGTTTCATCGCGCTGGCAACCGTGTTTTTGCAGCCGGTGGAGCTGAGGCCCTCTGTCATCCTTGTCGATGAGCCGGAGTTGGGCCTGCATCCCTATGCTATTGGTTTGCTTACTTCGCTAATCAAGCAGGCGTCCAATGATACTCAGGTGATTGCCGCGACCCAATCGCCGCTGCTTTTGGATTGCTTCGATCCTGAGGACATTCTGGTTGCCGATCGAGTCGATGGAGCAACTACGATTCGGCGGTTGGAGCCGGAGCCTCTGGCAGAATGGCTGAAAGACTATAGTCTCGGCCAGCTATGGGAGAAGGGCGAGCTAGAGGGAAGACCGGGGAAAGAGTAGCGATGGTGCGGTTGCTCGTACATGTCGAGGGACAGACGGAAGAGAATTTCGTCAACGAGCTGTTGGGCGAACATCTGATGGCGTCCGGCTACCATGATGTGCGAGCACGGCTTGCAGGTAATCCTCGCAAGCAGCGGGGCGGCGTTCGTTCCTGGGATGGTGTCAAACGCGATATTCTGGCGCACCTCAAGGAAGACCGCGCAGCGATCAACGCCGTCATGGTGGATTATTACGCGCTTCCGCAGGACTGGCCGGGGCGAGCAAAGTCCCCGAGCATGAACTCGACATCTGGGAAGGCAGAATACGTGGAAGCGGGACTGCTTGCTGAGATCAGCAAAGAAATGGGATCTCGATTCGACCCAAATCGGTTTGTTCCGCTGGTTGTGATGCACGAATTCGAGGCGCTGCTTTTCAGCGATCCTGTCCGCTTTGCGCAGGGGATTGAAAGACGGGACCTTGCCGCGAGATTTCTTGCAATTAGGCAGGAATTTGAAAGCCCCGAGGACATCAACGATTCTGCCGATACCGCGCCTTCCAAAAGGATTGTGGGGTTGTTCCCTGGGTATCAGAAGCAACTGTTCGGTCCGCTTGCGGCCATCGAGATTGGCCTTTCAAGCATCCGCATGGAATGCCCTCACTTCAATCGCTGGCTGGAACGGCTGGAATCGCTTGCGGAATGACCGGCTTCCCCAACTATTGCTTCCAAGACCTGGGAGTCATCCAATTTTCAACTCACCGCCCCGAAACATCTTCCAGAACTCCACAAACCCCTTCAGCCGCACCACCTGGAAGTAATCGCTGGCGACTAAATAGAAGATCGCGGCCACGGCAGTTATCCAATGCAGAGTGTCGGAGCCGAGTTGGTCGCTGAAGGGCAGCGGCGCGACCGACAGCACCATGGCCAACACGATAAGCGCCAGCTTGACGATGCCCATCACCAGGTTGATCTCGGCCAGCTTGCCGGTAAAGGCTCTTCCGAGCTTCAGGCTTTGGATGAGAGCCGCGAGCGGGGAGAGGTCTTCAAGCAACACCAGCAGCGGAGCGATCGAGAGCGCCCAGCTTACCAGCGCCCACGCCGTGAAGAACCCCAGCGAAAGAAAGATCACCCAGAAGGAGTAACCCACTAGGTCCGGCTCGCCGGCAGGGGTGATGTGCGTGGCCGCAACCCACTCGATGGAGCGGAACCATCCCCAGCAGGTTGCACCCAGCAGAGCCAGCCATGCGGCCTGCAACATGATCGTTGCGACGGGACGGAAGGGCAGATTCACCTCCATGCGCTTTAGAACCAGGCTGCGGCCCAGTCCGGAGACGGCAACCCAAGCCAGCGCGGCCACCGGCAGCAGCCAGCGCAACACGCCCGCCACGTGCGGTCGGTAGAGCGCCCACGCGTTGGCAAGCTGCACCGCCGCCACCCACGGGTTTTGCGGATCGATCGCATTGAGCCCCGCGGATTCGAGCGGAAGCACAGTTAGGATCTGCCGCGCCTGCATCCAGCAAACAGCCAGCATCGGCACGCCGAATATCCAGCGCCAACTCACCTCGATCGCGGTAAGCGAAGGCCGCTCGAAGACCCAACCCATCTGGCCTACGAGCGACTGGGTCCCGCGCAGCGGCGCGGCCATGCTACTTGACCACCAAATTCGCCAGCTTGCCCGGCACCACAATCACCTTGACGAGGGTCTTGCCCGCCGTGCGTGACTGTACTTTTTCGCCGCTGAGCGCCGCTGCCTCGATGGCCTTGGGCCCGGCATCGGCAGCCACCCGCACCACCGTCACCAGCTTGCCGTTGATCTGCACCGGGATTTCCAGCTCATCTTCCCTGGCCAGCTCGGGGTCGCTAACAGGCCAGGGTGCGCGCAGCACGGCTCCGTCTTCGCCCAGTCCTTCCCACAGCTCCGCGGCAAGATATGGCGCCAGCGGCGCCAGTAGCAGCGCCAGCGAGCGCAGCAGTTCGCGCACCACCGGCGCGCTTACTTCGCCCGCCGCCAGTTGCGCGTCCGCGGCCTGGATGTCGTTAACCAGTTCCATGATGGCAGCCACGCAGGTGTTGAAGTGCCAGCGGCCCTCAAAATCCTGCGTAATTTTGGCGATGGTCTGGTGCAGCTTCCTCAGCAGCTTCAGTGAAGTGCCGGTGGGCGCGTCGGTATGGTTGCCAGGCTTCTGGCCGCGCGCTGCCCGCGCCACCGGCGCATACTTCACAGCTAGCCGCCAGACGCGGCCCAGGAAGCGGCTCACTCCGGCCACGCCGTCCTCCTGCCAGTCCAGGTCGCGGTCCGGCGGAGCGGCAAACAAGGAGTAAATGCGCGCGGAGTCGGCCCCGTAGCGGGCCACCATGTCGTCGGGCGAGACCACGTTGCCCTTCGATTTGGACATCTTGGCTCCGTCCTTGATGACCATGCCTTGCGCGAACAGCCGGCGCACCGGCTCGTCGTTCACGATCATCCCCAGGTCGCGCATCACCTTGGTCCAGAAGCGCGAGTAGATCAGGTGCAGAATCGCGTGCTCCACGCCGCCGATGTACTGGTCGATGGGAAACCAGTACTGCGCCACGGCTGGGTCGAACGGCGCCTTCGCGTTCTTCGCATCCGTATAGCGGTAGAAGTACCAGCTCGAGTCGACAAACGTATCCATCGTGTCGGTCTCGCGCCGGGCCGGTCCGCCGCATTTAGGGCAGGTGGTATTGAGGAAGCCCGGCACGCGGCTCAGCGGCGAGCCTCCCTGCTGCGTAATCTCAATTTGGGCAGGCAGCACCACCGGCAGTTGCTCGTCCGGCACCTGCACGAGCCCGTCCCGCTCGCAGTGTGACTCACAGTAAACCATGGGAATCGGCGTGCCCCAATACCGCTGCCGGCTCACGCCCCAGTCCTTGAGGCGGAAGGTCACCGTAGCCTCCCCAAATCCGCCACGAGCCGCAATCTCCTGCAGCTTGACCTGGGCTTCCGTGCAACTCAACCCATCGAACTCGCCGGAATTCACCAGGACTCCATCTTCCGAGACGAAGGGCAGCACAGCGGCAAGAGTCGTGTCCTCCGGACGGATCACCTGAACAATAGGCAAGCCGTATTTTGTCGCGAACTCGAAGTCTCGCTCATCGTGCGCCGGAACGCTCATGATGGCGCCCGTACCGTAGTCGGCAAGGATATAGTTGGCCACCCAAATGGGCATGCGTTGCCCGTTGTAGGGGTTCACGGCAAAGCGCCCAGTCGGAACGCCGTGCTTCTCGATTGCGCCCAGGTCCCCGGCTTCCCTGGCCTTTTTCTGCTGATCGAGCAGCTCGTCGACCTGATCCTTCAGCTCCCGGTTGGCGCCCGTGAACGCGCCCACCAGCGCATGCTGGGGCGCAAGTTGCACGCTGGTTGCGCCAAAGATCGTATCCACGCGGGTGGTGAAGACACGAATTCGCTGACGGTCTGATCCCTGCTCCCTGATCTCTGATCCCTGGTCCCTGTTCCCTCTTCCCTCGTCTTCCGCTTCCTCCAGGAAAAAGTCCACTTCCGCGCCCTCGCTGCGCCCGATCCAGTTGCGCTGCATCGTGCGCACCTTTTCGGGCCAGCCATCGAGCTTGTCGAGCCCGTCCAGCAGTTCCTCGGCATAGGCGGTTATGCGCAGGAACCACTGCTCCAGGTCGCGCTGTTCCACCAATGTTTCGTCGTGCCGCCAGCAGCAGCCGTCGACCACCTGCTCGTTGGCCAGCACCGTGGCGCACTCCGGGCACCAGTTCACCTTGCTCTTCTTGCGGTAAACCAGCCCCTTTTCGTACATGCGCAGGAAGAACCACTGGTTCCAGCGGTAGTAGTCGGGCAGGCACGTCGTCAATTCTGTCGCCCAGTCGTAGCCCAGTCCCAGCCGCTCCATCTGCCGCTTCATGGCGGCGATGTTGTTCAGCGTCCACTCCCGCGGAGGCGTGTTGTTCTTGAGCGCGGCATTCTCGGCCGGCAGTCCGAAGGCGTCCCAGCCCATGGGATGCAGCACGTTGTAGCCCCGCATCCACATGTGCCGGGCCAGCGCGTCCCCGATCGAGTAGTTGCGCACGTGCCCCATGTGCAACTGCCCGCTGGGATAAGGCAGCATTTCCAGCACGTAGTACTTGGGTTTGCCGCAGGAAACCGGCTCTGCCGCATACAGCGTAGGGTCCGCCGCCCACCGCTGCTGCCACTTGGGTTCAATCGCCGCCGGGTCGTAACGCAGTTCGTTGTCTTCCGCCATAACCCTTCAAGTGTAAACGGGGGGCCGCATTAGCTCATTGGCTGACCAGGCCCTACCGGTCACAATTGTGCTATACTTGTCATACGCGTACTACGCGGTCGAGGAGATCCCGTGCTGGCAGTCCGCATTCCCGACGAGATGGAAACCCGCCTTGAAAAACTGGCGGCGCTTACCGGGCGCCCCAAGAGCTTTTATGTGCGCGAAGCCCTGCAGGCGCATCTGGAGGAGATCGAAGATACCTATACCGCCCTCTATCGACTTGAACACCCGGCCAAGCGCTGGACGCTAGAGGACCTGGAGAAGGGTCTTGACCTCGAAAAGTGACCCCGAGGGGGTCAAGCGGTGGACGGTTGAGTTCGACGACCGCGCCCGGCGTGAGCTGCGCAAACTCGACGCCAAGATTCAGCAAACCATCCTGCGCTACCTGCGGAACCGCATTGCCGTTGCGGGAGACCCGAGGCGATTCGGCAAACCGCTGCGCCGCAATCTGGCCGGCCTGTGGCGCTATCGGGTGGAAGACTACCGCCTGATCTGCCGCCTTGAAGACGACCGCGTGGTCGTTCTGGTGCTCCAGGTCGGCCACCGCCGCGATGTTTACGAAGACTGAACCAGGCTCTTCAGCACCCGCACATTCCGCTCCTCGTCGCCGGGCTCGTCCACCGGGGTTTCGGCGATGAAGGCGGCGTGGGCGAAGCGCTTGTCATTGAGCAACCGCCGGAACGGTTCGACCCCCATGGCGCCCTGGCCGATGTGCTCATGCCGGTCGAGCTTCGAGCCGCGCGCGGCCTTGGCGTCGTTCATGTGCCAGACGCGCACCGCATCGAACCCTACCGTCGCCCCGACCTGCGCCATCGTATCCGCGTAGCCGTCGGCGCTCACCAGGTCGTAGCCAGCCACGTGGGTGTGGCAAGTGTCCAGGCAAACGCCCACCGGCGCGGCAGCCCTGAGCCGCTCGACCAGCTCGGCGACCTGCTCGAAGCTGCCCCCCAGGGAAAACTCCGCCCCGGCCGTGTTCTCAATCAGAATGTGAAATCCAGTCCCCTGCCACGCGAGCCCGTCGATGGCGCGGGTAATCGAGCCCGCCGCCAGCTTGAGGCCCTCGTCCCGGCTAAGCCCCTTCCACGACCCTGGATGCAGAACCAGGTACTCAGCCCCAAAGGCCAGCGCCCGCTCGATCTCTCCGCGAAACGCCGCGACGCTCTTCTCGCGCACCTCATCCGACTGGCTGCACACGTTCACCAGGTAGCTGGTGTGGATGACCAGCGGCCCCACGTCGAGCTTGGCGCGCAGCTCTTTCATGCGGACGGCCTGTTTGGGGTCCACCCTGGGCGCGCGCCACATGCGCGGGCTGGACGAGAAAATCTGAAGAGTATTGGCGCCAATCTCCCGCGCCCGCTCCACGGCATTCGACGCCCCGCCCGCCGTGCCGAGATGCACTCCGATTCGTTTTGTCATGCACACAGTGTATTGATCCGACCCCAAAAAATAAAAAATCCAAAATGCTGGGTAGTGGGTCAGTTTGCTTTTCCACAGGGCTTGCGCTCGGCGGGCGGACGGCTCACACTTGATTTATGCCTAGACGCTCAAGCACAGACAGGGATTTCGCTGTCAACGCTTTCCGGGTCTTGGAACAGGCCATCGGCGAACACACGGACGGAACGCCGCTGGAAGACACCAACGTAGGGAAAAACCCGACCGCCGTTGCGCCCGGCAGGTTGGGCGGCGCTAAAGGCGGAGAAGCGAGAGCCGCAAAGCTCACAACAGAGCAGCGAAAAGCCATCGCCAAGAGAGCAGTGGATATGCGATGGGCAGCCAAGGCTAGCAACAAAATCAATTAGGAATTCTTGGCGGCTGAGGCGACAACTGTTGGAGGAGTTGGGGCGGAAGCTGCATCATCATCTGCTGGCTCTTCACAAACGCTGCACCCTTGTGATTTTCAATTATCTTGGTTGCCCCGGTATTCATCAGGACGTGATTATAACAATGGTGGACTGTGAGGACGAGATCTTGGAGTTCTTTGTCATCCTCAAGCGCCCTAACCTTTAGACCAAACTCTTTACATTTTGCAATCGGGATATGGCGCTCGTGCGACTTATGCACATCAGCGTCGCTCAACGCCTCGACAATTGTCTGCGACTTCTGAGATGCATCCTCATCGCCTTCAAACATGACCTCCCGGAGCTGATCTCCGACGAATTTCTTCGTCCATTCTATTGCTTGCTTACACTGTCCGAGAAAAGTTGGGTGGTACTGCTGGATAATCCAGCGCCAAACTTGTACTGAATCTGGGTCTTCTTTGATCTCTGCCAACGCCTTCTTAAACTCGTTCAGCACGCCTTGAGCAGCGAGATCGCGAATCTGAGGGTCAATCGGCCCCAAACTCGACTGCTTCCCCATAATGATCTCTCTTGATGAGCAAGCAATCATCGTGCCAGCAGACATGGCTACTTGTGGAACGATTACTCGAATATCTTTGTTGAACATAAGTTGTAGATAGTTGACCAGGGATTCTGTGGTTGCGATGCTTCCGCCGGGCGTATGCAGAAATAAGTCTAAGCCTTTGGTTTTATCGAGGCCATGAACGGCCATCATAAAACCGTTCATGTCCTCATCGTTAATTCCGAGGAGTTGCACCCCAGGCTTTGAGAGGAAGCCGGAATAATAAGAGATAGTGTTGCGTTTGGTATAGGCTACCAGCTTGCTCAAGTAACGATGGCGGACAACATCTAGAGCGTCTTGGCGCCCTTTCTTGGCCTCCTCACCAAATTCTTTGAGTAGCTCGTGCCAATCTGGCAATTATTCTCCTTGAAGCACCGGAGTCGTCCGGTTGGAAGCGATGGTCGGGATAAAGCGAAACGGCGAAGGCTGAGCAAGGCTATATGTGTCCTCCTCCCGCGCGGGGATGAAGCCGTACATCGCCATCAATTTGCGGTGTGCTTCCATCAATTCAAGCGCCTCCTCAGTTGGAGGCAGAAAGGGCACGGTTTCCTGTGTCATATTTTCTCCTTGATGCCTTCGCGGGAACTGTACCACGGGCCGTGCAGGGAAGGCAAGAATTTCTTTGTATAGTGCATATCGGCAGCCGCCCGTTGCACCATCAGCTTAGAAAATTATAACTTTTTCCCGATAAATTGTGCGGCGGTGCCTGGGAGGGCAAAACCGGCAGCGAAAAACCGTCCCTTTGCGGAAAACTACTGCCCCTCGGCGCACGCTGGCTCATAGGAGGGCAAAAGAAGGTCGAAGGAAGGGCGAAAGGAAGAGGCGGCAAACAGCCTGGTGCCCCACGTCTCGTCCGCCGCCGCGGAAGACCTGGGAGGGCTCAGCGCCGCAGGCTGGCCGGCGACACCAGAACTCTCCTGGCGGCGCAAGCGCCGCCCGCCCCACCGCAGGTCGATTGCATAGAATTACCCTCCCTTGGCGCACAATCGTTCCATAGTGTCTTTCACAACGTGTGCGCGCTGCTGCGAATGCAGCCAGGGCAGGAGCTAGAAGCTAGAAGCTGAAAGCTGAAAGCTTCGGCTAAACGCCCCTAACCCCTTTGCCATCAAGAATCTGCAAGGAACTCCAGCAGAATCAAGAATTTACGCCGAAGCCCTTCGTGTAACCCATTGAAAACAAGGAATTTCCTCACAGAGACGGGGTGGGGAAGGGGGGCCGTATATAAAGTGCAACAGGCAACAACCCCGTACTGCTTGCGCTCCCCCGCCGATGCGGACCCCCTGTCCCCGTGCGGGCGCGGCCCTCGAGTTCTTAGACAGGGTTTAGAGCGGTTCCAAGAACGAAATAGCGCTCACCGTCAATCGTCGTCGTGCTTCGCGGTCTTCTTGCGGCGCTCTTTTAGCATCGCCGGCACCGCCGCGTCGCCCATGGCGTCCTTCCAAAGAATCACGTTGAGCTTTTGCGCGTCGGCGCGGTCGGCGTGGCG
>Ga0182014_10005736_pt1 | contig 13711 bp, 13 predicted proteins | sample 612S2DmetaG_FD_120489 | JGI IMG/M metagenome (GOLD analysis project Ga0182014, IMG submission 120489) | Permafrost microbial communities from Stordalen Mire, Sweden - 612S2D metaG | ecosystem: Environmental > Terrestrial > Soil > Wetlands > Permafrost | place: Sweden: Stordalen | collected... | reverse complement strand
GGCGACCGCGAGAAATTCGCCATGCGTCCCCGTGTCAGGATTGGACCAGGCGCCGGGCTGGTCGGCGTTCTTGGCGCGAAGGGTCGTGCTCAAGGCCGGCTCGGCGAGGCGCCAATCGCTCGAATCATACGCTGATGACAACACGGCGGGGGCCGCCTTCGGCTTGATCGATCCGGTCGGCTGGTCGTCGATGAACCCCGGCAGGGGAATCGAGCAGCCGGCCAGCGCCAGCGCCGCGGCGGCCAGGGCGAAAACCGGCGAGCGCGCGACGAGGCGAGGCGCCTGCCAAAACGCGTCGCGTTCGCCCAGCAGAAGGTCTATCATCGCTCCCCGCGGGTTTTGTCCATATTTGGAGCATCTTCACCTTGAATGCGTTAAGTTCGAGTGACTTTACCGAAACCGACGGCCCGTTTCCCCTGTTTCGTCAGTGGTTCGCTGAAGCGGCGGGGAAGGAAGTCAACGATCCAGATGCGATAACGCTCGCGACGGTCGACGCATCCGGGATGCCGGACGCGCGCGCAATGTTGTGCAAGCAGGTCGACGAGCGGGGATTCGTCTTTTACACCAACGCCGAGAGCGCCAAGGGGGGCGAGATTGCCGCCAATCCGAAGGCGGCGATCCTGTATCATTGGAAGTCTTTGCGTCGCCAGGTGCGGGCCCGCGGACCGTTGGCGAAGATCTCCGAGGCCGAGTCGGACGCCTATTTCGCCAGCCGGCCGCGGCTCAGCCGCATCGGCGCGTGGGCCAGTCAGCAGTCGCGACCGCTTGAGTCACGCGGCAAGCTCCTGGGGGCGGTCGCGCTCTTGACGGCGAAATTCGGCATCGGCGAGATTCCGCGGCCACCCTATTGGGGCGGCTTCCGGCTGACGCCGATGCAGATCGAGTTTTGGCAGGATCACCAGTACCGGCTTCACGACCGCATTCGCTTCACCCGCGAGGGCGAGGGCGAGCCTTGGCGACGGCAGCGGCTTTACCCTTGAGCCGAGCCCCGCGATAACCGTCAACCGTCAGACCAGGGCGACGCGGCGTGAATGACCGTCTTTACCCAACCCGGCCGATCTTGGCCGCCTCGACCGCGGTGTTCCGTGACGGCCTGGTGCTGATCGCACGGCGGGCGCGCGCGCCGATGGCGGGAGTCTATTCGCTGCCCGGCGGCGTGGTGGAAGTCGGCGAGACGCTGCGCCAAGCGGCGGCGCGCGAGCTCGCCGAAGAGGTCGGCGTCGAGGCCGACATTCTCGCCTTCATCGACCACGTCGAGCCGATCATGCGCGAAGGCGACAGCGTGCGCGCGCATTTCGTTATCGCGACGTTTGTCGGCCGCTGGCGACGCGGCGAGCCGCGCCTCAGCGCCGAGGCCGACGCGGTCGCCTGGATCGATCCGAAAGCGATCGGCGATTATCGCACCACGCCGGAGCTGCCGTGGATCATCGCCAAGGCGGCGGCGATCGAGAGAAGCCTGCTGTGAAGCGCTTTCTTGCCTCGAGCCTCGCCGCTTTCGCCGCGCTCGCCGTCACGGTCGCGCCGCTCGCCGCCCAGACGCAGACGGCGCAGCCGGTCAAGCCGACGGCGCCCGCCGCCAAGCCGTCTCCCGCTGCGACCCCGACGCCCGCGCCGCCCGACGCGCCGCCGCCCTACGAAGCGCAACTCCTGCGCCTCGCCGAGCTCATCGGCGCGCTCACCTATTTGCGCGATCTGTGCGGCGACGGCGACGGCGCGGCGTTCCGCGCCAAGTTCGCCAGCCTCGTCGATACCGAGGGGACGACCGACGCGCGCAAGGAATCGCTCGCCGGCGCGTTCAACCGCGGCTTTCGCGATTATGAGCTGACCTATCGCGCCTGCACGCCCACCGCACGCCAGATCGTCGCGCGCTTCCTCGACGAGGCGAGCCGCATCGCCAAGGACGTCGCCAACCGCTATTCGGGGTGAGCGGGCTGCAATGGCGATCGCGCCTGTAGACGCGCTCGGCGAGCGCGTTCGGCGCGTCAGCGCCATTCATTATTCAAACATCGGTAAGACCGAGCGCGGGCAGCGGCCGCGGCCTACACGACGGGGAGGCGCGCGGCGACGTCCCTCACCCTGCCTTGGGGCCGAACCAGCGGCGCACGCGAGCGGCGTAGGCGTCGTATTCCTCGGGATGGAGTTTGCGCAGCATCCCCTCTTCCGTCGGCATGACGATGCGGTCGTTGACGAGGAAGAACAGCGCCGGCAGACCAATCGCTGCGACCGCCAGCGCCCAACGCCACGGGCCGAGCGCCAGCAGATAGAGCGCCAGCGCCGCCCACAAAAGAAACTGCAGCATCGCCAGCGCGTAGGTCGGATTGCGCGACCAAGCGTAGGGCCCGTCGGTGACCAGCGCCGACGACTTCACGTAGGTGCGCGCGTCGCCGCCGCGTTTGTCGAGATGGGCGATCACCAGCACCTTGCCGGCGTAGCTCATGAGGATCAGCACGCCGATGACGAAGGTCGGCGCCATGATCAGGCCACGTTCGATGTCCGCCGACCACGGCGGCAGCACGACGGCGACAAAGACGAGCGAGACGATGAGGTCAATGACGAAAGTGGCGGCAAACTTGAACCGCTTCGGCGGTGCGGAGGCTTCCGCGGCGTCGGGTTCGTCGAACAGCGAGCTCTTTAGTGTCGCGCTCATCCTCACCCACCTCGGCCCGATCGCAGGCGGCCAAATCTCGGCCGGCGCGCCGATCCTGCGGCGGCATGGGTAAATTTTCCGCCGCGGCGCGCGTTTGTCGGTAGCCAGTGGACGCGCGCGTCGTTGACGAGTCGTTAACGCCTTCGGGGCGGTTGCCGCCTGCAGGTCCATCGCCTAGCGTGCGCGGACCCGTTTCGCCGGAGCGCCGAGCGCCCATGAAGACGTCGAAAGCCTTACCGCTGCCAGCCCTCGACCACGAAGCCTTCCTGCGCCGGTCGTTCGACGTCGCGAAGCGCGCGCGCGAAGGCGGGGACCATCCGTTTGGTTCGCTGCTGGTCGGGCCCGACGGCGCCATCCTCAAGGAACAAGGCAACGGCTTCACCGCCGAGGGCGGCGACATGACCGCCCACGCCGAGCGGCTGCTTTCCACCTGGGCGTCGAAAACCTACGGCGCCGACTTCCTCGCCGGCTGCACGCTCTACAGCTCGGCCGAGCCCTGCGCGATGTGCTCGGGCGCGATCTATTGGGCGGGAATCGGTCGGCTCGTCTACGGCCAGAGCGAGAAGGACCTCAAGGCGGCGATCGGCGCGCACGAGGAGAACCCGACGCTCGACCTGCCCTGCCGCGTCGTTTTCGCCGCCGGTCAGCGCACGGTCGAGATCGTCGGGCCGCTGCTGGAAGAGGAATCGGCGGCGTTGCAACGCGATTTCTGGAACGAGCGGGGAATGTAGGCGCGCTGCATCCTCCCCCGCTCGCGCGGGGGAGGGGGACCGCGCGAAGCGCGGTGGAGGGGGCGCTCCGATTTGAACTCCCAAGCAAGACAGCTGAAAATCGACTCCCTCGTTGACGCGCGCGTCGACAGCGAGGATCGAATCCGAGATCGAGACCCCTTCCACCGCGCGGACGCGCGGTCCCCCTCCCCCGCTCGCGCGGGGGAGGATGGCTCTCAGCTCAGCTTGCCTTCGATGCCTTCGACCAGCCATTGCAGGCCGGCGAGCGTGCCGTCGTCCATCGTTTGGCCGGCCGGCAACTTGGTCGCGCCGCTCTGATCGACCAGCGGGCCGACAAAGACCTTGTTCTTGCCCGACGAGATATCGTCGACCGTATGCTGCGCCAGCGCCTTGACGTCGTCGGGCATGTTCGAGAACGGCGCCATCTTCAGCATGCCGGCCGCGATGCCGCCCCAGACGTCCTCGCTCTTCCACGAGCCGTCGATCACCGCCTGGATGCGCTTGGTGTAGTAGGGACCCCAGACGTTGACGTTGGCCGACAGCTCCGACTTCGGCGCGAACTTGGCCATGTCGGTGGCTTCGCCGAAGGCGAGAATGCCGCGGCTCTCCGCCACTTGCAGCGGCGTCGGCGAGTCGGTGTGTTGGGTGATGATGTCGCAACCTTGATCGATCAGCGCCTTGGCGGCGTCGCCTTCCTTGCCAGGGTCGTACCAAGAATTGATCAGGATGAATTTCAGCCGCGCCTTGGGGTTGACGCTCTGCATGCCGAGCATGAAGGCGTTCATGCCCTGCACGACTTCCGGCACCGCGATCGAGCCGACGTAACCGGCGACGCCGTTCTTGGACAGCTTGCCGGCGATGACGCCTTGAATGAAGCGGCCCTCGTAGAAGCGGATGTTGTAGGTCGAGACATTGGCGGCGCGCTTGTAGCCGGTGCAATGCTCGAACTTCACCGCTGGATATTTCTTCGCCACCGACAGCGTGTAATTCATGTAGCCGAACGAGGTGGTGAAGATGATCTTGCAACCTTTGGCGGCGAGATCGGCGATGACGTGCTCGGAGTCTGGTCCTTCCGGGACGTTCTCGACGAACACGGTCTTCACCGCGCCGCCGAAGTGGTCCTCAGCCTCCTTGCGCGCGACGTCGTGCTGGTACGTCCAGCCGAAATCGCCGACCGGCCCGAGAAAGACGAAGCCGGCCTTGATCGGCTCCGCGGCGGCGAGCCCGCCCGGCGCGAAGGGGGCCGCCGCTGCGGCGACCAGCCCGCCGCCGAGCAGCTTATTGAATGACCGACGATCCATGCATTGCTCCTGCTAATCTTGTTCCGACCCGACGCCGGGCGCCCGCCAACAGCCGCCGGCGCTGCCGTTGGAATAAGCAAGCCGCAGGCCATGGAATGTCAGCATAGCCGAGCCTTCGGCGCCCAATCCATAGGCGCTAGGCGAAAGAAATCGGCGCCGACCGACCCCGCTCAGGCGCCGGCGGCGAAAGCCTTGCCCAGGCACGCGGGCTGGTTGAGGCGGATGCGCCGGCGGTCGCGCGAGATAATCGCCAGCACGACCACAGTGACGACATAGGGCAGCGCCGAGATCAGCGGCGAAGGAATCGGCACCCCGACGCCCTGAACGTAGAGCGACAGGTACATGATCGAGCCAAACAGATAAGCGCCGCCGACCAGCCAGCCCGGCCGCCAAGTCGCGAACACCACCAACGCCAGCGCAATCCAGCCGCGGCCAGCGGTCATGTTCTCCGCCCACAGCGGGCTGTAGGCGAGCGACATGTAGCCGCCGGCAAGCCCGGCCATCGCCCCGCCGAACAAGGTCGCGCCGAAGCGGATGCGGTTGACCGAATAGCCGATCGCGTGCGCGGCGTCGTGCGAATCGCCGACCGCGCGCAGCACCAGGCCGGCGTGGGTGCGATTGAGGAACCAGGCCACGGCGGCCAGGATGACGAAAGAGCCGTAGACCAGACCGTCCTGACTGAACAGCGTCGGCCCAAAGAAGGGAATCTGCGACACGCCGGGGATGGCCAACTTGGGCAGCACCGGCCCCTTGATGCCGACATAGGCGGCGCCAAACAACGAGCTGAAGCCGCGGCCGAAGATGGTCAACGCGAGGCCGGCGGCGGTCTGATTGCTGAGCAGGACCAACGTCAGCACGGCGAAGATCGCGGCGAGCGCGGCGCCGCCCAGCGTCGCTGCGACGACCCCGAGCATAGCGCTGCCGGTGTAGTGGCCGGCGACGAAACCGGTCACCGCGCCGACCAGCATCATGCCTTCGACGCCGAGGTTGAGCACGCCGGAGCGCTCGGTGACGAGCTCGCCGGTCGCCGCCAGCAATAGCGGCGTCGCCGCGGCCATGACGCTGACGACGAAGCTGGTGAGGAAGAAGATCATCAGGCCGCCCCCGCCGTCTCGCCGCGCCGCGCCGGCAGGAGGACGCGGAAATTGATCAGGATGTCGCAGCCCAGCAGCAAGAACAGCAGCACGCCCTGAAAGATGCCGGTGACGGCGTTGGGTAGGCCGAGGTCGATCTGCGCCGCGTCGCCGCCGAGATAAGAAAGCGCGAGCAGCAGGCCGGCCAAAATCGCGCCGACCGGATGCAGACGGCCGAGGAACGCGACGATGACCGCGGTGAAGCCGTAGCCGGGCGAAATGTCGGTCGTCAGCTGGCCGATCGGCCCGGTCACCTCGAACATGCCGGCGAGACCGGCGAGGCCGCCGCTGACCAGCATCGCCACCCAGATCAGCCGCTTCTCGCTGAAGCCGGCGAAGCGGGCGGCGCGCGGCGCTTCGCCGACGACGCGCAACTGGAAGCCGAGCGTCGAGCGCGCCATAAGCGCCCACACTGCGACCGCCGCCAGCGGCGCGACGAGGCAGCCGAGGTGGACGCCCGTGCCGGCGACGAGGATCGGCGTCGCCGCCGCATCGGGGAACATCGCCGTCTGCGGGAAACCGAAGCCCTGCGGGTCCTTCCACGGCCCGGTGACGAGATAGATCAGCAGATATTGCGCGACATAAGTCGCCATCAGGCTGGAGAGGATCTCGTTGACGTTGAGGGAGGTGCGCAACCACGCCGTCAGCGCCGCCGTCGCCGCGCCGCCGATCACGCCGGCGACCAGCACCATCGGATAGAGGATTGGCGCCGGCAGATTGGGCAGCGCCAGCGCGACGCCGCCAGCGCAGATGGCGCCGACGGTGAATTGCCCCTCGCACCCGATGTTCCACACCGAGGCGCGGTAGCAGAGCGCGAGCCCCGCCCCCATCATGATCAGCGGCGCCGCCTTGACCGCGAGCGCCGACAGGCCGCCGGTCTGCACCAGCGGCGCGACGAGGAACGTGTAGACCGCCGTCGCCGGCGGTTTGCCCATCGCCAGGAACATGGCGCCCGAGACGATGATGGTGAGGGCGACCGCGAGCACGGGCGAAGCATAGGTCCAGAAAGGCGACGGACTGCCGCGCGGAACGAGACGAACGCCCTCACGCATGGACCGCCTCGCCGCTGTCCGTCGCGCCGCCCATCACCAGTCCTATTTGTTCGATCGTCGCCTCGGCGACGGGAATCGGCGGCGACAGTCGGCCGCCGGCGATGACCGCGACGCGGTCGCAGACGAGAAAGATTTCGTCGAGGTCCTGCGAGACGATCACCACGGCCGCGCCGTTTTCGGCCATCTCGGCAAGCGCGCGGTGGATCGCCGCCGCGGCGCCGGCGTCGACTCCCCAGGTCGGCTGGTTGACGATCAACGTCGAGGGAGTTTGCATGATCTCGCGGCCGACCAGAAACTTCTGCAAATTGCCGCCGGAGAGCGAGCGCGCCTGAGCCTTGGGGCCGGTGGTGCGCACGTCGAACCCCTTGATGACCGCGCGGGCGAATTCATGCACCTGGCCGCGCCGGACAAAACCGAAGCGCGAAAGCGGCTTGCGCGCGACGGCGGTGAGGAAAGCGTTGTCGGAGAGGCTCATCAACCCGACTGCGCCGTGGCCGTTGCGCTCCTCGGGGACGAAGCAGCCGCCGAGGGCGCGCCGCTCGCGTGGACCCATGTGGCCGACCGCGACGCCGTCGAGGCGGATCGTCTCCGGCTTGCCCGCCGGGATCTCGCCGGACAGCGCGTCCATCAATTCGTTCTGGCCGTTGCCGGCGATGCCGGCGACGCCGAGGATCTCGCCCGGCGCGACGGCCAAGCTCACTTGCTTCAGATCGACGCCAAACGGATTGGTCGAAGCGACCGTCAGCCGGTCGACGACGAGGCGCGGCGGCGCGGCGCGGTCGACGACGCGGCGGCTGCGCGCCTGCGGCTCCAGTTCGGCGGCGATCATCAGTTCGGCGAGTTCCTTGGCCGATTTCTCGCGCGGTTGGCAATGCGCGACGACGCGGCCGAGGCGCATGATCGTCGCCGTGTCGCAGAGCGCGCGAATCTCCTCGAGTTTATGGCTGATATAAAGGATCGAGCAGCCCTCGGCGGCGAGGCGGCGCAGGGTCGTGAACAGCGTCTCGGCCTCCTGCGGAGTCAGCACAGAGGTCGGCTCGTCCATGATCAGGAGCTTCGGCTTCTGCAGCAGGCAACGAACGATCTCGATGCGCTGGCGCTCGCCGACCGAGAGGTCGTGCACCGTGCGGTCAGGGTTGAGCGGCAGACCGTATTCGCGCGAAGTCTCAGCGATGCGCTGGCGCAGATTGACGCGTTCGCTAGCCTCGTTAATGCCGAGCGCGACGTTCTCGGCGACGGTGAGCGATTCGAACAACGAGAAATGCTGGAACACCATGCCGATGCCGAGCCGGCGGGCATGCGCCGGGCTCTCGATCGTCACCTTCTCGCCGCGCCAGACGATCTCGCCCGCGTCGGGGCGCGTCACACCGTAGATGATCTTGACCAGCGTGCTCTTGCCGGCGCCGTTCTCACCCAGCAGCGCGTGAATCTCGGCGCTGCCGACCTTCAAATCGACGCGGTCATTGGCGAGACAGCCCGGATACTGCTTGGTGACGCCGCGCAGCGATAGAGTCGGGCCCGTCGCCGCCGCCGTTCGATCCAACATTGCGCCGCGCACCTCTCTCATCCGTCCCGCATCTCGTCCATTTGGCGTGTGCAAGTTCCGGGCCCCGGTCGCCTCGAGCCGCCGTGCGGACGGGGACAAGGGCCAGCCCAAGGTTCCTTCCAAAGCGCATGGCGCCTGAACGGAATCGCCTGCCGCCTACGCCCTCAATCCTCGGGCGCCGCGAAGCGGCCTTGAACGACGACGCCGATCGCCCGGCGAAGGCGGGGCCGGTCTATTCGGCCGCGAGGGCTTGTGGGCGGGCGCGACGAGCCGATCGTTGACCCGCCGGAGGAAGCCGGCGAGGTCGTCGGTGACGAAGTCGACGTAGCCGGCGCCGCTTCCCTCACCATCGGCTGCGTCACGGTCGTCCCGCTGGTCGGCGCGTGGGGCGACCAAAGTCGTCGTCATGCCGCGCGCCTTCGGCGTCTGCAGGTTCTTGGCGAGGTCCTCGAACATCGCGGCGCTGGCAGGATCAACGCCGTAGCGGTCGAAGAACGCGTCATAGGCGGGCGCGGCGGGCTTCGGCACGAGGCCCGAGGCGACGATGTCGAACGCATCCTCGAACAGACCGTCGAGGCCGAGCTCGGCGACGGTGCGCAAGGCGTGATCGCGCGAGCCGTTGGTGAAGATCAGTCGACGGCCCGGCAGGCGCTCGATCTCACGCGCCAGCGGCGCGTCGCGACTCAAGCCGGAGCGGTCGACGTCGTGGACGAACTCGAGGAAGGGAGTGGGGTCGATCGCCGACTCTTCGACCAGCCCGCGCAAGGTCGTGCCGTGGCGATGATAGTAGTACCGCTGCAACGCGCGTGCCGACAGGCCGTCGAGCCCGGTCAGCGCGGCGAGATAGAGTGTGACGCGCTGGTTGATCTGCGGCCACAGACCGCTATCGGATGGATAGAGCGTGTTGTCGAGGTCGAACACCCAGGTCGAGACGTGGCCGAACTTGCTCAGCAAGTCGGTCTCGAAGGTCTTGAGCGCGGGGACCAAGGTCATGGCGAAACAGCTAACAGGCCGCCGCAACGGACGCGCCCGCCGCGGCTACGAAGACAATGCGGAGCTTCGAAGGGATCGACCCCCGCCCCCGGTGGGGCGGCAAAGCGCCGTCGGGAGTCGTTTTAACCATCCCCCGCGACGGGTCGCAAGCCCCCGCCGCCAGTGCGAATTTCCAATTTAGACGGAGAAGATTGCGAAACCATGTCGGACCGACGCCGTCGGCACGTGGTTTGCGCCGCCCCGGCGATGGCGGCCGATGGCCGCCCCGCCAAGAGATTCCGTCCTGGAATGACACACGCGCGCGCCCAATTCGATCACCCGCAAGGCGAGCCGGCGAAGGCGCCCCCGCGACCGACGACGCGCCAGCCAGAGCGGGTCCGCGCGCGGCGTTTCGCCGGCCGGGTCGCCGCGGCCTTCCCCTATCTCGCCGCCCTGGCCGACGCCGTGGCGATTTTCGCCGCCGCCGCGGCCTCGGCCGTGCTCTACGAAGTGATCACGCTCGGACGGATGCCGGAGGTCGAGGCGGCGACGACGGTCGGGCTCGTCGTCGCGGCGATCGTCGTCGTCGTGGCGGCTGAGCGCGGCCACTACGGACGCGAAGGCTACGCGACGCGCGCCGGCCAGTTCGCCCGAGCGCTCGCCGCCTGGAACTTCGCCTGCCTTTGCGCTTTGGCGCTCCTCTTCGCCACCCGCACCAGCGGGATCTATTCGCGCGGCGCAGTTGGCGTGTTCTACATTGCCGGTTTTCTCGCTCTGTTCGGCGTGCGCCGCCTGCTGGTGACTTTGGTCGAGCGCGCCGAACGCGCCGGCTGGTTCGCGCCGCGCCGCATCGTCGTCGTCGGTCTCGAGGACGCTTTGGCGCGTGAGGCGCCGCGTGTCGATCCGCGCGCCGACCGGCTGGAGATCGCCGCGACGATCGCGCTGCGCGACAGCCCGGCGAGTCTCGCTGACGATCTCGCGCTCGCCGCCGCCACCGTGCGCATGCTGCGCCCCGACGACGTCTATCTCGTCGTGCCGTGGGCGCGCGCCGAATTGGTCGAAGCCTGCATCGACGTCTTCCTGCGCACGCCGACCGAAATCCACCTCGGCGGCGAGGCGCTGCTCGACCGCTTCAAGGAGGCGCGCATCGTCGCGTTCGGCCCGAGCGCCGGTCTGGCGCTGACGCGGCCGCCGCTGACCCGGCTGCAGTTGGCCGAGAAGCGCGCGTTCGATCTCGTCGTCGCTTCGCTCAGCCTGGTCCTGCTCGCGCCGTTCTTCCTCCTCGTCGCGCTGGCGATCCGGCTCGAGAGTCCGGGGCCGGCGCTGTTCCGCCAGACGCGCTACGGCTTCAACCAGGAGCCGTTCCGCATCTTCAAGTTCCGCACCATGCGCGCTGTGGAAGACGGCGCGACGGTCAAGGCCGCGACGCGCAACGATCCGCGCGTCACTCGCATCGGCGCGTTTCTCAGGCGCACCAGCATTGACGAACTGCCGCAACTGCTCAACGTCATCGCCAGCGACATGTCGATCGTCGGGCCACGGCCGCAGGCGATGGCGCACGACCAACTCTACGTCGAGCGCATCGCCCGCTACGCGCGCCGCCACAACGTCAAGCCCGGCATCACCGGCTGGGCCCAGGTCAACGGCCTGCGCGGCGAAATCCGCACCAACGAGGACATCCAGGCGCGCGTCGAGCACGACCTCTACTATGTCGACCATTGGTCGCTGTGGCTCGACCTGAAGATCGTGCTGGCCACCGCGTTCGGCCTGTTCGGCCACGAGAAGGCTTATTGAGCAGCGACGCGCCGGACGCGCTCATCGCGCGCGTCTACTGTGCGGCTTTCGCGTGGGCGATCGCTTTCAGCATGACACTGGAAAAGCCGGCGCTCACGGCGTCGGCCGACGCGACCCAGAACAGCCCGCTCGCGCCGCCCGGCGCCGTATCGACCTCGGCGATATCGACGGTGAGCCGCAGGGTGAAATGGGTGAACACCTGCTCGACTTCGCCGGGCAGGCGCCGCCAGCGCGCGGCGAAAGGCGGCGCCTCATCCGCGCCGCCGTTCTCCGCGGTTCGCCATGGCGGACCCGGCAGTTCGAGCGTCGCGCCAAGCAGGCCTTTGGGCGGCCGGCGGCGAGCGAGGAAGGCGCCGTCGCTCCGGAAGGCGAAATACGCCGCGCCGAAGCGGACCGGCCGCGCCTTGGCGGCGGCGCGGCGCGGATAGGATTCGGGCTCACCGGCGAGCGCCGCCGCGCAATCGGGGTTCAGCGGACAGGCGGCGCAGGCGGGATTGCGCGGTCGGCAGACCATCGCGCCGAGGTCCATCAACGCCTGGGCGAAGTCGCCGGGCCGATCGGCGGGAACGAGCGCCACCGTTGCGGCGGCGATCGCCGCGCGCGCCTGTGGCCACGGCGTCGGCAGCGCGGCGAGCCGCGCCATGATCCGCGCGACATTGCCGTCGACCGCCGCCGCCGGTTCGCCGAAAGCGATCGCCGCCACCGCCGCCGCCGTATAGGCGCCGACGCCCGGCAGCGCCCGCAAACCCGCCTCCGTATCGGGAAATCGGCCGCCGCGCCGCGCAATCTCCTGAGCGCAGGCGTGGAGATTGCGGGCGCGCGCGTAATAGCCGAGCCCTGCGAAGGCCTCGATGACCTCGTCGAGCGAAGCGGCGGCGAGCGCCTCGACCTGCGGCCAGCGCAGGAGAAAGCGCGCATAGTAGGGCGCGACGGCGGCGGCGGTCGTCTGCTGCAGCAGGATTTCCGACAGCCAGACGCGGTAAGGATCGGGCGTCTCGCCCGGCGGGTCGCGCCAAGGCAGGTCGCGACGATGGACGTCCCACCAGGCGAGCAGGCGGCGGGCGAGCGGCCGCGGCTTCAAAGCCGAGCGGCGAGGGGCTAGACTGGCGTCCATGGCTGACAGACTAGCGGCGGCGGCCCGATGAAGAAACCGGCGAACGGCAACTTCCGCGCGCAACCAGCGCAGGTCGGGTCGCTGCTCGCCGGCATCGTCGCGCCGACGCTCGCCGCGCGCGGCCTCGGCCAGATGAGCCTGATCGCCGACTGGCCCGAAATTGTCGGCGCCGACATCGCGCGCTACGCCCAGCCGGCGCAGATCCAATGGCCGCCGCGCGGCGCGCGTCAGGACCCCAATTCGGTCGCGCCCGCGACTCTGGTGTTGCGCGTCGACCCGGCGTTCGCGCTCGAGGCGCAGCACGCCGCGGCGGTCATCGTTCAGCGCGTCAACGGCCATCTCGGTTGGCGTTGCATCGGCCGCGTCGCGTTCCGCCAGGGGCCGCTCGCCCCGACCCGCCAGCCGCATCGGGCGCCCCCCGCGCCGAGCCCGGCGGCGCGCCAACGCGCCGCGGCGCTGGCGGCGCCGATCATCGACGACGAATTGCGGCGCGCGCTGGCGCAGCTCGGCGCGCACGCCATCGACCAGGAGGCGCGCCGCCGAAGGCGCGAACCAATCTGACGGATTCAATCGCCCCGAGCCCGCTCGCCGGACGCCGCGTCACGCGGATGAACGGCGTCGGCAACAAGATCCTGACGCTCGACCTGCGCGGAACGGCGATTTTGCCGACGCCGGCCGAAGCGCGGGCGATCCGCCGAGCGCCCGGGCTCGACTACGACCAGTTGATGGTTCTCTCTGATCCGATCCGCCAGGGCACGGAAGCTTTCGTCCGCATCTACAACAACGACGGCAGCGAGGCCGGCGCCTGCGGCAACGGCACGCGCTGCGTCGCCGATCGGCTGGCCCGGGTGAGCGGCGCGCGCGCCTTCGCCGTCGAGACCGCCGCGGGCGTCATCGCCTGCGAGCGTCTCGACGAATGGACCTACCGAGTCGACATGGGACCGCCGCGTCTCACCTGGAGCGAAATCCCGCTGGCCAAGCCGGTCTACGATGAGCGCGCCGTCTCGCTGAAATTGCCCGGCCTGCCCGACTACGGGCCGGCGAGCGTCGTCAACATGGGCAACCCGCACGCCATCTTCTGGGTCAAGGACGTGGCGGCGATCCCGCTCGAAGCGGTCGGACCGCGCCTCGAAACCCTGCCGATCTTTCCCGAGAAGGCGAACATCTCGTTCGCCGAAATCGTCACGGCGGACCGAATCAAGTTGCGGGTGTGGGAGCGCGGCGTCGGCGTCACGCTCGGCTGCGGCTCGGCCGCCTGCGCGACGCTGGTCGCCGCTTCGCGCCTCGGGCTGACCGGTCGCGCGGCGCGCATCGAACTGCCGGGCGGCGCGCTGACGATCGAATGGCGCGCCAGCGACGATCACGTGCTGATGACGGGCCCGGTCGAGTTCGAGCGCGAGATTGCGCTCGATGCGGAATTT
>Ga0182014_10005735_pt1 | contig 13712 bp, 10 predicted proteins | sample 612S2DmetaG_FD_120489 | JGI IMG/M metagenome (GOLD analysis project Ga0182014, IMG submission 120489) | Permafrost microbial communities from Stordalen Mire, Sweden - 612S2D metaG | ecosystem: Environmental > Terrestrial > Soil > Wetlands > Permafrost | place: Sweden: Stordalen | collected... | reverse complement strand
CCCAGGCCTCCTCATCAACCGACCGTTGAGGCAGCCCGAAGCGGGCTGCCCCGAATATTCCACAAATTCACTTCCCCTCGGTCCTATCCGCCCGGCAGAAATTCACGGCTGACTGATGATTCGAAGATTGGAGGGCGGTGCCGGCCTTTGCAGGCCGTCATACAACTCCCAGGCCTTGCTGATGTCGCCCGCTTGCAGCGCTGCAAGCGCATCGGCCTTGACCTTCTGGCTTTCCGCCGGCGGATGGTATCGTCCCCACTCGCCCTGCAAGAACCTGTAGTCAACTACTGCCGTGCGAATGTCCTGAGCGAGCTGCGCCGCGCCCGGCGATGCGTTGGTCGTTGCGCGTTGTATCACCTTGTTAATGACTTCCACGGGAACCCCAAATTGGCGGGCCAGCGCTGCATTCTCACTGCCCGAAAGCTGGCCCAGCCGATTGAGGTCAGTCTTAACCACGCCGCCAACGTCGAGGACGGTCGTGTTTGTAACTGTGATGGCGGGCATCTCGGCCTGCCGCGCAAAAGCCTTGTAACGCTCCATCTCGCGCCCTTTCGGCGTGTACGCTGCCATTCGGGCCGGTGCAGTCTGGGTGCCCGGCTCCGTTACGGCGAGAGCATCCGCCGCTCGGGCCGCGTCCGGGCATTGGGAGATGAGCGCGTAAGCCGCCAGGCTGCGGACAGCCAAGAGACAGAGGTTGCCCCATCGGATCGCCACCATGCCGGCAGATCCGGGCCACATCAGGCTGCTTATCTCATTCCGGTTCATCGTTTTCATATCGGCCTCCGGTGCGGTGATCTTGCAGTGGGCTGGCGAATTCGCATGCCCCTTCCGCACTGGGAGGATTATGGGCTGTTTGGCGGCTACGTCAACCCGCCTTTCTGCCGCAGCGCCGCTCGGTCATTCCCCGGGCTCGGGAAAGAAGGCATGGCTAACGAGGTTTGCGCGCCAGCGCCTCCAGATAAGACATGGCATCGCCTGACCCGCTCTTGGCTGCCCTGTTCATCCACTCCAAGCCAAGCTGCTCATCCTTCTCTGTGCCTCGCCCTTCCAAATAAGCCTTGGCGAGTATGTACTCCATATACGGGCTGCTATCGTTTGCCCTGGCTTTGTAGTCTTCAAACTCCTGTCCGTACTTCATGGTGGAGATCCTCTGCCCAAGGGCGGCAGCCTCCTTCTGAAAGGCCGCTACCACGAGGTTCAGCACGGCCGTCTCCTGCTTGCTGAGCGCGACGTCCGCAAAAGCCTCAACGGTCTTAAACCCTTCACCAGCCGAATAGCTCTTCACTCCTTCTCTTATCAACAAAGCGTTCGTGCGAGAGGCATCATCAGCCCCACGGCCAAAGTTCATCACGAAGTAAATGGACGCATCATCCTGAATCAACGCGTCACCGCTGGGGAGCGATTGAAGTAAAGTGTACTTGGGAATGACGCGCACGGATCTATCCAGAGTGGGCGTGAGGTTTTGGTTTGTGGCTGAGAGCGGGAGGAGGATCTTCTGCTGCCAGCTCTGACCGATTCCGATCGCCGCAATGAGCCCGGCAGTGAGCTCATGCCTGGCTTCCTGGTTCGTCAAGGTCAGGTACCGCGACCGGGCTGCTTTCATTGCTTCCAACTGTTTGACCTGAGCCTCGCTCCTGGGCTGGAAATAGAGGGACTCGTGATAGCTCAACCACCACGCGGGGCTGTAAACACAGCTCAGGCACTCGACGAAATGCTTCTGTTCGGAGAGCAGTTGTTCGTCGGGGTTGGGCGGCAAGGAGGCGCCGCCAGCGGACTGCGCCAACATCCCCGCGCACAGGAGCAAGCGGCAGACTAAACAAAGCATTGGCCTCTTCATCCCGGCACTAATGTAGCCATCTCATCGTCCTCGTCAATGCGCTCCGTCAAAATGAGAATTGCTGGCCTTCTGACGGCGCCAGGGCAGCCGCAGCATGGCTCGCTGGTTCAGCGCTGTTCCAGTAGCAGCCGCTCAATCTCCTGGTAGGTCCCCACAACATGCGTGGCGTGTCGCAACTCCTTCGCCGGGTGGGTATTGGTGATCGCAATCACCCGCATGCCCGCGGCCAGACCCGCAGCCACTCCAGGTTTGGAATCCTCCACCACACAGCATCTTTGCGGCGCCACCTTGAGCAGCTCTGCCGCTCGCAGGAAGATGTCCGGGGCCGGCTTGCCGCGTTGGATGTCCGAGCCGCTAACCACAGCCGCGAAGAAGCTCCCCAGGTGTCTGAGCTTGAGGACTTCTTCAACGACCAGGCGTTCCGAACCCGACGCCAGCGCCAGCGCATACCGGGCGCCCAGCTTCTCAACCAGTTCCGGCAGGCCATCGAACACCGGCTGCTCGCGGCGAATGATCTCGACGATGCGCTGCCGTTTCTTAGCGAGCAGCTCTGCCAGAGGCTGTGGCGGCTTGTGCTTGGCCACGAAGTCCACCCAGAGCTCCTGGTCGGACCGTCCAATGTAGTCGGCAACCCGCATGTCGAGTCTGTCGCCGTAACCGATTTCGCGCACGACCTCCAGGAATGCGCGCTCGTGACGCGACTCGCTGTCCACGATCACGCCGTCCATGTCGAAGATAATTGCCTGGGCCTGTTGCATTCGAGGACGCGAACAATACGGGGAGCAGGCTTCCAAGGCACGCTCAAACCAGCGCGCCTACGGATTCACACCAACCTTTTATGAGAATGCATCGTCTTCAATCCGGGGCGCCAGTCCGTTGGGCGTCGGCGGAGCCGGTATTTACTGGGCTGGCGGTCAGTCTTCCGCGCTGGACGGATTTCATTTGCCGTGGCTGAGCGCGGTTAGTACGGTTGAGAGGTTAACCACTTGCGAAATAGAGTTTTGAAGGGATGCTGACTGGCAATTTATGACGAAAAGACCGCTGACAAGCGAACAATTGAGGGAACTGGTGGCGGGCATGCACAAGGTTTCGCGGAACCTCTGGTGGACATGGAGCCAGGAGGCGCAGGAGATATTCCAGGAACTCTCCCCGCGCGGCTGGCAGAATCTCTACCACAACGCGGTGGCGATCCTCCACGAGGTATCGGATTACGAACTGCGGGTGCGCTTGCAGGACCCGGAATTCGCGGAGCGCGTGGGCAAGGTGTTGCGGCTCTTCGAAGCCTACATGAATGACCAGGCCACCTGGGCCCACGAGCACGCGAAGCCGTTACGCGCCAAGCCGGTGGCGTATTTCTCGGCGGAGTTCGGCTTCCACGAGACGCTGCCGATCGCGGCGGGCGGGTTAGGCATTCTGGCGGGGGATCACGCGAAGTCGGCCAGCGACTTGGGCCTCGGGTTTGTGGGCATCAGCTTGTTCTACCGGGAGGGCTATTTCCAACAGGCGATCGACGCGAACAATTGGCAGACCGAGTACTACACACTGCTGAACCCGAAGAACCTGCCCATCGAACCAGTGCTGAACGACAAGGGCGAGCCGCTGGTTTGCCGGGTGGACATCGGGATGAACCAGGTGGCGTTCCAGGCGTGGCGGGCGAACGTGGGCCGGGCCGTGGTTTATTTACTGGATGCAAACCGCCCCGAGAACGAGCAGCATTTTCGCGACCTGACCCAGCGTGTCTATGGCGGCGACAGCACAACGCGGATCATGCAGGAAATGCTGCTGGGGATTGGGGGCGTACGGTTGCTGCGGACATTGGGGGTGCAGCCATCGGTCTTCCACATGAATGAGGGCCACGCGGCCTTCCTGACGCTGGAGCTGATCCGCGAGAAGATGGCGGCGGGTAAGAGCCTGCCGGAGGCGCTCAGCCAAACGAAGGAGGAGTGCATCTTCACAACGCATACGCCCGTGGAGGCAGGCCATGACCGTTTCAGCCCGGACTTGATGGACTACGCCATGCACCGGTTCCGGACACAAATCCCGGCGCCTTTCGGCGAGCTGATGAAGCTGGGCCGGGTGAATCCGCAGAACCCGCAGGAGCCGTTCTGCATGACGGTGCTGGCGCTGAAGCTGTCACGGGCCGCCAACGCGGTGAGCGAGCTGCACGGGCGCGTGAGCCGCCATATGTGGCATTGCCTGTATCCAGGTAAGCCGGTGGAGCAGGTGCCGATCGGCCACATCACCAACGGTATCCACTTGCTGGGCTGGATGAAGGGAACTGTCCGGCGCTTCTGGCAGCGCAAGCTGGCGACTAGCTCCGCAGACGCCGTCCCGGCGGCCTTCCGCTCGTCGGCGCCGGACTGGGCAGCGCAAATCAACTCGCCGGACTTCTGGCAGCGCCTGGCGGACCATGACTTCATTTCCGACGAGGAACTCTGGGCCTTGCGCTTCAAGCTGCGCCGTGAGCTCATCGAGTTTGCGCGGCGGCGGCTGCTGATCCAGGGCCAGCGGCTGGCGCAGGGCGACTTCATCGCGTTCGATCAACTGCTCAACCCCGACGCACTGACCATCGGCTTCGCGCGCCGCTTTGCGACCTATAAGCGCGCGCCGCTGATCTTCCAACAGTTGGAGAACGTCGTGCGGCTGACGCGGGAAAAAGACCGGCCTATACAATTCATCTTCGCCGGCAAAGCGCATCCGCGCGATGACGACGGCAAGCGCTATATCCAGCATGTCATCCACCTGAGCAAGTACAGCGACCTGCAAGGACACTTGGTGTTCATCGAGAACTACGACGTGCATGTGGCTCGGCAGATGGTGTCCGGCTGTGACGTGTGGCTGAACACGCCGCGCCGGCCGTTGGAGGCTTCCGGTACCAGCGGCATGAAGGCCGGCTGCCAGGGCTGCTTGAATTTCAGCATCCTGGACGGCTGGTGGCGCGAGGGCTATGACGGCACCAACGGCTTCGCCATCGGGGAGGATTCCCACGCCGATTCGGTGGAGGCGCAAGATCGGGCGGACAGCGCCAACCTCTACAAGGTGCTGACGCAGGAAGTGATCCCGCTTTTCTACCAGCGCGACGCGCAGGGCATCCCCCGGCAGTGGATTCAAAGAATCCGCCGCGCCATGGTGACCCTGGTGCCGCAATTCACCACCATGCGCATGGTGCGGGAATATACGGAGAAGTATTACCTGCCGAAGTCAGCATAGGTTAAGCTGTCGAGGTGTTGACGGACATAAGATCGCAGACCGCCGAAGAGTTGGAGGCCCAGTTCCGCGCGCGGAGCCAACCCGCGTACCGCGTCGCCCAACTGCTCGAATGGCTATACCTGCATCGCGCCGCGAGCTGGGAGGCAATGACCAATCTGCCCAAGGCGTTACGGGATGAGTTGCGGAAGCACTACTCGCTGACCGCGCTTGAGCTCATCCGGAAACAGGGGGCGCGCGATACCACGCAGAAGTTCCTGTGGCGGCTCACGGACCAGGCACTGATTGAGAGTGTGCTCATCCCGGCAAACCCGGCCCTCTACGGTGAAGCGAGCGACCGCCACACTCTGTGCGTTTCCACCCAGGTCGGCTGCGCCTACGGCTGCAAGTTCTGCGCCAGCGGGCTCGAAGGCTGGAAACGCAACTTGCGCGTCGAGGAAATCGTCGGCCAAGTGCTGGCCGTCGAGCGCTGGAACGCGGCCCAGCCCCGGGAGGCAGAAGTCCAAAGTCTAAAGTCTAAAGTCCAAAGTCAGGAAGCTGGAGCCGGGAGCCACGACCCGGAGCTCAATGTCCCGAACCACGCATCACGCATCACGCTTCCCGCATCGCCCAACCCTCAACCTTCAACCCTCAACCCTCAACCCTCAACCCTCAACCCTCAACCCCGCCTGGTAAGCAACCTCGTGATCATGGGCATGGGTGAGCCGCTGGCGAATTACGAGAACCTGCTCAAAGCGCTGAGGATTCTTAATGCGCCGTGGGGTGGAGGGATCGGCGCGCGCAAGATCACGATCTCCACCAGCGGCCTGGCGCCGCAAATCCGCAAGCTGGCGGAGGAGCCGCTGCAATTCCGCCTGGCGATTTCCCTGCACGGCGCGACGGATGCCACGCGTAATAAGATCATGCCGGTCAACCGCAAGTATCCCCTCAGCGAGTTAACCGCCGCCTGCGAGTATTACCAGCAGAAGCGGGGGCGGATGATCACCTTCGAGTACGTCCTGATTGCCGGCGTGAACGACGGGCTGGACCAGGTCAGGCCGCTGGCAGCCCTGGCCCGGCGGCTCAAAGCGAAGGTGAACCTGATTCCCTACAACCGGGTCGAGGGCCTGCCCTGGGAGCGCCCGACCGACGAGGCGCAGGAGGCCTTTCTCAAAGCGCTGGAGAAACAGAAGGTCGCCGCGACCCTGCGCCGCGAGAAGGGTGGAGATATTGACGCTGCCTGTGGTCAGCTACGGCTGAAGACGGAGCGGGCACTGGCGGGACAGGAAGCGGCGGTCACAGGAGGCTCGCAGTAATCGCCTAGCAGGCTGTTGAAAAACACTCCCGGTGAGGGCCCCGGGCCTACAAGCATCGCGAATTACTTGGAATCCTGTAGGCTGCGTGCCCTCACGCGGCGTTCCGAGGGTTTTTCAACAGGCTGCTAGCCCTCTGCGGCAGCGGTAATGACTTTTAGACCTTCTGCCTTGGCAAGCTGAGCCTGGCGATCGTCGGTGGCAAGGAATGCCTCGCTCTCGCGCGCCAGAGCGCCGGCTACGTGCAGCAGATCAATGGCCCTCGCTCCGAGTCGTTCGGTGTGCGCGGTTGCAAGCTCGATCGCCTGACCGATGACTGCGTCCAGGTCCAGCGCAACGTCCAACAGGGTGCGCCGAGAAAGGAAGCATTCGATCCGGTCAAACGCAGCGTCCCGCTCGCGCGCAATATGTTGCCGCGCGCCCGATGGCAGCGAGCGGCGTTCGTGGAATGCGCGTTGGAGGATCGCATTCCGAACCTCCAAGGCGTGCAGCGGGAGGAAGAACAGCGGCGGCAGGCCGATCCGGCGATACTCGCCTATGGCTGCACGGCCAGTGACAAAGTCGGTGATAAGGGCTCCAATCTGAAGCTGTAGGAGACGACGTAAGGAGTCTCTAATCAGCACGTTCCGAAAAAGCCCAGGTTTGGGCGGCAGGCCAACAGATCAGAGACTCCTTACGTCGTCTCCTACAATGACTTGCAAAGACTTTGTCACTGGCCCTGCCTATGGCTGCCTCCGAATCCGCCTCCGCAGTAACCAGTCGAAGGATAAAACTGCTGTCGGCTTGGTCTCAGCGGCGCGATCCTTCCAACAAACGAGCGGCGCTGGTCCTTGACCGCCTTTCGCGCAGAACTTCGTCGAGGATCTCGGTTGTGGCACGACACCGCTCTTCTTCATCAGGAGCAGGGTTGGCGGGTTGAAGAATCCAGAGCGGCTCGCCGCTATCAGTGACTTGTACAGATTTGCCGCTGCGCGGCCAGCGCTTGACCGTCAGCGGTTCCCGCAACAACGTTCGCAATGTTATGCTCCTCATGCTGTCAGACACTGCTAGCCGACAGCCTGCCCGTCAACGCCGGATGGCTGTGATCACTGCGGCACGCCCGCGCCCGCGATCCCAACTCTCAACCCTCAACCCTCAACTCTCAACCTCCCTCACGGCTCTCGAACGGCTTCCAGGCTGCTGCGATTCTCGGCCTTGATGGTGTAACCGGCGGGAGCGGTGACCTGGTAAACCAGTTTGCCGGCATCTTTGCGCCACCGCAGTTCTATGGATCCGTCCAAGGTTGGCAGGCGCCCCTCGCACCAGTCCAGGCGCGAATCCGTGAAGCGGAGCTGCACGGCCTTGTTGACGGTGTCCACTTCCTGCAGGCCGAGCACATCGCGATAAAGAACGTGCACGCCGCCGTGGGAGGCGAAACCGTGGTCGCAGCTCGCGTAGGCGCCGTCGTTTTCCCAGAGCGTGCCGGTGCGCTCGGCCATGTAGAGCTGGTAGGCGAGCGATTCATCGAGCAACTGCTGGCAGAGGCCGTAGCGGGAGAGCAGTTCGAGGCGCAGGACGTTCCCGATAAAGGCATTGGCGGGGTGGATCTCGGGGAACGCCTTCGTCTGCTTTCGCTGCGGGCCGAAGTCTTTCACCAGCCGCCGCCACAGCTCGGAGTGCGTTTCGGGCTTGGCGACGTCAAAGAAGAAGGCGAAGTATTGGCATACCTCGCTGCGGTTGGTAGTGGTCAGGAGCTTGCCGTTCACGCGCTTCGCGTTGTCGGCGAAGAACCCCTCCTCGAACGACTGGCGGCGAATCGTCTCGCGGACGCGCTCAGCGTCGTCCGTCAACTCGGACAGGCCATACATCTTGCCGGCCGCGTCGAGCGCTTTGGCGTAGAGCATGTTCGAGGGATAGTTAACATCCTGCACGAAGGAGTTGGCGTCAGACCATTCCACGAAGACCCAGCTTTCCAGCTTCTCCAGCAAGCCATCCTCATTCCTGAACTTCTTGAAGTAGTCGAACAGCCGCAGCACACGGGGCCGGAGCGCATCCACTGTCTCGCGGTCGCCGCTGCGCGCCAGGTATTCCTCGAGCTCGACCACGAACCAGAGCGCCCAATTGGGAATGAAGACGCCGTCGTTGTGGTCGGCCGGGTAGCACATGGGCAACATGCCGTCGGGCAGATAGGCGAACTTCGGGGGCAACTGGTAGTTCTCGAATAAGTTCTTCTCGATGCGCGCGTCCCCGCACAGGTCCTTGGCCACGCGCGAGGTGAAGAAGCTGTCGCACAGCCAGCCGGCGCGCTCGCGGGAGGGACAGTCCATGAAGATATCGAGCGCGTTCTGGCGGAAGGTCTCCCGGCCGGCTGCGAACAGGCGGTTGAGCCGCTCGTCGCTGGCAGCGAAGTGAGCCTGCCAGACGCCGGCGCCGGCGTATTCGCGGAGGTAGAGATTCTGAACATCACAATCGCCCGCGAGCACGATGAGCTTGAGGTAGCGCAGGGTGCAGGGCTCGAGCGATTCCAGGTCATAGCTGCCGGGCTGCAATTCGTAACTGATGATGTTCACACAGCCCAGGCGTTTGAAGTCCACCTCGCCATTGGAGAGGATTTCGTCGAACGTCAGGAACAGGCGTGTCTTGCCGTGGCAGGCGATCTTTGCGCCGATGAAGCCGGTGAGGTTACAGCCGAAATCGACGATCTGCCAGGCGTTGGACTTGAGCACCTGCAGCTCTCCGGGAGTCCAGGGTTGGTTGGCCGGGAGGCTGGTGAGGTTGGTGATGGTTTGCAGTTCGAGCGAGGGAATGGTCTCCAGGTCTTTTTCCGGGTAGCCGCCGAACTTGGGGCCGACGCCGGTGAGCGAACGGTCCTTCCAGGGCTTGTCCACCTTGAGGCCGGTCCGGACCTGGCCCTGCGAGACGATCCACGACGGTTGCCGGACGGCGTAATCGGGATAATCCACCCGGCGGGGCAGCAGCACCGTGGCCGGCAGAGACGAAACTTTGGTCTCGGCGAACACCGCAGCCGGGTCGCTGCGCCAGTGGTCGTAACCTGGGGTGAGCCGGTACACCTCTGAGAACGCGCGCTGAAAGCTATAACGCTGCGCCTTTTGTACCCGCTCCTTTAGAATAGACGCGATGAAGGCAGCCCCCTTGCCGTCAGTCGAGGCGAGGACATTTCCGCCCGCAACGACTTCGGCCTGCAGAAACGAGGGCTGGTCGAGCAGGGAATAGCTATTGACGTTGTAGCCCGCCACTTGGAAGGCGACCACGTTTACGCCGGGCTGAAGTTTGTCTGTGAGGTCCCACTCGTCCATTCGGTAAAAGCCATGAGGGCCGCGGGCCGGTCCGTGGGCCAGGAAATGGCCATTGAGGAAGACGCGATAGAGCGTGGCGCCCGTGGCGCGCAGGAAGACCTTCTCTTGCGCGGGCGCCTTGAAGGCCGCGCGGAAACCTACGAAGAGGTTCTTCTCCGTCTCGCGGCCTTTAGGCCAGATCGGCTTGGCGGCAAGGAACGACGGCGCTGAGGCCGCCAGGTTCGTGCAACTCACCAGCAGCAAGATCAGGCAGGAGTACCAACCCCAGGCGCAACGGGCAGGGAAGTTTCGCAGGTTCATATTCCGGTTCTCGGTCGTGCTCATCAGACGCGCCCATTCAAAACCCAATAACGGCAAACCCCAACTAAAATCGAAGCGGCTGGCCGTGAGAGCGTGCGTCTCGCGGGTACGGGCCTCAGGCCTGGAACCGGAGCAAATAGTCCATGCCGCCAGGCAGATCAAGGGCCTCCAGAACGCTCTGGGCGCTGCCGAAGAGAAGATTAAAGGTCTGGATCTAAAGGTGAAGAGGCTGGCTGCTATAGGAGGTGAATGGCGAGCACTGCTCCCTTTGCCGGAGTCTCGGTTGATCGCTCCAGCCCAGGTTGGCTCCCCCAAAAGGCCGGCCTCTGGCCCCCCACTTGCAGAAAGGCATCGAGTTCCAGTCCTGGGGCAGCCTTCTCCGGCCCAGTGCCTCATGCCCAGTCTGGAGCCGCTCCGCCCCTTTCGGCGCCCCAGACTCGCAACACTCTATCCCCACGACGCTGGCACACCCCACCCGCCCCGGCACTGCCCCGGACCCTCACCGGAGCCTCGCCGTAGATAACAATGTTATCTACGGTGAGGCTACGGTGTGCCTGCGGCGAGGCTCGGGTGTGGCCACGGGGACAGCCTGGACGGTCCTGCTGGCAGCAGCCGACACCAGTAGCGAGGGGCCAAAATGCCCCTCTTCTCGTGTTCTTCATGGTTTGGGCGCGCTGGCGAAGCCGGGTGCCCAGCGCCAGACCCAGGAAGGGATCGCCGGATGGCCCGGCTTTGACCCCGACTTTGCGGAAGAACCTGGTCTTATTGAGCCTTATCTAAGCGCCATTCGATCGGGGATCAGAGGCACTACGGCGAAGCAACGGTGACTCTCCCATGACTCTCCCGGGCATCCAGCATCGGTTTGGCTTATGGAACTGAGGCTCCCGGGAGTGCACGAGTCGGTGACGTGGCAGCCAATACGTGAGCGGACACATGAAATGGAGCAGTTAGCCGTTTTTGGGGCAGCCAGCCGAGCCGCGCCTCCGTGACTCGGAGCGCGAACACTCCGCATACCGTGGAAATGGCCAACCATGGGAAACTTCGTTCTGACCGTGGGCTGCTTAAGGTATGGCCGAGCGGTAGAACCGCCCGGGGTAGTGCTCGGTCGATACGGTGAAGGTCCACTGCCCGTCGGTTCCCGCCGTGTTGGTCGAGACGTTCTCCCAGGCTCCCGGGGCCAGGTTGTCGGAGGCCTGCACCACCAACTGTGCATCCGGCGTCCCTGCGAAGGTGACGGTCACCGTGCCGTCGGCATTGTTCTGGATGCCGATCGTGCTCGGCGTGCTCGGCCTGCCCGCTACCACAACCACCAATTGGGCCAGGCTGTTGCTGCTGCCGAGGAAGTTGCTGCCGCCCAGGTAGGCTGCCAGGACGGTGTTGGTGCCCGCCGGCAAGTCGGCGGCGCTGAGACTGCCCACGCCATCGGTGAGGGCCACCGGGCTGCCCAGCGCCACACCGTTGGTGTAAAACTGCACGTTGCCGGGCGGAGGCGTCGAGGCCGGCTCCACCGGTGTCGCCGTGGCCGTAAAGGTCACGCTGAAGCCTTGCAGTGACGGATTCGCTGATGAAACCAAGCCCGTGGCCGAGCTGGCCTGCGTGATGTTGGCGGTCGTGGTCGGCTGGATCAGCGTGTAGTTCCCGGCGTCCATGCCGCTGAGGGTCGAGCCACTGACCAGCACTGTCTTGGCTGTCCCCACGTCCGGATCGGTAAAGGCACCCGTCGCCCCGACGGTGTTCAAGGCCACCGCATCCCCGGGCATCATGCCCACTAGGATCGCACCCGTGGTGTTAAGCGTGGCGGTGCTGTTGCCGTCATAGACCTTGTCGCTCGCCGTGATGCCCGTCACCGTCAGCGCCTTCGGATTCACCGGCACGCTCACCGTGCTGCTGGAGCTGTTGTAGCTGGTGGTGTCGGTCGGCGCATAGGTCACGCTCTGCAAAGCTGTCCCGGCGTTGGGCGCCGTGGAAGGCGTCGTGCAGGCGAAGGTGCCGGCCGGAGTCGCCGCGCCGCCGCTCAAGGTCGAGACGGCCAGGGTCTGACCGTAGGTGATGGTGCTGGCCGTGGGCCAAGTCGTCACCACCGGATTGGCCGGCGTCAAGGTAACAGTGATCTGATTCGACGGTGGGCTTTGGTCGCCCGCCGCGTCATAAGTTACGATCGTGAAGTAATAGCCCACGTTGGACGCCAGGCCGGCAACTGTGGCGCTGGTCGAGTTGCCAACATCCAGGAAGTTCGTGCAGTCGCTGCTGTCGAGTCTCCAACCAAGGAAATAACCGGTGCCTCTTGTGTCCGGGCTGGCATTCCATCCCAGGGCCACCTGGCCCGGCGCGGGGGGATTGGTGCCAGACTGCTGGGCAACCAGGAAAAGCTGGGCCCGTGACGAAAACTGGCCAAAGGCCATCCACAGCGCGCACAACCCCAAACTCAACCGGCCAAGCAACATAATGACAACAAGCCAAAGCCTTCAAAGCAGTTACAATGCCGATGGCGCCGCAGATGCAGGCTGGTTGCGCGGGCAGGCTACGGATGGCGGAGCCGCTAGTGCCTGGTTGCATAATTAATCGGTACAAGGGTCGCCGCGTGAGGGCACGCGGCCTACAGGGCGTTGTAGGCGGCGTGACCTGTTTGGTGAGTGACCTGATTGGCGGCAAGTGTCATGTGCCCAGCCGATTGCAAATCGGCGATACAGCCGATTGCAAATCTGCGCTACGAGCTTGGCTGTGTCATAAAACTGGACGAAATGTCCCGTATCGAAGAGGGTTGAGAGTTGAGAGTTGATGGTTGAGAGGCTTCTGAAGGCTGAGGGCTGGAGCCTGAATGCTGAGGTTTGTCCGGTTGTGCCTCCGCATTTTCTGCTTTCCACCTCACGTTTCACGCCTCACGTTTCAGTAACTTGCCAAAGCGTCGCCAGGCGGTATTATCCCGGTATGACAAAAGTGGTTTCGATCAAGATGAACCCGGCGCTCCTGCTCCGGATCGACGGCCTGACCAGCAATCGCAGCGATTTTATCCGCGCGGCGGTCGAGGAAAAAGTCAAACGGGCCGGAGCCAGGGGCAAATCGACGTGGGACACGTTGGCGAAATCGCAAGGGCTGGACATCACGATTCCGAAAGCTGCCGGCCAGGTGAAGCGCACTGATCTATGATCTACCTGCTGGACACCAACGTCTTGAGCGAGCGCACCAAAGGGAGCCCCAACGCCGGGGTGGAGGATTTCCTGCGACGTGTGCCGGCGGAAACGGTGCGCGTCAGCGCCATGGCTCTGGCGGAAATCGCCCAAGGGGTGGAGAATAACCCGACGGCCGCGTTGAAGACGTTTCTGGCCGAGGTGCTCCGGCTGCCCGTGGCCCCTTTTGGCGAGGAGGAGGCGCTGGAATGGGGTCGCCTGACGAGCACCGGCCTGGCGCGAGGACTACACCTGGCCGTGCGCGATACCGTGATTGCGGCGACGGCGGCCGCGCATGGCTGGACCGTGGCCACACGCAACACGAAAGATTTTGCGCCGCTGGGGGTGAAGACATTCGACCCTTGGAAGGAAAGACTATAGATGACGCGGCGCTTAATCTGAGAAGAAGAATCAGTCAACCCTGAAAGGGTTGCATCCTTTGTCAAACCTGCGGCCTGGCGGCGAGAACGGACCGGTCGAGGCGGTGATGCAACCCTTTCAGGGTTGTTGGTTCTTTTGATGCGTGAACCCAGGGTAGGACCGCCGGGGGGCCAGGAAACGGCGGTCCAACCCTGGGCTGAGGGATGCAATCCTTTCGGGATTGACCAGAATG
>Ga0182014_10005734_pt1 | contig 13720 bp, 11 predicted proteins | sample 612S2DmetaG_FD_120489 | JGI IMG/M metagenome (GOLD analysis project Ga0182014, IMG submission 120489) | Permafrost microbial communities from Stordalen Mire, Sweden - 612S2D metaG | ecosystem: Environmental > Terrestrial > Soil > Wetlands > Permafrost | place: Sweden: Stordalen | collected... | reverse complement strand
GTGATCGGTAATCCGTAATCAGTGGAGGACAGTATGAATACAAGTCTCAACTCCCCAATCCCGGCGGCGCGCTCGTTGTCGAGCGAGGGCACCATGATCGGCGCAGTCGGCGCGGTGGCTCTGCTCATGAAGAAGCTGCTCAGCTCCAAACCTGCCAAGCCTGAGCCCATGGGCCGGGCGGACTTCTACGCCGAGCTGGCCGCTCTCAAGGATCAGATCCACACAGGGCACCTGGCCATCCTGGACAAGCTGGACGCCAATCACCGGGACTTGCTGGCCGCCCTCGACCGGCAGGCCACGCGCATCAATACGCTCGAATCCGCCCTCGCCCGCGTGGACGAGCGCACGAGGAATTAGCCATGCAAACCGCTCTCACCAAAGTAGGTCAGGCGTCTCGCCTGACCTTCGAGTCCGAACATTTTCACCGCACCTCAACGCCACAGTGCAACCCGCAGGGTTGCCAGAAGGTAGCCGGTGGTCGTTCAGGGCCAGGGGGAAGCGACCACCGGAAAATCGCGTTGGATAATCGAGCACCCAGGAGGGGTGCCAGATCATGTTTGTCGCCCAACAGGAATTTGGAGCCCACTCCGTTCCCTTCGTTTCCTTCTGTTCAGATCCCCCAGCAAACACTTTTGGCGCGCGCAACCTGGCCGGCTTCGCCGGCCACGCGCGCCGCAGCAACAAACAAACAACAAAAGAAAGGAAAGTAGTAAACGTATGAAAATACTAGACATCCCACAATCAGGTAAACGGGGCCTGAACGTCTCGCAGGCCGGCCAGTTCGGCCAGATCAGCCGGACGCTCGCCATCCCCGCCAATCCGCGCTCGGCCGCGCAAATGAGCGTGCGCGACAACCTCAGCCGCGTAGCGGCGAAGTGGCGGGCGCTCACGGAAACCCAACGGGCCGAGTGGATGGCCGCCGCCTCCGCTGTGAAGAGCAACAGCCGCTTGGGGCAGAATGGCACCCTCAGTGGGTTCCAGTTCTTCGCCAAGATCAACTGCACGCTCGCACAGTTCGGCCAGACCGCGGTGGAGACACCTCCAATCCGGCCGCAGTTCCCGGACCTTGCGGCGCAGAACCTGCTCATCACCAACACGGCGGGAGTGGTCGCCCTCAAGCTGACCTGCCCGACCGACCCCGGCGACAGCACCATCGTCCGCGGCTCCAAACCGGTCAGCCAGGGCGTGGAGGTCTGCAAGGACTTCCGCATCCTGGGCACGTGTCCCGCGCCCGTAGCGGGCTCGTCCGACATCACGGGCCTCTATACGGCCCGCTACGGGGTGCCGAAGGCCGGCACCAAGGTGTACGTCCAGGTCAACCAGGTCGTTGATGGGTGGGAGAGCCTGCCCAGGGCCTTCTCGGCCATCGTCCCGGCAAGCTGAGCAACCGCCGGGCGTGCGGGCCGTTGAGCAATTGCCCGCTCCCGGCGTCCACGCGGGTGGGTGTCCTCCGGGGCGCCCGCCCGCTCTGGCCCCGGCCCCGGTCTCGTCTCCACCATTTAAGAAAGAAAGGTAACGTATGAAGCTAAAACACATCTCCCGGAATGAGAAAGATCCTTCGACAGTCGTGTGTGCTGGCCGCTATGGCCTCGTAAGCCGCCGCCGCGTCATTCCGATTAACCCTCGAACCCAACGCCAGACGGAAGTCCGTTGGAATTTTGCGGACCAGGCGCGGCGTTTCGGTCATCTTACCAACGAGCAGATCGCGGCCTGGAACGCGGCCGCCGCCACGTACCGGTCGCATCCCCGGCAAGGCCAAAGCGGTCCGCTGACGGGGCTGCACCTGTTCATCAGGGTCAACTGCAAGCTGGCCCTCTTCGGTCTGGAACCGCTGGACACACCGCCTCCGCCCCCGGTGTTCCCGGAACTGGCGCCGCAGAACCTCGTCATCACCAACACGGCAGGCGTGATCGCGGTAAAGCTGGCCTGTCCGGCAGACCCGGGTGATAACACGGTGTTGCGGGCGAGCCCGCCGCAATCGCCGGGGCGCGGAACCTGCAGGGAATTCCGCGTCATCGGCATGTGCCCGGCGCCGGTGGCCGGTTTCGCGGACATCACGGCGCTCTACACCGCTTGCTTCGGCCCTCCGCCGGCGGGTCGGCGAATCTTCCTGCGAGCGAGCACGATGGTGAGCGGATTCGAGAGCCTGCCCCTTGAGTTCCGCGCCCTGGTGCCCGCCTGCGTGGCCGAAGCCTCTTCCTCACCAAAGCCCTGGCCCACTCCGGCGCGGCGAAGGCCCGCGCCGTGACCACGGGTGTGCTGCTCTCTACCAGGCCAGGCAGAGACCGCTCCGCACGGGCGGCGGCCCCGGACTAAACTCCGGGCCGCCGCCCTTGTTTCGTAAAGACTTATGCGGAGCGGGGTCCAAGGACTGTGTCGTCTGCCCGCCGCTTGGGGGTCTAGCCGGCAGAGGCTTGGTCGTCTCCTGGCCAGCCTTTGCTTTCAGTAGCACAAAACTCCCCCCGCGCAACTACCTTTATCAGCCTCTACCCCTTTCCTGTTCGGATTGGATGCCGGGGAGGCTCCGCTTGGGCAAGCGCCTGCCGCTAAGCTGTCTGAACGCCGCGCAGGTACTCGTCCATCGCCTTGGCCGCCCGCTTGCCGTCGCCCATCGCGAGGATGACGGTCGCGGCGCCGCGGACGATGTCGCCGCCGGCGAACACGCCCGGGAGGCTGGTCATGCCCTGGTCGTCCACCACGATGTTGCCCCACTTATTGAGCTTGAGGTCCGGGCACGTGGCCGTGAGCAGTGGGTTGGCCCGCGTGCCGACGGCGACCACCACGACGTCGCAGGGCAGCACAAATCCCGAGCCGGGGATGACGATGGGCCGGGCGCGGCCGGAGGCGTCCGCCTCGCCCAGTTGCATGCGGACGCACTTGAGACCGGTGACCCACTTCTTTTCGTTGCCCAGCACTTCGACTGGGGCCACAAGGAATTCGAACTGGATGCCCTCTTCGTCCGCGTGGTGGACCTCCTCGGCCCGCGCCGGCATTTCCTTGCGGGTGCGGCGATAGACGATCATGGAAGACTCGGCACCCAGGCGTTTGGCGGTGCGGGCGGAGTCCATGGCAACATTGCCGCCGCCCACGGTAGCGATGCGCTGTCCCTTGAGCACAGGGGTGTCGGATCGGGGGAATTGGTAAGCCGCCATCAGGTTCACGCGCGTGAGATATTCGTTGGCGGAATAAACGCCCTTGAGATTCTCGCCGGGAACATTCATGAACACCGGCAAGCCCGCGCCGTTGGCGATGAAGATCGCATCGAACTGCTCCTGCAGCTCGGGCAGGGTGTAGGTCCGGCCAATGACGGTGTTGCACACAATCTTCACCCCGGCCTGCTGCAACCGGGCCACCTCCTCCTGAACGATCTTCTTGGGCAGCCGAAACTCCGGGATGCCATAGACCAACACGCCGCCCGGTTTGTGCAGCGCCTCGTAGACCGTCACGTCGTGGCCGTACCTGGCCAACTGCCCCGCGGCCGTGAGACCGCCAGGGCCGGAGCCGACCACCGCCACCTTCCTGCCGCTGGGCGGAGCAAGCTGCAAGGTTTGCTGGTTGCTCTGACCGCGCGCCCAGTCGCCGACATAGCGTTCGAGGTAGCCGATCGCCACCGGCAAGCCCTTGTTCCCACGAATGCACTCGATTTCGCATTGCGTTTCCTGCGGACAGACGCGGCCGGTGACTGCGGGCAACGCGTTGTCGTCGAGGAGGCAGTGCGCAGCTTCCGGAAGCTTGCCTTGGCTCAGCAGCTCGATAAAGCGCGGGATGTTGACGCTCACCGGGCATCCCGCAATGCACTTTGGGTCCTTGCATAGGAGGCATCGCTCCGCTTCGAGCAGTGCGACCTTCTCAGGCAAGCCAAGGTTGACCTCGTCAAAATTGGCGTTGCGGACGAGCGGTTCCTGCTCCGTCATCTTTTGGCGGGTGATTTGGAGGCGTTGTTTGGTGGACAGCTTGGGGGACACGGGAATAGGTGAGCTCAGTTAGATGCTTTGAATGCGCAATGGAGGCACGTCACTTCAGCCCGATCTTGCAGGCGCCCCCCTCGCACCTGGCAATGGCCTGCTGCTCGAAGTCCCGATAGGTGCTCAAACGGTCCATCAGCAAGTCGAAGTCCACCTGGTGCCCGTCGAACTCGGGACCATCCACGCAGGCAAACAGAGTCTGGCCGCCCACCCCAACCCGGCACCCGCCGCACATGCCCGTGCCGTCCACCATCACCGGATTCAACGAGACGATTGTGCGGACGCCCAGCGGCTTCGTCAGGTTGACCACCGCCCGCATCATCGGAACCGGGCCCACCGCATAAACGATATCAATGCCGCCCGCAGCCAGTGCGTCCTTGGCGGCATCGGTCACAAAACCATGCCGCCCGTAACTGCCATCGTCCGTACAGACATTCACTTCCCCCAGCCGTCCCAGCTCCGCTTCGAAGATGACCCACGCTTTCGAGCGGCCACCGATGATGCTGAGCACGCCCACGCCCCGGCGGTGCAGGCCCTGGGCAATGGGATGCACTACGGCGGTGCCCACGCCGCCCCCGATGCAGAGCGCGCGGCCCGAGGCAATCAGTTCCGTGGGGTGACCCAGCGGCCCGGCGATATCGGCAATGGCCTCGCCCGGCTCCAGCGCCACCAGTTCCTGGGTGCTCTTGCCCACCGCCTGGATGACCAGTGCGATAGTGCCGGCGCTCGCATCCGCGTCGGCGATGGTCAGCGGTATGCGCTCCGCGCCTTCGGCCCGGTGTACAATGACGAACTGGCCGGGCTGCCGGATTTGCGCAATCCGCGGGGTCACGACGTCCAGCCGGGTGACGTTCGGGCTGAGCTGGGCTTTGGCAACGATCTCAGGCATGCCGCGCTCTTAAATTCATAAGCGGCTGCAATATAGCGGATAAATTCCCCCCCAAGTCAACTCTCTAGCAAGTCACTCTCTAGCAAGTCACCCCTTTGACAACCTGGTTGCATAATGTACATTAGTCCGCCCAATTACCATTCGGGCATGAAGAGAGATGAAACGCTTCAATATGCATTGGCGTATGCGGAAACGCGGTGGACAGTCAGAGATCAGTGGCTTCACGCTGATTGAGCTGCTCACGGTCATCGCGGTGATCGCAATCCTGGCCGCACTGCTGTTGCCGGTTCTGGCCCGCACGAGGTCAAAGGCCCAAGCGATCTCCTGCCTGAGCAATGAGCGCCAGTTGATGCTCGCGACCCTGGTGTATGTGAACGATTTCAACGATGCGCTGCCCTACAACTTGGGGGTGGCCGAGATAAAGAAGCTGGAGGAGAAGAGTTGGTTCTGGAACTGGACCACCCCAGTGATGAGTTGGGAGCTGGATTCGGACAACACCAACACTGTCCTGCTCACGCAAGGCGGCATTGGTCCCTACACGAGCAGTACCGCCAAGGTTTACCGGTGTCCTTCGGACTCGGTAGTGAGCGACATTCAGGCCCAAGCAGGTTGGACGGCGCGGGTGCGGAGCTTTTCAATGAATGCCATGGTGGGGAACGCCGGCGAATATCTGCAGGCCGGGGCCAACGTTAATAATCCCGACTACGTGCAATTTCTCAAGTTGGGTCAAATCCCCCAGCCAGCGCGGATCTTTGTGCTGACCGAAGAGCACCCGGACAGCGTCAATGACGGTTATTTCCTCAACCAACCCGACAGTTACCAATGGCGTCGGTTACCGGCTTCCTACCACCACGGTGTGGCGAACCTGGCTTATGCCGACGGCCACCTCGAAGGCCACAAGTGGCTACTCGCGAGCACCAAGCCGCCCGCCCACCCCGACGCAGCCGACCTGCCTCTGCGGGTGGCCGCGACGGAGCAAGCGGACTTCGCGTGGTTGATGTACCGGACCACGATTGATTCCTACCCTGCGGCCTCTCCTGCCTCTTCGCCCTCGATGCCCACTCCGACGTACCCGAGCGGAAACTGACCGACCAGCAGGGAGAGTGGCAAACCGGCTATAGATACTTCTTAAGGAAATCAGCCTCTTCCGGCCCGGCGAGAACGTACGTATTGTCACCGTGAGTCCAACTTGCCGCGAGCATCTGGCGGACCTTGACCAGTTGTGGCGTTTTGGGTGGCGGGTCCTTGACTGCCGACCGCTTCATGACGAACAGGAAGAGCATCTGCTTGTCGCCCCGGTCGAAGCAAACCATCGCGACGGGGTTGCTGCGCCAGGTCAGGCGGCCGCCGCCAGTCAGTTGGAGGTGCTCTAATGCCGGGGGCACGTCGTAGTCGGCGGGGGCGCCGCGGTTGGCCATAAGCTGCCGGACCTGCTGCATGTCATTCGTTTCGAGGTCCATCCGGTACGCGAGTTGTGCCGCGCCTACCATCCGGCTCTGAAAATTGGCAAAACGGTCTGGGACGCGAGGTTTGAGCCAGGCGCCGATCAATCCGAGCACAAGCAACACCGCTGCCGCCGCGGTCAGCCAGACGGGCCTGCGCCACCAGACCTGAGGCGTGACAAATGTCCGCTGCGCCGGCTTCTGGATCAGGAGGCTGGCCTTGAGGTGGGCGGGCACCTCAATCTGCCGGAATCCAGCGCGCATGGCTTTCTGAAAGGCGCGGTGCTGTTCGAACCAGCGCCCCAATTCCGGGTCCTGACGTGCCAGCGCCAGGGCTTCGGACATCTCCGTGTCCGCCGCGTCAGCAGTGCCGGCTCGATAAAGCAGCAGGATTTCTCTCGCTTCGGAACTGGTCACGTAGTCCCTCCCGTTGCTTTACCCGGTGGCGCGGCCTTATGCAGCACCAGTTCCTTCAACTGGGCCAGTCCCCGCGCAATGCGGGATTTGACGGTACCCAGGGGAACTTCCAGGATGCTGGCGATTTCATTGTAGGAATAGTCCTCGAGGTAAAACAAAGCGACCGCGGCCTGGAATTGCTCGTCCACCTGGCTGAGCATGAGGAGCGCGTCCTGCGCGTCCAGGTGACTCACCTGGTCCGGTTCGACGTTGGGCAATTCGGCCTCGACCCCGGCGATTTCAAAATGGGGAAAACGTGTGGAGCGGCGTCTTGATTCCAGGAAGCAGCGGTGCAGGGTAGTAAATAGCCAGGACTTCACTTTGGATGTGTCCTGCAACTGATGCCCTTTGGTAGCCCAAGTCAGAAAGGTCTGTTGGACCAGGTCGCAGGCGTCGCTTTCTGTACGTGTCATACTCATGGCAAACCGATACAAGGCGGCGTAGTGGAGATCGACCAGACTCTGGAAGTCCACTTCGCCACGCCTGCTGTCGCCATCGTATGATGCTCGAGTTGCCACAAAGGTTCCCCGAAATATTCTCCAATCCCGATCAAGCTGCCCTGCCCGACGGCATCCGGATGTCCGTCACATAGTGCGTGCCAGAGGAGAGTTGCTCTCTTCCGGGAACCAACCGGCAGGCTCACCACTCTGATTAGCATTGACATGAGCCACGCGCAAGTGATACATTTGCAAGGAGAAACCGAGCGAGAGGAGGCACCTTGCGCTCCAAACGACCAGTAGAGCTGTAAACCGCTGAAGCTACCCAGAACGAGGTCACCATGAATAATAACATCCAGACACCGCACGCAAACGCAATCCTAAGATCTCTTGGGACCGGGATGCGAACAGGTCTGGCCTCCAGGCTGCTGCCAGCGCTCATTGTGCTCGCTCAACTGGCGGGGCCGATTGCATCAGAAGCTGCCACCGTTTGGACAGGCCCTGTGACTGCGTTCACCGACCCGGCCGGGTCCGATCCGACCCTCCCGGCAAACCAGGATCGTTTGACGCCCAACGTTTGGATCACGCGCGGTTTGGAAAACGGCATTTACAATGCCAAGACCGAAACCGGATTCACCCATTTTTTTAGCCCAGCCGATACCGAATGGGCGGACGGTACCACAGCCAACTACTCCTCACTTACCTATACGGATTGGAACACCTGGTCCAAGAATGTCCACGGAGGCCCGCCCAACACCGTCGGCGTGAATGCGGTCGCTCACCTCATATCCGATAACATTTACCTCGACCTAAAATTCACCTCTTGGGCGGTCACTGGCGGCGGCTTTTCCTATCAGCGCTCGACCCCAGCCGGGGCCAACACCCCCCCCTCAGTCTCCATTACCAATCCCGCCAACAATGCTTCCTTCGTCGCCCCGGCTATCGTGACCATTCAGGCTGACGCCAGCGACCCTGATGGCAGCGTCACCAACGTTCAATTCTTCGACGGCGCCACCTCGCTTGGCAACGCCCCCTCGAGCCCCTACGGAATTTCCGCTAACCTCGCGCTCGGCTCCCATACGCTGACCGCCGTGGCCTCGGATAACCTGGGTGCCACCACGACTTCCGCCTCGGTCACCGTGACTGTCATCTCCAACTCCCCTCCCACTGTCAGCATAATCAGTCCCACGAATGCGGCGTCCTTCACAGCACCTGCCACGGTCATCATCGCGGCCACGGCCAATGACCTCGATGGCACCGTGACCAACGTCCAATTCTTCGATGGCGCCATCTCTTTGGGAAACGTCGCCAGCAGGCCATTCAGCATTCTGGCCGGCCTTTCTGTAGGCACCCACACCTTAACCGCCACGGCTTCGGATAACGAGGGGACCACGACCACTTCTGTGACTGTGACTGTGACGGTAGCCAGTAATGCACCGCCGAACGAGCCCGCTTTCACGGGGATCTTCCTGACCAACACTACCGCCATCGCGCCTGCCGTCAGTCTTACCAATGGTTCGTTGCGATTCATATGGCAGGGCGACGCGAGCGCCCAGTTCGACCTGCTCTACGCACAAGGCCTCGGCAGCAACATCTTGTGGCAACTCGCCCAGCCGAATATTGCCGGCACCGCCTCGGGATCGAATTCCCTCGTGGATCCGCCCTACCTGGCCAGTCCGGGCTATGGACCAAACACCAACTTATTCTACCGTTTGATGGCGTTGCCGCCACAAGCTCCGGGGCTGGTGGTCGGTTTGCAGATCATCGCCACTAATCTCGTGTCCCCTACCGTGCTCACGCACGCCCATGACGGCTCGGGCCGCTTGTTCATTGCCGATCAAGTCGGTCAAGTCCGAGTCGTGGACAGTGGGGGAAACCTGCTGCCAACACCCTTCCTTGATATTTCCAATCGAATGGTCACGCTCACGACTAACTATGACGAGCGCGGGCTACTCGGGCTGGCATTTCATCCGGGCTATGCCACCAACGGGCGGTTCTTCGTCTATTACGCCGCCCCGCCGCCCAGCACCAACTTCAACAACATGACCGTGCTGTCCGAGTTCAAAGTCTCAGCCATCGACACCAATCTGGCCGACCCGGCCAGCGAGCGCGTGCTGCTGACTATCAATGAGCCCGAGTCCAACCACGAGGGCGCTGACATTGTGTTTGGTCCGGATGGCTACCTTTATCTCGGCCCGGGCGACGGCGGCGGGGCGGGCGACCAGCACGGGACGACAGGCAACGCCCAGTCGCTGACTAGCCTCCTGGGCAAGATCCTCCGCATCGACGTTGACTCCGGCTCACCCTACGGCATCCCGGCGGACAATCCGTTTGTGAGCACGCCCGGAGCGCGACCGGAGATTTATGCCTACGGTCTCCGCAACCCGTGGCGTTTCTCCTTCGATCGCGGCGGCACCCGCCAGGGCTTCGTTGCGGACGTCGGTCAGAACTTCTATGAGGAATTGGACATTCTCCGCATGGGCGGTAACTATGGCTGGCGCATCCTCGAAGGCACCCACGCCTACGATCCGGGGTTGGCAGCCACGCTAGGCGTCAACATCCCGTCGTTGGATTTCCCGATCTTTGAGTACGCGCACGGCTCTCTCGGCATCTCCATCATCGGCGGCTTCGTCTATCGCGGGGCCGGTTACCCGGACCTCGCCGGCAAGTACGTCTTCGGCGATTTCAGCACCGGCTTTGCCGCGCCCGACGGACAGCTCTACTACCTGGACCAGACCCGCCCCGGTATTTGGGAACGCTTCTCGTTCCAGCTTTGGCCAAACGGCGACCGCCTCGGCCGCTTCGTGAAGGGTTTCGGTGAAGACGAGGTCGGGGAAATCTATCTGCTGAGCACAACCACGCTGGGCCCCACGGGCAATACCGGCGACATCCGGCGCCTTGTCCGGCCATGATTTGTAGCCGGGTGAGGACCCACCAGCAAGAACCTGCGCAGCAAGCCTGGACGCCGAGAACAAATACGCATAAGTGAACTCAGGCTTTGACAAACCAGCAAAGGAGCCTGCAGAGAAGGGCGGCAGCGCATGAGCAGCGATCCGAATAATCTTGTCCTGTTCTTCGGACGTTTTCACCCAGTGTTGGTTCATTTACCCATCGGGGGCTTAATCCTCTTGGGCATTCTGGAGCTCTTGGCGAAGTTCACACGCTTCAAGGACGCCGCTCACAGCAGTCGGCTGATCCTCGGGCTGACCGCCGCCGGCTCGGTCGCCGCCGCCTTGCTGGGGTGGATGCTCTCCCACACGGGCGGCTATGACCCACAGCTCATGCCGTGGCACAAATGGAGCGGCATTGCCGTCGCCGTGACCTGCACGCTGACCTGGCTGCTGAACTGGCTGGGCCCGCCCCGAGTCTATCAGGTTTCCCTATTGGGGACGCTCGCCGTCCTGGCGGTCGCCAGCCATCTGGGCGCTTCGATTACGCACGGCCGCGATTACCTGATCCAGTTTGCACCCGCGCCCTTGCGCGCACTGCTGGGAACCAATGGCCGCTCGCCGGAGGCGCCGGGGACGAAGTCCGATCTGGCGCAACAGCCAGTGTTCGGCGCACTCATTCAGCCGATCCTCCAACGGCACTGCTCAGCTTGCCATGGCCCGGAGAAACATAAAGCCGATCTGTCCATGGAGAGCTACGAGACTCTACTCAAGGGCGGCAAGAACGGTCCGGTGCTAATCGCCAGCAGAGCCTTTGACAGCCCCATGATCCATCGCCTGCTTCTGCCGCTGAAGGACGAGGACCACATGCCGCCCGACGGCAAGCCGCAGCCCACCCTGGCGGAAATCGCGGCACTTCAGTGGTGGATCGACTGCGGGGCACCAGCGGACACGAGAATCGGCGACCTCAAGCCTGGCGCAGAAGTGCGAACCTTGTCCCCGCCACATTAGAAACTGCCAGGTCGATTGCGCTCTCGATTGGTGATGGCGCGTGCGCGCCGAGCAAGCGAAGACTCTGTTGCAGATTCCGAAGCCTGTCTGTCAACGTCTTGGTTCTTCGCTGTTTCCAGTGGAATAGGTCTCCGCAATCGTGGTCAGCCGGCGGGTTAGCCCTCGGTTTAACAGCTCATAATGTTCAGCCCCCTCAGTCCAAGAGGGCGCCCTTTCTCCGACGGTGCCCTGGCTCTGGCTCTTTGCCCATTTGCCGCGTTTTGGCGCGCCATCCGAACCCAGCTTGGCACCCCGAACAGCCGAGTTTCTGGCCCCTATTTCTCCAACCCTTCACCCGAGCGTCCCGCGGGCCGCGCCGGAGCCTCCCCGTAGTACCCTCGATCTGGATCGAGGGTACTACGGGGAGGCTCCGGTGGGGCTACGGAGAGCGTCTCAGGTATGATCGGGCGGGTGTGTGATCTGATTGTCCCTTCGGCCCCTGACAGAGAATTCAGGCAGGGGTTATTCCCCGAATGTGGGCTTCCACCGGAGACGGCTCAGTGCTGGCGAACAGGTAGTCCAGTTCCAGTATGGAATTGATGGGGTCCGCTTCGGTCGGCTCTTGAACCCGCTCCACCAAGGAAGTTTGGGCACCCGTGCCCGGCGGGGCTGTGGGTTGCCTGTGTTGCGAAAGCGATTGGTGTTCATCATCTATCCTCTCTACTGTTCGTTGCTTTGATTCGCATTGCCATCTTGCCCGATCTTCCGCTGTAGGAGCGACGAACGGGGCTTTGGGTTCCTGGAGCCCCTCGCTCGGGTAATAACCAGGCATTCGCGAATGGTTCTCTCAGGAACTTTTTTCCAGGTGGATCCTCCTGCACACGAATAATCTCAGAATCATGGGTCAATCAAGTGAGTCTCCCGAACGGAATAACGAGGCGAACCGCATGCCGACGGAGTTCCCCCAGCGCGGGAGCGAGGTCTGAGTTCGGAGTGAACACCTATCACAGAACATGACTCATTATATGAAGACCAACACCTTTCCTCTCACCCTCCGAGACCAAATCAAACCGTCGGACAAAACTCTGCAACGCTGGATGGTGTTGGTCAGCGCGGCCATAACCATGACCGTGGGAGCGACTGCCGCCGATCTGGTGTGGATCGGCGGCACGGGCAATTGGAACGTTGCAGGCAATTGGAGTCCCGGGTCGGTGCCCAACGCGGCTGACAACGCCTGGATCACCAATAGCGGTACCTATACAGTCATGGTGCCTTCGGGCTCCAGCGCCACGGTCAATACCGTCACCATCGGCAGCAGCAGCGGCACGCAGACGTTGTCGCTCGACCGGGCAACCTTTACCCTCAACGGCGCAAGCGTGGTCAAATGGCTCTGTGATGTGGCGTATGGCCATCGGACCACTAACTCCGCATTTCCGGGAACCAAATCGCCGGTTCAACCCTCCTACTAGCATGAACGGCTCGCGCTTCCCATTAAAGCAGAAGAAAGGCGGCCCCAAGTCGCAACGCATTCCCATCCGGCGATGGCAGAGCATGAGCTTTATTGTGCCCATAGAGAGCGCCTTGCCCGGCGGCAAATCGAGAGTCTGTGCGCTCCCGCCCCCGGCGGTCATCCGGGGGCGGCCGCCGGGCGTGTCTGATTTTCCGAGCCTATTGGCGTGGATCCAGCCTTCTCTTTCGGACGGTCGGAATCAGTTTAGGCACCCTGCCCGAGACTTCAGTCTGTGCCTTCGTTTGGCCGAATTGTGTCCACCGCCAAGCGACCAGGCGTGTGCGCGGGCGCCAACTCAGCCTGGGGGCCTGCCGTCAACAGGAGGGTGGTGGTTACGCCGCTTCGCTGGCCGGTGAACCCGGGCGCGGTCCGAGTTTCCATGCCCCAGGAACTTCCCCCGCAGAAGCGGCGAAACCACCATCCTCCCTCCCCAGTCATTTGCTCACCCGCATGGACCATTAATCCGAGGGGATCGTTCCATTCCTTCTGTTCGCACAACAACCAAGAATCCCTTGCGCTGGGTTCGTCACCGGTCGGTGGAATGGGTGGAGTAGCGTCTCCTAACGTCCGTTCCATCTCCATAGTGTCTGGCCGGAAACTCTTAATTTCGGAAGCGGCGCGAGACGGGGAGGGCGGCTGTGAGGCGGTGAGCGGCTGATTTTACGCGCGGCTACGCCCAAACCGTCAATTGTTTCCGGCGGTAGAGACACCGCTCCTGTCGGACTTGGCTTGCGGTTTCAAGTGGGACGGCTTCAGGCCGCCAAGCGCATCGGCTTTGCCCGCGCCCCTCCCCGCGCCAGCAACTCCCGCCCGATCAGGTGCAGGTTGTAGCTCATCACCCCGTAGCCCACATACCGCAAATAGCCCGACAGCCCCACGTCCAGGCATCGGTTCAGTCCGTGATGTTCCAGGCGGTTAATCTCGCTCTCCACCGCGCTGTGTTGTTGGCGCAACGCCACAAACTTCTTGTCGCTCTCGCGTTCCAGCTCCGCCCCATTCTTCTTTCCGCGTTTGGGCATCACCACCGTGGGCACATACAGGCTCAACAATTCCCGGTCCTCTCTCCGCGTGAAGCCTTTGTCGACACTCAGACTGGCGAGGCTGCCCGCCCCATAGCGGCCCAGCAGCCGGTCGGCCACGGGG
>Ga0182014_10005733_pt1 | contig 13723 bp, 11 predicted proteins | sample 612S2DmetaG_FD_120489 | JGI IMG/M metagenome (GOLD analysis project Ga0182014, IMG submission 120489) | Permafrost microbial communities from Stordalen Mire, Sweden - 612S2D metaG | ecosystem: Environmental > Terrestrial > Soil > Wetlands > Permafrost | place: Sweden: Stordalen | collected... | reverse complement strand
CGATGGAGAACGCCAATTTGAAACCGCACGCCACCGCCCAGAACGAGCTGAAAGACAAATTCGCCAACCATACCGCCCGCATCGGCATCGTGGGCATGGGGTATGTCGGGCTGCCCCTGGCCTTACTGTTCAGCGAGCAGCGTTTCCCGGTAACCGGGTTCGATATCGACGAGCGAAAAGTGGCCGCGCTCAACGCCGGCAGCTCCTATATCGTGCGCATTCTGCCTGAAGAAATTCAAAGCGCTCAAAAATCCGGGTTCCGCGCCACCAGCGATTACAGCCTCATCCATGGGATGGACGCGGTCATCATTTGTGTTCCTACTCCGCTGAATGAGTTCCACGAGCCCGATTTGAGCTACATTACCGGCACGGTCGAGGCGATTGCTCCACGCCTGCGCCAGGGCCAGTTGATCGTGCTCGAAAGCACAACCTATCCGGGAACCACCGAGGAAGTCGTCATTCCCCTCCTCGAAAAAGGCAACCCGGCGGGGCTGAAAGTAAACCGCGCGGGCTCGGCTGGAAGCTTCTATGTCGCGTTCTCTCCCGAGCGCGAAGATCCCGGCAACACCACGGTTGCGCGACGCGACATTCCGAAGGTTGTCGGCGGCGAAGAGCCCATGGCCACGGAACTTGCCTGCGCCTTGTACGGAACCATCTTCAATCGCACCGTACCGGTCTCCAGTCCGGCGGCGGCCGAGCTGACCAAGCTTCTGGAGAATATCTACCGCTGTGTAAACATCGCGCTGGTCAACGAGATGAAGCAGCTTTGCCATCGCATGGGCATCGACATTTTCGAGGTCATCGACGCGGCAAAAACCAAGCCGTTCGGGTTCCAGGCTTTCTATCCAGGCCCGGGATTGGGCGGACACTGCATTCCAATCGACCCTTTCTACTTGTCGTGGAAGGCGAAGCAGTTTGACTTCCGCACCAAATTTATCGAACTGGCCGGCGAAGTGAACACCGCCATGCCCTATTACGTCATGGAGGCGACCGCCGCCGCCCTCAATGAGCGGGGCAAACCGCTGAAGGGATCCAAGATTCTGATTCTCGGGCTGGCCTACAAAAAAGATATCGACGATCTGCGCGAGTCGCCTTCGCTCACCATCATCGAGCTGCTGCAGAAACGCGGCGCCGAGGTTTTTTACAACGATCCGTATTTCCCCAGCGTGGGCCGTGGACGGCATTACAACCTCAACCTGACCTGCACCCCGCTCGAACGCCTTGAGCAATATGACTGTGTCATGATCGTGACCGACCATTCGGCTTACGACTACCAACGTATTGTCAAGGAATCGCAGCTGGTGATCGACACCCGCAATGCCACCAAGGGAATCACGGCGCCCAATATTGTGTGCTGTTAGGGCAATACCCTGATTGGTCCCCCATCGACCCGTTCGATCGGATGGGGTGCGGAAGCTGGGCGGGATTTCAATCTTTTCATTTCACCGGCTTTTCATTTCACCGGCTTGCCATTTTAATAGAGAGGCGCTTCGCCGGGCGGCCGCGTCTTCCAGCGCCTGTGGACCCAAAGCCACTGCTCCGGGTAGCGCCTTACAAAGCTCTCGATCACCTTCGTATACATGGCCGTATTGGCCACCGCATCGGCCTCGTCATCGCCGGTGCGAATGGTTTCGAGCGCCGGTTCAAAGCGGATTCGATACCTTTGCAGCGAGTCATCCCAAATGGTGAACGCGGGAACCACGGCGGCTCCGGTGCGCAGGGCAACGCGGGCGATTCCCACCGCGGTACAGGCTAAATGGCCAAAGAAATCGACAAATACACCCTGCGGCGGCGTCATGTTGGTATCCATCAGGATGCCGACCGTATCGCCGCGGCGCAAAGCGCTCAGCAGACCACGCGCAAATTCGTTCTTATCGAGACTGCCGTTGCCATGCAACGTGCGGTAACGCCTGACCAGACGATTGAGATAACGGTTGTCGAGATCGCGAACCACGAGCTGAAGCGTATTGCCATGGACGGAGTGAACGAACGAGCCGACTTCCCAGCCACCAAGGTGAGCCGTGAGAAATAGCACGCCCTTGTCTTGCCCGCGCGCCGCCACAAAATTTTCGAATCCGTCATAAACCGCGATTTCTGAAACGTTCTCCCTCGAATAGACCGGGAACTTGGGGAACTCCGCCAGCAACCTCCCGAGGGAAACAAAAACCCCGCGCAGAATCCCGAGGCGCTCAGCAACGGACATCTCCGGAAACGCCAGTTCAAGATTGCGCAATCCGACGCGCCGCAGGCGTGGATGGAAGTGAAAGAATCCGAGGCCGATCGCCATTCCAACCCGGCGTGCCGCCCCGCGCGGCAACACCCGCAGGAGCCCCAACAGACACCATACTGGCAGGAATTCCAAAAGCTCTAACATGGGCGAGAAGACTGACGGTAGCATCCGAGAAAAAACGTGTCAAACCCCGCGCCGGCAGATTTCCATGGGGCGCGGCTGCAACCGCGTTGCAGGGGACGGGCCGAGGGAGCGCCGTTGGTTCAATCCGAAATGAGTCATGCAACAGCTTGCAAACAGGAACACGCGCCGCGTTGCATTCCCCCCCGCGCGTTGCGGCGCCTGCGGCAGCAGGAAATTTTGCCTCGTTGTGCGGGGCATCACAACAGGCAAGTGACTAAAATCACCGCCCCTGGCGTCATCACGCTCTACCATAAAAATGGCATTAGGAAAGCGGCCAGTCGCACCGAGCGGGTCGCACCATTACAGCATCAACAATTGGGAGAAACTAAATGGCATACGTGATCACTGATACCTGCGTGAAGGACCTGCTTTGTCTCGACTCTTGCCCGAGTGAAGCCATTCATCCGACTGGTGACGAACCTGCTTTCGAGGCCGCGACCCAGTTGTTCATCAGCCCTGAGCTCTGCATGGACTGCGGCGCCTGCGTCGCGACCTGCCCGACGAATTCGATTTTTCCCCTCGAAGAACTGCCGGCCGACAAGGCGGAGTTCGCCGCGAAGAATGCCGCGCACTACGCGTAGTCACTCTCGTTTTCTTGAAGCTTGGGCGCGAGGCGGGGGTTGCTGCATACTGACTCCTCTCCATCCTCCAACCGCCTCCGCCCTCGAGCTTCCCCGCCCTCGGAACATTCGGGGGCGCGCGTCGGGACGCCGAGTCCAGTGTCACCCACCCACCAACTGCCGTTAGCTTTCGAATGCAAGGCCGGGCAAGAATATTCTGCTCGATGATTCTTCTCTCACAATAATCTTGCTATAAATATAGGGAGTGGCACAGGTCCGCGCGCTGGGCCGCCCAGAAGCGCGCCGAAGCCATGAACGAGCGTGCAGTCCCGGCGCACCTGCGCACCTTTGGGCAGAGGAGCCATCTCGTGAACTATCCTGTCTGGCAATTGCCTTTCCCCGGCGGAATCCTGATAGCTCTGGTCGCGGTGACTCACGTCTTTGTTTCGCATTTCGCCATTGGCGGCGGCGCCTTCCTGGTGCTGAGCGAACGCCGGGCCTACCGCGAGCGCGATCCGGCTTTGCTCGCTTACGTGCGTAAGCACTCGCGATTTTTTGCCCTGCTCACGCTGGTTTTCGGCGCGCTCGGCGGGGTCGGCATCTGGTTCACCATCGGGCTGGTCAGTCCCGAAGCCACCTCCTCGCTCATCCATACTTTCGTCTGGGGATGGGCGATCGAGTGGGTCTTCTTTTTCGTCGAAATCGTTTCGGCCATTGTTTACGCCAAGTCCTGGGACAAGCTGCCGGCGCGCGATCATCTGATCGTCGGCTGGATTTACCTGGTGGCCGCCTGGCTGAGCCTGGTGGTTATCAACGGCATCATCACCTTCATGCTGACGCCGGGAAACTGGCTGCAGACGAAACGATTCACCGACGGCTTTTTCAATCCCACCTACTTCCCTTCCCTGCTGTTGCGCACCGCGATCTGCATCTTGCTGGCGGGGGCTTTCGGGTTGGTTACGGTGGGGCGGCGAACCAGTGTCGAACGGGACAAGATCGTCCGCTGGGCCGCGCAGTGGATGGTATTGGGCGCCCTGTTGCTGCCGCCGCTGGCCGCCTGGTATTACCACTCAATCCCGGAATTCTCCAAGGCTTATTTCTCCGGCAGGCTGCCGGCCGCGCAACATATCGCGCGCGGCGGAATCGCCTTTGCCGCTCTGGCGCTGCTCGTCGCCCTGGTGTTTGGCGTGTGGAAGCCGCGCTGGATGCGGATGCCGCAGATTCTGGTCCTGCTGGTGCTCGGCTTTGGCGTGATCGCCTCCTTCGAGTACCTTCGCGAACTGGTGCGCAAGCCCTGGGCAATCACCGGTTACATCTATGCCAACGATGTGCGCGCCGAGGCCGTCGAGCGCTATCGCGAAGCCGGAATGCTTAAGACCGCCAAGTTCCTGCTAAGCGAAGACCCGAACTCGGCGGCCTACGGCCAAAATATTTTTGTCATCCAGTGCGGCAAATGCCACTCCATCGACGGAGAACGCGCCATGCGTCCCCGGGTGCGCGGCTGGGATGCGCCGTTTGCCTCCGACATGCTGGCGCACCTCGAGGTAACCAGAGGCACCATGCCGCGCTTCGCCGGCAATGAGCAGGACCGTGCCGCACTCGGGCGATACCTCGCCTCGCTGAACCCGGCGTTCGCCCTGAACGCAAGTGCAAAGGAAGCGGCCGGCGGCCGCGAAGTCTTCGAGACGCGTTGCGGCAGTTGCCACACCATCGACGGCCCTTTCAGGCCGCTGAAGAATGCCTTGCGCGGCGCCGCCGCCGAGCAGATAGAAGCGCTGCTGCCGGTTCTGGACAGCATGAGCCCGAACATGCCGCGCTTCAGCGCGCCTGACTCCCAGGCGCACGCCTTGGCCGCTTACATGGCGCACGCCCTGGCGGAAGCCCCAGACAAGGAGGGCCGCTAAATGCAAATCCCGATTGGCATTCCCGACGTCGACCCTCTGCCTCTGCCCGGACCGGTTTGGCTATTCAAGTTTCTTTTGCTTTTCACCTTTACCTTGCACCTGGTGGCCATGAATTGCGCCCTGGTGGGCGGAGCCGCGGCCGCCTTGAACGCGCTTCGCGGGCGCAACCCGCTGCATCCTTTCTCGCGCCGCCTGGCCGCCGAACTGGCGCGCATGCTGCCCACGCTGCTTGCCTTGACCATCACGCTGGGCGTCGCGGTGCTGCTTTTTGTGCAGGTGCTGTACGGCAATCTGCTCTACGCGAGTTCGATTCTGATCGCGGCTTTCTGGCTGAGCGTGATCGCGCTGGTGATGGCCGCTTACTACGGCTACTACTACTTCGAAGCCAAACACGGCGCCACCAGAGGGGCCATCGCCGCCGCATCGATTGCCGTCCTCTGCCTGCTCTCGGTGGCCTTTATTTTCAGCAATAACATGACGCTGGTGCTTACCCCGGCGCGCTGGCTCGCCATGTACCGCGCTCACCCGAACGGGGTGAACCTGAATCTTGCAGAGCGCACTCTGCTGCCGCGCTATCTGCACATGCTGGTGGGCGCGGTCGCCGTATTGGCCGCGGCCGTATGCCACATGGCCTGTCATCGCTTGAAAAAAGAACCGGAATACGGCGGCTGGCTGCTGCGGCGCTGGTCGCTGCTGTTTGCCGCGGCCAGCGGAGTCGAGATCCTTCTGGGACTCTGGTTCCTGCTGGCCTTGCCGCGTTCCGTTGCCCTCTACCTCATGTCCAGCGGATTGGGCGCTACGGTTTTCGGCCTCGGCATGCTGGGCGGGTTGGCGGCGATGATGCTGATCCTGGTAGGCGCACAGACCAGGCGGCCGGCCCCCTTCGTGCACGCCGGATTCGGGCTCACCATCCTTACCGTCGCCCTGATGGTGGGGTTGCGCCAACTGGTCCGCACCGCCTATTTGCATCCCTACGCCCAACCTGAATCGCTGGCCACGGCGCCACAGACGGGAATTATCCTGTTGTTTTTTGCCCTTTTCGTGCTTGGCTTGGCCACGGTGGGCTATATTTTGCTCCTGCTCGCACGGGCGAAAAAGCGGGCTGGCGGAACTCCGATTCAAGCCGCCGGGGGCTAGGTTTCCAGGCTGATTTTCTCCGCCGCATATACTTGCCGGGCCGGGCGGCTCGGCTACCCGGCGACGAGGCTGGTATTTCTCAGGAAAAAACCTTATTTTTCAAAGAGAAAAAAGCGTTTTTTCGGTTGACGAACCGTCCGTTCGTCGTGCATAATTATGCATAGCTTCACATTATTTGTTTCGCATATACGCGTATGTCAAAGCTATTGCGGCAGCATCTCATTCTCGAACTCGTGCGGCGGGAGCCGGTTGCCAATCAAGAGCAACTCCGGCGTAGTCTGATCGAGCAGGGCTTCGACGTCACGCAAGCCACGCTCTCGCGCGATATACATGAGCTGGGGCTGGTAAAGACTGCCGAAGGTTATGCCGTTCCGAATGGCGATCGGCCGCCAGAAGCCGCGTTGCCCGCGGCTATGCGGCTGGTGCGTGAATTTGTACTGGATGTACGGGAGGCACAGAACTTGATTGTGGTGAAGACGGCGGCGGGATCGGCCCAGCCGGTCGCCTCCGCATTGGACGCCGAGAACTGGCCGGAACTGGTTGGCACGGTCGGCGGAGACGATACCATCCTGGTGATTTCGCACTCGAAAAAGAGCGCCCATAAGCTGGCGGCGCGGCTGCAGGAGATGCGGTGATGACGACGGGTGCGGCGAAGCTCAAGACGGCGGTGATGGGCGCAACCGGCTACTCGGGGTTCGAGTTGGCGCGGCTCCTGCTGCGGCACCCCCGGCTGGCCGAGCCGCTATTTTTGCGCCGGGAAGGCGAGGAAAGCACCGTCACGCTGGACGAAGTTTATCCGCAGCTCTCCGGCAATGGCGCTTACCCGCTACAGCCGTTTTCGTGGGAGACGCTGCGTGGGGTTGGCCTGCTGTTCATGGCCACTCCGCATGAACTCTCGCGGGAGTTGATTCCCGAGGCGCTGGCGCGCGGTCTGCGGGTCATCGACCTGAGCGGCGCCTGGCGTTTGAAGTGCCCGCAAAATCGCGCCGTCTACGGGTTTACCGACAGAGACCCGAAGCGCGCGGCCGAGTTGGACCGGTCCGCCGTCTACGGCTTGCCGGAGCTGCACCGGGAAGCGATTGCCGGGGCGGCGCTGGTGGCCAATCCCGGCTGCTATCCAACCTCGATCATCGTGGCGCTGGCGCCGCTGGTTCAGGCCGGCTTGATCGATGTGGAGCACGGGATCATCTGCGATTCGAAATCCGGGGTTTCCGGCGCCGGCAAAAAGCCGACCTCGAAGACCCATTTTGTCGAAGTCGCCGACAATTTTTCGGCGTATTCGCTGTTTGCGCACCGGCACACCGGAGAGATTCTCGAACAGCTCAACGTAGGCGGCGAAAATTTGATTTTCAGCCCGCATCTGCTGCCGATACCGCGCGGAATTCTGTCGACGATCTACGCGCGGCTGCGGCGAAGCATGGCGGGCTCCGAGATCGAGAGCTGCCTGCGCGAGTTTTATTCCGGCGCCAAGTGGGTCCGGGTCTTCAGCGCCGGCAAGCTGCCGCAGATACAGTTCTCGATTCGGACCAACTATTGCGACGTCGGCTTTTCGCTGGCGGCCGATGGCCAGCGGATCATCCTGGTCTCCTGCCTCGACAACCTGGTCAAGGGCGCGGCAGGCCAAGCGATCCAGAACATGAATGTCATGTATGGCTGGAGCGAGCAGGAGGGATTACATTGAAACTCGTGGTGAAAATTGGCGGAGCGGCACTGGACGACAAGTTGCTGCTGAGAAAATGCGCGCACGCGGTCGCCGAACTGGTGACCGATGGGCATCACGTTACCGTGGTGCACGGCGGTGGCAAAGCCCTGACGCGCACGCTCGCACAGCTTGGCAAGAAATCGGAGTTCGTCAACGGACTGCGCATCACCGATCTGGAGACGCGCGATGTTGCCCTGATGGTGCTGGCGGGCGGGGTGAATAAACAGATGGTCGCCGCACTGGCGGCCGAAGGCATTGCGGCCATCGGCTTGTGCGGCGGCGATGGCTCGTCGTTTCTGGCGCGCAAGAAGAAGCCCAATGGGGTCGACCTCGGCTACGTGGGCGAAATCAGCTCGGCCGACGGCCGCTGGATCGAGGCGATCTGGAGCCACGGCGGAGTGCCCGTGTTCTCCAGCATCGCGCTCGGCTCCGACGGTGAGTACTACAACATCAACGCCGATCAGATGGCGGCGGCCTGCGCCACGGCTTGCCAGGCAAATGCCTTGATCTTCCTGACCGACGTGGCCGGCGTGAAAGCCGCCGACGGCAGCGTCATGCGCTGGCTGAACACGACCGATATCCCCGCCCTGGTGAAAGGCTCGGTGGTCGGCGGCGGCATGCTTCCCAAGTTACAAGCCTGCCAGGATGCCTTGCGCTCGGGCGTGGGACGGGTGCGCATCTTGCCGGCGGCCGAAGCTGAAGTGCTGCCCGGTTTTTATCACAGCCGGATCGAAGCGGGAACGGAGGTCATGGCCCAGTGACAACTCTCTCTTCCGTACAGGCAGCCGAAAGCAAACTCCTGATCCCGACCTACGATCGCAATCCAATTCTGCTGACTCGCGGCAAGGGCGTTTACATCTACGACTCGGAAGGCAACGCGTATCTGGACTTTTTGAGCGGAATCGGGGTGAACGCGCTCGGCTATTCGCACCCCGCGATCACCAAGACGATTGCGGCGCAAGCCGGAAAGCTGGTCCACACCTCGAATCTGTTCTTTCACGAGTACACGGTCGAGTTGGCGGCGCGGCTGACCAAAGCTTCCGGATTGGACCGGGTGTTCTTCTGCAACAGCGGCACCGAAGCCTTTGAAGGAGCGCTCAAGCTGGCGCGAGTCTCGGCCAACCTGAAAGCGAAAAACGGCGCGCGTAAATGGCGGGTGCTGGCCATGGAACAGTCCTTCCATGGACGCACGTTCGGCGCCATGGCAACCACCCACACGGTCAAATACCGCCAGCCATTCGCGCCCGTGATGCCCGGCGTCAGCTTCGTGCGCTTCAACGATGTTGCCGATCTCAAGCGGAAGTTCAACCCCCAGGTGTGCGCGGTTTGCATTGAAACCGTGCAGGGAGAGGGCGGGATACGTCCCGCCAGCCGCGAGTTCCTCGAAGCCGCGCGGGCGCTGACCAAAAAATCCGGCGCGGCGCTGATTTTCGACGAGATCCAGTGCGGTCTCGGACGCACGGGAAAGATGTTCGCCTATCAGCACTATGGCGTTCTTCCCGACATCGCCACCATCGCCAAGCCGCTGGCGGCCGGATTGCCGCTGGGAGCGATTCTTACCACGGAAGCGGTTTCGAAGGCCTTCCACCCCGGCCTGCACGGGACGACCTTCGGCGGCGGCCCGCTGGCGTGCGCGGTCGCACTGCAATTTCTCAAAACGCTCGACCAGGACCACGTGCTCAAGCACGTCGTCGAGATCGGCAAATATTTTCGCGAACGGCTGCAGCAACTGGACGCCAAGTATCCCGAGATCCAGGATGTTCGCGGCATCGGGCTCATGCTGGGCATGGAGCTCAATTCCGCCGACCTGGCCAAGAAAGTAGTCAAGGAAATGCTCGCGCGCAAGATCGTCATCAATCGGACGCACGAGACCACGCTGCGCTTCCTGCCTCCGTTTATCATCGAGCGGAAGCACGTGGACCAAGTAGTACAAGCGCTTGATTCCATCCTGTCCTCCTGTAAGCAAACTGGCGACGCCGAAGCGTCTCCCGCGCGCGCTGGTTCGAAGCGTAGCGGGGCCGCCGGAAATGGCCATCGCCGGGGGCTCCAAAAAGGCAGCGAGCAGAAGCGCGGATAAAAAGGCTGCGGAAAAACGCGCCGAAGCAACGAGCGAGGCGCTACGTAACGTGGGCACCATAATAGCTTTGCATAAGATATTGTGGGCGCACTTCATCAGAAAGCTGTTTTTCCGCAGCCTGTAAAACCGGGTCCCCCGACAACGGCCGCTTTTGCCATTCCCGGGGGTGGAGGGAAACAGGAGGACATTCAGATGGCCACCAGGCCGACCGAAGATAATGTTATTTCCCGTGATTTCGAGGGGCCGCTCCAGCCTCATCCCGCCGATCTTGTTTCGGTGTGCGATTTTAAACCCAGAGACGCCAAGAGCCTTCTGGAGTTGACGGCGGCGCTGAAGGGCCGTCCGCAGGATTTTCGCGGAGTGCTGGCCGGCAAACAGATTGTGCTGTTCTTCGAGAAGCCTTCGTTGCGTACCCGTCTGACTTTCGAGGCGGGCATCAACTCGCTGGGCGGAAGTTCGTTTTTTGTCGACCAGACGCATTCGCGCCTGGGCCAGCGCGAATCCTTGAACGACGTTGCGCACAACCTCGAGCGCTGGGTGAACGGACTGGTGCTTCGCACTTTTTCCCACTCCACCGTGGCCGATATGGCTGCCTATGCCTCCATCCCGGTGATCAACGCCTTGAGCGACTACGAGCACCCTTGCCAGGCGTTTGCCGACTATTTCACCCTGTTCGAGAAGTTCGGCGATCTCACACGGGTGAAGCTGGCCTATGTGGGCGACGGCAACAATGTCGCGCATTCGCTGTTGCTGGCCGCGGCCACGCTGGGCTCTCACCTGGCCGTAGCCACGCCCGCCGGCTATGAGCCCGCGGCTGAAGTTTTGGCCAAAGCGCGCGAAATCGCCCGCCACACCGGGGCCACCCTGGAAATTACAGCCGATCCGCAGATCGCCGTTGCCGGCGCCCAGGCCGTCTACACGGACGCGTGGGCAAGCATGGGACAGGAAGCGGAGACGGAGTTGCGGCGGACGATTTTCTCGCCTTACCAGGTCAATCGCAAGCTGATGTCTTTGGCCGCGCCCGATGCGGTTTTCATGCACTGCCTGCCGGCGCATCGCGGTGATGAAGTGACCACCAGCGTGATCGACTCGCCGGCTTCGGTGGTTTTCGATCAGGCGGAAAACCGGCTCCATATCCAGAAAGCAATTCTGCTGGTGCTGCTCGGAAAAGGCATGCGCCGCTTCGGCCCCCGGAGCGCTCATGCCTAGCAATGCTGTTGAGGTGGTGAGATGAAAATGTGGTCTGGGCGGTTCCGCGAGCCGCTCAACCCTCAATTCGAGCGCTGGCAACGATCCTTTCCGTTCGATCAACAACTGCTGGAAGAGGAACTGGCCGCCAGCCGCGCCCACGCGCTTGCCTTAGAGGTCGCCGGGGTGTTGACGAGCGCCGAGCACGATGCCATTCTGGGCGGCTTGAACTACATTGCAAGCCACGGCGAAGAGTTGCGCCGCGACGAAGCTGACGCCGAAGACGTGCATCATTTCGTCGAGAAGCAACTGACCCAGGCGATCGGCGAAACCGGCCTCAAGCTGCACACCGGACGCAGCCGTAACGAGCAGATCGCAACCGATCTGCGGCTGTTCGTGCGCCAGTCGTGCCGCGAACTGACCGCGGCTTTGGAGGAGCTGATTGCGGCGCTGCTCGCCCAGGCAAGGCGCGCGGGTGAAGCGGCAATGCCCGCCTACACGCATTTACAGCGCGCCGAGCCGGTGCTGGTTGCGCACTGGCTGCTGGCCTACGGCGAGATGTTTTTCCGCGACATCGATCGGCTGGCCGATGGCGCGGCCCGGTTGAACTACTGCCCGCTCGGCTCCGGCGCCATTGCCGGCGCAACCCTGAGGCTCGATCGCGAGTTGATGGCGCGCGAACTGGATTTCTCCGCGCCCACGGCGAACAGCCTGGATGCAACCAGCGACCGGGATTTTTGCCTGGAATTCACCCAGACGCTCGCGATCGTGGCGATCCATCTCAGCCGTCTGGCCGAGGAATTTATTCTTTTCTCCACCCGGGAATACGGGTTCATCACCCTGCCGGAGAGTTATTCGACCGGATCGAGCGCCATGCCGCAGAAGCAGAATCCGGATTCGCTGGAGTTGATCCGCGGCAAATCGGGACGAGTCATTGCCTGCGCGCAATCGTTGCTAATCTGTCTGAAGGGCCTGCCGCTGGCTTATAACAAAGACATGCAGGAGACGCAGGAACCGGTGTTCATGGCGGTTCGTGAAACCACCGCCATGCTGCAAGTGGCGGCCGGATTCATCCGCGAGGTGCGCTTCAACGCCGCCCGCATGAGCGCCGCGGCCGAAACCGGATACCTGAACGCCATGGCGGCGGCAACCTACCTGGTGGGCAAAGGCATTCCCTTTCGCCGCGCCCACGAATTGGTGGGGCAGGCGGTTCTGAAGGGCCTCGAAAAGCAATGCGAACTGCAGCAAATTCCGCTCGAGGAGCTGCGGCAGTTGAGTCCGGAATTCGCCGCCGATTTCTATGCCGCGGTCAGCCTGCGCGCCGTGCTCGCATGTCATGACGTGGTAGGAGGAACCGCCCCCGCTCAGGTTCTCGAAGCTCTCGAGGCGGCGGAGCAGCGGCTGAAAAGCCGCCAGGAGATGGTGCATGCGAGCGCGTAGAGCTCTGTTGCCGGATGCCGAAGCGATTCGGGCGCTGGTCGAAGAGTTTGCCTTCGACGGGACGCTGCTGGCGCGGTCGCTGGTTGAAATCTGCGAAAATATTCGCGACTTTGCGGTGGTGGAGCACAGCTCGGCCCACGGACCCAAAGTGATTGGCTGCGGCGCGCTGCATCTCTACGGAACGCACTTGGCGGAGATCCGTTCGATCGCCGTCCGGCCTTCGGCCCAGGGGCTGGGCGCGGGGAGATTGCTGGTCAACGCCCTGTTTGAAGAAGCCGATTTGCACCGCGTCATCTGCGTCTGCCTGTTCACCCGAATTCCGGAATTTTTCGAGCGCCTGGGATTCAAAACCGCGGAACGGACGAAGCTCCCGGACAAAATCTACAAGGACTGCATGAGCTGCCCGCGTTTGCTGGCGTGCGACGAAATTGCGATGTATCGCGGTGAGCTGCCCCAGTTCGCGATCCTCGAGCCTGCTCACGCCGATCTGATCAAATTAACCCTATGAAAAATGCATCGTTGTCCGACCCAGAGGTCCTGCCCGCCACTGGCAGTGGTGCGCCGGCCGTGGCGCTCTCCGTACCCAGAGGTTTTCGATTTTCCGCTACCATCGCCGGAATCAAGGCCAGCGGGCGCCCGGATCTGGCGCTGGCCGAGGCTCCGCACGGAGCTTCAGCCGCCGCGGTGTTCACCCGGAATCGGCTGCTGGCCGCGCCGCTGGTGGTTGATCGGGCGCATTTGAAGCGCAGCTCCGGCCGGGTGCGCGCCGTTCTCGTCAATGCCGGCAACGCCAACTGCGCCACCGGCAAGGCGGGGATCGAGGCCGCCGAAAGCGTTTGCCGCGAATTGGGAAATCTGCTGGAAGTTTCTCCCGAGTTCATCTTCCCTTCGTCCACCGGCATCATCGGAGTTCCTCTGCCCGCGGAAAAAATCGTCAACGCGCTTCCGTCCGTGCTTTCAGAACGGGCGGAGTCCGCCGACGCGCTGCTGAGCTTCGCCCAGGCGATCATGACCACCGACCTGGCGCAAAAGCTCGCCGTGGAAAGTTTCAAGGTGCGCCAACGGGAAGTGCGGCTGGTGGGCGTGGCCAAAGGCTCCGGCATGATCCATCCCAACCTGGCAACCATGCTGGTGTACCTTTTCACGGACCTCGAGGCCAGCCCGGCGGAGTTGCAATCCGTCCTCCAGCCGGCGGTGGACAAGAGCTTCAACTGCATCTCGGTCGACGGCGATACTTCCACCAACGACACCGTGCTGCTGCTGGCCAGCGGCAAGGCGGGGGTGAACCTCGATCAACCGGGG
>Ga0182014_10005731_pt1 | contig 13725 bp, 10 predicted proteins | sample 612S2DmetaG_FD_120489 | JGI IMG/M metagenome (GOLD analysis project Ga0182014, IMG submission 120489) | Permafrost microbial communities from Stordalen Mire, Sweden - 612S2D metaG | ecosystem: Environmental > Terrestrial > Soil > Wetlands > Permafrost | place: Sweden: Stordalen | collected... | reverse complement strand
TAAGAGACGGCCGGGACAGGGCGGAAAGCTTGAGAAGGGAGGCGAGAAAGCGTAGAAGAGACGCACGAGACCGGGTGGGGAATTACTTGACGCCCGGGGTGGGGAATTACGTGACGTTCGACAGCCTTAGAGAGTCGCGTGCGCATTGCAATTGCAGAGGCGGGTCTCGATCCCACCATCGGCTACCTCCACGTGTGTCAGCCGGGCCGGCAGGCGCTGGTTTACGACCTCATGGAGCCCCATCGTCCGGAAGTCGACCGAGGGCTTCTGGTGCTCCTGCAGCACCAGACCTTTACGCCGAGGGATTTCTTAGTGGACGCCAAGGGCGTATGCCGCCTGCATCCAGAGCTGGCGAGGAGCCTCGTTGCCACCCTTTGCATGGACGTGACTTGCGACCAGTTCGCGGTCACCTTGAAGGGTGGAGGGACTAGGGTCCTCTGAGGGCCAAGCTCGATTCGACCAGGGCAATCTCATCGTTCGTAAGGCCGCAAAGGTCATACACAAGGTGGTCGATTTCTACATCCAGGGCTGAGGCCTGTCTGCCGAGCGCCGTTGTGTCGTTTGGGAGGCGCGATGCTCGCAGTTGTTCGCGTAAGGCAGCTGACTGCGCGCCCATGTCGGCCAGCCGAATGCGCGTCGACTCGAATTGTGGACCGTCGACCAGGACTTTGGGAATCGGCACGCGTCGCATTTGAGGCGGCTGGAACCGAAGATAGCCGCCTCCGATGGCGAGTGCGTCATAAAGTACACGGAAGACAAATGCGACTAGCGATGAGTTCAGGATGGCGACGAGAGTGCTGAGAGGGGTGGAGCGTTCAAAGACATACGTCGTGTAGGCTCCAACGTACTCCCCTTGCACATCATGAAATGCATGCGGTCTCAAGGCCACCTTTGCTAGGACGATCTTGGGTCCCTGACCCTGCTTGACGCGACGCTCTGGCATTGGTTCTCTAAGCGAGATCGCCGGACGCATGTACGACTGATGCATGAACTTGACGGGGGCATCCGACCACGTTGTCGCGTACCGCTTCACTGAACCGCTGACAACGAAACGGCACTCATCGGCGTTCACAGCCCCGTCAGAGCTCTCGCGCAACAGCGTGGGGTACTCCGAACCCTCTGCCACTGTGGAAGCCCCCCAAATCTCTGCAACGCTCTCAAGAGGCACGCCGCACTCCAGAGTCTTTCGCAGGATGCTCGCTCCCTTTTGGGTCATGAAGCTCCAGATGTGGTCAGGAACGACCCGGAGCAGGTCGGGGGAAACCGACTCAAGAATGTCGAGGTCATCAAGTGAGGACCGCGACGTAGCCAGCACAGGTATGGCCCCGTGCGGAGCACCATGCCCGATTCTCCGGAGTACGGGGACCACGGGATACACGCTGACGGACCAGATATGGGCCGTCGAGCAGTCCAGCAGACTGATCCATTCGCTGAACTGAAGGAGCCACCCCCGGAAGGCCACTGCATATTCCGCAGCGAGGAACTTGTTCGGAACGATGTAGCTTAGGAATCCGCCCGGTCGAGCAAGCCTGAGCCCCTGCTCCATGAACAAGATGTAGATATCGAACGCTCCCGCAGCGGTCGCGTACTTGTGCTTCCAGTAAGACTTGATGTCAGCGTGTTGGTTCCGAGCCAACTGGAGCATATTGATGTACGGAGGATTCCCGACTACAGCATCGAACCCCCGCCGCTCTTCTGGAAGGTTGTTCCCCAAGACATGCGGGAACTCCGCATGCCAGTCAAACGAGTTGATGTGAAGGCGCTCCTCGTCGTCGAACAGTGTCATGCCGAGCTGCCGGCCGGCGTAGAAATCGGGACTGACGAGCGAATTGCCGCACTTGATGTTGTCGGCGAGGTCCGGAAGCGCCCGCTCGTGCAGCAAGCTCAACTGCGCGCTAATGGTCTCTGCCGACTCTCCTTCGAGCACCTTCAGCAGCAGGCTGAGTTTGGTCGTCTCGACGGCTTGGCCGTCAATATCGACCCCGAAAATGTTGTTGAGGAGAATGCGCTTCTTCTCGCTTGTCGTCAGCCGCCACTCGCCGCCGGGACCCGCGAACAACTCACGAGTGTGTTTGTTCGATCCGTCATTGACGTACCAGTCCCGGTGCCAATCCAAGAGACACTGATAGGCGCCTATGAGAAACGAGCCCGAGCCGCACGCGGGATCGAGGATATGAAGGCCCGATGCTTTCTTTGGTGTCGAGCCCTCCAGCAACTTGAGCACTGTGTTCTTGACGATGTAGTCGACGATGCACGTTGGCGTGTAGTAAACGCCGCCGGCCTTCTTGACCTCAGGCTTGTCCTCGACCACAGCGTGATGGCCGACCGTGAGGCGGATCACCTTGCCGAGGAACTGCTCGTAGACCTGACCGAGGATGTCGGCCGGCAGGACGCTGAACTCGTACGGGCTGTCCGGGTAGTACATGCGCCGGATGATGTCCTTGAGCGCCTTGTCGTCGATTGCTAGGCCTGGGGTAAGTGTGTCCGGACCCTCGCTTCGTCCGCGTTCCCGCTCGAAGTGGAAGAGGCCCGAGTTGTACCGACGGTCAGCCCTTGTGTAGTGATCGAGCAGGCGGGGATAGGTCTGTGTACCGTTCAACAGGCCTTGAAGACCGCCGTAATCCTCAACGCCTCGGTCCTCGCAGATGCGCAGGAATATGAGTCGGTCAATTGTGGCCTGCACCGCGTAGTTTAGCTCGCGTTGCGTCAAGGACGGATTGCGGAGAGCGAGGTTGCGGGCGAGCAGGACGCGCCACTCCTCGATTTCCTTCAGAAAAGCAGAGTCGACTTCAGCGGTGCCCCTCTTGCCCTTGGTCGACTGTGCGTACTTGTCGAACGAACCCTGGAGCACGGCCTCCTTGCTGAACGTGCCAGCGATCGTGTCCCATTCATCGTCGTAGCGAGTGTAGGGCAGGTAGATGATGCGTGCGGTTGCCGCACCATCTGACTTGTCGGGTCTGACGCGGCAGTCGTAGACCGCGAACTCCTCGAAGTCGGTGAGAATCGAGAGTGGCAGCTTGGCGGACCAAGCGTAGCGCCTAAGCTGGAAGGCGGGCTCGACATCATTCTTGATATTGACGGCCGGCTTCTTGGCCTCAACGAAGAACTTGCGCGTGCCTCCGACGCGGAAGCAGTAGTCGGGGGCCTTGGTGACGCCGCCCACCTTGATGGCGTCCTCGTGGATGACGTCCTTGTAAGCCTCGGCGTAACCGGACTCGTTGTCGATGTCCCAGCCGAGGGTCTTGAAGAGCGGATCGATGAACTCGCGGCGAGCCTGGGTTTCGTTGTAGGAGCCTGACCGGTAAGACTCGACGTTGCGACTGAACCGCTCCATCAGGTCAAGCACCTGTGCTGGCGCTCCCACTCGCATCCCCCCGTAGCCGCTCGTAGCTCTACGCACAAGTGTATATCGGCGGCGAGACGAGCGGACGAAACCGGGGGGCCAAGATTGGTCTGCGGGCTAGAGCCCGGACAAGCTGATCAAGACCTCGACATCTCGCTTCGCAAGCGTCCGTCTCTCGACTAGCGCAGCCGTCACTTTGTCGATGGCACCGCTGAGTTCGGCAAGTTTCTCCCGTGCTGATACTCGCAGTTCCTGGACACGCCGCCCACAATCCGCACAATCGCCAACCTTGAGCCTCCGGGCATACCTGCAGGCGTCGAAGAGGTCGTTGACCGAAAACGGATGCAGCCCCAGCTCCAGCTTCTCCCTGAGCCGATCCTGAACGCGCCGCGCACAAATTGTGCACTCGGCGTGGTCCAGATTGGACTCACGCCCACAGTCGTTTAGCAGGTCCTCAGCCGAGACATACGGCCCCTGCCCGTTCAGCCGCTCAAATTCGTACCCGACGAGTGCAACGGTGATCCAACAATCGATTCGATCCCGTGTGCTCCCTGGGTTGAGCCCGCCGTCGGTAGGCCACACAGTGAGTCCCTTCATGTCCACCGGCCACCAGACCAGCCTACGTACCATCTCGTCGGGATCGATGGTCGTCAGCAACAACTGGAATCCCAGCATTAGACCGGTCACAGCGTGTGTGGCTTCATGCCGAGCATAGGTCTCGTCGGTGCTGTTCACATGCCCACTGTACCGCCCGCTGCATGAGCATGGCGAGCAGGAAATCGGTCCGAGTCTGTATCAGAGCGGCGGCGACTCTGGTGGCGGGGTCAGGATTGGGCTGCGGGCCGCCGGTCCCCATACCCCCACCCCGCAGCCCGGACGGTGCCTCGCTGGAGGTGGGAACCTGTTCCCACCAGGTGCCGGTTTCGTACACCTCGCACCAAGGGAACGGCGATCTCGCTATCACGGTCTTCGTGGGCACGATGTCCTGCCAGTCTGAGGTGCGCGGCCGGCGGAGCAGGGCAGTGGCTACCGAACGAGGCGTCCTCGGACGAACCAAGCGATGGCGATAGCGATGGCGATAAGGGGAAGTCCGATGATGAGAATCAACTGCCAGCCGGCGATTCCAGACAGTGCGCCTTGCGATCCGCCTCCCGATGACAGTGCGGAGTTGGAGAGGAACAGAGAGTACATACATCGCTCCTTTTGGCTTGCACTCTCTACATCGGCAATCGTGACGCCAAGCAGGACCCTCGCGGCTGCTGAGGAGGAAGGTGACACCTCGACTCGCGGCGTGCCACCCCGCGTGAGTGTGGCAAATCCGTTCCCCGCACTGCCGGTCCCTATACCCCCGGGGCGGGATGCCAAGAGCAGCGTGGTGGGCGACGTTGGAATTGAACCAACGACCTCCAGCTTGTCGAGCTGGCGCTCTACGCAACTGAGCTAGTCGCCCACGAGGGTAAGCGATTATAGCAGACCGTCGCGGGCGAGACAGCACCGCCTGCGAGCCCGACGGCACCGCCTGCGGCCGCGGCAACACCCGCTGCGGGCGGCCCCCGCACGCCCCTCACATCGCCCCGCACACCTCGCCTCCACGCGACAGCCTCACGGCCCAACGGCCGCACTTGCACACCGTTCAAGCGCGTTTTATACTGACTAGTCAGTTTATCGTGCCGAAGAAGAGGTGCTGCGTGATGACGGCAAGCAACGACGGGAGCATCGTCGCCCGGGGTCTGGGCCTGCTCACCCCCGGCGGCTGGGTATACCGCGAGATCGACTTCGACGTGCCCCAGGGCGCGCTCGCGCTGGTCACCGGACCGGCGGGCTGCGGCAAGACCGCGCTGCTGCTGACGGTGGCCGGCCGCATGCGCGCGAGTGAGGGCGCGCTGCGGCTGGGCGACTGCGACGCAGTCGCCCAGCCGCAGCGCGCCCGCCGCCTCGTCGGTCTCGGCGAGACCGCCGGTGTCAACGACCTCGACCCGACCCTGACGGTCGCCGACCAGGTCAAAGCCGAGCTCGCCCTGCACGGCCGCCGGCGGCGACGCAGCGACGTGGTGGCGGCGCTCGAGCCCGTCGGTCTCGCGCTCGACGCGCGCGTCAAGGTCGACGACCTGCACGCCGCCGACCGCCTGCTGCTGGGCGTCGCCCTGGCGGCCATCGGCGAGCCGCCGTTCCTGGTGGTCGACAACGTTCACGAAGACCTCACTCCCGCCGAGCACGTGCTCGCCCTCGCGCGACTGCGCGAGCTCACAACGTCCGGCACGACGATCGTCGCCGGCTGCCTCGACCCGGCGCTGGCCACCCTCGCCGACGTCGTCCTCTGTCTCGGTCTCGACGGCCGGCCGGTCGCCGGCAGCCCCGTCGCCGACAGCCCAAGCCCCGACGGCTCGGTCGCCGACAGCCCCACCCCCACCGCTCCCCGCAAGGAGGCCGACCGTGCGCTCGTTTAGGCTCGCGCAAACGGAGCTCAAGCGGCTCCTGTCGGCACGTCCCTTCCGCCTGGCCGCCGCCGTGGTCTGCGTCGTACCGCTTCTGTACGGCGTGCTGTACCTGTGGGCCTTCTGGAATCCCTACGCGCGTCTCGACAAGCTGCCCGTCGCGGTCGTCAACCTCGATCGCCCGGTGCGCGCGGACGGCGCGACGGTGCACGTCGGCAACGACCTGGTCGGCGATCTGCACAAGAGCAAGTCGTTCGACTGGCGTGTGGTCTCCGCCACGCAGGCGCGCACCGGCCTCAAGAACGGCAGCTACTCGATGGCCATGACCATTCCCGCCGACTTCAGCTCGCGGCTGACCTCGGCCGGCGGTTCGTCGCCGGGCGCGGCCACACTCCAGGTGCAAGAAAACGAGGGCCACAACCTGCTCGCCACGCAGATCGGCAGCCGGGTGTTTCTGCAACTGCGCGACTCACTCTCGCAGGTCACCACCCAGGGCTACCTGTCGCACCTGTTCGTCGGCCTGGCCAGCGTGCAACAGGGGATGACCAAGGCCGGAAAGGGCGCCGGCACGCTGTCGGTCGCTCTGCGTCGCGCCACGGCCGGCTCGTCGAGCCTCACCGGCGGCATCGCCGCGGCCGCCCAGGGCTCGCGCAGCCTCTCCGCCGGGCTCGGCAGCCTGACCAGCGGCGGCCACACTCTCGCTGGCGGCGCCGGCACACTGGCCGGCGGCGCCGGCCGGCTCGCGACCGGACTCAGCAGCGCCACGGCCGGCGCCCGCACCGTGACCGCGGGCAGCCACCGCCTGGCAAGCGGCGCCGGCACACTGGCCGGCGGTCTGGCCGGTCTGGCGAGCGGCGCGACCCAGCTCCACAGCGCCGCGGCCACGCTGGCCGGCGGCGCAGCCCAGGTGCACTCGGGTCTCACTACGGCCGCCGGCCAGACGGCCACCGCTGCCGCTACTTCCGGCCAGCTCGCCGGCGGAGCGGCCCAGGTCCAGCAGGCTCTCGCCGCCTATATCGCCGCCCATCCCGACGCCGCCGACCTCTCCGCCCTGCAGACAGCGGCGGCCGGCGCCGGCCAGGTGGCCGGTGGGCTGTCGCAGCTCCACGGCGGTCTGGCGGCCGCCACTCCCCAGCTCGAGCAGCTCGAGGCGGGCGCGGCCCAGCTCGACAGCGGCAGCACACGACTTGCCGGGTCGCTCATCACCTACGGCGCGGCCGTGACGCGGGCGCGCTCGGGCGCCCGGTCGGTGGCCGGCGGGGCGGTCGCGCTCGCGCAGGGGGCCGGCGCCCTGCAGTCCGGCGTGAGCCGCACCAGTGCCGGCGCCGCCGCGCTGGCCGCGGGCGCGCGCACGCTGGCCGGCGGCGCCGGCAGCCTGGCGGCGGGCGCCGCCCAGGCCCGCAACGGCGGCGGCACGCTCGTCACCGGCCTCGACCGGCTTCTCGCCGGCGGCGGCCGGCTGAGCACCGGCCTGCAGAAGGCCCAGGCAGGCGGCAGCCTCCTGGCGCGCAGCCTCACGAAGGGCGCCGCGTCGCTGCCGGCCTACGACCGCCGGCAGCGCGCCAGCCGTGCCCAAGCGATGAGCGACCCCGTGAACCTGCAGACCCAGCGGGTCGACCCGGTACCCGACTACGGCACCGGTTTTGCCCCCTACTTCATTCCGCTCGCGCTGTGGGTCGGCGCGCTCATGACCTATTTCATAGTACGACCTCTTAGCGGCCGCGCCCTGGCTTCGACTCTGCCCGACGCCGACGTGGCGCTCGCCGGCCTGTGGCCCGGCGTCGTGGTGACGTCGGTGCAGGCCGTGGTGCTGGTCTGCGTGCTCGAGCTCACGCTCGGCCTGCGTCCGGTCGAACCGGCGGCGCTGCTGCTGTTCGCGCTGGTCTCGGCGTTTGCCTTTACGGCGATCCTGCAGTTCCTGTCGGCGGCGCTGGGCACCGCCGGCAAGTTCGTCGCCATCGTCCTGCTCATGCTGCAGCTCACCTCTTCGGCGGGCACGTTTCCGCTGCAGACCGTGCCGCGGTTCTTCCAGCTCATCAACCCCTGGCTGCCGATGACCTACGTGGTCTCCGGTCTGCGTCAGGCGATCTCGGGCGGCGACCTGAGGGCCCTGACCGCCGACACGGCGATCCTGCTGGGCTTCGCCGCGCTGGGCGTCTGCGGGACTATACTGACCGCGCACCGTCGGCGGACCTGGACGATGGCCCGCCTCAAGCCCGTCGTGACGTTGCAGTGACGCCCAGCTCGACAGCGGCAAGGCGAAGGGACGACACCGTGCCACAGGCCCACAGCGCCACCATCGACCGCCTGTTCTCGGCGGCGGTCGAGCTGCTCGGCGAGCGCGGCTACGCCGGCGCCACCATCGACGACATCGTCGAGCGCGCCGGCATCGCCAAGGGCACCGTGTACTACCACTTCCGCAGCAAGTCCGAGCTGGTCTCGGCCCTGCTCGACGACGGCCTGCGGCGCCTGGCCGCCTCGTTTCGCAGCGAGATCGAGGGCGCGCAGGGCGGCGCCGCCGCCCTGCGCGCCCTCGTCCACGCCGAGCTGGCCTACATCGAGCGCTACCAGGCCTTCGCCAAGCTCGTGATGTCCGAGATGTGGCACGCCGACCGCGACTGGCGCGACAGCCTGGGCACGTTGCGCGAGGAGTACGTCGGGGTCTTTGCCGGCGCACTTTCGCGCGGCATCGCCGAGGGCGCCTTTCGCGCCGACCTCGACGTGCAGACCACCGCCTCGACCGTCTTTGGCATGATCGCCACCGCGGCGCTCGACTGGCTGGCGTTCGACCGCGAGGCGGCGCTCGACGTCGTCGAGCGCCGCCTCGCCCCGCTGGTCATGGGCGCCGTCAAGGCCTGACCGACGGCCTCCATGGGCCACCGTCGACACGCGCACCCAAGGCCGGCGCTCATCACACTCGCGGCGGCGCTCGTCGCCGGCGTCCTGGTGGCCGGCGCGGCCGGCTGCGGGGCGGCCGCCCCGCAGCCGGCCGCGCCGGCCACCGCCCCCGCCACGCCTGCCCTCTCCCCCACCGCCACGCCGCCGAGCCCCACTCTCACGAGCACCGTGTCACCAAGCGCTGCCCCGGCGGCGGCGCCCTTCGCCCACTCGATCGCGACTCTCAGCCGGGCGCGTCGCGCGGCCATGATCAAGTCGGGCTCGTGGTCGCCGCGCTGCCCCGTTGCGCTCGACGACCTGCGCCTGGTCACACTGACGTACTGGGGGTTCGACGGACGGCGACACACGGGGCGACTCGTCGTCAACCGCGACGCCGTCGCCGCCATTGTCGGCGCCCTGTCCCGGCTCTACCGGGACCGCTTTCCCATCCGCCGCATGACGCCCGTCGACGCCTATGGCGCGAGCGACGAGCGTTCGATGGAGGCCGACAACACCTCGGCATTCAACGGACGCTTCGTAGCGGGCTCGCACGTGTGGTCGCAGCACGCCTTTGGCCGGGCGCTCGACCTCGACCCCCTGGAGAACCCGGAGATCCGCGACGGCAAGGTCTACCCGACCAACGCCAAGCGCTACGCCGATCGCACGCTCGGTCTGCCCGGCATGATCGTCGCCGGCGGACCAGTCGTGCGCGCCTTCGCGGCCGTCGGCTGGGGCTGGGGCGGCACCTGGCACTCCCCCCGCGACTACCAGCACTTCTCGGCCTCCGGCAGCTAGCGAAAACGCGCCCTTGGCGAAGTCCGGCGGCCGGCGCAGACCGGGCGCCGCGCAAGGCCGCCGCCGGCGCGTCAGTCGCGTTTGTCGATGACGAGCTCCATGAGCAGGGCGTCGCGCCAGGTGGCGTCGGCCACCCGTTCGTAGGCGTGCATGGTGCCGACGGGCCGAAACCCGAGGCGCTCGTAGACGTGGATGGCGCGCGCGTTGGCGGCCGCGGGATCGACGGTGAGACGGTGATGGCCGCGCCCGCCGACCAGGTACGCGATCAGCGTGCGCATGGCGTCGCTGCCCACGCCGCGATCCTGCCAGGCGTCGGCCACGAAGACGTCGATCGACGCGCTGTGGTAGTCGGGGTCGGTCTCCTCGGTGAACTGGATGCAGCCGGCGATCGCATCGCCGACCATGACGGCAAAGACCGTCGCACCCGCTTCGGTGACCTGCTCCCACTCGGCCCGCCGCCACCAGGCGGCGACGCCGGGCTCGGCCAGAATGGTCAGTATCGCCGGGGCGTCGTGGTCGGTCAGGGGGCGCAGCACAACGCGGTCGCCGCGCAGGATGGGATCGCCGGCGGCGACGCGGGGGCCGCCTCTCGCGTCAGGTTCGCCCGACGCGCAGTGCGGCGCCTCGGCGGCGGTCACCCGCGCTTGTGGTCGTGGCCGGCACGCCACATGAGAAAGGCGTGGACGAACGGGTCGAGATCGCCGTCGAGCACGCCCTGCGAGTTTCCGGTCTCGTGGTCGGTGCGCAGGTCCTTGACCATCTGGTAGGGATGCAGCACGTAGCTGCGGATCTGGGAACCGAAGTTCACGTCGAGCTGCTGGCCGCGCTCGCGGGCGAGCTCTTCGGCGCGCTTGCGCTCCTCGAGCTCGAGCAGGCGCGACTTGAGCATGCGCATGGCCGTCGCCCGGTTGGAGATCTGCGAACGCTCGTTCTGGCACTGCACGACGATGTTCGTGGGGACGTGCGTGATGCGCACCGCCGAGCTGGTCTTGTTGACGTGCTGGCCGCCGGCGCCGCTCGAGCGGTAGGTGTCGATCCGCAGGTCGTCCTCGTCGATGTCGACCTCGACGTCGTCGCTGACGAGCGGGCTCACCTCGACCGCCGCGAAGCTCGTGTGGCGCCGGTTGGCCGAGTCGAACGGACTCATGCGCACCAGCCGGTGGACACCCTTCTCGGAGGCCAGCAGCCCGTAGGCGTTGTCGCCCTCGACGGAGATGGTGGCGCTGGTGATGCCGGCCTCGCCGCCCTCCTGCACGTCGTTGACCTCGACCTTGAAGCCGCGGTTCTCGAACCAGCGCAGGTACATGCGCAGCAGCATCTCGGCCCAGTCCTGCGACTCGGTGCCGCCGGCTCCGGGGTGGATGGTGACGATGGCCCCGCCTTCGTCGTAGCGGCCGCTGAAGAAGCGCTGCTCCTCGCCGCGGTCGAGCTCGCCCTCGAGCGCCGCCAGACCGCGCGAGAGCTCGGCGAACAAGGCCTCGTCGACTTCGTCGCCGGCCAGCTCCTCGCGCACGAGCTCCTCGGTAGTCTCGAGGTCGCCGAAGCGGCTCTCGAGTGAGGTGCAGTCGTCGAGGCGGCGCTTGAGGCGGCTGTACTTGGCCGACGTACGCTGCGCCGCCTCGGCATCGTCCCAGAAGTCGGCGGCCCGCATGCGCTCTTCGAGCGCGGCGATGTCGGCGGTCAGACGAGGGGGGTCAAAGATAGCTCCGCAGCCAGCTGAGGCGCTCGGAGGCGCCGCGCAGCCGCTCGCGGAGCGAGTCGAGCTCGTCGAATGCGTCGGGTACGGTCGTCGTCATGATGAGGCAGTATACCCCACTCGCAGGCTCTGCCCGCCAGATTCGGCCGGCTCCCGGGCGATGGCGTTGCCCGGGTCGGGCGAAGCCCTATGCGCCGTGACACTTCTTGAACTTCTTGCCGCTCCCGCACCAGCAGGGGTCGTTGCGGCCGAGCTTCTGCTCGACGTGGCGCTGCTGCACGGCCACGGCCTGCTGGGCCTGCTGCGGTTGCGCGGCCATGGCCGGCGCGCCCTGGGCAGATGCCGGCGCGCTATAGGCGCCGCCGCCGGTCGCTGAGACCGCGCCGGCAGAGGTGACCGCGCCGGCCGCCACCGCCGCGCCGGCAAACGAGGTCTCGTAGGCGAGCTCGTCGCCGCTGGTGTAATTGAGCTGCAGCATGGGCTGGTCGAAGGTCATGGCGGCAAAGTGGGCGAGGTCTTCGGGCAGGTTCTTCATGAGCGTCATGACCACGCTCTCGCGGACACCGTCGAGCATGTCCTCGAACAGCGTGAAGCCCTCGGTCTTGTACTCGGCAAGCGGGTCGCGCTGGCCCAGCGCCCGCAGGTGGATGCCCTCCTGCAGGTAGTCCATGTCGAGCAGATGGTCCTTCCAGCGGACGTCGACGATCGACAGCATGACGGCCAGCTCGACGGCCCGCATCTGCTCGTCGCCGATCAGCTTTTCGCGCTCGTCGTATTGGGCGAGAGCGTCGTCGACCGCGAGCTGGGCCGCCTCGTCGGCCGCACTCGCGGTCTCGATGTCGACCTTGGAAAGCGCCGGGTCGTAGACGGCCCGCAGGGCGATCAGCAAGGCGTCGATGTCCCAGTCTTCGGCGTACTGGGTGTCGGCCAGAGCGGTCGTGACGGTGCCCGCCACGACCTGCTCGACCATCTCGCGGATCTGGTCGCCGAAATCTTCGCCTTCGAGGATGCGGCGACGCTGCTCGTAGATCACGCGGCGCTGCTCGTTCATGACCTCGTCGTATTGGAGCACGTTCTTGCGGCGCATGAAGTTGAGCTCTTCGACCTTCTTCTGGGCGCGCTCGACGACGCCGGACAGCATGCGATGCTCGAGGGCCTCGCCCTCGCCGGGGCCGAGCCGGTTGAGCACGCGGTACATGCGGTCGCCGGCGAACAGGCGGATGAGGTCGTCTTCGGCGGAAAGGTAGAAGCGGCTCTCGCCGTTGTCGCCCTGGCGCCCCGAGCGGCCGCGCAGCTGGTTGTCGATGCGCCGGCTCTCGTGACGCTCGGTGCCGAGCACGTACAGCCCGCCGAGCTCGGGTACGCCGTCGCCGAGCTTGATATCGACGCCGCGGCCGGCCATGTTGGTGGCGATCGTGACGGCATTCTTCTCGCCGGCGTTCTTGATGATCTCGGCTTCGCGCTCGTGCTGCTTGGCGTTGAGCACGCTATGCGGCACCCCGTGGCGCTCGAGCAGGGTCGAGAGCAGCTCGCTGACCTCGACCGACACGGTGCCGACCAGCACCGGCTGGCCCTTCTCGTGACGCGCCACGATGTCGTCGACCACGGCCGCGTGCTTTTCTGTGCGGGTCGTGAAGATGAAGTCGTTGCGGTCGAGGCGGACCATCGGCACGTTGGTGGGGATCTGCACGACGTCGAGCGCGTAGATGGTACGAAACTCCTCTTCTTCGGTCTTGGCCGTGCCGGTCATGCCGGCCAGCTTTTTGTAAAGACGGAAGTAGTTCTGCAGCGTGATCGTGGCGAGGGTCTGGTTTTCTTCGCGGATCGGTACGTGTTCTTTGGCCTCGATGGCCTGATGCAGACCCTCGGAATAGCGGCGCCCCTCGAGGATGCGGCCGGTGAACTCGTCGACGATCAGCACCTCGCCGTCCTTGACGACGTACTCGTTGTCGTTCTGGTAGAGCGACTGGGCGCGCAGAGCCTGCAACAGATGGTTGACGAGCGAGCCGTTCGCGTCTTTGTAGAGGTTGTCGATGTTGAGCGCCTTCTCGACCTTGGCGACGCCCGACTCGGTCACCGCCACGGTGCGCTGCTTTTCGTCGACCTCGTAGTCGTCGCCGGGCTTGAGCCGCGGCACGATGCGCGCGAAATCGCGGTAGGTGCCGGCGGCCGTTTCGGGCGCCCCCGAGATGATGAGCGGCGTGCGCGCCTCGTCGATCAGGATGGAGTCGACTTCGTCGACGATGCAGTAGGAGTGGCCGCGCTGCACGCAGTCCGTGAGACGCATCGCCATGTTGTCGCGCAGGTAGTCGAAGCCGAACTCGCTGTTGGTGCCGAAGGTGATGTCGGCGTTGTAGGCCACCCGGCGCTCCTCGGGGGTCATGTTGGCCTGGATGACGCCGACCTCGAGACCCAGAAAGCGGTAGATGCCGCCCATCCATTCGGCATCGCGGCGGGCCAGGTAGTCGTTGACCGTGACCAGGTGAGCGCCCTTGCCGGCGAGCGCGTTCAGGTACATGGGCATGACGGCCACGAGAGTCTTGCCCTCGCCGGTCTTCATCTCGGCGATGTCGCCGTCG
>Ga0182014_10005730_pt1 | contig 13727 bp, 8 predicted proteins | sample 612S2DmetaG_FD_120489 | JGI IMG/M metagenome (GOLD analysis project Ga0182014, IMG submission 120489) | Permafrost microbial communities from Stordalen Mire, Sweden - 612S2D metaG | ecosystem: Environmental > Terrestrial > Soil > Wetlands > Permafrost | place: Sweden: Stordalen | collected... | reverse complement strand
CGGCGTATTCGTTGTGGTCCCCATCTTACTTTCCCTCCATCATCATGAGTTCGTCGGTTACGGAGCGCGCGTCGATCGGCAATCCATGGACATGGCAGATCGAGCGCAAACGCGGCGTCAATTCCGCTTTGATATCGAGCTTCAGCAGGCTGGCCATCTGCCCGTCTCGGTTCTGCTCGACGACATACGTACGGTCGTGCTGCGCTATGAAGTCGTGGACCTCGCGCGTAAACGGATATGCAAGCACGCGAAGATAGTCCGTTTCCAGTTTGTGCTCCTTCGACAACTGATCGCGCGATTCGATGATGGCCCAGTGCGTCGTGCCATACGCAATGATGCCGACCTTCGCTTTGCCACTGCCCGCCAGTTCCGGCCGCGGCACAAACGATCGCGCCGTCTCGAACTTCTTGTTGATCCGCTCCATGTTGCGTTCGAAATCGTCTGGACGCTCGCTGTACTGTCCCTTCTCGTTGTGGCCGCTGCCGCGCGCAAAATACGCCGCCGCCGGATGATCCGTGCCCGGCAGCGTTCGATAACCCACGCCGTCGCCATCCACGTCCCGGTAGCGCGCAAATCCACCCGCCTTCTCCAGATCCGCCTTGGTCAGCACTTTTCCGCGATCAATCGGCTTCTCCGGATACGGAAACGGATCCGACATCCAGTTATTCATTCCCAAGTCGAGGTCCGACATGACAAACACCGGCGTCTGAAAGCGCTCCGCCAAATCGAACGCATCCTGCGCCATGGTGAAGCACTCGATCATCGAATCCGGGAACAGCATGATGTGCTTCGTATCGCCATGACTGAGGAACGCCGTCGAGAGCACGTCGCCCTGCGCCGTGCGAGTCGGCAAACCGGTCGATGGGCCCACCCGCTGAATGTTCCAGATCACCGCCGGAACCTCCACGTAATACGCCAAGCCCGCAAACTCCGCCATCAGCGAGATGCCTGGCCCAGCGGTTGCAGTCATCGATCGCGCCCCCGCCCAGGCCGCCCCAATCACCATGCCCACGGCCGCCAGTTCGTCTTCCGCCTGCACAATGGCAAAGGTCGCTTTACCATCCGGCCCGACGCGGTATTCCTTCATGTAATCGATCATCGTCTCCACCAGCGACGACGACGGCGTAATTGGATACCACGTCACCACCGTACACCCGGCAAACATGCATCCCATCGCCGCCGCCGAATTACCGTCGACGATGATCTTGCCCTTCGTCTTGTCCATGCGCTGGATGCAGAACGGATCGCGCTTCTTCAAGTTCGCGATGGCATAATCATGCCCCGCCTTGGCCGCCGCCAGATTCAGCGCAGCCGCCTTGGCCTTGGTCGCAAACTGCTTGCGGATTGCCTTCTCGACCTCGGTATAATCGATTTCCAGCAACTGCGCTGCCACGCCGACATAGATCATGTTCTTGATCAGTTTGCGCAGCTTGGCTTCCGCGCCCACCGTCGCCGCCAGTTTGTCGAAAGGTACGGGGTAATACACCAGATCGTCGCGCACCTTATCGAGCGCCAGCGGTTCGTCGTAAATCACGGACGCGCCCGGCGACAGCGTCTTTACATCGTCCTGCGCCGTCTCCGCATTCATCGCGATGAGCAGGTCGATTTCTTTCTTGCGCGCAATGTAGCCATCTTTGCTGGCACGGATCGTGTACCAGGTCGGCAGCCCCGCAATGTTCGAAGGAAACATGTTCTTCCCCGAAATCGGCACGCCCATCTGGAAAATGCTGCGCAACAAAACCGTGTTCGAACTCTGCGACCCCGATCCGTTCACGGTCGCAACCTGAATGCTCATGTCGTTAACGACACGCTGCTGCCCCAACTGCCCTGACGACTCCTGGGGCACGATATCAATTGTGGCCATCCCTGTACCTTTCTGGTCTTAATCCGACAAATCTCATTGACCGGGCAAACCCCATCGCCCGAAAGTACTTGCGGAGTGCAGCAGGAAAACACTTAATTATACGCGTCCCTAAGCGGCGGAGGTTAATCAAGACAGCAACAGGCAGCAAATCAATGGCGCGGGCTATCGCCGCCCCTCCGTCATGAGGATGATCCGTCCAATCCTCGCTTGGGCGGCATCTTGGCTGGAGTCCGGCACAAGGTCAAGCAGCCGCCATTCCCCTTCGGCGATAATAGAACGATGACAGGTCCTTCCAAACGTGATGTCACGGCCAACGACGCTCCAATGTGCAACGTGGCCCTCCTCGGCTTCGGCACGGTCGGCAGTTCGGTAGCGAAGATTCTTTGCGAGCGAGCGAACACCCACCTGCGCCTGACCCACGTCCTCAATCGCAACGTGGAGCGCAAGAAAGTCGACTGGCTTCCGTCCGGGGTGCAGTGGACGGAAAACATCGACGACGTTCTATCCTCCGACGCGCACATTGTCGTCGAAGTAATGGGCGGCCTTCAGCCGGCCGAAGACTGGATTCGGCGCGCGCTCCAGTCGGGCAAATCCGTGGTCACCGCCAACAAGCAGTTGATCGCCCGCTGCGGCCCCGAATTGATCGCCCTCGCCAGCCAGAGAAATCAGCAAATCCAATTTGGCGCGTCGGTCGCCGGCGGCGTGCCCGTGATCTCAGGCTTGCAGGAGGGATTGGCTGGCGATGAACTGTTCAAGATTCGCGGCATCCTTAACGGCACCTGCAACTACATTCTCAGCCAGATCGAAGCCAACGGCATCCCCTTTGCGACCGCTCTGCGCGAGGCGCAGAAGCTCGGCTTCGCCGAGGCCGATCCCACCGAAGACATCGACGGCCTCGACGCGCGCGCCAAACTCACCATTCTGGCGCGCGTCGGATTGCACTGCAACGTCGCCCCGGAGAGCGTCATGGCGCGCTCGATCTCACCCATCGACGTGGTGGATTTCGCATTCGCCAGCCAACTCGGCTGCACCATTCGCCAGATTTCGTGGGCAGAGTTCAGAAAAGACTCAAAAACCGAGTCGCAGGAGGGCGTGTTGTTTGCCGCCGTCCGCCCTTCGCTGGTCGAACTCTCGTCGCCGCTGGCACGCGTCGAAGGCAGCCAAAACCTGGTCGTGGCCACCGGAACCTACGGCGGCGAAACCGTCTTTGGAGGCCACGGCGCCGGCGGTCATCCCACGGCCGTCGCGGTCGTCTCCGACATCCTCGCCATCGCCCGCTCCCGGCAAAGTGGCCCTCAATCGGCAACTAGCCCAGCCGGACAGCCCGTCGAAATAACGCCCACCGTCACCGCCGATTTCACCGCCAAGCACTATTTGCGTTTCCTGGTGAAAGACCGGCCCGGCATCATCGCCAGCCTGGCCACAATTCTCTCCCGGTGCGGAGTCAATATCGATTCGGTGCAGCAGAAACCCGGCAGCACAAAATCGCATCTGCCATTCCTGATTACGCTGGAGGGATGTAAAGCGTCACTGGTGGAGCAGGCATTACAGCAGATCAATTCGCTCGATTTCCTGGTGCAACCGTGCTTGCATATGCCGATTCTCTAACAAGGAGCGGAGCTACGCTTCCACCTGAAAGAACTGCGCCATATTGCGGAATTTCTGATAGCGGGTTTCCAGCAACTCCCCGACCGGCAGCTTCTTGATTGCGGCAAGATTTTGCTGCAACGCTGTATCGAGCAACTCCGCCGCTTGCGCATGATCGGTGTGCGCGCCGCCGGGAGGCTCAGGGATAATGCCGTCGATGCAGCCGAGTTCGTTCAAATCCTTCGCCGTGATCTTCATGGCTTCCGCCGCCAGCTCTTTCTTGCTGGCGTCGCGCCACATGATCGAGGCACAGCCCTCCGGCGAAATCACCGAGTACACGGAGTTCTCCATCATCAACACGCGGTCAGCCACGGCGATCGCCAGCGCGCCGCCGCTGCCGCCGACGCCGATCACCGTCGTCACGATCGGTACCTCCAGCCGCGCCATTTCCAGTAGGTTGCGCGCGATCGCTTCTCCCTGTCCGCGTTCTTCGGCGTGCAACCCGGGATACGCCCCGTCGGTATCCACAAACGTAAAAATCGGCCGCTTGAATTTTTCCGCGATCTTCATCACCCGCAGCGCCTTGCGATATCCCTCCGGGTGAGCCATGCCGAAATTTCGATACACGCGCTGTTTAGCATCGCGCGCTTTCTGCTGGCCCACGATGACCACCTGCTCGCCGTGAAAGCAAGCCATCCCGCAAACGATCGCCGGATCGTCGCGAAAACCGCGATCCCCGTGGATTTCGCTCCAGTCGGTGAAAATGCGCTCCACATAATCCAGCGTATAAGGCCGCTGCGGATGCCGCGCCAGCTCCGTCCGCTCCCACGCATTTAAATGCGAAGAGATCTCGCGGCGCAGGTCGTTCACCCGCTCGTGTAGTTGCTGGATCTGGCGCAGCGTTTCCGCGTTCTGCCCCTCCACCGCCTGCAGGCGTGCGATCTGCCCCTCGATTTTTTCCAGTTCCTTTTGCGCCTTCAATCCAGATTCCATCTTGATGACGTTCCCATTCTTTCGCGTATGATGCGCCTCCACCATCGAGAGCATGAAGTCGGCGACGGCGACGGCAGCAATCTCCGCACCGTCTTTCGCTCCATCTTTCGGACGGTGACCCAGTTTCTCCGCCAGCTTTATTTTCGCTCGTCTCATCGGACGCATCTATTAACCAGAACGGATCAACTGATGACGCGCACGCTGCCGCGTCCGCACAACTCTTCCACGCGGCCCAGAAACGTGCGGTCCGGCATCACATTATAGCCTTCGGCCTCCATCACCACCATGAAATCGCCGTCGCGCTCCACGTCGAAAAGCACCTTGGCCTCGCCTTTGCGCTCCAGGCAGAGCGCGTGCAGTGCATCGACCGTGTCGCCGGTCGCGCTCCCGAGCGGAATCCTGATGCGCAGCGCCTTCGGCAGCGGTACCCGCGCTTCGTCCAGCGGAATGATCTCATTCGCCGTGACCTTCGGATTCGCGCCCTCTTCAATGCGCACGCCGCCGCGAATCAGCACCGGAACTTCGAGTTTTACTTTTTCCGCAAGTTTCTTGTAGGCCTCGGGAAAGATCAACAACTCCACCTTTCCCCCCATGTCCTCCAGCGCGGCCTGCGCCCACAGATCGCCTCGCCTCGATTTCGCCACCCGCAACCCCGAAATCAAACCTGCCGTCGTGATGTTCTCATCCTTATTCGTGGACTTCTTCATCGCCGAAATCTCCTGCGTCGAGAGCGCAGTCAAATCCGCGAGCTTCTCCTTGTACTTTTCCATCGGATGTCCGGTGATAAAAAATCCGAGGATTTCCTTCTCCGCCGCCAGTCGCGTGTGCTCATCCCAGTCCGGCACGTTGGGGAGCGACTCGTTCGCCTGTTCGGCGGTCTCCTCCGCAAAAACGCCAAACAGCCCGTGCTGCCCAGACTCCGCGTCCCGCTGCGCTTTCTGCGCCTGCTCGATCGCGGAGTCGAGCGCCTGCATCAACTGCGCCCGCCTTCCAAAACAATCCATTGCTCCACTCTTGATCAACGACTCCAGCACGCGCTTGTTGAGCAGCCTTAAATCCACTTCTTCGCAGAATTCATAGAACGAGCGGAAATTTCGCCCCAGCTTCTTGCGCGCCGCCACAATCGACTGGATCGCATTCCCGCCCACGTTTTTCACCGCCGCCAGCCCAAAGCGAATCGCCTGTCCATGCGGAGTAAAATTCGCGTCGCTGACATTGATATCCGGAGGCTCGACCGCAATTCCCATCTCGCGGCACTCGTTGATGTACTTCACCACACTGTCTGTGTCGCCGGTGATCGAAGTCAGCAGCGCCGCCATGAAATCAATCGGATGATGCGTCTTCAAATATGCCGTGTGATACGCCAGTAGCGCATACGCCGCCGAGTGCGACTTGTTGAATCCGTAACCCGCAAATTGCGCCATCAGATCGAAAATCTTCTCGATCTTCTTCGGCGGGAAGCCATTCTTCGTCGCGCCTTGCACAAACCGCTCCCGCTGCTTCGCCATTTCCTCGGCATTCTTCTTGCCCATCGCGCGCCGCAGTAGATCGGCTTCACCGAGCGAGTAGCCAGCCAGTTTGTTCGCCGCCTGCATCACCTGTTCCTGATACACGAAGACTCCGAGGGTCTCCTGCAAAATCTCTTTCAGTTCGGGCAATTCATATTCAATCTTGCGCCGTCCATGCTTGCGCTCGATGAAGTCGTCGATCATTCCGCCCTGAATCGGACCGGGCCGGTAGAGCGCGTTCAACGCCGTGAGATCTTCAATGGAATTCGGTTGGTAACGCCGCAGAACATCGCGCATCCCCGACGATTCAAACTGGAACACGCCGGAAGTCAGTCCCTTGTGGAAGACCTTCTCGTACGTCTCATTGTCTTCCAGCGGAATGTCTTCCAATTTCAGATTCGCGCCCTTCTGCGCGAGCAATTTCTGCGTGTCGTCGAGAATCGTGAGCGTCGTCAGCCCAAGAAAATCCATCTTCAACAGGCCCATTTTTTCAATGGCCACCATGTCAAACGCCGTCACGATTTCGTCATTCTTGGTTTTGTGCAGCGGCACCAGCTCAATCAGCGGACGCGGCGAAATCACCACCCCCGCCGCATGTACGCCGGAATTCCGCACCAGACCTTCCAACTTCCGCGCCGTGTCGAGCAACTGCTTCACCTGCGGATCCTTCTGATATGCCTCTTGCAGCGCCACCGACTCCGTGAGCGCGTCGTCCAGCTTGATGTTCAGCGTGGTCGGCACCATCTTCGCGATGCGGTCCACGTCGCTGTAGGGCATGTCCATCGCGCGGCCCACATCCTTGATCGCCGCCTTCGCCGCCATCGTGCCGAATGTAATAATCTGCGCGACATTGTCGCGCCCATATTTATGGGTAACGTATTCGATCACTTCCCCGCGCCGGTTCATGCAGAAATCGATGTCAATATCCGGCATGGAGATGCGCTCGGGATTCAAAAAGCGCTCAAACAGCAATTCATGCTGCAACGGATCGATGTCCGTAATCCCCAGCGAATATGCCACCACCGCCCCCGCCGCCGATCCACGCCCCGGCCCCACCGGAATGCCCCGTTCCCGCGCATAGCGGATGAAATCCCACACAATCAGGAAATACCCCGAGAACTTCATCTGCTGGATAATGGCAAGTTCGCGGGCCAATCTCTGTTCGTACTCTGCCAGCGAATGCTTGAGCCGACCGCGCGCCGCCGCGCCCCGCAGGTTTTCCATCCGCCGGGCAAATCCTTGCCGCGTGATGTGCTCGAAATAACTGTCGATCGTGTATCCGTCGGGAACGTCAAAATGCGGAAACGGACTGGGAATCTTCTCCAGCCGTAGATTGCAGCGCTCGGCAATCCCCAGCGTGCGCGAGATCACCTGCGGCGCGTCCTTGAACACACGCAGCATCTCGTCGCCGTTCTTGACGAAAAACTGGTTGCCTTCGAACTTCATCCGGTTCGTCTCTTGAATCGACTTCCCCGTCTGAATGCACAGCATCACATCCTGCGCGTGCGCGTCGTCTTCGCAAAGGTAATGGCTATCGTTGGTCGCAACCAGAGGCAGGCCCAGATCCTTCTCCAACTGGAATAAGCCCGAATGGATGCGGTGCTCCATCTCCAGACCCTGGTCCTGAATCTCAAGAAAGAAATTTTCTTTGCCGAAAAGATCGCTGTAAAATCCCGCTGCCGCCCGCGCCGCGTCGTAGTTCCCTTCCGTCAAGCGCTCGGCCACTTCACCCTTCAGGCATCCCGAAAGCCCGATCAGCCCCTTCGAATGTTCCGCCAAAAACTTCTTGCTCACGCGAGGCTTGTAGTAGAACCCGTGTAGCGAAGCCTCCGACGTGATCTTCACCAGATTGCGGTAGCCTTCTTCGTTCTCGGCCAGCACCAGCAGGTGGTTGTACGTATCCCCGTCCGGCGGAGTGCGCGTGATGACGTGATCGTCCTTTTTGCAGATATATAGCTCGCATCCCACGATCGGCTTGACGCCCACCTTGTGCGCTGCATTCACAAAATGCACCGCACCAAAAATATTGCCGTGATCGGTCATGGCCACGGCGGGCATGCCAAGTTGATGGACGCGCTCGACCAGTTTCTCGACGTCGCAGGCGCCGTCGAGCAGAGAGTAGTCGCTATGCAGATGCAGGTGGACGAACTGGTTTTGGCTCATGAAGTTCTTAGCGATTGGATTTTAGCTTTCAGCGGATCGGCTTCATTCTACTGGCTGGAGAAAATCGCGCAATGACAGAAATCGGTGCAACTTACGCGGCCCATCTAACGCATCAGCATGATCGAGAGCGACGGTCCCGGCACCTGAAAATCCACGCCGCGATCGTCGTTCATCTTCACCGTGGCCGCAAGATCGAGCTGATCCAGCGGAATTTTCTTTGCAGCCGGCGCATTAAGCACCCAAAGCGTCCCGTTGGAGATCGCGTAGTTCCGCACTTCTTCCACATGCCGGTCGCGAAACACCAGCGCCGTCTCCGGTTCGGTATCTTTGGGCCGATTGCGCGCTTCCACATCCTGTTGCAGTCGGTCGACTTTTCCGTTCAGCGCATCTAGATCCTGTCGCACTCCGCTGTCTTCATCATCCTGGGCGGGCGCGGGGCGATACTCGTCCGCGTACGTATCCTGGTCGCTGGTGTCGTACAGAGGATCCGCATACCACCCGTAATAGCCGTATGGATAGTAAGGCGCATACGAAGAGTGAGACCGCCGGCCGTAGACACCTCGGCGCGGATAGAAGGAGTTTCCGATTCGCAGGTTGATGCCCGCGCCGCGTCCCGCAACTCCGCCGCGAACGGCACCGTAGCCTCGTACACCAGAAGAATGAATGCCAGGGGAATGAACACCCGCGGAACTAACACCGGAGGAATGAAAAGCAGAATGCGACGAGAAGCTTCCACCCGAAGCCGCGTGGCCGCCACCCCCGCCGCCGTGCCGCTGCCCCCAGACAGGCATCGCCACCAGACTCAGGCCCAACGCCGCTATGCACAACCAGCGCCGCATAGCCATAGTATAGTCCAATTTCGAACCGGCGGAGCAAGCGAAAAGCCGCGAACCGCGCCGCCTCTCAAGCCTTTTTATTTCTTCTTCTTGGAAGCCTTCGGCTTCGGTTTTGCCTTCGCCGCCGGCTTCTTCGCCTTCGCTGGTTTCGTTTTCACGGGCTTGGCTGGCTTCTTCGCGGGAACCTTACCCGCCTGTTTCGGCTGAACCGCCGCCGCTGGTTTCGCGGTTTTGACTGGAGCCATCGGCTTGGCAGCCGCTGCCTTCGCCTTGTCCGGAACAACTGGCGCAACCGCAACTGCCGGGGCCTCGGCGACTTTTCCCTTCCCCTTGCCTTTCCCGATCGGCTTGGCGGCAGCTTCGGCAGCCGCGATGGCCGCCGCCTTCGCAGCTCGGCCGCGCTTCACAGGCGGAGGCGGCGGTGGTGGCGGTGGCGGCGGCGCCAGCGGCTTCAAATACTTCAGCGTCTCCGTCCGCGAGCGCAGCTTGCCATCCAACAACAGCAGGAACACGTCGTTCGAAATCTTCGCGTACGACGGGATCTCCGTCGTGATACGCAGTTCCGTCATCTCCGGCAAAGGAAGCTTCTGCTTCACCTGCCGCCACTTGGTAAAGAAATTCTTGATCTTCTGCGCCACCGCCTGCTGCCTCGCCGTGATCGCCAAAAACAGAATCATCTCCGGACGCGCCGACGACAGCAATTGCCACGTCCGCGAGGGCGTCGCCGCTTCCTTACCGGTCAACCGTTTCGCCAGCGAGTGCGCGTTTGCATCCAGATCCTTCCAAGCCTCGACCAGATCCTTGCGTGGAATCGCTCGCCGCAAATCCGAAATATCCTTGTCCCCCAGCCGCTCGGTCAGGAAGTGCAGCACCGCCGGCGCAACCTCCGGCGTATAGCCAAGCTCGTTCATCTGTTGCCGCGTCTTCATCAGCGCGCCCAGGCCCGCGGTATCGGCTTTGGCCGTGCTCCAGCGCGGATTCAACACCTTCAGCCATCCCTCTTTTTCGTACGCCTTCAGCACGCCGAGCGCGTCATCCTCGTAAGCCAACTGCTCGATTTCGTACCCAATGCTCGAATTTCGTATGTGCTCGATGTAGCCGTTTTCCTTGCCCGATTCATACCGCGCCTGCGTCCGCTCCTCCAGCGGCCAGTGGAAGCGCGTGGCAAACCGCGTCGCTCGGATCATCCGCGAAGGATCTTCCAGAAACGCGTAGTTATGCAGCACGCGAATCACTTTCGCTTCGATGTCGGCCACTCCATTAAACGGATCCATCAGCAGCCCGCGCGATCCCTCGTTCATCGACAAGGCCATTGCGTTCACCGTGAAGTCGCGGCGGCGCAGATCTTCGATGATCGTAGAGGGAGCGATCTGCGGAGCCTTGCCCGGCTTGTCATAGATCTCCGAGCGCGCCATGGCAATCTCGGCGCGCACCCCGCCCGGCAGCGTCAGCAGCAAAGACCGCGTGTCGTCGTCGGCGTCCCCGATGACCGCGCCCGCCTTCTCCAGGTCTTTTCGGAGCTTGAGCGCGTTGCCCTGCACCGCGAAGTCGAGATCGCGGATGGGGAACCCGGTAACGATGTCGCGGATGGCGCCGCCCGTCAGGTACAGGTTCATCTCCGCCGCCTTCGCGGCGTCGGACACGAGGGCGATTGCCTTCTGTTGATCCGGCGAGAGCCGGGTTTCCAGCGTGTATATGTAGTCGGCCATGCCTTCCTAGTCGCCGTGCGGTATCCCTCAAAGGGGATCGGCCGGGGCGTTTTTCACAGTTTTTCCACAGGGGTCCGGCCCGGCCTTCGCCGAGATCCTAGCCAGCAGAATCTAACTTCCTCTATACATTAGACTTATACCGCAAATTCACAATTCCAGCAAACTAGAGAAAATACCACAAGGTTTACAGTTTGGCTACTGCGAAGCCACAAACTCTACGAATTCGCCCTGAAAGTGCGAGAATTCAATCTGAGCTGCCCCCGCTGCGGCTGCCTCACTCATTCACGTTTTTTGCGAATGGGTGGGATGGCAAGCTGGAAAGCACCTTTTGCCCCATGTCCTCGACTCACAAAAAAGTCATCGTGCGGAAACACGACCGCGACTCCATCAGCGGCCACGTCTCTCCCGCCAATTTCGTAGCCGACGGCAAACTCGAATTGCTCAACACCTCCGGCAACGTCGTCGCCATCGATCTGCGCGACATCAAGGCCGTGTACTTCGTCCGCGAATTTTCCGACACCGACCTCATGCTGCGCAAGACCTTTACCACGCGTCCCAGAACCGAAGGACTCTGGGTGCGCCTCAAGTTCAAGGACAGCGATGTGATCGAAGGCATCCTGCCCAACGACCTGACCCAAAATCCTGCCGAAGGATTCCTGCTGAACCCTCCCGACCTGCGCTCCAACACGCAGCGACTCTTCGTTCCGCGCGATGCGTTAACGTCAGTGACCGTGCTCGCCGTCATCGGCTCAGCCAACCGCCGCCGAAAAGGCAGCCAGCCGGATACAAGGCAGGTCACGTTGTTCGAACAGTGAAGCAGGTATCAGGTGCCAGGTCTCAGGTGTCAGGAAAAGCAGCTATGGGATTTCACAATGTGCCTTGCTCTTGTTTTTCCTGAGACCTGACGCCTAGGACCTGAGACCTGCCTTGCTACAATTCTCCCGGATACCGCCATGAAACTCTCCGATATCGCCAAAGCCCTAAACGCCCGCCTCGACAACGCCTTACCCGACACTGAAATCACCGGGGTAGCCGGCATCGAAAATGCCGCACAGGGCCAGTTAACGTTCGTCTCCAATCCCAAATACAATGCCGCCGCGAGAATCACGAAGGCCTCGGCGGTGATTGTCTCAGAGAATTTCCCTGCCATCGACGCCGGCATGTTGCGCAGCAAGAACCCATACCTTGCCTGGGCCAAGGCCATCGAATTGTTTTACCAGCCACCTCGCTATGCCCCCGGAATCCATCCTACGGCAGTCGTTCACCCCACGGCGAAGCTGGGCAAGCACACACACCTCGGGCCCTACGTAGTGATCGACGAAGACGTCGTCATCGGAGACAAAGCCGTTCTCCTCTCCCATGTGGTCATCTATCGCGGAGCCACCATCGGCAATAATTTCTTCGCCCATGCTCACGCCGTCGTTCGAGAGTTCTGCAACCTCGGCGACAACGTCCTGCTCCAGAACGGAGTGGTCGTAGGCTCCGACGGCTTTGGTTTCGCCAAAATTGAAGAGGGCGATGTTACGAATAAAGACGACGGCCACGGCTGGCACAAGATCGTCCAGTCCGGCAATGTGGTGATTGAGAGCAATGCCGAACTTCAGGCCAATACCTGCATCGATCGCGCCAGCATCGGCGAAACCCGGATTGGACGCGGCGCGAAGATCGACAACCTAGTCCACGTCGGCCATAGCTGCACCATCGGCCACGACACGCTGCTCTGCGCGCAAGTAGGACTCGCCGGAACCACCGACGTAGGCAACAACGTAATCCTGGCCGGACAAGTCGGCGTCAGCGGCCACGTCAAGATTGGAGACGGAGCCATCGCCATCGCCCAAAGCGGCATCCCCCATGACGTTGCTCCCGGAGCGATGGTCAGCGGCGCCCCCGCCATCGACCACCGCCTATGGTTGAAGTGCTGCGCGGCCTACGCCAAGCTCCCGGAGATCGCCAAGGCCGTCAGGAAGCTTTCAGAGCGGGAGTGAGTCATTTCTTGGGACTATCCCCGATCCGGTAAACCTCGCCTTTCGGATTCCGGAATCGCTCCAACTGCTTCGCATCGCCGCGCAGTTGCGCAGCCGCCGCGCCCGAGTTGACCGTGATCAGCGCCGACATCACCGGAGCCATGCCCGTCGGCAGTTGAGAACGATACGGGCTCGTCTGCATATTGGCGACGCCATCCGTCTGGGTGATGATCAGGAAAACATAAGTATTGCCCGCCGTCAGCGGCGGCAGCGTCACAGAAGTTTGCGCTGTGCTGTAAGTGCCGGCAGTAAAGAATTCCACGACGTTTGGCATCGCGATCACTTGCAGCACATTCACCGTGTAGCCATAGGGAGTACCGTTCGGCGCCGACCAGCTTAGATTTTCCGCCGTGGTGTTTACACTCGCGGTCGTGAACAGGCCCGTCCCATTGATCGTCGGATTCACGACCGGCCCCGCTAGCGGAGCCAGCGTGGGCGCCGCCGGGTCAACCACCACGCTGTAGTTCAGAGCCATCGGAAAGCTCTGCGAGCCCACCGAAAACGGCACGTTGACCGACTGGCAGAAGGCCAACTCTCGCGTCCAGTTCGCGGGATAAGGATCTCCGTATGACAGCGTCCCGAAATTCGTATCGCTGACAACCGCCGGCTCGATCGCGTCCGAGAAAAGGAATGGCTGAGTCGGACACGCCGTTATCGCAAAAGGAACTCCGCTCGTCGGATCGGGTTGAACCATGTAAAGAGCAGCACCGACAGTGGGAGCAAATAACTCCGGTTTTGCGTTCACGCCCACCACGTACGGTTCCGCCGCAAGCGAAAGCCACGACCCAATGGGCGTCGCCGTCCCCGGCGCAACATTCTGCATCAGCGTCGCCCATTGCGATCCGGGAATATTCAGATCGAGCGATGCCGTCGGACTGGCCGCCAGCGTCCCGTTAATCGGGTTCGCCGCTCCGTTTGTGAGTTGCATATTGGTCAACGTGAGTTCCGGCCCCAGCACCAGGTTATTGAGCGCGCCCAGCGACGACGGCTCATACTGCCCAAGAAATGCTGTGTTGACGGTGGTCCAATCAATCCTGCTGTTG
>Ga0182014_10005728_pt1 | contig 13731 bp, 11 predicted proteins | sample 612S2DmetaG_FD_120489 | JGI IMG/M metagenome (GOLD analysis project Ga0182014, IMG submission 120489) | Permafrost microbial communities from Stordalen Mire, Sweden - 612S2D metaG | ecosystem: Environmental > Terrestrial > Soil > Wetlands > Permafrost | place: Sweden: Stordalen | collected... | reverse complement strand
GCGTCGCGGTCGCGCGCCCCAAGTCGACATCCGGCAAGCCTTAGTTGGCGAGCCGCGCCGTGAGCGTCAATGACGGGGAGCGTGGGCCATCGGACAGCATTCGATAGACCTTGAGGACCTTGGGCACATAGGCCATGGTCTCTGCGAACGGCGGGACCGTCCCGCCGTTCCTGGCGACCGCCTCTTCGCCGGCGTTGTAAGCCGCCAGCACCAGCCTGACGTCGTGGCCGAATCGCTCCATCAAGAACTTCAAGTAGCTCGCGCCGGCGTGAATGTTCTCCTGCGGATCATAGAGATTCGACACACCGAAGCGCGACGCCGTCGCAGGCAACAACTGCATCAGGCCGACCGCCCCGCGCCGCGAAACGGCCCGCGAATTGAATCCGGATTCGACCACGATGACGGCGCGCAACAGGTTCGGTTCCACCGCCGCGGCAACCGCCGCTCGATCGATGATGGAATCGTATTGGGCCGCCCTGGCGAGCAGCTTCCTGTCATAGCGCTCGCCGCTTTCAGTCCTGTCCTGCGGTGACAACACCAGCAACCGGTAGCGGTTGTCGTCGGGCATATCCGTGAAATGCTTGACGCCATCCGCGTCGACAAAGGTGTAAATCCGGGTGTGTGCGCCCGCGCCCGCCGCGACCAGCAGCAATGCAAGAAACAGTATGGATTTGGATCCCATGGACGCGCGCCTTCCTTTGGGCGGAGCGTAGCGCACTCCCGGCCGGCGCGGCTGGGAACTGCATCACTCAATCGGCATTCGCCTCCAGCGGCTCGATCAAGGTCTCATCGTTGTTTCCCGGAGAATTGACGCCCGGGCCCACCGGGTACGCGACCAAGCGGTCCCCATCGTACGGTGCGAGCGCGGGAGCAGCATTGACGGGACTTCCATACAACCACACGTCGCGCATGTCGCGGGTCAGGATCGCCGGCATGCGCTTCTCGGTATTGTCCACTTCCGCCATCACGGCATTGGCGGGCAGCGTGATGATGACGCAGGATTCGCGCTCCCAAAATCCGGCGAACCCGAAGACGTCCTGATCTTCGACATGGACGTAGAACGGCTGTTTGCTGCCGCTCGCGTTCACACGCCATTCGTAGAATCCCAACGCCGGAATGATGCAGCGCTGGCCTCGCGCCAGCAGACCGCGGTCGGTGGCCACCAGATTGAGTTTCTCGACCGGCACGATGTATGTGACGGGATCGCCGAAACCCCATTTGAGCAGCGCAGTATCGGGCTGATCGTCGATCACGCGAATGGTGGGCACTGCATCAGTGGGCGCGACGTTGAAATTGGCGGAGAATTCCCATTCCGAGCGCACGAGATCGAACTCTTGGTCGATGGAAACTTGATCGGGACTCACGTATCTTCTGCACATTGCGCAATTATACCCTGTGCGGCGGCACCGCACGTCTGAACACGTTGTTAAAGCTTGCCATGAATCTGCCGATGCTTGGCCGTATCAAACAGGGATGCTAAGCGCGCTCGTGACCGACACCGCGGATTGGAAGCAGAAATACCGTGACTCACTTGTGGAAATGGAGAGTGAGGAAAAGCGCTGGCGCTCGATCGAACAGGCCCTGCGCCGCTTGGTCGGGAGACTCTGTGCCGCGGGCATGGGAGTGGATGCGCAACTCGACGATGAACTCGTCGCGCTCGCGGCCGCCAATCGGCGCAACGCCGATGCGACGGAGTTGGAGCAGCTCGCCGCCTCGTTGACGACGGCGGTGGTCGCGGTCGACTCGGTATCACCGGTGACGGCGACCCCTGCGCCACCCGCGCCCGCCGCCGCTGTCGTCGCGCCCGTCGCACCCGTCGCGCCGCCGGAGCCGCCGACCCTCGTGCCGACTCGATGGGACGCCGCCTGCACCTCCACCGCCCAGATCCTGGTGCAGCTGCGGGCGGCCACCATCGATGAGCTCGGAATTCTCGCGCTGCTGACGCAATTGACGAGCACGAATTCGGACGGCGAACTCGCCGCGATTCTCGATCAAACCGCGGAGCTGATCCGCACCCATGCCGAGACCCTGGTGCGCGAACGCCTGCAGGCGGCCGCCGTCCTCTCGGACGTGACCAAGCGCCTCGAAGAGATGGCCGGCTATCTCACCGAATCGAACCACGAAACGCGTTCGCGGTTCGCGGATACCGCCTCGGTCAACGACACCGTCATGTCCCAGGTTCGCGAACTGGCCGCGGAAGCGAGCAGCGCGACGGAGCTTCGCGTGCTGCAGAGCACGGTCAATGCCCGGCTCGAGACGGTGACCCGTCAAGTGCTCGATTTTCGCGCCCGCGAGGAAGATCGATTGCTCGAATTTACCGGCCGCGTCGAACGCATGCGGGCGCGGATCGCCGATCTGGAACGCGAAGCCGCGGATCTTCACTCCAGGCTCGATCGGGAAAAACACGGGGCCCGACTCGACCCGCTGACGCGGCTCGCCAATCGCAAGTCTTTCGACGAACGGTTTGCGCAGGAGATCGAGCGCCGCGCACAGAGCGATTTGCCGGTGACGATGCTCTTGTGGGACCTGGACAATTTCAAATTGATCAACGACAGCTACGGACACCGTGCGGGTGACCGGGTACTGCAAAGCGTCGCGACCTGCTTCATGTCGGGATTGCGGGCCGAGGATTTCGTGGCGCGCATCGGTGGCGAGGAGTTCGTCGTGCTGCTGACCGGGTTGCCCTATGAGCGCGCCCTGCGCATCGCCGAAGAGTTGCGCCTGGGAGTCGAGGCGCTGCGTTTTCATTTTCGTGGAACACCGGTGCGTGTCACCGTCTCGTGCGGACTGACGGAGTTGCGGTCGTCCGACGCCGCCGGGGCCGCTTTCGACCGCGCGGATGCTGCCTTGTACCGCGCGAAGCACGGGGGCAAGAACCTGTGCATTGCGGCCTGATCTAACGGATATTTAACGTCTTTAGCCGATTTCCGCACGGATTTTGTCCGCCTCAGCCCATAGAATCGATGCACCAGTCAAGCGGTCGGCGAGCACCGCGATTTCACCTTCAGAGCTAACCAGGAAATCCATGAGCGGTCCGAAACCCGTCTTCAGCCAAGCGCTCAGAGAATCCACGATCGCCCTTCCGGTTGACGCTACCACCGTCAACGCCGTCCGACATCGCGTCGGCTTGCGAGCCTGGCTGCTCACCGCGGCCCTGTTCCTGGTCCCCATGGTCACCTACTGGCCGGCGACCTTCCATGAGTTCGGTCTGCGGGACGATTATTCGAACCTGCGCGAAGCGCACGAGGACCCGGCGGTCATTCTCAAGTTTTGCGCTTCCACGGCTCGCCCGATCTACGGATGGCTGCTGCAGGCGACGTACGGTCAGACCACCACGGTTCACAGCTTGCAATGGATGCGGTTTCTCTCCTCGCTGTTTCTCGGCGCGATCTCGTTGGTGATGTTTCGGGGGTTGCGCTCGCTTGGTTGGTCGTTCAACTCCAGCCTGGGGTTCGCGATTCTCGTCACCCTCGTGCCGTCGGCTCAAGTGATCGCGAGTTGGGCGGTCGGATGGCCGTATGCGGCGACCGCGCTGCTGGCGATCGCTGGATTCTTTACCGCCGATGGCGCGCTGTCGCTGGGCTTGCAGTCAGGACCGGCCCGGGCCGCCGGCCAATGGATTCTGGCGCTCGTCCTCATGGTCGTGGCGGCGCTCATCTACCAGTCGAGCGCATTGTTCTACGTCGTTCCCCTGGCCGGCGCGTTGGTCGCGCAACGACGCAGCTTCGCGCAGGCAATGCGCTGGATGGCAATCCACCTGGGCTTGGTGGTCGCGGCCCTGGGGCTCGCCTACTGCACGATGAGCGTCCTCTACGCTGCCGGCGCATTCGTCAAATCGGGCCGGGTCGCCTTCGAACATCATTGGGGCGGGAAGCTGATATGGTTCTTTCAACAAGGCCTGCCCAATGCCCTGAGCCTGTTCGTCCTGAACGATGACAACCACCGCGATCGCGGCTGGTATCTTGCGTGCGCCGCCGTGGTGGGTCTGTTGTTGCTCGCCGGGGCAGTCGTGGAATGGCGTCGTCACGGCCGGACACGCGGACTGATCTGGACCACGGGCCTGTGCGTTCTCCCGGTGTTCGCGTTGGGGGTAAGCTTGGCGGCCTCGGAGCGCTACGCCACGTACCGCACGATTCTGGCGATGACCGCGGTGCTTCTGTGCTTTCTGGTGGCCTCGGTGCGGGCGCTGACCCGGCAGTGGAGCATCGGCAGCCGGTGGCTTGCCGCGACCCTGATCGTGGCCATTGCCAGCTTCGCGGCCCGGCACCACGCGTATGCCCTGATAGCCGTGCCGCAGGGGAACGAATGGAACCTCATCATGCAGGGCGCGAAGGAGGTGCGTTTCGGTGGTGCGAGCCGGCCCCGCATTTTCGCCATTGCTCCGATGCCCGGCGATATTTCCACCGCGACCATTTATCACGACGAGTTCGGCTCCCTGTCGTCGAATTCGGAATGGGTGCCCAAGGAAATGTTCAAGCGCGCCATTCACGATCTGCATCCTGAAATACCCAATATCGATTCACGCTACGATTTCACGGTCGGTTACCAGCTGGGCACTTACGTCCTGCCCGTGGGCCAGCATTACGATGTGGTCATCGACATGCGACGACTGCGACCCGTCCATACCGACAATTGAAGCGCAACCGGCGACGCCCGCGCGGCGGGTAACACTGGCATCGCGACTGGCGGCCGGCGTACAGTAAGGACAATGCCGCCGACAACTTCCACTCCATGACCAGCGCTGCCGAGCCCACCGGAACGGTGGAAGTCGCGTTGTCGCACGCCCGACGCTTGCTTCAATCCAATCCGGAACTCGCGGCGGTGCAGGCGGCCGAGATCCTCAAGGTGGCGCCGAATCATCCCATGGCGATGCTGCTGCTGGGCGTCGCGCAGCGCCTGAGCGGCGATCACGTGACTGCCTTGAAGGTGCTGGCGCCGCTGGCCGCGTCGCAGCCACGCTGGGCCCTCGCCTTCTACGAGTTGGCCGTCGCGCAGAGCGATGCCGGTCGGAACGAGGCGGCGCTCGAGTCGTTGCGCCGCGCGGTCTACCTGCGGCCCGACATGCCCGACGCCTGGCGAACCATCGGCGATCTGTTGACATTCAGCGGGGACGTCGTCGGTGCTGACGCGGCCTACGCCCGTCACATCAAGGCCTCGACCCACGATCCTCGATTATTGGCCGCGGCCTCCGCGCTCGTGGATGGGTTGATACCCCAAGCCGAAGGCCTGCTGCGCACCCATTTGAAGCAATACCCCACCGACGTGGCAGCGATCCGCATGCTCGCCGAGGTCGCGACGCGGCTCGGGCGCAATTTGGACGCGGAGACGTTGTTGGAGCGCTGCCTGGAGTTGGCGCCCAGTTTTAGTGCGGCACGTCATCAGTACGTCATCGTGCTGCAGCGTCAGAACAAGGCCGCGGCGGCGTTGCGCCAGATCGATCAGCTCTCTGCGGCCGATCCGCGAAACACCATTTATAAAAACCTGCGCGCCGTGATCCTCGGAAAAATCGGCGAATACGCAGAGTCAATCGAGATTTATGCCGACGTGCTGGCGGCCCACCCGCACGATGCGAAAATCTGGGTGAGCTATGGTCATGCGCTCGCCACCGCCGGCCGGGAACAGGACAGCATTGCGGCCTATCGGACCAGCATTCGCGAGTCGCCCGATTTCGGCGAAGCCTATTGGAGCCTCGCGAACCTCAAGACCTTTCGCTTCGATGCCGGCGAAATACAGGCCATTCGAGAGCGCCTGGGCCGCAAGGACCTGTCGGACGAGGACCGGTTTCACTTCGATTTCGCGCTCGGGAAAGCTCTCGAAGATGCGGGCAACTATGAGGAATCGTTCGAGCACTACTTCGAGGGTAACCGCCTGAGAAAGGCCACCATCGGATATGAGCCGGAGGAAACCTCGGCGTACGTGCAGCGGTGCAGAAAATTGTTCACGGCGGAGTTCTTCGCCGAGCGCGCGGATTGGGGCGCGCCGACGCCGGATCCGATTTTCATCCTCGGCATGCCGCGAGCCGGCTCGACCTTGATCGAGCAGATCCTGGCCACGCACTCGCAGGTCGAGGGCACGATGGAATTGCCGGACATCCTGATGATTGCCGCGTCGCTGAGCGGCAGACGGCTGCCGAATGTCGAGCCGAAGTACCCGTCGATCTTGGGTACGCTGAGCCCACAGGCCTGCCGCGAGCTCGGAGAGCGCTACCTTCAGGACACCCGCATTCAACGCAAGACGTCGAGACCGTTCTATATCGACAAAATGCCGCTCAACTTCCTGCATGTCGGCTTGATCCTGCTCGCGCTGCCGAATGCAAAGATCATCGATGCCCGCAGACACCCCATGGCCTGCTGCTTCTCCGGCTTCAAGCAGCATTTCGCCCAAGGTCACAACTATTCCTTCGCGCTGGAGGACATCGGCCGTTATTACCGGGATTACGTCGAACTGATGGCGCATTTCGATGGCGCGGTTCCGGGCAGGATTCATCGGGTCTTCTACGAGAACATGATCGGCGACACGGAAGCCGAGGTCCGACGCCTGTTGGCGTACTGCAAATTGCCGTTCGAGGACGCCTGCCTGCGGTTTTATGAAAACAATCGTCCGGTGAGAACGCCGAGCGCGCAACAGGTGCGACAGCCCATTTATCGCGACGGAATCGAGCATTGGCGGCATTTCGAGCCCTGGCTGCAGCCGCTCAAGGACGCCCTGGGTTGCGCTCTCGCGACATATCCTGCAACGCCGGGCTTTTAAAATACGCCGGACTGTGGGATACAAGTCCACGGGGGGTCGGCGAAGTAAAAAGACGGGGTGAATCGATGACTCGAAGCCGAAAGCGTAAGCTGGCGCGAACGCGCGCCAAATGGGCGGGCATGCCGCTGGCGTCTGCCCTGCTGGCCAGTTCAGGTCTGGCCTATGCCGCCGACCCCGCCGACACGGGAACACTGGAGGAGGTTCGAGGGGTATGTGAATATCCCGCTGAACGACAGCATGGCAGTGCGCTTGGTGGGCTACTTCGATCACGAGGGCGGTTACATCAACAATGTGCTCGGCTCGAACACCTACGAGCGCGGCGTGCCGGGCACCGCTCCGGGCCCATTCACCGGCCCCGACGTACCCCTGACCGTGAGCAACGCCTCCGTGGCGCAGCAACGCTTCAACGATGTCGACACCTACGGCGGACGGGGCGCGCTCAAGATCGATCTGAACGATCACTGGACCATCACGCCCCAGGTGTTGTGGCAGAGCCAGCGGGCGAATGGCGATTTTCTGTATGAGCCAGCCAAGGGCTACCTCAATACCTCGGATTTTTTCGAAGGCTTGAACGAAGATAAGTGGTACCAGTCGGCGCTCACCGTCGAGGGCAAGGTGGCGAACTTCGACATCCTGTACTCGGGCGGCTGGTTCGAGCGCAATGTGCACAACATCGTCGACTACTCGGGCTACACGGTGGGATACGATGCGAAATCGCAACTCCCGGGCGCGAGCTATTCGGCGACTCGCTATGCCAATCCTGACGGCTCGGTGACCACGGATCCGACCCAGTTCACGAACAACCACGACAAATACACCAAGATGAGCCACGAGTTGCGCATCACCTCGCCCGCCGACTTCCGGCTGCGCGGCACCGCGGGGCTCTTCTACCAACGCCAAAGCGACGATATCCGCGCGGCATTCCAGGCGAACAACCTGCCCACCTATTACACCGTGGATGGCTCGCCGGATACCATATACCTTACCCAGCAAACTCGCGTGGATCGAGATTACGCCGTGTTCACCAACCTGGATTTCGACGTCACCGACAAATTCAAGATCAGCGGCGGCATCCGCAAGTTCTGGGTTGAAAATACGCTCTACGGATTTTTCGGCTTCAACGACGACGGGTACAGCAAAAATGGGGAAGCGCTATGCGGAGCGTCCGGTGATCCAGTGAGTGCAGCCACCATCATCCCGAACTATCTGCCATGCATCAACACCAACAAGAAAGTCGTCGAGGATGGGGAGACCCACAAGATCATCTTGACCTACCAGGTCGATCCCGACCGTATGGTCTATGGCACCTACTCCACGGGGTTCCGGCCGGGCGGCAACAATCGTCTCGCGGGAGTGGCATCGTATGGCGCCGATACGCTCACAACTTGGAGGTGGGATGGAAAACGGCGTGGTTCGATCATCGCCTGCGTTATAACGGCGCGTTGTTTTTCGAGCGCTGGAAAGACGTTCAGCTCGGCGTCGTAGGCCAGTCAGGCATCACCACCATCGTCAACGCGGCCAATGCCCAGGTGAAGGGAATCGAATCGGACGTCAGTTGGCTCGTGGTCGAGGATCTGGAGCTCCGCGCATCCGGCAGCTACGTCAACGCAAGAACGACCCAGAATTTTTGCGAGCTGAGCCTGCAAACCCAGGTCATTACGCACGATTGCGCCGATCCGACCGCCCCGGCGGGCACTCCGTTACCCGTCACGCCCCGCTTCAAGCTGAACGGCACGGCGCGCTACAAGTTCAACGTGGCAGACTATGCCAGTTATTTCCAGGGGACCGTGATTCATCAGGCATCGTCCACCTCGTATCTCAATCTTGCCGAAAACGACGAAACCGGCAACCTGCCGCATTTCACCACGTTCGATTTCGCGCTGGGCACGGGCATGGGCAATTGGCACCTTGAAGCCTACATCGAGAACGCCTTCGACAAGGAAGGGCAACTGAGCCGCAACTCCGAATGCGCCTCGGTGAATTGCTACACCAACTACCGCGTGTACCCGATCAAGCCGCAGAACTTCGGCGTCAAGTTCGGGGAGAAGTTCTAAACCAGCAGGCGGCAGGGCGCATCCCGGACTTCGGGCTGCGCCCTGTGTCGAACCCACCCTGTCGCGAAGCGGTCTACAACCCGAGACGATCGCTGATCCGCCCACGCACGATGGCGGCGCGCACCGCCAGCGGCCACAAGGCGTGCAGAGCGATCTCCTTCATGGTCGAGATCGGCATGTCGAAGGGGCTCGTCGGCCTGAGAATTCGATTTGCGAGTTGCGCGCCCATCGTCGTCGCCATCGCGACCCCACGGCCGTTGTATCCCAAGCAGACCAGCACGCCCGGAGCCGGTTCATGAACATGCGGATATTGATCCCGGGTCATGGCCAGGCGGCCGCCCCAGGCATGTGTCCATTCGACCCCGCGCAATCCAGGCCAGAGCCGTTGCGCGTAGTCGACGATGTGCGGTATCGCGGCAGGCGAATCGATCTCGCGCATCGGGCCACGGCCGCCGATCAACAACCGTTGCGACGAGTCGACGCGGTAGTAGACCGTGATGGCGCCGCTTTCGTACAGAACCGACCGCTCCGGCATGATGGCGCGCGACAGTGCCTCCGACAGTGGTGCGGTCGCGGCGATCGCGCCGAAGAGCGGCACGATGCTCCTGCGCAGGCCGGGCCAAAGTCCGTCGGTGTAGCCGTTGGTCGCCAGAACGATGCGATCCGCCGTGATGGTCCCCGTCCGGGTGGCGACGCGCCATTGCGATCCGATTGCCTCGATACCGACGGCGCGCGTGCCGCCGTACACCGAGGCGCCGGCGAGCCCGGCGGCACGTGCCAGGCCCCGGGCATAGCTCAAGGGATTCAGATCGCCGCCACGTCGGTCGAACATCGCCTGCCGATAGCGGCCGGTGCCGGTCGCGCGCTCGAGCGCGCCGTCCTGCAGTAGCTCGACCGGCGCATGGCGTCGGCGCCACTGCTCTGCCGACTCGCGCACGTGCGCCGCATGGGCGTCGGAAATAGCCGCCCGCAGCGTGCCGTTCTGACGTGCATCGCAACGAATGCCGAGACGTTTGATGAGCCCGAACACGAAGTCCGGGGCGCCCCCGGCGAGCGTGTTCATGCGCCGGCCCAGGTCTTCGCCGAAATCGCGCTCCACGACATCCGGATCGTGCTTCAGGCCCGCATTCACCTGGCCGCCGTTGCGGCCCGAGGCCCCCCATCCAGGCTGGAAGGCCTCCAGCAAGATGACCCTGGCGCCGTTCTCCGCCAGATGCAGCGCCGTCGACAAACCCGTGAACCCGCCGCCGACGACCACCACGTCGGCGCGTGCGTCCCCATCGAGCGGCGGCGCCGGTACGCCGGGCTCGGCGGTTTGGTCGTAAAGATTCGTCATGGCGGTCATTGGTCGCTGGCTTGGCAGACATACACAGCTTGCCAGACCGACGCCGCGAGCGGAATCCGCGCTTCATTTGTCGACCCATGAGCTTTACGGCGCGCGAACGTGTAACTTTGGCGTTCCAAGTCTAACAGGGGATGAAGTATGGGTTATCAAGGCGGGTTGGGCAGCCTCATCGTTTTGATCGCGGATGTATGGGCGATCGTCAGCATCCTGCAAAGCGGCGCGGACACGGCCAAGAAAGTCATCTGGACCATCGTGGTATTCCTGCTGCCGGTTCTGGGCTTCATCCTTTGGTACTTTCTCGGCCCCAAGAGCGGACGGGCCTGATCGCGGACCGGTCGCCCGCGCTTCAGCTGTAGATATATACAGGTCCCGCCTCATGCGCCGAAACCATGAACAACATCAGCTGGCCGGCGTCGGCTGGTTGCGCGCGAGCGTGCTCGGCGCGAACGACGGCATCGTGTCCACGTCCAGCTTGATTATCGGCGTCGCTGCGGCGCACGCCGACCGGTCGAGCGTCCTGCTCAGCGGCTTCGCCGGCTTGGTGGCCGGAGCCATGTCGATGGCGACCGGCGAATACGTGTCGGTGCATTCCCAGGCGGACACGGAAGCGGCTGCACTCGATCAGGAAAGGGAGGAGCTGCAGGACGACTTCGCCGGCGAACATCGGGAACTGACCGATATCTACGTAAATCGCGGCCTCGATGCGAAACTGGCGGATCAAGTCGCCGGGCAACTCATGGCGCACGACGCGCTGGCGGCGCACGCGCGTGATGAACTGGGCCTGTCGGCCGAGTCGGGCGCGCGACCGCTGCAGGCCGCGGCGGCGTCGGCGGCGAGCTTCGCGGCGGGCGCCCTCATCCCGTTGCTGGTGGCCGCCGTGGCGAATCCCACCTACCTGATCGCGTGCACGGTGGCCGCGTCGCTGATCTGCCTGCTGTTTCTGGGCGGAATGTCGGCCAAAGTGGGCGGGGCCAATGTCACGACCGGCGCCCTGCGGGTCGCCTGGTGGAGCGCGGTGGCGATGGGCGTTACCGCCGGCGTCGGCGCCTTGTTCGGAACGGTGACCCGATGATCGCCACCGCGCTCATGCGCGTGGCGCAGATGGACGAGGCCGATCGACTGAGCGTCGCAGCCGGCGTCCCCGGCCGGCAACTGATGCACAACGCCGGCAACGCCGTCGTGCGTGAAATCGTGCAACGCTGGCGGGCGTGCCGCGTCTCGGTCCTCTGTGGTCCCGGCAACAACGGGGGCGATGGCTTCGTCGTGGCCCAAGAATTGGCCGCGGCCGGATGGACCGTGCGGGTCGCACTGCTCGGCTCCCGCAGCCGGTTGACCGGCGATGCGAAATATCATGCCGAGCGTTGGAGCGGCGACATCGAAGCGCTGTCGCCACGCAGCGTGGAAGGCGCGCAATTGGTGGTCGACGCCTTGTTCGGCTCCGGCCTCAGTCGAGCGTTGGGACCCGAGGTCACGGAGACATTGGCGGCGGTGACGGCGCCCCTGATCGCGATCGACGTGCCGAGCGGTCTCATGGGAGACACCGGCGAATCCTTGGGCGCGGTGAACGCCGCCTGCACCGTCACGTTCGCGCGCAAGAAGCCGGGGCATGTGCTGCTGCCCGGGCGCGATCTGTGCGGCGACATCGTGGTCGCCGATATCGGCACGCCCGCCACGGTGCTCGACGCGATCGCGGTCGACACCTGGGAGAATGATCCGGAGCTATGGCGTCGAGAGCTGCCCCGGCTCGAGGCCCGCGGCAATAAATACAGCCGTGGCCACGCCCTCGTATGCGGCGGCTATCCCATGACCGGCGCCGCGCGCATGGCGGCGCGCGCGGCGGCGCGGGCCGGGGCGGGACTCACCAGCATTGCGGTGCCGGAAATCGCCTTGCCTGTGTACGCTGCGGCATTGACCAGCATCATGGTCCAGCCGCTGTCCCGGCCGGAGGATTTCGCGGCGTTGCTGGAGGACTCACGGTACTCCGCATTGCTCATTGGTCCCGGCGCGGGGGTCAACCTCAAGACGCGGGAACGGGCGCTCGCGATGCTGGCCACACGTCGCGCCGTGGTGCTCGACGCCGACGCGATCACGACCTTCGCCGAACGCCCGGCGCTGCTCGCCGACTCCATCCAGGGGCCCTGCGTCCTCACACCGCACGAAGGTGAGTTCGCCAGGCTGTTTCCGGGCGGCGGCGACAAGCTCACGCGGGCGCGGGCGGCGGCGCGCTCGAGCGGCGCCATCATCGTCTTGAAAGGGGCGGACACCGCGATCGTGGCGCCGGACGGTCGCGCGGTCGTCAACAGCAACGCCCCACCGACGTTGGCGACGGCCGGCTCGGGCGACGTGCTCGGCGGCATGATCCTCGGCCTGTTGGCGCAGGGCATGGATGCGTTTCCCGCCGCCGCCGCCGCCGTCTGGATGCACGGCGCGGCGGCCGCCGATTTCGGGCCGGGCCTGCTGGCGGAGGATCTTCCCGACCTGCTCCCCGCCGTGCTGCGACGCCTCCAGCACTGAGTTTCGGATTGAACGCCTGGTTCCCCCGGGTCACGACGCACTCGCTGGCCATCGTCATCAGCGTACTCACCTATGTGTTGACCACGCGCGTCGAACGCGACCGGCGGCCACCGTCGATCGCGATCGCATGGGTCCTGGGGTTGATCGCGCTGCCGTACGTCGTGCTGCCGATGTACCTGATGTTCGGGCGCAGGAAATTGCCGCGCAGGATTTCGCCCCCGCTCGAGAAAAGGCCGCGCTCGAACCACTGGGCCGAAGACCTCATCGAGAGCTTCGGTCTATCCCCCGCCGCATCGTCGGATGTGCGGTTCCATCGCGATGGCCTCGAGTCGCGCATCGGGTTGATCGCCACCATCGAGCGGGCGACTCAGCGGCTCGATGTATGCACCTACATTCTGGGCGACGACGCATTGGGCAGGGAGATCACAGGGTTCATGGTGGCGTGCGCACAGCGCGGCGTGCGTGTGCGCCTGCTGCTGGACGGCGTGGGAGCGCTGCAACTGCCGCGCAAGTGGGCCCAACGATTGAACGACGCAGGCATCGAAACCGCCATATTTAGCCCGCTGTTGGCACGCAGGACCCAAGGGCCCCGCAACCTGCGCAACCACCGCAAGTGGGCGGTGGCCGACGCCGAGCGGCTGTGGGCCGGCGGCCGCAACCTCGCGGCGGAGTACTTCATCGGCAGCGCAGGCGTCGCCCCCTGGTCGGACCTGTCGTTCGAGCTGGCCGGCCCGGCCGCCGCCGCGGCCGCGGCTCAGTTCGAGGCCGATTGGGCGGCGGCCGGCGGCAAACCGGCATCGCCCATCATGGCGGCGGAATGCCATTACTCCGGCTGCCGGACCCAATTCCTGCCGAGCGGCCCGGACCAGATGGAAGACACGGTGCACGCTCTCCTGATCGATGCGTGCTTTCAGGCGACGGAGCGAATGCTGGCGGTCTCCCCCTACTTCGTGCCCGATGCCAGCCTCGAGACTGCGATGCGGCTGGCGGTGCGGCGTGGCGTCAAGATCGATCTATGCATTCCCGCGAAATCGAACCATATCCTCTCGGATTTCGTCCGCAATCGAT
>Ga0182014_10005724_pt1 | contig 13733 bp, 16 predicted proteins | sample 612S2DmetaG_FD_120489 | JGI IMG/M metagenome (GOLD analysis project Ga0182014, IMG submission 120489) | Permafrost microbial communities from Stordalen Mire, Sweden - 612S2D metaG | ecosystem: Environmental > Terrestrial > Soil > Wetlands > Permafrost | place: Sweden: Stordalen | collected... | reverse complement strand
GTTTTGCTTGTAATGCGGTTCGAACAGCGACCGAATAGTTGGCCGCATTACCCTTCTGAGCGCCTGGGTGAAGGCGTATAAACCTCGTCACCACTAAGAGCCGGATGCAAATCCGGCTCTTTGCTTGTACGAAATCAGCGTTGCCGGGCGGGCAGAATCCGCGTAGGATTATGCCGATGAAACACCAACTCGACTTTGAAAAGCCGATTGTGGAGCTGCAGAACAAGCTGGACGAGTTGAAGAAACATCCGGAAACCCACTCCATTGACATCAGCTTCGAGGAGGAAGTCGGTTTAATCCAAAAGAAGCTGGAAGAAACCAAGCGCCAGATCTTTGCCAACCTGAGCGCCTGGGACCGCATCAAGATTGCCCGGCACCAGAAACGGCCTTTCACGCTCGACTACCTCCAATCGGCCTTTACCGGCTTCAGCGAGCTGCACGGCGACCGGCTATTTGCGGAGGACCGGGCCGTAGTCGGCGGCTTCGCATGCCTCGGCGCGCATAAAGTGATGGTAATTGGCACCCAAAAGGGCCGGGACACGAAAGAGAACATCCTGCGCAATTTCGGCTCCGCGCACCCGGAAGGCTACCGCAAAGCCCTGCGGCTCATGCGGCTGGCGGAGAAGTTTCGGCTGCCGATCATCACCCTCATCGACACGGCGGGAGCCTATCCGGGCATCGGCGCCGAGGAGCGCCACATAGCGGAGGCAATCGCAGTGAACCTGCGCGAGATGATGCTGCTGCAGGTGCCCGTTATCGCCGCGGTGATCGGCGAAGGCGGCTCGGGCGGCGCCTTGGGTATCGGCGTAGCCGACCGGGTGCTAATCCTGGAAAACGCCTACTACTCGGTGATCAGCCCGGAAGGCTGCGCGGCGATTCTCTGGAAGGACAGGTCGGCGGCCTCAAAAGCCGCCGAGGCGCTTAAAATCACCGCCCGGCACTTGCTGGATTTGGGGTTGGCGGACGAGATCATTCCCGAACCGCTCGGCGGCGCCCACACGAACCACGTCATGGCAGCTCAGACGCTACGCGATTACCTGCTCCGACACCTGGAGCAGCTCAAGGCCCTCTCCACGGCAGACCGGTTGAAGCAGCGTTACGCCAAATTCCGCGCATTCGGGCACTTTACCGAAAAGCAGCCGGTGGCGGCGGAGAAGACAGCGGTGTGAGCCTTCAGGCTTGAGGGCGCACCGTCCCGAACCTTTCACCTCAGCTCGCGACCTATCCTATGTTCTACCCGCTCACTTTCCAGCCGATCTTCAAGCAGCGCGTCTGGGGCGGACGCGAGCTGGAGCGCCTGTACCACAAACCGCTGCCTCCCGGCGTGCCGATCGGCGAGTCGTGGGAGATTACCGACCGGCCAGGCGACGTCAGCGTCATCACGAACGGGCCGCTTGCGGGCAAAGACCTGCGTTGGCTCATGGAGAATCACGCCGCCGACCTGCTGGGCGACGCCGCGCCTCAACACGGGCGTTTCCCCCTGCTCATTAAGATCCTTGACGCCCAGGACAAGCTCTCTCTCCAGGTTCATCCTCCAGCCGCGCGCGCAGCCGAACTCGGCGGCGAACCGAAGACCGAAATGTGGTACATCGCGGAAGCTGCCCCGGGAGCGGAGCTGTATGTCGGCCTGAATCGCGGGGTCTCCCGCGCCGAGTTTGAACGTAAGATTAAGGCCGGCACGGTCGCCGAATGCTTTCATCGGGTGCCCGTGCGACCGGCCGACGCCATGTTCCTGCCCAGTGGCCGCGTCCATGCGCTCGGCGCAGGGCTGGTCATCTTTGAAATCCAGCAGAACTCGGACACTACCTACCGTGTCTCCGACTGGAACCGCCTTGGCCTGGATGGCAAACCCCGCGAACTCCATGTCCCGCAATCCCTCGCCAGCATCGACTTCAATGACTTTGAACCGTCGCTCCTGCCCTCGGCCTTCGTCCGGCAGGGCGCGCAACGGGTGCGGCCACTGGTGAGCGATCCACTCTTCACTGTCGAGGCCCATCAGGCGGACTCTGCTGTGACCGTGCCGCTCCAGCCGAACAAGATGCAAATCGTTGCGCTTTTGGCTGGCCGAGTGCAAGTCGGCAGCGGCCAGGAAAACCTTATCCTGACGCCAGGCCAGTTCTGCCTCGTTCCCGCGAGCTTGGCGCACGTCGTCTTGCGGGCAGAAACACCAGCCACCTTCCTCCGCGTCGAGGTGTGAAGAAATTCATCCAGAGCTGGGCGATCAACACCGCAGCGGTGCTGGTAGCGGTTTACATGGTCCCGGGCATCCGTTTCAAAGATGAGAGCCTTTGGACGCCTTTCGTGACTTCACTCGTCCTGGGCATTCTCAATGCCTTCATTCGCCCCATCCTGATGTTATTCGCGCTGCCGCTGCTCATTCTCACCCTGGGCCTCTTCAGGTTGGTGATTAACGCGCTGGTGCTCTACTTCGTGGGCCTCCTGCTCGGAGGTTTCTTCCAGGTCGATAACTTCTGGGCCGCCTTCCTCGGGGCCCTGATCATCAGTATTGTTTCCATGCTGCTCAACCTGCTCATCGGCGGCGGCAATTCGCGCGTCCGTTTCGAGCGCCGGCGTCGCCCGCCCGGCGCCGACCCCGGCGGCAGTGGCCCCGTCATTGACGTCTAACTAACTTGATACGCCGCCCGCAGGGTGCTTATCCCACGCGCCTGGAAGTCCTTCTCAAAATCAGTCGGCAATGCGCTGAGCGCGGCGGGCGTTTCCACCGGTCGAAACGTGGGGTCCGCCGCGAACACGGCGAGCATTTGCCCGAAATAGTCCTGATCGTCAGTACGCAGATAGACTGTGCCGCCCGCCGCGAGCGCCTGCCGGGCCAGGACCGGAAACCGCTCATTGATCAGCCGATGCCGGCGATGCTTCCGCTTCGGCCACGGGTCGGGAAAGTAGATGTGCAGCGAAACCGCCGAGTGCGGCGGCAGCAGGTATTCGAGGAAATAGGCTGACTCAATGCGCACCCCGCGCAGGTTCGTCAGCCCAGCCCGCCGGCCTTTGCGGTCCAGCTTGCGGATGCGTCCAAGCAATCGTTCCACCCCGATGAAATTATGCTCGGGGTGCAGCCGGGCATACTCCGCCAGGAATGAGCTATCACCGCTGCCCAGTTCCACTTCCAGTTCGAGCGGCTGGTCCCCGGGAAAAAGCTTCGCCAGGTCAATGCGCTCGACAATCGAGAGCAGGGGATAAATCAGGCCTGGGCATTTACCGGCCGAAGCCGTCTCTGGTTGCATTTCCCAAGCTACCAAGTGCCCGCCCTCCATACCACCCCCGAGTTCGGTTGCACACGTTGCATACGGAGAGCATCACCGGCACCTCCACTAGTACCCCGACCACCGTCGCCAAGGCCGCGGGCGAATCCGCGCCAAAGAGCGTTATGGCTACCGCTACCGCCAGCTCGAAGAAGTTGCTGGCTCCAATCAATGTGCCGGGCGACGCCACATTGTGCTCCACGCGGAACCAACGCATCAGCAGATATGTCAGCCCCGAGTTGAAATACACCTGCACGGCGATCAGTAGCACCGCCACCCAACGGGTCGTCAGGTTCTTTGACTGAAACGCGAAGATAAGAACCAGCGTCAGCAGCAGCGCGCCAACGGTTAAAACCGGCGACGAAACCAGAATGCGACGTGGACGAGGCCAATCAGGGCCGGGACCTCGATCAAGGGTCCGACGACGGCGGCGAACGCCACGCCCGAGCCGAGGCCGAAGACTGAGATCGCCACTGCAATCGCGAGTTCAAAGTTATTGCCGGCCGAGGTGAAGGCCAGCGTGGCGGAGCGCGGGTAGTCGGCGCCGAGCCGCTTAGCCATCACAAAGCTGACCAGAAACATAATCGCGAAGTAGAGCAGGAGGGGAATGGCGACGCGCACCACATCGAGCGGGAGTTGCACAATGGCGTCCCCCTTAAAGGTGAACATCACGACTATCGTGAAGAGCAGCGCGGTGAGCGTGAGCGGGGAAATGCGTGGGATGAACACACGGTCATACCAGTCCTCCCCCTTGAGCGGCACGAGAATCACCCGGCTTAGCACGCCTGCGGCGAAGGGGATGCCAAGATAGATCATCACACTCCAGAATATCTCGATCATTCGGACCGGCACCACGGCGCCTTTCAAGCCGAAGTAGGGCGGCAGCACCGTGATGAATAGCCAGGCGTAAAAGCTGTAGAAGACAATCTGGGCGATGCTATTGAGGGCGACGAGTCCGGCGGCGTATTCGTTGCTCCCCTTGGCGAGTTGGTTCCAGACGAGCACCATCGCAATGCAACGCGCCAGACCCACCAGAATGAGACCGACCATATAGTCCGGGTGATCGCGCAGCAGCAGCATTGCCAGCAGGAACATCAGTACCGGACCGACGATCCAGTTCTGCACGAGCGAGAGGCTGAGAATACGGGTGTCAGCGAAGACCTTGGGAAGCTGCGAGTATTTCACCTTTGCCAGCGGGGGATACATCATGAGGATCAGGCCGATGGCGATGGGCAAGTTCGTTGTGCCGACGGTCATGGGTGCGAAGAACGCCGTTGGATTGCTGATTACGAAATGTCCCAGCAGGACGCCCAGGCCCATGGTGGCGAAAATCCAGACTGTGAGGTAACGATCCAGAAAGGACATGTTCCCGGCGACGGCCTCCGGCGCTATCGAAGGAGATAGTGGTTTTTGCATGTTACTGGGCATCCTTCAATTGGTTGAAACAGCTTTCGCTTGTTCCGTGGACGCTATTGCTGCGGACAGGGACCGCGCCTGCCGGTCGGGTTGAATCGAGCCGTTGACCAGCCGAAGCACCCGCTTGGCACGACCGGCCAGGCGCAGATCATGGGTGACCATGGCGATGGTGCGGCCCTCGTCGTTGAGTTCGCCAAGGAATTCCATAATGCCGGCGGACGTTTCCGGGTCGAGATTGCCGGTCGGCTCGTCCGCGAGGATGAGCGCAGGTTCATTGGCCAGCATCCGCGCCAGGGCCACGCGCTGTTGCTGGCCCACACTCAATTCGCTGGGTTTGTGGTCGAGACGGTCAGACAGGCCCACTCGACCCAGCAGCGACTCTGCCCGGCGCTTTTGTTCCTCCTCGCCGACACCCGCCAGCACCAGGGGCACCTGCACGTTTTCCAGCGCCGTCAGATAGGGCACGAGGTTGAAGGTCTGAAATACGAAGCCAATCTTGTGCCTGCGGATGGCCGAACGTTGGTCTGAGGAAAGGTCGTAGAGCGAGTCACTTCCGAACCGCACTTTGCCCGCCGTGGGAGATAACATTCCCCCCAGCAAATGCAGCAACGTGCTCTTGCCACTGCCGCTCGGCCCGATGACGGCGACGAAGTCGCCTTTGGCTATTTCAAGCGAGACGCCGGCCAGCGCCGTGACCGCGTTGCCCCGATGCTGGAACTGTTTGGTGACGGATTGCAGCGCGATCATGGTCAGAGTTCCTGGAGCGCGGCGCTGGGGTCGAGCCGCGCCGCGCGGCGCGCCGGCAGATAAGTCGCCGCCACGCACACTGCCACGGCCACCCCCACCGCCCAGAATAGCGGCGCTAGCATGGGTAAAACCGGCACTCCCGCCAGGGACGGGCCAAGAATGGCCGCCAACCCAGTGCCGAGCACGTAGCCGCCCACTCCCCCGGCCAGCCCGAGCCACACCGCTTTGAGCAGGAACATCCGCAGCACCACTGCCGAGCCGGCGCCGAGCGCCATCAGCGTGCCGATCTCCCGCCGCCGCTCGAACGCGTTGGCGAACATGTAATTGGCGATGCTGGCCCCGCCGACCAATACGATGATGGTCAGGAATAGCATAGATAGCCGGCTCATCATGCGGTTGGTCTTGATCTGGGTGTCCACGATCTGCGTGATCGTCACCACCTTGGCTTCGGACAGAAGCTGGTTGATCTTCTGCACCAGGCCCTGGGAAATCTGCTGGCAGCAGCCGACCACCTCGATCGCGTTGACCACCGCTCCCTTGCCGGCCAACTGCTGCACGGTATGCAGGTGGGCAAAAGCCCGCCCATCATCAACCGTGCCCGTCTGGGGCAGGATGGCCGTGACCGTGAAGGCGCGGCCCAACAATTCAAGCGTCCCGCCCTCCGTTACCTTCAGCGCTGCGGCCATGTCGGCGCCCACCAGCACCTCGTTAGTGGCCAATGTTTGAATGACCCGTTTGCGCACCAGGGTTTCCTTTGCCGGAGCGACCAGGCCAGGCACTGTCACCGCCACTCCGCACTCTGCGGGCCGCGAGAAGATGCTTGCCATCTGCCACGCCGCCTTCGCCTGAAACTCATTCTTGGGCAATATGCCCGTCAGGATGAAGCGCCGCCCGCCTGCTTCCGCAGGGATCGAGAGTTTAGGCGAGAGGTTGTCCAACCCTTGCAGGTCGGAGCTGGTCAGCCGGTTGACATAATCCTCCGGGAACAGGTCCTTCTGCAAGTCGGCGCTGTAGTAATCCTGGAGCGACGCGGCCTTGGGCAGGACCAGGATGTTCGCGCCCAGCGCGTCGAGTTGGTAAGCCACCGCCTTCTCAGAATAGAAGGTGATGTTCTTCATAGCCACGATGACGCTGACCCCCAGAAGAATGGCGAGGAAGCTGGTCGCCAATTGGTTCTTGCGCTCGAAGATCTCGCGCCAAACCAGGGTTTGGAGTTTCATGGCCGGGTGGGCGGACTACTTAGCGACCGGGGAGCAGCATCCGGGACTGCCGGAGCAGCCCTCTGCCGCCTTCTGCAAGGCCGCCTTGAGGCTCTTCTTCGTGGTCGCACCGTCCAACTTCGTTACCATCACGCCGGGCGGCGCCACCACTACGGTTGCCGCCTTCTTGGTCGTCGGCTCCACCTTCAGTTGCGCCACCAGTCTCGCTTCCTTGGGATCACTCGGGTCCAGTTTGATCACCTCCGTCACTTCCGAAAACTGCTCATCCGCCTTAATCTCCTTCACGCCTTTCATGGCGGCGTCGCTGTCCTTGGTTTGGGCGTTCTGCAGACACACCAGCGCCAGCTTGCCCTCCTGGACGGCCTTGAGGATTTGTTGCAGGCCGGGGCTCGCCACTGCGGCTTGGAGCCGCTCCTCGCTGAGTTCTCCTGTTTTGATGCTGCCCGTGACGGCGCCGTTGGGAGCGATGGCCAGCACGATCGGCACCGGCGCGGACTGCAAGCCGAACTTCTCGACTATTTCCTTCTCTTCGGGCCGGCTCCGGTCCACCCGCACAGACTTCGCTGCGGGAGTGACCTTGGCTACGGCTGCCTCGAATGTCGCACGCGCTGCCCGCGTCTCCTCGTCCTCCTGCTCATAGACGAACGCGAACAGGTATTGCTTGCCGTCGGCTGCGCGGCGCAGCGCCGAGACCCCGTTATCCGCGCCCGGGGCGACCTTGGGAGCCGGCTTGGCCGCCGGACTCTGGCTGTTTTGCGCTGCGGCCCCGTAAAGGCCTAGCACGGTAGTAATAATGCCGATGGCTGTTGCTCTTTTCATATTGGGTTGCCTTTCATTTGGTTGACTTCACTTTGGTTACCGGCTTTCGCGCCTGCACTTCCAGGCTTGTCACGTAATCGCTCGCCTTTGCTCCCGCGGGCAAGTGCTCAAGGATCTTCAGATACAGCGGATCCTGCCAGTCCGTCATCGCCTCCATGTAATCCTTCTTGGCGTTTAACCGGATATCCGCAAGCCCAGCCTCCTTTGCCATCCGCTCTGTATCGCTCACTAGTACCGCGCCGGCCACGCACCCCACCAGCGCCTCCATCATCTTTTTGACCTCCGGGGGCAGCGGCTTGAACAGCGCCAGGTCCGATACGGCCACCCGCCCGCCCGGCTTCAGCACCCGCGCAATCTCCCGCCACACCTGACCCTTGTCGGGAGACAGATTAATGACGCAGTTGGAGATCACGACATCCACGCTCTTATCCGCCACCGGCAGGTGCTCGATCTCCCCCAGCCGGAATTCCACGTTATCCAGCCCCGACCGCTCCTGATAGGCGGCGGTGTTCTTTCGTGCCTTGCCCAGCATCTCCGGCGTCATGTCCACGCCGATGGCCCGGCCCCGCGCGCCGACCTTTCGCGCGGCAATGAAGACGTCGAATCCGCCGCCGCTGCCCAGGTCCAGAACCACTTCGCCCGGTTTCAATGACGCCAGCGCGTTCGGGTTGCCGCAGGACAAACCCATGTTGGCGCCCTCTGGCAACGCCGCCAGCTCTTCGGTGCTGTAACCCACGTAATTGGCCAGCTTAGTCGAGTCTTCGGCATTAGAGCCGCAACAGCTCACCCCCAAACAGCACGAGCTGCTTTTCTGTGCGATTTGGCCATAACCACTGCGGACTGCCGCACGCACGGCTTCCGCTTCGTCTATCGTATTTATCTTGCTCATATAAATGCCGTTATTTGCTCGCAGCGCTGGCCTGCCCTCTTGGCGCATCCATAATGCCAGCCAGCGTCTCAACTACAGATTGCACGCACCCCACACAGGTCTTATGGAGAAGGTCGTGCTCCTTGAAATACTGCTGCCCCTCCGCCGTCCGCAGGTCGCAACCGTCCAGCAGCACGCGGCAAAAACAGGAACCATGTCGCTGCTCAAACCGCCCCATCAACTCCAGCGTCTTCTGGTAGGTCTCCTCCGTGCTGGATCGGTCCTGTTGGCCGCCACGCCCGTATTTCAGGCCCAGCACCAGAATCCCACCCGTGAGCGCCCCGCAGACCTCGCCCCGCCGCCCCATCCCGGCACCCAAGCCGGTAGCCACTTTCAGCGCCGTCTCGCCATCCAACCCCAGCTCGGGACCATACGCATACAGGATCGACTGCGCGCAATTGTATCCTGCCAGGAATTTCGCCATCGCCACTTCGATCTTCGTGCTCATACTATCTGCTGATTCGGGTTTCGGATTTCAGCGCATCGGGCAGCCTCTCCACAAACCGCCGTATCTCATCCCTCACCCGCCGATACACCGCCAGCTTCTCCTCCCCATCCGGCAGATTCGTCGTCAGCCTGGGCGGGTCCTCAAAGCCCACATGCACCATGCGCGTCTTGCCGTGGAAGACGGGGCAATTCTCGTTGGCGTGCCCACACACCGTCACCACGTAGTCGAACTCCATAGGCCCGATCTCGGCCAAAGTCTTCGAATGCTGCCGGGAAATGTCCACCGCAGCCTCCGCCATCACTTTTACCGCATGCGGATTCATCCCGTGCTTCTCGATGCCGGCCGAATAAGCCTCGATGCAGTCGCCCTTGAGCGCCCGCGCCCAGCCTTCCGCCATCTGGCTCCGGCACGAGTTGCCGGTGCAGAGGAATAGCACTTTCAGTTTCCGCATTGCCGTTTGCACAACTCCGTAAGATCCATCGCCAGCACCTTCTTCAGACGCCGGGCGTCGTCGGCTATCTGCTCGCTATTCGCCAGTGAGCGCCGAACCCATGTCGCCGCCTCGCGCGCCGCTGGCGACGCTCCCTTGCCGGGGAGCGAATAGTACATCCACCGCCCCTCCTTCCGCGCATCCACCAGCCCGGCCTGATAGAGGATGGACAAATGCTTCGAAACCGTGGACATCGCCAGCCCCATCAACTCGGTAAGCTGGCAGACACACAGCTCCCCGTCCCGGAGCGCCATCAGCATCCGCAGCCGGTTCTCATCCGACAACGCCTTTGTGATGTTCAGATAATCTCTCATACTTGCTTACTTCGCCAATGAACGAAATATGCAGCAACGGCCCGTCCCTGTCAACACCTCGCTGCAATTCAGTCCGGCAGCCCAGGGCGGCATCAAGCTCGCAGCAGCCGTGCATACCGGGCAAGGCGGGCTGTCCTGAACGCCACTCGTTCCCCGCCGTCGTTTATCCACCTTTTCGAGGGTGGCCTAAACACGGGAAAGCGTCCGCAATCGCCCACTCACATTTCCGTAGCCGCACCGTAGCCTCCCCGTAGTCCAGCAGCGCCAGGGTCCAACACCGCTCGAAGATCTGCTTGGGCGTCAGCGGGTCCGCCGGTTCCTGGCCGTAGCGCGTTTCCGCTGAGTCGAGCTGCAAGGGCACGAACTGCACGGCGCCGCCGCGTTTTTGGGCCCGCGCCTTGTCCCATTCGTTGGCGAGGAAGTGGCTCAGGGCCGCCAGCAGGAAAGTCCGAAATCGACCCCGCTCCTGGTCCGCCTGGGCCAGCCAGTTCTAGGCCAGCAGTCGCGCGAAGAACTCCTGTGTCAGGTCCTCCGCATCGTAGGCCTGGTGGCCGCGGCGGCGGACATAGGCGTAGAGGGGATACCAATAGGCCTGGCAAAGCCGGGCCAGCGCCGCCTGCGCGCAAGTGGTGTCGCTGCGCCGCGCGGCCAGGACGACTGACCATTGCGTGGTGAAGAAGGTGGTATGATGGCCCGCGTCGTCGGACGAAGGCAAGGTCGCTGGGCGGTCGGTGGAAGGCCGAGTCGCGCTCACGCCCCTGAGCCTACCGCCGCTGCGCCAAAGCGCAGGGTTTGCGTCGGGAGTGCGAGCGTCCCCGCGAGCCCTGTTGCCTGATTTGAACCTTGAAGTCAGGGCTCGCGGGGACGCTCGCCCTCCCGACGCCCTGCCTCGCGGCCTTCGTCATGAATTGACCCTGCCGCGAGCGCCGTTATTTGTCCTAAACTTGTCTTACTGGAGCCAGCCGCGATAGAACTGCTGCGGCGCCCCTTGGGAACTGATCGTCCGGGTGATGTTCGTGGGGTTGGCAAACGGGCCGTTGGTTTCCAAATCCTGCCATAAGAGCAGGTTGGTGGAGATCTGCAGATGATAGACGGAGGGCGGATTGGCTGTGAAAGTCAGCACAAGGTCATTCCCCGATGGAGCCAGGTTCAGCCGGGGCAGATAAACAACCTGGTTGGTGCCGTAAAACTCGTACGCCCCCATGTCAACGACGCCGTTGTAGGGGCGGGCAAACCCGCGCTGGTCGGTGGCCGGCGCGCCCGCATTGTCTCCGGTGTCAATGGCCGGGCTGTCCGGCAGCAAGGCCATGCAGGGAGTCGGCCCGAGATAATAATCCAGCGAACCGAGCCGGGGGTCGGTGAAATTGTAGCTGGCACCGCTGGCGAAAGCTGCCGAGCCATCGTCACTGATGTTATAGCCCGCGTCGGTGACGGGGGTGCCCCAGACATTCCCGTTAGTGCCGCTGTAAGCGAGGAGAGAATTGTGCAGCCACACCACACCGTTCGTGTTGGCGACTTGGGCACCACTGGAGAAGCCGTTGGTGCCCACAAAATTGGTTCCGCTGGAGATGCAAAAGTTGCTGGCTATGGTGACATTCATCCAGAGCGAAGTGGCGTTGATTGCGTTATAAACGCCGCCGCCCAGCGCATTCCCATTATTGCCTCCCGAGTCATAAGCACTCATAGGGCGGCCACCGCTGCCGGCGATGGCAGAGTTGAGTGCGATGGTGCAATTCGTGACCATGAGCAGTCCGGCGTTAAAGATTCCACCGCCCAGCCCGTTTCCGCCGGTGTAGTCCAATATCCCCATGGCGCCCTGCACGTAGTTTGAATAGATTGAAGAACGATTGAGCATGGCTGAGCCGGCGTTATAGATGGCGCCACCTTGTCCGTCAGCGCTATTGTACATAAACACATAGTTACCTGATAATGCCTGATTCCACGCGAAGATGCTGCTTTCAACCGTCAGAGTTGAACTGCAATAAATGGCCCCGCCCAAACCCGGGGCAGGCAGATGCTCAGCCCCCCCCTGCTGATGTATTTCCTGCAAATTGGCTGTGGTCAATTATCACGACCCCTCCAGTGGCGCAGAGCGCACCTCCGTATCCTGGCATCAAATCCACGCTAGCCAGGGCTTGATTGAGAGTAAAAGTGCTGTTGGTTACCAACAAAGCACCGGACGCCTGGAAGACTCCCCCGCCCATGGCGGAACCGCCAGGATTTCCAACAAGGCCACCAATAGAGTGGCATGAATTGCCACTGCAATTGCAACCAACAATCTGGACAACTCCATTGGCGTTGTATATGGCACCGCCATAGCCGAACCACTCACTAATAGGCAAATTCCAACTGGTGGCAGCATTGTTGGAGATGCCACACCCAAATAATGATAACGCGCCGCTTTGATTGCAGATAGCTCCGCCCCGCATGATGCCACCCAAGGGCAACTGCGCGTTGTTATTAGTCAGAACGCAGGAGATTCTGCGCCAGTTTGGGATTGACTCCAGGACGGCGCCGGGTAAAATGCGGCCGGACGGTGAAACATGGGCACGCCCAATAGCCAATTCACCTCACGCGTACGTGCGGACCGCGTGGAGAACGCGATCCCTTGCTGGCCATCTGCCGCGATGCGTGATGGGCCAAAGCCTTGGAAGCGATTGTTCAAAGCTGGTCGCACTCCCGCCTGCCCGACTAATAACAGACCACCACATAAGGACTAATCGACAAGCATTACCCTATGAAAACAAACCTCAAGAATTCGTTCCTTCGGGCCATGTTAATCGCCGGTCTCGCCTTCGCATTGGCTGGCCGGGTGGCGGCGCAGATCCCGACGGAGATATATAACTTCCAGAAGGTGGACGCGCCCAACGCCCCCAACAGCGAGGGGACCTGGCCCACCGCCGGGGTGCTCATCGTCAGCAACATGTTCTACGGGGCGACGGCGGCCGGGGGTGCCAGCGGTGGGGGGACCGTCTTCGGCGTGACCACCAACGGCACCGGGTTCGTAGACCTTTACGACTTCCCTAACGACCTCAGCATAAGCGACGGGATCTATCCGAAGTATGGCCTCGTCGCCTCGGGGGGCGTCCTCTACGGGACGACGCAGTTCGGCGGGGTCGCCGACGGGGGGATGGTCTGCTCCATCAACACCGACGGCACGGACCCCACTCTCCTGCACGCGTTCGCGGTGGCCGACGGGATCAACCCCACCGGCGCCCTGCTCCTGTCTGGGAAAACCCTCTACGGAACGACCTCCGCCGGGGGCAATCACTACGGCACGGTGTTCGCCATCGGCACCGACGGCACCGGCTTCACCGTCCTGCACACCTTCCAGGCCAACAGCACGGTAGATAGTGACGGCGGGTTCCACCCCGACCCGACCGACGGGGCCACCCCGATGGACGGCGTGATCCTGTCGGCCGACGGGAGGACCCTCTACGGCACGACCGAGTCCGGCGGAGAGGGCACCAACGGCACGGTCTATGCCATGAGCATCGACGGCACTGGCTTCAGACTCCTTTACAGCTTCCCGCCCGCCACCTCCGCATCCGACGTCGCCGCGAAGGGGTGCGCACCCATCGGGGGCCTGCTGCTGTCCGCCGATGGCGGGACTCTCTACGGCTGCACCTCCGGTGGGGGCCCCAACAACCTAGGGACTGCCTACTCGGTCAGCACCGGCGGCTCCGGCTTCAGAGTTCTGCACGGCTTCGACGCCCTGCCCGCCTCCCGGGGCGGGATGAACGAGGCCCAGGTGATCGCGCCCATGGTCCTGTCGGGCAACGGGAAGGTGTTGTACGGGACGTCGGTATCCGATACCTTCCCGTATATCGGACCCGGCTACACCTCCGGGGGCTCGGTTTTCGCCCTGACCACCGATGGCAACAATTTCGCAGTCCTGCACAACTTCGGCACGGTCTGGGGGCCGAAGGGGGCAATCAACGTGGATGGGGCCATCCCCAACCAGTTGATTAGGGTGGGCAAGACCCTGTACAGCGCCACGGCCAACGGGGGCAAAAGGGGCGATGGCCAGGGCGGTGGGGGGACCATATTCAGCATCGCGCTGGGCCTCGTACCGACGATCACGCCCTCGC
>Ga0182014_10005722_pt1 | contig 13736 bp, 13 predicted proteins | sample 612S2DmetaG_FD_120489 | JGI IMG/M metagenome (GOLD analysis project Ga0182014, IMG submission 120489) | Permafrost microbial communities from Stordalen Mire, Sweden - 612S2D metaG | ecosystem: Environmental > Terrestrial > Soil > Wetlands > Permafrost | place: Sweden: Stordalen | collected... | reverse complement strand
CTGCGGCGCGCTGCATCCCACTTACGTTGCCGCGGAAGCTGAAAAGCGCGGAGCAACGGTGGGCCTGACCTTCGACGGCGACGCCGACCGCTGCATGTTGGCAGGCCCGCGAGGCAACGTGATCAACGGCGACGCCATTCTGCTGATGGCGGCGCGCGACCTGCAAGCGCGCGGCATGTTGACCGGAGACATTGTGGTGGCGACGACCATGTCGAACATGGGACTGGAAGCGGCGCTGAAGCGCAGCGGCATCCGCATGGTGCGCGCAGCGGTGGGCGACCGCTACGTGCTCGAAGAGATGCAGAAGCTGAATGCGGCACTGGGCGGCGAACAGTCCGGCCACATTCTCTTCCCTCACCTCGCGACCACCGGGGATGGCCTGCTGACGGCGCTGGTGGTGCTCGATCTGGTGGCGCGCACCGGCAAATCTCTCGACGAACTCACCGCCGATCTCAAAGTCTTCCCGCAGGTGATTGTGAACGTGAAGGTGCGCGAGAAGAAACCGCTGGATACAATTCCGGCGGTGGTCACCGCAATCCGCGCCGCGGAAGAAGAGCTGAAAGACACGGGCCGCGTGGTGATTCGCTACAGCGGAACCGAGGCCCTGGCGCGCGTGATGATCGAGGCCGACAGCGAAGTGGCGATGCGGCGGCATGCGGAAGCGATTGCCGCGGCAATCCGCGCGGAACTCGGCGCCTGAGGACGAACGGCCAGCAGCAGACGGTTGAAATCCCGCGTCCGGGCAGCCTTTATCATCGATCTATGCCCCGCTTTCCTGCCGGCCAAACGCTGCTTATCGACGCAGACGATACGCTGTGGGAAAACAATATCTACTTTGAGCGCGCCATTGCCGCGTTTATCAGCTTTCTGGACCATCACGAATACTCGCCTGCCGAGGTGCGGCTGACTCTGAATGCCGTGGAGCGCGAGACCATTCTTTCCCACGGCTACGGGCTGTCGAGCTTCACTCGCTCACTGGTCGACTGCTTCGAACGGCTGAGCCCTGCGCCGGTGACCGAGGAAAAGCGCGAGTGCATTCGCGGATTTGCGCGCTCCATTGCCGAGCAGGAGATCGAATTGCTGCCGGGAGTAGCGGAAACGCTCGAGGAGTTGGCCAGCCGGCATCATCTCATCCTGATGACCAAGGGCAACCACGCTGAGCAGGCCGACAAGCTGGCGCGATCGGGGCTCTCCGAGCTTTTCTCTTCGGTCGAGATTGTGGCAGAAAAGGATCCGCCGACCTATCGCGAAGTGATTGCGCGGCATGAGCTGAAGCCGCACACGAGCTGGATGATCGGCAACAGCCCCAAGAGCGACATCAACCCCGCGCTGACCGCGGGGCTGCATGCGGTCTTCCTGTTTCACAAAGACACGTGGGTGCTGGAGCACGCCGAAGTGGAAGCATCACCGGAAGGCCAGCACTTGATCGAACTCGACGCATTTGCTAAGCTGCGCGAGATTTTCTGAGGGCCTGGGGACGCCATGGAGAACCGGCCTTCCGGGCCAGACGATCTGCGCTTTTATGAGAAACTAGAAGTGCGGCAGTGAGTTTTTCTTCGGGGCGGCTGCATCTGCGCCTCAAACCACGCTTCAACTTGGTTGGAATGGGCTTTTGCGGCCGATGCCCCTCTGCGGACCGCACACGGCAACCGAAAACGCTCTTAGGAAATCGCGAAGAATGATCAGCGTCAGCAACATCTCCATGCGCTACGGCTCGAAGATTCTCTTCGAGGACGTGAGCACGACCTTCACGCCGGGACGGCGCTACGGACTGACCGGGCCGAACGGATCCGGCAAGTCGACCTTTATGAAAATCCTGACCGGCGAACTGGAGCCGCAGAAGGGCACCGTGGTGCGGCCGCGCAAACTGGGCGTGCTGCGCCAGGATCAGTTTGCTTTCGACGCCTATCGCGCCATCGACACCGTGATTATGGGGAACAAACCGTTGTGGGCCGCGCTGGAAGAGCGTGACCGCATTTATGCCAAGCCCGAAATGACCAACGAAGACGGCATGCGGCTGGGCGAGCTCGAAGGTACCATTGGCGACGAGGACGGCTACACCGCCGAGAGCGACGCCGCCGTGCTGCTCGATGGGCTCGACATTCCCGAATCCCTGCACGAGCGCAAAATGGGCGAGTTGCAGGGCGGCCAAAAGGTGCGCGTGCTGCTGGCCCAGGCTCTCTTCGGCAAGCCGGAGGCGCTGCTGCTCGACGAGCCGACCAACTATCTCGATCTCGACTCGATCCATTGGCTGCAGGATGCTTTGACGAACTACGACGGCACCCTGATCGCGATTTCGCACGACCGGCACTTTTTGAACTCGGTGACCACGCACACCGCCGACATCGATTACCAAACCATCATCACTTACACAGGCGGTTACGACGACATGGTGATGGCGAAGACGCAAATTCGCTCCACGCTGGAGGCGCAGATCGCGCAACGCGAGAAGAAAATTTCGCAGCTCAATGAATTCATCGCGCGGTTTTCGGCGGGCACGCGTTCCAGCCAGGTGACGAGCCGGCGCAAGGAAGTGGAGCGGCTGCAGACCAATGACCTGGCGCGGTCGAACATCCAGCGGCCGTACATCCGTTTCGACCAGACGCGGCCCAGCGGCAAGCACGTTCTGGAGTTCAAGCACCTGACGAAGTATTATGGTGATCTTGAAGTCATTGATGGCTTTACCGCTAACCTGCTGCGCGGCGAAAAGATTTGCCTGATGGGTCGCAACGGCGCCGGCAAAACCACGCTGCTCAAGTGCCTGCTGGCAAATTATCCGGGCTTAGCCGAAAAGGATTTCACGCTCGATTCGGGCACGGTGTTCTGGGGTCACGAGGCGCAGGTGGGCTACTTCCCGCAAGACGTGGGCTCGACCATTGAGCCCGGCCTCACGGTTACCGACTGGCTGCACCAGTGGAACCCTGCCGCGCACGTTGAAGACATTCGCGGAATTCTGGGGCAGATGCTTTTCAGCGGTGAAGAGGGCTCGAAGCCCACGAAGGCGCTCTCCGGCGGCGAACAGGCGCGGCTCGCGTTCTGCAAGCTGATCCTGACCAAGCCCAACATTTTGATCTTCGACGAGCCGACCAACCACCTCGACCTGGAAGCGATCAATGCGCTGAACATTGCGCTGCAGCGCTACGAAGGCACGGTGCTGCTGGTGACGCACGACCACGACCTGATCGACGAAGTGGCCACGAGGCTGTGGATCTTCCACGACAAGGAGATCGAAGACTTCCAGGGGCCGTACACGGAGTGGAAGGGCAAGCACAACTAAAAAGTTGGGAGCAGGGCGCACTCGTTTCTCCAGCTACGCACCAGGCGAAAGAACATCCGCAACTGGCGGCTTGCCCTCCTATCGATTTCAGCGTACACTTTCAATGCGTACAGGAAGGACGAAGCCGCCATGCCCAGACCCGCAATCGAAGACAATAACCGCATGTCGTTTCGCATCCGTCCAGATGAGAAAGCGTTGCTGGTGCGCGCGGTTGCTCTGGACTGTACCGACCTGACCGGCTTTGTGCTTCGGCACGCTTTGAGCGCAGCCAGAGCCGTCATCGAAGAGGCCGAGCACCTCCAGCTCTCCGGCAGAGACAGCCTGCGCGTGCTTGAGCTGCTCGAAAATCCGCCCGCGCCGAATCGAAAACTGCTGGCTGCGGCCAAGGCCCTGCCCAGACTTCGATGAGACCGAACGCCTGGCACGAAGAACCCATCGCGAAGAAGCATGACCGCGATGTCTTCGACTGCGGAGAAGAACCTCTGAACGAATTCCTGCGCATGTATGCCCGCAAGAGCCACGAACTGGGCGGCGCCAAGACCTTTCTTGCAATCGACAATGCCGATAACAGAACCGTCCTCGGCTTCTACAGTCTGAGCCCTGCGTCCATTCAATATACCCGCACCCCAGAAATCGTGCGAAGGCGTCTTGCTCGCCACGATGTTCCAGGCTTCCGGTTAGCTCGACTGGCTGTTGACCGCAAAGCACAGGGCCAGGGCCTTGGCTCCCAGCTTCTGCTGGCGGCCGGCAGGCGTTGCTTGCTCGCTGCCGAGCAGGTTGGCGGAGTCGCACTTGTAATCGACGCCAAGAATGACCGGGTGGCAGCGTGGTATGCAAGCTTCGGCGCAGTACCCCTTCTGGATGCGCCCTTGACTCTCATGCTTCCGCTGGCCACGATCCAATCCGCTCTTAATAGGGCCAAGGCAGTCCAATGAATCGGAAGATCATCCCCGAAGAACCAATCTAAACGCTACTTCGCGCTCGCCGGCGGCACAATCCCGTTCATCCGCAAGTACTCGACCATCTGGCCGTAGTGATCCCAGCAATGCGCGATGCCGAACCCGGCAAGCGTGGCGCGCGTCTGGAAGCCCGGCTCCGGCGACTTGATCACCTCAAACGCGTTGGCCGGCGTCAGCTTGGCGATAGCCTTGTGCGCAAAGGCAAACGAGCCCGCCAGCGCGGCCACTACATCTTCTTTTTTGGTCAGCTTCAGGATTCCCTGTGGATCCACATCCGGCTTCAGTCCGCTGACGATGCTGTAGAAGAAGTAATTCGCCTCCGCCACATGGGTCGCCTGCTGCGCAAACGTCCGCACCGTGGCGAACTCGGTCTTCTGCCCCGGCACAAAGATCGCCTGGCTGGGAGCGAAATCGAACTTGTCGGCGGGCATCGCTTTCACCGCGCTCATCATCTCGCCCTCAATCACGCTCAACTGCGAATCGAAGGCCACAGCCGGCGTCGCAATGGTTCCGATCTCAGGTCCCTTCGCCGGGCTACCCATTTGCGCCGCCGCAGCGAGCGAACCCAGACCTAATAAACAACACACTGCTATCGAACGAATGTGCATCGCAAACCTCCGGGAAAAGTTTCCTTCACAGGAGTCCACAGGTTATCAGAAGGAGCCCGGCTGGTTCCCCGCAGCACGAAGATTCCTTTTGCTGTTGAATGAGTTGGATAGCAGTCAAACCATCAAGCGAAAGATTCTTGTGGAAAAATCGGGCCAGATTCGCGAGCATCGAGAGGAACGGCAGCGAACTTCTCGATCCCCCGGTGCCGCGATCGACTCCCGGAACAGCGTCCCAGAGCGGCATCATGGAGCAAAACACAATTCTTTTCTCGGACAATGCGTCGGTTGATTCGCCGAAGCCGCGGCTGTGGCGCGGCCGCGCGTTAATCTTCAGCCTCATCTCGGCGTCCACGGCCGCACTCCTGCTTTGCCCCTGCGATTGCCCGAGCCAAAATCCGCATGCCATTTTTTGATCGCCATCTCGATCCTCATGGGCGGCGGCGCAGCGGCTCTCGTCTATCGTGAGATGCGGCGCAGGAGCGATATCACGGCTTTCCTGAAAGCCGCCATCGCCATTGGCATCGTGATCGTTGGAGTGTACGCGGAGTTCACCGTGGCGATGGACTCGATTGCGTGGCTTGCCCGGCGCGGGAGATAGCGCCGGCGGTCACACCCGGCGTTGCACGGGTCTTCAACACTTCTTAGATCGGCGCCTTCTCAAAGGACGTGATGAAGTGAATTCCCGGGACTGCTATGCCATGGAGCCGGTCGTCATTGGTTAAGAAGAGGTCACATCCTGCGGTTGCGGCAGTCGCGAGCTGAATTGCATCCGGCGGCTTAACCTTTCCCCCGATGCGAATCCGCGCGAATGTCTCTGCAGCCTGCTCGGTGAAGGGCAATACCACGATTCCTGGACTTCGAAATAGCTGGCGATAGCGTTGCGCCAAGGCAAAGTCACCATGAGCCAATGGCGTTACCAAGACTTCTCCCAGGCTCATGACGGAGGTCAGTATCTCATCCCTGCGCGTGATGAACGCCCTGCTCAGATACCGCGCCCGCGCTGCCAGAGGACCTTGGCCCTCATACAAGTAGATGAAGAAGTTGGTGTCCAGAAAAACGCGGCTCATTTCCAACCCTCGCGCAACTTACGCACGAATTCGTCGGGATCTACGCCCTTCCAATACTCCTTTCCCAACCCCTCCATTTCCAAAAGTCCCTCAAGCCAGCGCTCGGGCGTCTCGACCCTGTGTTTTGGTGCATTCGATTGTTCCGGTCCATCGATTGATGAGTGCATTCTCGCTCCGGCGCAGCCTTCCTCGTATCTTCTTTTCGCCCATTCGAGCAGCGGCAGGTAGCTCTCTGGAATCTCACCTGCATCCGGGAGGATTTTCCCCGTCCGCTCCGGATGAACCTCGTCGCCCGGCAGCAGGAGACGGCGTGTGTGTTTTCCGGTGGCAAAAAGCATCCGATGCTTTGCGGGATTCGGTGGTCGATTTGCTACACAATGCTGAGAGACATGGACGTTCAGACCAGAGCGCAGTTCCCCCGCCAGTCTTTCCTGGGCCGCACGGTTCACAATCTCCTTGATCGTAAACTCTGCTCGCTCCGGCTGCTCCTGATGTAAAAGTGCCGTCGCAACAAAGACTTCCGCCGCCAGCCCTATTTCAGTCGCCAGCAAAACAGGCGCCATTTCTCACCTCTCAGTGAGAGCAATATACAATAATGAGACAATTGTGTCAATATGATGAGACAATTATTCTCACTAAATCTCACACCCGGCGTTGCACGGCTTCTTCGTAGACGCGCACGTATTCCTTCGCCGGGCCGGACCAGCAGTAGTCCCGGGCCATGCCGTTGCGCATCAGGCGCGCCCATCCCTTTATGTCGCGGAAGGCTTCGAGGGCGCGGTCGATCTCGACGAGCAGGTCTTGGGGATCGAAGCCCTCGAATTTGAAGCCGGTTCCGGTTCCCTTCACCGCGTCCCACTCCTCGATGGTGTCGTCGAGGCCTCCGGTAGCGCGCACAATCGGCACGGTGCCGTACTTGAGCGAGTAAATCTGGTTAAGGCCGCAGGGCTCGTATCGCGAGGGCATGAGAAACATGTCGGCGCCAGCCTCGATTTTGTGCGCCAGGGCGTCGTCGTAGCGAATCTGCACGGCCACGGTGTCGGGATGGCGGAAGGCCCAGCCGCGGAAGAGGTTCTCGTAGTATGGATCGCCGGTACCCAGTGCCACCACGGCCAGATTGCGATCTGCCAACTCTTCAACGATCTTCGCTACGATGCCGAATCCCTTTTGCGTGGCCAGGCGCGAGACGATGCCGATGACGGGGGTGGTTTCCGCGATCTTTTCAAGGCCGAAGGCATGCAGCAGATCGGCGCGGCAGGTGCGCTTGCCGTCAAGATTCTCGGGCGTGTAATGCGCGGCGAGGTGGCCGTCGGCAGCGGGGTTCCACTGCGTGTAGTCGACACCGTTCAGGATGCCACGCAGATCGGCGGCGCGCTTGTGCAGAACGCCCTCCAGCAGCTCGCCAAACTCGGCCGTCTGGATTTCCTCGGCATATTTGCGACTCACCGTGGTGAGCAGATCGGAAAAGACCACGCCGCCCTTCAAAAAGTTGAAGCGATCGAACTGCTCCACCTGGTCCATGGTGAAGAGCTCCCAGGGAAAGAGCAGTTGCTCGGTGGTATCGGGCAGGAATTTGCCCTGGTAGGCAGCATTGTGAATGGTGAGCACGGTGGCCGCGCTGCGCAAGACCGGATCGTCGAGGTAGGTGGTGCGCAGATAGACGGGAATAAGCGCGGCCTGCCAGTCGTGAAGGTGAAAAACATCGGGCACGCCGAGGAGTTTCGATGCCTCGATGACGGCCCGGCAAAAGAGGCCGAAGCGCTCGGCGTTATCGGCATAATCGGCGCCGGGAGGGCCGTAGAGTTCCTTGCGGTCAAAAAGCTCCGGGCAATCGATGAAGAAATACTGCACGCCGTCGCGCTGGCCGCCATCGACGACGCCGGCAAAACGGTTGTAATGGTCGAAGGGGATGGTGATGGAGCGGACCGCGGTTTTCGGCTCGCCTTCGATGAGCCGCCGGATGCGCGCATAAAACGGCAGGTAGACCGTGACCTCGTGGCCCAGCTTGACCAACTCGCGCGGCAACGCGCCCACCACGTCGGCCAGCCCGCCGGTCTTGGCCAGCGGCGTGCTTTCTGAGGCGGCAAACGTTATCTGCATCGAGTAATCTCCCGTTGCGCAATCAAGGCCCAGTCTACTATGCGCATCGCTGGCAGGCACAGGCCGCTGGCCGCGTGGCATATGATGGGGTGGACGCGCGGAAGAGACATCGGTACATGGATCGCGCATGTGCTCATTTGCGCAGCGCGGATTGCAGTTTTTCAAGTCCGCATCACAGGAAAAAAGTTCATGATCAGCAAAATTCAAATGCTCTCTGCTCTCGTCTTCGCTTCGATGGTTGTTTCGCTTGCGGGCGCACGCGCCGCGCAAGTTTCCGCCGCGCCGGACCCGGGCCGCGGGACCGTTGTGCACCACACCTTTGGTGTGGAAGGCGGGAAATTTGTGCTCGACGGCAAGCCTTTCCAGATCGTCGCGGGCGAGATGCATTATGCGCGTATTCCCCGCGCGTATTGGCGCGCGCGGCTGCGCATGGCCAAGGCGATGGGGCTGAACACGATCACAACCTATGTGTTCTGGAACTTTCATGAGCCGCAGCCCGGAGTCTACGACTTCACGGGCCAGCACGACGTGGCGGAGTTTGTGCGCGAGGCGCAGAGCGAAGGACTGCTCGTGAATCTGCGGCCGGGCCCCTACTCCTGCGCGGAGTGGGAGTGGGGCGGATTTCCGGCATGGTTGCTGAAGGACCACGGAATTGTGGTGCGCAGCAGCGATCCCAAATTCATGGAGCCGGCGCGGCGCTGGCTGCTGCGCCTGGGCAAAGAACTGGCGCCCCTCCAGCTCGCCAATGGCGGCCCGATCATCATGGTGCAGGTGGAGAACGAGTATGGATCCTTCGGCAGCGACCACAACTACATGGAGCAGATTCATCAGGACATCGTGGATGCTGGATTCAGCAAATCCCTGATCTACACCGCGGATGGACCCGACCAGATTCCCAACGGATCGCTTCCGGGATTGCCGGCGGGGATCAACTTTGCGCCCGGCAACGCGCCCAAAGCTTTTGCGACGCTGCACAAGCTGCGGCCGGACGGTCCGTTCATGGCCACCGAGTGGTGGGACGGATGGTTCGACCACTGGGGCGGGGAGCACCACACCACCGACGCCAAGACGCAGGCCGATGAACTCGAGTGGATTCTCGCACAGGGCTACTCGATCAGCATCTACATGGTGCACGGCGGCACCAGCTTTGGCTGGATGAACGGCGCCAATATGGATCACACGCCCTACCAGTCGGACGTGACCAGCTACGACTACGACTCGGCGATTGACGAAAGCGGGCGGCCGGGCGCCAAGTACTTCCCGTTCCGCGAAGCCATTGCCAAGGCAACGGGCGTGACGCCACCGCCGGTTCCGGTTGTCGATCCGCCCATTGCAACGCCTCCCGTGGAATTCAAGGAGTCCGCCTCGTTGTGGCAGACGCTACCGCAGCCCTTCGCTTCAGGGCAGGTAGTGACGATGGAGGATCTCAACCAGGCGTACGGCTACATTCTTTACCGGACGACAATTCAGGGTCCGATCGCGGACGACCTGGTTCTTGACGAACTCCACGACTACGCGCAAATCTACGCGAACGGCAAGCTGCTGGGAACGGTCGACCGGCGGCTGGAACAAAAACAACTGCACATTGATCTGAAGGAGTCGAAGACGCAGCTCGACATCCTGGTGGAAAACTCAGGCCGGGTAAACTTCGGCTTGGAGCTTCGCGGTGAACGCAAAGGCATTACGAAGCAGGTCACATTGGCAGGCAAGCCGCTGACGGGTTGGCAGATCTATTCGCTGCCGATGAGCGACCCGGAGAAGCTGCCCTTCCGCGCGGCCGACTGCACGGGCGCGTGCTTCTATCGCGGAGCGTTGCAGGTGGACCACCCAGGCGACACCTTTCTCGACACCAGCAATTTCGTGAAGGGAATGGTGTGGGTGAACGGCCATGCGCTGGGGCGCGTGTGGAACATCGGACCGCAGAAGACGCTTTATGTGCCGGGTCCGTGGCTGCATCCGGGAGCGAACGAGGTGATTGTCTTCGACCTCGACGGCGCGCCAGGCAGAACCGTCGCAGGAAAGACCAAGCCGGTGCTGGATGCGCCGGTCGAGAAGCCGTAAAAGTTAGGCCCCGCCCAAGCACGGCCTGGACGGGGCGGCTTAATCCGCAATGTAGCCTTAATCCATGGCTGGGACTTGGACGGGCTCGCGAACGGGCAGGAATCCCCTTCCCCTGCTGCGCTTCCTGACGCGCTCGCGCAGCGCCAGAATCGCCTGGCAGCCCAGAATCACCAGCAGCGGATCAACCGGGCGCAGGTGGTACGGCTCGGGGTGCGAGAAGTAATACATGAGCGGAAAGAGAAAGAGCACGCCCGCATAGCGGATGGCCTCGAAGGGCGCGTCGCGCCACGCTAAAAGGAGCCCGAGAAGACCGAGCAGCGTGAGGCAGGTGGCAAAGGGAATGTTGGCCGGGTCCATCGGCTCAAGCGCGAGGTAGTCGCGATTGAAGCTCCAATAGCCGGTCCAGACGTAGACGGCGCGGCGCAGGCTCATCCACGCATACCAGCCCGGATGGTCGTGGATGTACGCTTTGGCCTGCTGCGATTTCAAATTCATGTAGGCCAGTTCGCCCATGGAGTTGTAGGCGGCCAGCTCTTGCGCGTCATGCAGCGGGTGCAGATCGTCGCTGGTCCAGCGCAGATCGTAGCCGTTATTACCCATCCAAAGTTCCAGGCCCATGCTGTCGCGCATGGGAATGAAGCGGTGAAAGACCAGGGCATTGCGAATCATCCAGGGAGAAAGCGCCGCCACCAGCACAACGCCGGCAACGCACCCCGGCAGCAACCAGCGTTTGCCGTCACGGGAGAGCCGCCAGCACGCTAGCACCAGCAGAAAGGGAATCACCACCAGCACGGAAGGCTCGGTGAGTCCCGCAAAGCCAGCGAGAAGGCCGAATCCCGCCCACAAGGCGAGTCGCGGAGACTGCTCCATGTGCTGCGCAAGCACCAGCAGCCAGCACAGGCAGAGCAGCAGCAGATGCGTGGACCAGGCCCACGCCGCCGAGAAATAGATACCGTAAGGAAAGAATGCCCAGGCCCATGCTGCCCACCAGCCCGCGCGCTCGCCAAAGCTGCGGCGAGCCATGAGGAAGATGGGGATGCAGGCCAGCGCATTCAGAAGGCCGTTGACGGCGTGAACCGCAAAGATGGACGAGGCCGTGTGGACGCCGAAGAGGTAATAGGAAGCGGCAACAATAAGCGGAAAAACCGGCGGCATGATGGCCGAAGTCTGGTTCGACATCAAGGCGCTGCCAAATCCCCGGCCAGCCACCAGAGCCTCGGCCACGTTGCCCTGCTCCCAACCATGGATATGGTCGGCATCCATCAGGTTTTCGAAGTTCGGCGCCAGAACGACGACAAGCCGAAGAGCAAGCGCGATTAAAACAATCAGGGCGAGGAGGCGACGATTTCCTGGATTGGGATCCCTTGCGGCTCCTGGGACTGGGTGGGTCAAAGATATTCCATTCAAAAATCGGGGTTAGCTGAGTATCGCATCTTTGTTAGACGAGAGGTTTTGAACACCGGATTACGCGAAAACGGGGATATTTTGTTACGCAGGGAATAATCTCTGCCGCAGCGCTGTCCGAGTCCCGAATTCGCCTCCTCAGCGGGCAGATGCTGAGCAGGAGGCGCATGGTTGCTCTTGGAGCCCGGCCGCAAAGTTTTCCCTACTTCGGCACAGAAACTCCTCGTCATCCACTATTCTGAAAACTGCTTCCCGGAGGCTCGCCGATGCTTTCCCTCACTGCCGCACCCCCCGCCACTCCCACGCCGGTGGAAGAGATCGCGGCCGCCATCGTCCACATCGGCGTCTTGCACGACCTGCCGCCGGAAGATCGCCTGTGGCTGGCGCGCCACGGCCAGGAAGTCGTCGCCAATCCCGGCGACATTCTGTTTGAAGAGGGCGCGCCCGCCGAGCACATGGTGCTCCTGCTCAAGGGCGAGATTCACGTGCGGCGGCAGCACGGCGGCCCCATGGCGCTATTCGTCGGCCGCATGGGGCAAATGACCGGCATTCTGCCTTTTTCACGCATGAAGGGCTACGGCGGCCAGGGATTCGCCGTGTCGCCGGTGTGGGCGCTGCTGGTTCACCGCTCGCTTTTTCCCCAAATGCTGGCGGCCATTCCTTCCATGGCGCAGAGGGTGGTATCGGCGCTGCTGGACCGCGTGCGCGAGGTGACGCGCATCGAGCAACAGGCGGAAAAGCTCACCGCACTGGGCCAGTTGGCCGGGAATCTCTCGCATGAGTTGAACAATCCCGCTTCCGCCGCGCAACGCGCCGCTGCCAGTTTGCTGACGGCCCTGCGCGCCAACCGCAGCAACCGCCTGAAGCTGATTCTGCTGCGCCTGACCGAGGAGCAGATACGTAAGGTCGAAGAGTGGGAGGAGAAAATGCTCTCCCGTACCGGCGGATCGCTCGCCGCGGCAGAGGACACGGATGCACTGGGATTCATCTCCCGCGAAGAATCGGCGCGGGCGTGGCTGACCGCCATTGGCTGCCCCGACGCCTGGGAGGTGGCTGCGCAACTGGCTGAGCAGCGCGTCACCACCGCCGACCTCGAGGAGATGCGCGGATTTCTGGACGAAAACGCGATTTGCGTTTCGTTGCAGTATTTCGCGCGGTATTTGCGCTCCGCGCGGGCGGCCGAAACCATCGTGAATTCCACCTCGCACATCTTCGACCTGATCGGCGCCGTCAAGGACTACTCCAATATGGATCGCGCGCCAATTCTCGAAGTCGACTTGCCGGCCGGTCTCGACGCCACCCTGCAGATGTTCCGCTCGCGAATGACGAACGTCGAAATCGAGCGCGATTATCAGCCGGACCTGCCGCGCATTAGCGCGTATGGCGGCGAGTTGAACCAGGTGTGGACCGCGCTGATCGAAAACGCACTCGACGCTTTGGACAATCGCGGCAAGCTGCGCGTGGTCTGCCGGCTGGAGGCCGAAATGCTGCTGGTGGAAATCTGGGACTCCGGCCCCGGCATTCCTCCCGAGTTGCAGGAGCGCATCTTCGAGCCGTTCTTTACCACCAAGGCCCCGGGCAAAGGGCTTGGCCTGGGACTCGACAATGCCATGCGCATCGTGCGCAAGCACCGCGGGCATATGAGCGTGAAGTCGGAGCCGGGCTCGACGTGCTTCCGCGTGCGGTTGCCGCTAGATCAACTGCAGGCGTACTGAAGAACAGGGACCGAGGGAACAAGGGACCAAGAGACCGGACGACAACCTCTGCATCAGCCTCAAAGGCGTCACTGGTTGAGCTTCTAGCAAAGTGGGATTTGATCGATTCGGATCGGGTTGACGGGGAAATCGTGTGCGGCTGGAATGTCTATAAGCTCGGGCCGAATGCGGACGCGCCCGTACCGCTTGCTTGTTCCCTTGTTCCCTGCCGGGGTCCCCGGCGGGCGATTTGTGCCCGCTGGGGTGGCTTGTTCCCTGCTATTTCACCACTTCGACGCCGCGCCAAAAGGCAACATAGCCTTTGACTTTGCGCGCCGCTGGCTTGGGGTCAGGGTAGTACCAGGCTGCGTCCTGGTTATCCTGCCCCTCGATCACGACCGTCAAGTACCGCTTCTGACCGGTCGCGGGATCGGTTGAGGTGGTGGTGCTGGGTCGAAAATACTCGCGCTTGAGGCTGGATTCGGGGAAATAGACCGTCCCCTCGACTTCCATAATCTGATCGCTGTCGGCAAGGACTCGGCCGTTCCAAATTGCTCGCGCCATGG
>Ga0182014_10005720_pt1 | contig 13738 bp, 13 predicted proteins | sample 612S2DmetaG_FD_120489 | JGI IMG/M metagenome (GOLD analysis project Ga0182014, IMG submission 120489) | Permafrost microbial communities from Stordalen Mire, Sweden - 612S2D metaG | ecosystem: Environmental > Terrestrial > Soil > Wetlands > Permafrost | place: Sweden: Stordalen | collected... | reverse complement strand
CGTCAAGGCTGTCCGCAAGGTGCTGGAACAGGGCTTCCGCACGCAAGACCTGGCGCGCACCAATCCCGAGGGCTTGATCGTGCTGGGAACCCGCGAGATGGGCGCGAAGGTGCGCGAGACGGTGAAGGAGTTGCTGAAGTAGGGACTAAGGGACTAGGGACTAGAACTGGTTGCATAAACCTGGTTTTGAAAGGGCACGGCTTCAGCCGTGCCGTTAGGGGCCAGAAAAATTGCGGGCTTTAGCCCCTGAGGGAAGTTTCCACGGTGATTTTGCATTCCCTCAGCGGCTTAAGCCGAAAATCATGATTGGGTCTGAAAAAACGGGCTGAAGTCGGTCACTCTCAAAATGTAGTTTCTGGACAGATCTTTCGGGGACTAATCGTGAACGAAGAATTGCAAATCCGAGTGGAGGTTGAGAAACGGAAGCGAAGGGCGTGGGAAACAGGGATTGTAATCAACGTCTTCAGATTGTTCCACCAGCGATTAGCCAACTTTATACCCAACACCGATTACCGCGAATACCAGTTGCCGGACTCGGTAAGGAACGTGGCAGTTACCATGTCGGGGAAGACTGGGAAATCCGTTGAGATCTTCTTTGAAGAACGTTCCTACAAGTTCATTTCAGAGATCACGGCTTGGCCAGACCCGACTTCCGAGGGTGGCGAAACAATCCGCTCGAAACTACGCTTGAGAGGCGACAGAAAGCTTCTGTTGGAACTTGAATGTAGCAGGACAACACCGATCTTCGGCAGGGAATACATTTACGGGAAGGATCTGAGGGTAGATGAGGTTCTGGCATTTGTCGAAGGCCCATGGGTGCAGGAGATCAATGACTTTGCAGGCAAAGTTTTTTGCGCCGAGGACATGCAAAAGACGAAGATGCGAGAGGAACAGGAGCAGCGTGAATTGCAGGAAATGAAGAAGCGATTTGGACTGTGAATTCTTGTTTTCGGGCGAAACCAAATACGGACGCAAATGCGGTCAGTGTCAACCAATCGCGGTTGGTGTTGTGGCGAAGGGATTGCGCCCACCCCTTTGTTGCCCTAGTCTGTGAATCATGCAAGTTGCCGAGGTGCCATCAGGATTGGAGAACACCTGGGATTCGACGACAGGAGGAAATTGCGATGCGTGAAGAGAAAATGAAGGAAACCTTAGAACCTGCTGATTTTTCCATCGAGATCAGTGCCACTTCGGATCAGCAAAAACCAAAGGTAACGATTTGGCTTGCTGCCGATAACTCAATGCAAACAGAGGTGACAAAGTACCGGAACCTTCAACAACTTACCGAAGCCCTCGTGAAGCTGGGAGAGGACCGGAGATCAGTGGAAAACGATCTTAAACGTATTAACACTGCCTATGCTTCTGTTGAGGGCGTTGCAATGGCCGGAGAACCTGCTGGTTACACGCCAAATATAACAATTGCACAGGCCAGGGATTTTGGTTGGGAAGATTGAACTGCGTGCCCCACCCTCGCCGCGTTTTTGTTTTTGCGGCTAGGGTGGGATCAGCAAGCACTCCGGCTATTGAAGACAGGGAGCCCAATGAGCACTGAACCAAGAACGTTATTTGAGAAGGTCTGGCAGCAGCACGTGGTGGTCGAGCCGCAAGGCGAGCCAACCCTGCTGTACATCGACCTGCAACTGCTGCACGAGGTCACCTCGCCGCAGGCTTTCGAAGGTCTGCGCCTGGCAGGCCGTACGGTCCGCCGCCCCGACCGCAGCATCGCCACCATCGACCACAACGTGCCCACGACCATCGAGGGCCGGCTCAATATCGTGGACCAGATCGCCGCCATACAGATCGCCACGCTGCGCCAGAACTGCGCTGAGTTCGGCATTGAGCTCTATGACGTGGATTCGCGCGATCAAGGCATCGTGCATGTGATCGGACCCGAGCTGGGCATTACCAAGCCGGGAATGACTATCGTCTGCGGCGACTCCCACACCAGCACGCACGGCGCATTTGGCGCGCTCGCGTTCGGCATCGGCACCAGCGAAGTGGAGCACGTGCTGGCCACGCAGACGCTGCCGCAATCCAAGCCCAAAACCTTCCGCATCTCCGTCGAGGGCGAGCTGCCACGCGGCGTCACGGCCAAAGACATTATTCTCGCCATCATCGGGCAGATCGGCACTGACGGCGCGACCGGCTGCGTGATTGAATACGCAGGCTCCGCCATCCGCGCGCTCTCTATGGAAGGCCGAATGACGGTGTGCAATATGAGCATCGAAGCCGGCGCGCGCGCGGGCATGATCGCTCCCGACGCAACCACCTTCGCTTACCTGGAAGGCCGGAGATTCAGTCCCAAGGGAGAAGCCTGGAAGGCAGCCGTCGCCGAGTGGAGCAAGCTGCCCACAGACCACGGCGCGAAGTTCGATCGCGAACTCACCATCGACGCCGCCTCGCTTGTTCCGTATGTCAGTTGGGGCACCAGCCCCGGCATGGTCGCGCCGGTTACGGCCTCGGTTCCCGATCCCGCCAAGGCGGGCAGCGAGGCCGACCGCAACTCCTTCGAGCGCGCGCTCGAGTACATGGGCCTGACAGCCGGTACGCCGCTTGCAGAGGTTCTGATCGACCGCGTCTTCATCGGTTCCTGCACCAATGGACGCATCGAAGATCTGCGCGCAGCGGCTCGCATTGCGGCGGGCTACACGGTCTCAACGCATGTGGGCGCCATGGTCGTTCCTGGTTCGCAGGCCGTCAAGGCGCAGGCTGAGGCAGAGGGCCTGGACCGCGTCTTCCGCGCGGCCGGCTTCGAGTGGCGCGAGCCCGGCTGCTCCATGTGCCTTGGCATGAACCCCGACATTCTTTTACCCGGCGAGCGCTGCGCCTCCACGAGCAACCGTAACTTCGAGGGCCGCCAGGGCCGCGGCGGGCGCACTCATCTGGTCAGTCCCGAGATGGCCGCCGCCGCCGCGATCGCGGGACACTTCGTCGACATTCGCAACTGGGCTGTTCGCGAGCCCGTGCTGCAAGGAGGAAAGGCCTGATGCAACCCTTTCGCACTCTCACCGCGCTGGCCGCGCCGCTCGACCGCTCGAACGTCGATACCGACCAGATCATACCAAAGCAATTTCTGAAGCGCATTGAGCGCACCGGCTACGGCGACTTTCTCTTCTTCGACTGGCGGCGTACAGCGGCCGGCGATCCGGACCCGGCGTTCGTCTTGAACGATCCGCGCTACAAGGGCGCGCAGATCCTCATCGCGGGCAAGAACTTCGCCTGCGGATCGAGCCGCGAGCACGCCGCATGGGCGCTCTCGGACTTCGGCTTCCGCGCCGTCATCGCGCCCACCTTCGCCGACATCTTCTTCTCGAACGCCGGCAAGAACGGCATCGTGCTGGTTCGACTCAGCGAGGAACAGGTTGCCCAACTGCTCCACAATGCAAAGACGATTCCCAACTATCAACTGACCGTATCGCTTGAAGCGCAGACAGTCACCGACGATCGTGGCTTCGGCGCGACCTTCGAGGTGGACCCGTTCCGCAAATTCTGCCTGCTCGAAGGCCTCGACGACATCGGACTCACCCTGCGCCATCAAGCGGCGCTCGACGCATTTGAAACAAAGCACGACCAGGCCGGCTGGCTGAAGGCTAAATAACAGCTAATAGCTCTTAGCTTTTAGCTATTAGCCTTCCTCGCATCCACGAACTGTTTTGGCAAATAGCAGGAAGGAAATTGCCGGTTCAATGCGAAACCGTTAACCGCAGCAAGAACAAGCTAAGAGCTAATAGCTAACAGCTAAAAGCTTGGCGAACGAAGAGAGACCAAATGACCATCGAAGGCAAGCGACAAAGCATTCCGTTGACCGAAGGACCAAGCCGCGCAGCCGCGCGCTCCTACTTGCGCGGCGTCGGCTTCAGCAAAGAAGATCTGCACAAGCCCATCATCGGCATCGCCAACACCTGGACCGAGATCGGCACCTGCAACGTGCATCTGCGCGAGATCGCGGAGGCTCTCAAGGAGGGTATTCGCGAGGCCGGCGGGACTCCAATGGAATTTAACACCATCACCATCCATGACGGCATCACCATGGGCACGCATGGGATGAAGGCCTCGCTGGTTTCGCGCGAGGTGATAGCCGACTCCATCGAGTTGGTGGCCCGCGGCAACCTCTTCGATGGGCTGGTTGGCATCGGCGGCTGCGACAAGAACATGCCGGGCATCATCATGGCCCTCTGCCGGCTGGATATTCCCGGCATGATGCTCTACGGCGGCTCCATCGCTCCAGGCAAGCTCAACGGCAAGGACATCACGATTCAGAACGTCTTCGAGGGCATCGGCTCCCACGCCGCCGGGCGCATCGACGACGCCGGCCTGGAGGCTCTTGAAGCCAACGCCTGTCCCGGCGCAGGCGCATGCGGCGGCCAGTTCACCGCCAACACCATGGCCATGAGCGGCGAAATCCTGGGCATCTCGCCCATCCAGCTCTCCGGTGTTCCCGCAATGAACCCTGAGAAGCGGGCGGCCACCCGTGAAGCCGGGCGCATCCTGATGGATGCCGTCCGCGCCAACCGCCGCCCTTCGCAGATCATCACCCGCAAATCCATTGAGAACGTCATCGCCAGCGTGGCCGCCAGCGGCGGATCGACCAACGCGGTTCTTCACATGCTGGCCATTGCGCGCGAGTTGGACATTCCACTTTCCATCGACGATTTTGACGCCATCAGCAAGCGCACGCCCTTCATCTGCGACCTCACGCCGGCGGGCAAGTTCGTCGCTTCCGACTTCCAGGCGGCCGGCGGCTCGCGGCTTCTGGCCAAGCGCCTCATCGACGCGGGTTTCGCCGACGGCTCCACGCTCGCCATCAGCGGCCGGACGCTGGCCGAAGAGGCCGCGCTCGCCGTGGAGACGCCGGGCCAGATCGTCATTCACACCTTTGAGAATCCCATCAAGCCCACCGGCGGCCTGGTCATCCTCAAAGGCAACCTGGCGCCCGAGGGTTGCGTGATGAAGATCGCCGCGGCCAACCGCGTTGAGCATCACGGCCCGGCGCGCGTCTTCAACTGCGAAGAAGATTGCTTTGCCGCCGTGCAGACCGGCCAGGTCAACCCCGGCGACGTGCTCGTCATCCGCTATGAAGGCCCCAAGGGCGGTCCGGGCATGAGAGAGATGCTGCAAGTGACAGCCGCCGTCAGCTCAAACGCCGAGCTTTCTGCCTCAGTGGCTCTGATGACCGACGGCCGCTTCAGCGGCGCGACGCGTGGCTTTACTGCCGGCCACGTAGCGCCTGAGGCGTTTGTCGGCGGACCGATCGCCGCCGTGCGTGAGGGCGACATCATCCGCTTCGATATTCCCAACCGCACGCTGACGCTTGAAGTCAGCGACGAAGAAATCGCGGCGCGGCTGAAGGGGTTTGTGCCTCCGGCGCTTCGCTGGCCACGCGGCGTCTTCCGCAAGTACGTCGATCGCGTAAGCAGCGCATCCGAAGGGGCAACGACGTAAGAACGGCTTCTAGTACCATCACCGCGTGGTTAAGTGGTCTCCCAGGTCTCAAAATCGAGACCTGGGGCACCCAGCTAACAACTGATCACTGACCACTGAACACTGTCCACTGAAAAGGAGTCCACCATGGAAACCAACGCAACTACGCAAGCATCGAACGCCCACCTGACCACCCCGACCCGGCTGACCGGCGCTGAGATTCTCTGGGCCACGCTGGTAGGCGAGGGCGTCACCGACGTCTTCGGCTATCCGGGCGGGGCCATCCTGCCCGTCTACGACGCGCTGCGCAAGTTTCCTATCCACCACACGCTGGTGCGCCACGAGCAGGGAGCGGCGCACATGGCCGACGGCTACTCGCGCGCCTCGGGCAAGGTGGGCGTGGCCATCGCCACCAGCGGTCCCGGCGCAACCAACCTGGTCACCGGCATCGCCACCGCCATGCTCGACTCCATCCCCATCGTCTGCATCACCGGCAATGTCTCAAGCAAGGTTCTCGGCACAGACGCCTTTCAGGAGGTTGACATTACCGGCATCACCCTGCCCGTGACCAAGCACAACTTCCTCATCAGCCGCGCCGAGGATATTGCTCCCGCCGTGCGCTCCGCCTTTCAGATCGCCCGCTCGGCGCGCCCCGGCCCGGTGCTCGTCGACATCACCAAGGATGCGCAACAGGCCACGGCGCTCTTCGATTTTGAGGCCGCCAAGCCGCGCCCCCATCGCGACCATCCCATGCGCAAGTTCGAGGACTCCAGCGTGGCGCGTGCAGCCGAGCTCATCCGCTCCGCCAAGCGCCCCGTGATCCTCGCCGGCCACGGCATCATCGAATCCGGCGCCATGGAGCAGGTGCGCGCCCTGGCCGAGCGCGCCGAGATTCCCGTGGGCCTTACTCTGCTTGGCCTGGGCGCATTCCCCGCGTCCCATCCCCTCAATATGGGCATGATGGGTATGCATGGCGAGGCCTGGGTCAATCACGCCATTCAGGAGGCCGACCTGCTGATCGCCTGCGGCATGAGGTTCGACGATCGCGTGACCGGCACACTAGCCACCTACGCCCCCAAGGCAAAGAAGATTCACATCGACGTTGACCCGGCCGAGATCAACAAAAACGTCAAGGTGGATGTGGCGCTGATTGGCGACCTGGCCGAGGTGCTGGAGCAATTGCTGCCGCGCATTCCAGGCCGCGATGGCCAGGCCTGGCTCAAGACCATCGACGGCATCAAGGGCGACGCCGCCGTGCGCGACATCAAGAACCTGCCCGACTCAGGCCACCTCTATGCGGCTCATGTCATCCACGACATCTGGCGCATGACCGCCGGCAACGCCGTCGTCGTTACCGATGTCGGCCAGCACCAGATGTGGGAGGCGCAGTACTACCACCACGAGACGCCGCGCTCCCTCATCACCTCCGGCGGCCTGGGGACAATGGGATTTGCGCTGCCCGCGGCCATCGGCGCAAAGACCGCCTGTCCGGAGAAGGAAGTCTGGGTGGTAGCCGGCGACGGCGGCTTCCAGATGACCGCCTCCGAACTGGCCACCATCGTGCAGGAGGGCCTCAAGATCAACATCGCCGTCATCAACAACGGCTATCTGGGCATGGTGCGCCAGTGGCAGGAGTTCTTTTACGAGCGCAACTACGAAGCCACGCCGATGGTCAGCCCGGACTTTGTGAAGCTGGCCGATGCACACGGCATCCAGGGCCTCACCGTCAGCACCCGTGCCGAAGTGGAGGGCGCTGTGGAGGCTGCCCGGTCCGCGCCGGGCAGCTTCCTGCTCAACTTCAAGGTCGAGAAGGAAGACTCGGTTTACCCGATGGTTTCCGCCGGCTCCGCATTGCATGAGATGATCCGCAGGCCCGGCAAGGACGCGCTGGTTGAGTCGCCGGACGAAAAATAAGAGATCAGAGATCAGGGGTCAGAGATCAGTTGATCTCTTCACAGCCAGGAGCTGGAAAGTATGTCGAATTCGTTTCGGGATTTAACGGTTTGGCAGAGATCGATGCAATTGACCGTTGCAATTTATCACTTGACGAAGGAGTTTCCGCGTGAAGAAATTTACGGACTTACAAGCCAGATTAGGCGTGCGGCAGTCTCTGTACCCAGCAACATTGCTGAAGGACATGGAAGGTTGAACACGAGCGAATTCCGGCAGTTTCTGGGTGTCGCCCGCGCTTCGAATTTCGAATTACAAACGCAACTTGAAATTGCTCGCGCACTTGAGTTTGGGAATGCCAAGTTGCTCGATGAAGCAGAGAGTTTGTCACACGAAGTCGGAAAGATGCTCTTCGCAATCCTTGAATCAACCGTGAAGAAGGCGAAGGCTAACTGACCCCTGATCTCTGATCTCTGAAAGGCACTTATGCTGCACACATTCGTTGCTTATGTCGAAGACCTGCCGGGCGTGCTGACGCGCGTAGCGTCGCTCTTCCGCCGCCTCAACATCAACATCAACTCGCTCACCGTGGGCCGCAGCGAGCGCGCCGGCCTCTCGCGGCTGACGCTGGTCTGCGAGTCCTCGGCCGAAGCCGGCCATCGCATCCAGGCCAGCCTTTTCAAGCTGGAGAACGTGGTCGATGTGGACGACATTGCCCAGGCTCCAGCCGTCACCCGCGAGCTGGCGCTCATCAAAGTGGCCGCCACGCCGCAAAACCGCTCCCGGATCTTCGAGCTGGCCGAGGTCTTCCGCGCCCGCATCGTCGATCTGGCGCCGGAGTCGCTGATGATCGAAATCACCGGCGTGGAGAGCAAGATCGAGGGCCTCGTCGAGATACTGCGCGAGGATGAAGGCCGTATTCTGGAGATATGCCGCAGCGGCAAGATGACCATGCGCCGCGGCCATCACGTCTCAAGCGTTGTCAAAGCCATGGGCGCCGGCGATGCCGGAAAGGAAGCCGCGCCCGTGGAGGAGATCGAAGACCTCGCCGCCCCCGAGCCGGAGTAACGTTTAAAGCTGTCATCCTGAGCGGAGCGCAGCGGAGTCGAAAGTCTGCCCTGAGCCCGCCGAAGGGGAGCTGCGGTTGCTTTTGGGCCCCAGGATGGCGGATTGAAGACAGAATCGCGAGCTGGAGCAAAACGGCCCGCCCCCAAAAACTTCAAACCCAAGAAAAGGAAGAACCGAGAAAAACATGGCCAAGACTTTTTACGATCACGATGCCGACCTGTCACTCATTCAATCCAAAAAGGTAGCCATCATTGGCTACGGATCGCAAGGGCACGCTCATGCCCTCAACCTCAAGGACTCCGGCGTCCAGGTCAAAATTGGCCTGCCCGCCTCTGAAGCGGATTCCGTTGCCAAGGCGCAGAAGGCTGGCTTTGAAGTGATTCCAGCGGCTGAAGCGACGAAGTGGGCCGATGTGGTGATGATCCTCGCGCCCGACCAGATTCAAGCCAAGATTTATGCCGACGATATCGGGCCGAACCTCGCGGCGGGCAAGCTGCTGATGTTCGCGCACGGCTTCAATATCCACTTCAAGACCATCGTTCCCGCGGCGGGCATCGATGTAGGCATGGCCGCGCCCAAGGCGCCCGGCCACCGCGTCCGCGAGGTCTTCATCGAAGGCGGCGGAGTCCCCGGCCTCATCGCCGTCCACCAGGACTCGACCGGCAACGCCCACGCGCTCATTCTCAGCTACCTCAAGGGCATCGGCTGCACCCGCGCCGGAGTGCTCGAAACCACCTTCAAGGAGGAGACCGAGACCGATCTTTTCGGCGAGCAGGCCGTGCTCTGCGGCGGCATCAGCGCCCTCATCAAGGCCGGCTTTGAAACGCTGGTTGAGGCCGGCTATCAGCCCGAGAGCGCCTACTTCGAGTGCATGCACGAGCTCAAGCTGATCGTGGACCTGATCTATCGCGGCGGCCTGGCCTACATGCGCTACTCCATCTCCGACACCGCCGAGTTTGGCGATTACGTCAGCGGCCCCCGCGTCATCAACGAAGAGAGCCGCAAGGCGATGAGGGCCATTCTCAAGGAGATCCAGGATGGCAGCTTCGCCAAGCGCTTCCTCACCGATCTGAACACGGGCAAGAAGGAGTTTACGGCCTTCCGCGAAGCCGAAGCCAAGCACCCGGTCGAGATCATCGGCAAGGAACTCCGCGCCGCCATGCCCTTCCTCGACCCCATCACCGTGGAAGAAGTCTCCAAGACACGGTAGACCGGTTTCAAACAACAGACGCCGGACGGCCAAGCGCTGTCCGGCGTCTTCGTGTCTATTCGCAGATTTGATGGGCCAAAACCAGGAGCTTGGATTGGCTTTCCAGAAGAGTTGGCCGATCCTTCCTACTCCGCCTTTACTGCTCGCCCCAGCTCAGCTTGCTGCGCAGCGCCTCAAAGAAGCCGCTCTCGCTCATCCGGACCAGGTTGACGGTGTGGTGTGAGCGCCGGCAGCGCACCTCGTCGCCCAGGCGCAGCGCCACCGCCTGCTGGCCGTCCACGGTCAGCAGCGCCTTATTGGTAGCGCCATCTATGCGGACGGTGAGCGAAGCGTCGCCGCGCACCACGATGGGCCGCAACGTAAGCAGGTGGGGACAGATAGGAGTAACCACCAGTGCATCCACGTCCGGGGTGAGGATGGGGCCGTTGGCGGCCAGTGTATAAGCTGTGGAACCAGTGGGAGTGGAGACGATGACGCCGTCGGCGCGGAAGCGGGCCACCTTCTTGCCCTCCAGCTCTACCGTGAAATCGCCCATGCGGGCAATGTCGCCTTTCGAGACTACCACCTCATTCAGCGCCCGAAAGGCCGAATGCATCTCGCCCGCGCGCCACAACTCGGCGTGCAGCATGATGCGCGCATCGAGGACGCAACGGTTGCCGCGCCAGCCCTCCAGCGTCGAGTAGAGGTCGGCGAGGCGAACCTCGGTCAAAAAGCCAAGATAGCCCAGGTTCACGCTGAGGATGGGCGTGCCGGTGGCGGCGAAGATGCGGGCCACCGAGAGCAGCGTGCCGTCGCCGCCCAGAACGATCACCAGTTCCGGCGTCCAATCGGGCATCTCCGCGCGCTCCACGGCCGGCGCAGCAGTGGTGTACCGGCCGCCCTCCAGGTCCAGTAGCGGCTCACAGCCGTGGCGGCGCAGCCAGCCGATCAGCTCCGGCAGAAGCCGGGCCAGCTCTTCCTTGTGCGGCTTGCAGACTATGGCGACGTGAACCATGCGGTCTCAGTGTAACGGACCACCAGTGGTGGGGCCAATCTTTACTTACGGTGAGACTGCCACGTGGAGATTCGAGGGTATCCACCGATAGGCGGCGCACAAATCCCGATGCCTGAATCGGGTCTCTTCGTATATATTGGCTCAACGTCGAAAAGCAAATATCGATCGTCGGCTGAGCGGGCAGACGAACCTGTGAGTGGTGCGCTTGCGTCAGTTTTGCTGAATACTCAACCGAAATTGGAGGGTGTGATGGATTGGTACTTGATGGTCTTGAGAAGATATGCGGAGTTCGATGGACGGTCTCGCCGCTCAGAGTATTGGATGTATATGCTCTTCAATTTCCTGGCCATCCTCGCACTGACTGCGATAGGAGTTGTTGGACTCGTCATTTCGCACGATTACGGGGGCATTTTGTTCGTTCCCATGGGGATCTACGCGCTGGCAACCATGATTCCAGGGCTGGCCGTGGGTGTGCGCCGCTTCCACGACACCGGCAGGAGCGGCTGGCTGTTTCTGGTTTTCATGCTGGTTGGCATGATCCCGTTTATAGGATTCATCGGCGCAATTGTCCAAATCGTTTTCCTGTGCCAGGACAGCAATGTGGGAACGAACCAATACGGTCCGAGCCCCAAATATCCCGATCTGTCTGGGGTGCTTGCCGGAACCGCGGGCTTCAACCCGATGGGGCTTGGCGCGCAGCCACAACCGTTCACGGGCGAAGGCAACTTTGGATTTTGCCACAAATGCGGCGTCCGGTTTAAGGATGCATCTCCATTTTGCGTTCATTGTGGAGCGCACGTTTGAGGATCGGGCCTGTTGCGCATACGGCAGGAACTCCTGGTAACGGTCTACGCGGGTGATTGGGGATTGAATTGTCTCGATGACCTGCCAGGGATTCGAGAAGGATCGCGGTTTCTGAAAGATGTAGCGAGGGAAGTGACTCCGCAGGAATGCAGATCTCTCCTGTGCCATCCGAAACTGGCCCATTTTAGAAATTTCAGTCGCTTATTTGCCGCTTTTGGGTTTATATTGGCAGCACGCCGGAAAACTCAGTGCAAATCCCAGGCATTGCGGCCAGCCTACTGTGTGGATGCTGCACGCTTAGCAACGAGGTTTACGAACGATCGGAAACGGAGGACGAAGATGGAATGGTATTTGTTGCCCTGGAAGAGATTCGCGGAGTTCGGTGGGCGCTCGCGCCGCAAAGAGTATTGGATGTTTACGCTCTTTAACATGGTGATCGCGATAGTACTGACTATCCTGAGTCTTGTGTTCAGGGAAAGCGGCATCGCCATAATTTTCTCTGGCATTTCTTTCATCTACTTCCTGGCCGCCTTCATTCCGGGGTTGGCAGTCACCGTGCGCCGGCTCCATGACTCCGGCAAGAGCGCTTGGTGGCTGCTGATCGCTTTGGTTCCCATCATCGGTTTGGCGATCATTGTTCTATTGGCGCTGGACAGCGAACCGGCAGCCAACCAATATGGCCCAAATCCGAAGCTAGGTTTGCAGGCCGCGTCGATCGGCTAACCACTGCGCCCTGGTTCCTCCACAGCCCCGCCCTCGCACGGAGCTGCGGGAACCGAAGCCTCGAACCGCCGCGCGTAGAGCAGGAACTCCCGGTTGCCCTCCGCTCCTGTAATGGGCGATGGAATCGTTTCGACCACCTGCCAGCCGAGCGAACGGATGCAATCGGTCACCTTGTCGACGGCCAGCTTGTGCGCCTCGGGATCGCGCACGATGCCGCCCTTGCCCACGTGCTCGCGCCCGGCCTCGAACTGCGGCTTGACCAGGATCACGGCCTCCCGCAGCCCTGGGGCGGCGGCCAGCACCGGCCCCAGCAGCAGCGTGGCCGAGATGAACGACACGTCCATCGCCAGGAAGGTCGGCTCGGGAAGCGCCGTCCCGCACGCAAGAGATCCGGCTTCAAGAAAACGGGCGTTGGTGCGCTCCAGCAGGCGCACGCGGGGATCGTTGCGCAGCTTCATGGCGATCTGGCCGAAGCCGGTATCGACGGAGGTCACGTGCGCTGCACCGTGCTGCAACAGGCAATCGGTAAATCCGCCCGTGGATGCGCCCACATCGAGGCAGGCCCTGCCGGTGACCGGAATCTGCCAATACCTGAGCGCCTCAGCCAACTTGAGCCCGCCGCGGCTCACGTAGGGCTGGTCTTCGCCGAGAAGGCGGATGGGGGAATCAGCCGGAACCGCCGTACCGGGTTTATCGACCTTCTGCTCCCGGACCAGAACCCGGCCGGCAAGAATGAGTGCGCGAGCGCGTTCACGGCTGGCGACAAGCCCCCGCTCAACAAGCAGAATATCTACGCGCGTCTTGCCGCTGGGTGAGGGCTTCTTCATGATTTATGTGCCAATTGGCCCACATCTCAAACTACCACCGAGACTGGCTTGGTCAGACCAGGGCCGTCCGGCAAAGGCGAGAGTGCTGTCACTCAAAATTGCTCCAGAAGGGGTCTCTTTTCGCGCAAAACCGGCACGAAAGGCCTGCTTTTCGGTCAAAAACCGGCTGTTTCCCGGGGTTTGTGTTTACTGATAAGTACACCATTGCGGTTGATCAAGATGTTTATTTTGTTTCACTTGTCTTGATGACCAGTCCTCAATGGGTGGGGTTTTAGGGTAGGGGGGTGGGGTGCGGCAGTTTTCTTCCCCTTTTGTTCGCCTTTCCTTTGCCTTATTCAAGACCATTGTGCGCCCAGGAAAGTGAATTCTGCGCGACCACCTTTCGACTTCGCGTACTCTCCCAGGTGCCCAAATGCGAGGCAGCTGGGGCACCCATCTTTAGTGGATTAATTCAGGCCCCGGCACCGCAAGGCCACCCGCCGATAACAACTGAACGTCACAAAGTGAAAACAGCCGCATTGCTGGTAACGGACGAGCTTCGACATCACGGAAGAATTCTATACCCGTTCCGATGGTCGAAGTTCATAGAAGCCCACCCTTCGATAGAAAAAATCGAAGGATGGGGCACCCACTTTGTGGGATAGTTAAGATCTCAAAAACTTAGGGTGCGCCACCCGCCGACTATGGAAGAGCATCATAGAACTGGACCAAATCATTCGTTTGGATAGCAAGCGTCTTGCCATCTGGAGAAAACGCAAGCCCCGCTTCGCCCTGAGACGACAACTTGATCTGGGCAATTGG
>Ga0182014_10005718_pt1 | contig 13738 bp, 11 predicted proteins | sample 612S2DmetaG_FD_120489 | JGI IMG/M metagenome (GOLD analysis project Ga0182014, IMG submission 120489) | Permafrost microbial communities from Stordalen Mire, Sweden - 612S2D metaG | ecosystem: Environmental > Terrestrial > Soil > Wetlands > Permafrost | place: Sweden: Stordalen | collected... | reverse complement strand
GTCTTCACGCGACCAAGCCAGTAATTGACGAAAGCTTCGATCGGCTTGTCGGCGTCGAAGCGCGAAAGCCAGTCGATTGCATGATTTGAATAGATGGCCCGAAGATCAATTTCCTTTTCAAGCGCTTCGACGATGGCCTGGCTCTTCATGTAATTCGCGACGATAAGAGAATCCTGCACCTGAGAGAGAGAAGCAAGGCCCGTGAACGCTGAGATAGCGTCGGTCGAAGCGCGTTCTCCGCCTCTTACGGCGAATCGCGCCTCGGACGTATATTGGCTCGATGCGATCAGCGAGAAATACACGATGGAGGAGATCGCCGGAATAACGAACAGAATGAGAAATCCGGCAAGAGCGCTTCGCGAGCGGCGTACCTGGCTAAAGGTTCGAAAGCCGACTTGGGCGGCGACGGCCCAATTTGGCCGCGCGAGCCGTTTGCCCTTGGCGAGGCGCAAGGATCGCGCGGAGCGGCGCCATTCCTCTGCGGCCCTCGCCGCTTTCTCCAGGGCAGCGGCATTCGTCTTGGCGATTGCTCCGGGCTTGATCTCGGCGGCCTGCGGTCCCTCGGCGCTCAATTTGGCTCGCTCCATGCGCTCTTGCTTCGCCTTTCCTGCGTATGCGGCCGTATCTCACTCGAAGACACCGCATCGCCGATGCCGATGGCGTCGCTATCAAACCATTTTGTCCAAACAGCGTCGATGGGCGGTGGCCGGCGAGGCGAAAGCCAAGCTCGAACCTGCGACTCCAGAATGTGCGGAGAATAATGATCTACCGGTCGAAACAGCAGCCAAATCTCATTTTGGTTTCATTTAAGATCAAAGATTGTCGTATGTTTGCCGCCCGACTGGTCGCTGACGCCGTTTCTATCTCGTTCCATCTCGCATTATTTGCGAAAAGCGCCCAATGGAGAAATGCCATCCAGAAAGGCGCGTTTGTCATCTGAGTGATAAACTGGCCTGCGAAACGGGGTTTGCCTTGATAGCAAACCAATAGGGACCGAAACGAATGATCCTCAAGAAGCTGACCATCGGCCTGCTGGCCGCAACGTGCCTTGGCGCAACCGCGCAGGCCGATGTAATCCGTCATGTGCTGCTCGTCAGCGTGGATGGGCTGCACGCCCTCGACGTGGAGCGCTACATCGAAAACCATCCGACATCGGCGCTGGCCGAACTGTCCGGCCACGGCCTCACATACACGAACGCCCGCACGCCGGCCAATTCCGACTCGTTCCCGGGCCTTCTGGCCCTCGTGACGGGCGGATCGCCTGTCTCGCATGGTTTCTTCTACGACGTGAGCTACGACCGCACGCTGTTTGATCCGACCAATGTGGCTTGCACGGGCCATGCTGGCAACACGATTGTTTTCGACGAAAGCATTGATAAATATAGCGCATCCAACGTCTCGTTGAATGTCGTCGATCCGGCGAAACTGCCGCGCGGACGAAACGCGAAGGGCGCATGCGTTCCGGTTTACCCCCACAGCGCCCTGAAGACGAACACGATCTTCGAAGTGGTGAAGAGCAGGGGCGGTCTTACCGCCTGGGCGGACAAGCACCCGGCCTATGATCTCGTCAACGGCCCGTCGGGAGTCGGCGTCGATGATCTCTATACGCCGGAAATCACCAATGTCGGCGGGTTGGACGCCACCGTCAGCGTGGATTGCACCGTCGCCGACGATCAGAAAAAAGTCACGGCCATCATCCATGAAATCCATGGCCTGAAGCATGACGGGACCACGGGCTTCGGCGTCCCGACCGTGTTCGGCATGAACTTTCAGGGAGTGAGCGTGGGGCAGAAGCTGGCCAAGGACAATAGTGACGGCAGTTGCCCGACGAGCACGCACACGGGCCAGGCGGGCGGCTATCTGGATGGTGCCGGGACGCCAAGCGCCGTCCTCGCCTACGGACTGCAGAAAACCGACGAAGCCCTGGCCAGCATGATCCAAGCGCTGAAGCAGCAGGGCCTCTATAATTCTACGCTGTTCATCGTCAGCGCCAAGCATGGCCAGTCGCCGATCAATCCGGTCAAGGTCAATAAGCCGGGCCACTTTGCGGATCTGGTGGCTGCGCTGCCCGACGCTGCGACAAACCCGGCGGCGCTCGCTATCGCCAGTGCGAGCAACTGCTCCACTGGCCCCTGCGGCTTCGTCCAGGACGATGATATCGCGTTGATCTGGTTGCAGGATCAAAGCAAGACAAGCGCGGTGGCCGACTATCTGAACGCCAACGCTAAGGCTCTGTTCATCGATGAAGTGCTGGCCGGCGACGATCTTAAGCTGAAGTTTAACGATCCGAAAAGCGACAGCCGCACGCCCGACATTATCGTTCAGCCCCAGTACGGCGTCATTTACACGGGATCGTCGAAGAAGAACGCCGAGCATGGCGGGTTTAGCTTTGGCGACACCAATGTCGCCCTGATCGTCTCCAATCCGCTCATCCGGCCCGCGGTTCTCAAAACCCCTGTCGTCACCTCGCAGGTGGCGCCGACGATTCTGCAGGCGCTCAATATCGCTCCGAGCGCGTTGAACTCCGTCGTCGTGGAACAGACCAGCGTTCTGCCCGGCTTGTTCGCACATCAAACGCCTTCGCATTGATGCGCTGAACGAAGGGGCCCCGTGTCGACGGGCCCCTTTTTTCTTTGATGAGTTAGCGGCGGAGCCCTTCATCGCGGCGATGATCCCGTGGGATCGTCCAGCCATGACGGCCCCACTCCGACAGCGCGCCACGCGCGCGCGCAGCCCTAATGACAAACACAAGCCGCCATGCGACGGTCCGACGCGATCATCGCCGCCGCGCCAGGCGGGGAGGCCCGATGCACAGACTGCTTTTGCCTTTTACGCCGCGCTTCATCGCCTTCACGCTGGCGGTGATCGCAACGCTGGCAATCGTCATCGTCATGGCGACCACAGGCGCCTCGGGCGTCCTTTGGTGGATAGGCCTTGCGGCGGCCGGCGGCCTTTCGGCGCTTGGGGTCCACGATCTTCTGCAGGAGCGCCATGCGATCCTGCGCAACTACCCCATCGCCGCCCATCTTCGCTTCATCCTGGAGGAAATTCGCCCCGAGATGCGGCAGTATTTCTTTGAAGGCGAGAAGGACGGCGCGCCCTTTAGCCGGGATCGGCGGGCGATCGTCTATCAGCGCGCCAAGCAGGCGCCGGACAAACGGCCGTTTGGAACGCAGCACGACGTCTACGCCAACGGCTATGAATGGGTCCGCCACTCGATGGCGCCGAGCGCGGTGCAGGACGCCGATTTCCGCGTCACGGTCGGCGGTCCGGATTGCGTGAAGCCTTATTCGGCCTCCGTTTTCAATATCTCGGCGATGAGCTTTGGCGCGCTCAGCGCCAACGCCATCCGGGCGCTGAACAAGGGCGCGGCGATGGGTGGCTTCGCGCATGATACGGGCGAGGGCGGCTACAGCCCCCACCATGCGGAATTTGGCGGCGACACCATCTGGGAGATCGGATCCGGCTATTTTGGGGCGCGCAATCTCAACGGGAAGTTCGCGCCCGAGCGCTTCGCCGAGACGGCGGCCATTCCGCAGATCAAGATGATTGAATTAAAGCTCAGCCAGGGCGCAAAGCCCGGCCATGGCGGCGTCCTGCCCGCCTCGAAGGTGAGCGCCGAGATCGCCGCCATACGCGGCGTCAAGGAAGGCGTCGATTGCGTCTCGCCGGCGCGCCACTCGACCTTTTCGACCCCGATCGAATTGATGCTGTTCATCGCCGAACTGCGCCGCCTCTCGGCTGGCAAGCCGGTCGGCTTCAAGCTGTGCGTCGGCCACCCGTGGGAATTTCTCGCCATCTGCAAGGCGATGCTCGAGACCGGCGTCTATCCGGATTTCATCGTCGTCGACGGCAAGGAGGGCGGCACCGGGGCGGCGCCCCTGGAGTTTATGGATCACCTTGGCATGCCGCTGCGCGAGGGACTGAACTTCGTCCATAATGCGCTCGTCGGCATCAATGCGCGCGAGCGCATCCGCATCGGGGCCAGCGGCAAGGTCGTGACCGCCTTCGACGTCGCGCGGACCATCGCGCTCGGGGCGGACTGGTGCAACGCGGCGCGGGGTTTCATGTTCGCGGTTGGCTGCATCCAGTCGCAAAGTTGCCACACCGATCGCTGCCCGACGGGCGTCGCCACGCAGGATAAAGTCCGCCAGCGCGCGCTTGTCGTGCCGAGCAAGGCGGAGCGGGTGCGCAGCTACCACAGCCAGACGCTGAAGGCGCTCGCCGAATTCGTCGCCGCCGCCGGATTGTCGCATCCGCGCGAGTTCACGCTGACGCATTTCTCGCGCCGGATCTCGTCGCACGAAGTGCGCGACCTCGCCGACAGCTATCCAGCGCTGGAGCCGGGTGCGTTGCTGGGCGGCGTGCAGGACCATCGCTTCAGGGACGCCTGGGCAATGGCCGACCCGAAATCGTTCCGGCCGAGAGCGCTTGTCCGCGTTCATGCGGCGGCAGGCGGCGAGACAGCGGTCGCGCAGTTATAAATATAGCTGCGCGGCGACTTCGCTTCCACTCAGGGACGGCTGCCTGATGGCCGGCTCATTCGTCTTCGCCAAAGCGGTTCGCCACCAGCGCCTCGATGGCGTCGAGGGCCTCTTCCGCCTCGGAGCCCGTCGCCGTAATCATGATCGTCATGCCGATCCCGGCGCCAAGCGTCAAAATGCCCATGATCGACGTCCCGCCGACCATCTCGCCGCAGCGGCCGATCAGCACGTCGGCGTCGAAGCCCTCGACGCATCGAACGAGTTTCGCCGTCGCCCGCGCGTGCAGGCCTTTGCGGTTGACGATCAGAACCTCGCGGACCAACGCGCCCTCCGGCGGCTGATATTCCGGACAATCCTCGCAATCAGACGGGTCGCAATCGTCTTGCATTATTTTCCGCTCAACACGCGGCTGGCCACGTAGATATATTTGCGGCCCGCATCCTGCGCCTGCATGACCGCCTGCTCGAGGCTGGCGCTTTCGCGCACCGAGGCGAGCTTGATAAGCATCGGGAGGTTGATCCCGGCGACGACCTCGACATGCGATCCGTTCATGACCGAAATCGCGAGATTCGACGGCGTTCCGCCGAACATGTCGGTGAGGACGACGACGCCGAAGCCGCTATCCACCGTCTCCACCGCGGCGACGATATCTCGTCGTCGCTGCTCGATGTCGTCGTCGGGACCGATCGAAATCGTCTCGACTTGTTTCTGCGGGCCGACCACATGCTCCAGGGCCGCGCGAAACGCCGTGGCGAGGTGACCGTGGGTGACCAGAACCAGGCCAATCATCGGTTGGGGCGGCGCATTGACGAACTCCGTCTGTGGTCAACGGCGACAGGGCGGGCATTGGTCAAGGGAAGGCGCCACGAGGTTGGAAGGTTCAAAGCAGACTGCCCCGTGCGGAAACCGCGATGCGGCAAAAGGGTCGAACTGACGAGTCCCGAAATGACGAAGCCGCCTGGATGGACCTGATTTCCAACGATTTTCTTCTACTTTCAGCGCGGGCCGCGCGATCCTCGCGCCGAGGCGACCATCGCCTGCGCAAAAGCGAAACGCATTTTGTGCGTCGCGGCCGTCTTGGCAAGCGAAATGAATCGGGAACCGGCTCATTTCGCCAATTTTCTTTTGCCGACAGTTAAGGACGGCGCGGCGGCCGGCCACGCTCCGAACGCCGCCGCTCCAACCGCATCGCAGAATTTCGCTAGCCGGAAATGCTGCAGCATGGCGCAGGCGAGGTCGGCGGCCGCGGCCGTATCGGGCGCGATGAGCAGGGGCACACGGACGCCGGCCAGCTCGACGTCGCCGAGACCGCTGAAATCCCAATCCTGCGACCTAAAGCCGGCGCATTCCGTCGCGGGCTGGGGATAGCGAAGCGCTTGGTCCGCCGGGACGATGTCGACGACGAGGCGAATGACGGCGGCGGTGATGAAGGGCGCCTGCAAAATTCCGGCGCCCCTCTGTTCGATCTGGCCGAGGATCAGCGGATGGCCACGCGCGATCAACCTTTCATTGCAGCTTTCAAGCCTGATCCTGTCGTCTCCGACGAGCCGGGCGAAGGCTCCGCCGCCGCGGGCAGCCGCGATCAGCGCCAACGCCAGCCGGCTCTTGCCGGACCCGGAAGCGCCGCGAATGAGAACGCCGGCCTCGCCTATTGCGACGGCGCTCGCGTGAATCTCGAACTTCGCCATCGGTCCTTCTTGTTTTTCCGGCCGGTGAATGACCGTTGCCCGAAAAGCTCAGGCTCTGGGCAGCCAGATGGTCAGGCGGGCGCCGAGCACGGCCGGAGGTTCGCCCTGCTTGAAGGAGGGCCCAACCCGGTTTCGCGCGGAGATGCGCCCGCCATGCGCTTCGATGATCTGGCGCGAGATCGACAGGCCAAGACCAGAGTTCTGGCCGAATCCGTGACTTGGCCGGTCGGTGTAAAAGCGCTCGAAAATCCGCTCGAAGGCGTCGGCTGGAATGCCTGGCCCGTCATCATCGACGGTGATCTCGAAGCCTTCGCGCAATTGGCCGCGATCGACGGCGAGCTTCGCCGCCCGCAGATGAACGCGAACCCTGCCGCCGGGATGCGAGAACGAGCGCGCATTGTCGATCAGATTATTGAACACCTGACCGAGCCGCGAATCATGCCCGAGGACGCAGAAACCGATCTTGCGGGTTTCGTCATAGTAGCCGCCGGAGTGCGTCAGACCGACATGGACGATCGGCTCCGCGTTGATCTGATTGGCCATGGCGACGACGGCATTGAGGATCGATTCGAGATCGACGAGGTCCATGTCGGCGCGGGCGAGTTCCGCGTCGAGGCGCGAGGCGTCAGAAATGTCGCTGATCAGCCGGTCAAGCCGCCTGACGTCATGTTCGATGACGGCGAGCAGTCGCTGCTGCGTTTCCGGTTTCTTCGCGATCGGCAGGGTTTCGACCGCGCTGCGAAGGGAGGTCAGCGGATTTTTCAATTCATGCGCGACATCGGCGGCGAAACTCTCGATCGCATCCATGCGGTCGTAAAGCGCTTTTGTCATGTCGCGCAGGGCGCCCGACAGGTGGCCGATCTCGTCCGAGCGATCGGTGAAATCGGGAATCTCCCGGCGGAATTTCGTGCCGCGCCGGACCCGGTCCGCCGCTTCCGCGAGATGCCGGATCGGTTCGGCGATCGTCCCGGCGATGAAGAGGGAGAGAAGAAACATGATGATCGCGGAGACGAGGAAGATGCGCACGATCGCCCAGCGTTCCGAGGCGATGATATTGTCGATGTCGCCGCCCAGCGTCGACAGCAGCAGCACCCCGCGCACGACGCGAAAGCGCTGGATAGGCGCGGCGATCGAGACGATCGTCTCGCCCTTCGCATTAACGCGGACGACGGATTGTTCGCGACCGCCGAGGGCGTTGTTGACTTCCGGGTAGTTCTTGCCGTTGTCGACCCCGCTCTCCTCGTAAAGCGGCAAGTCGGAACGCCAGATCATGCCTTTCAGCCGGGTCCAGAGGCGCTCGAACAGCGAGCCCCGATCATCCTGCGCAACCGGCGGCAGATCGAAGCGAAGAATATTCGAACGGCTGGTCAGCGAGCGCGAATCGAGCAGCAGATAGCCGTCGCGATCATAGATTCTCGCGCGCGTGCGGGTCGGCGAGGCGAGGCGCCGCAGTACCGGCCCCACCCTTTCGGGATTGATCGAGAATTCCAGCGAGGGCGCGGAATCTTCCGCGAGCCCGTAGCTTTCGCCGGGCGCAAGCTGAAGCAGTTTTTCAGGATCGATGGTGATGGAATCGGTGTCGACCGTGGCGGAGGCCGCGATCGCGGCCGCGATGATCTCGGCCTGCGTCTGCAGGCTTTGCACGCGCGCGTCGATCAAGCCTTCACGGAATTGATTAAGGTAGAGGAATCCGACGAGCAGGGCGACGAGGCCGCCGAGATTCAAGACGACGATGCGCCGCGTCAGCGACGATGAAAACCGCGAACTGACGCCGCGCAGGAAACCACGCAGGCGTGCGGAGAGGCTGCGCCGCATCCGCTTCGCGCGCCGCGCGGCTTCCTGCGTGCGCTCGAAATCCAAATCCGGCTGCGCCTCGAGGGTCACCGCTTTTTCTTTCCGAAGGCGAAGCGCGTCATTTGCGGCACGACGCTATTCCTTGAAGCGATAGCCGACTCCATAAAGCGTTTCGATCATTTCAAAATCATCGTCCACCGCTTTAAACTTTTTTCGTAGCCGCTTGATATGGCTGTCGATTGTGCGGTCGTCGACATAGACCTGATCGTCATAGGCGGCGTCCATCAGCGCGTTGCGGCTCTTGACGACGCCGGGCCGCGTCGCCAGCGCCTGCAGGATCAGGAATTCCGTGACCGTGAGCGTGACCGGATCATCCTTCCACGTGCAGGCGTGGCGCTCCGGATCCATTTTCAAAAGGCCACGCTCGAGAATCTTGGCGTCGGCTTCTTTCTGCGAGGCGGCGTCCTTCGGGTTCGCACGGCGCAAAATCGCCTTGACCCGCTCGACGAGAAGGCGCTGCGAAAACGGTTTGCGGATGAAATCATCGGCGCCCATCTTGAGGCCGAATAATTCGTCTATCTCTTCGTCCTTGGAGGTGAGGAAGATAACCGGGAGGTCGGATTTCTGCCGCAGACGGCGCAGAAGCTCCATTCCGTCCATGCGCGGCATCTTGATGTCGAGGATGGCGAGATCAGGCGGATCGCTCTTCAGCCCGTCGAGGGCGGTGGAGCCGTCGGTGTAGGTCTGCACGCGATAGCCCTCGCCTTCGAGGGCGATCGACACCGAAGTGAGAATATTGCGGTCATCGTCGACCAGGGCGATCATCGGCATGAATGGTCCTAACTTCGAAAGTGAGCGCGCAAGGAACTTCGCGTGAATGACCGGAAAAACGGCGGTCTCGATCATTCGATCGAATAATTGGTTCTCCGCGAAGGTCGTCAAACTCCTGCCGCGGATCGGAGTTTTCAGCGCCCAATCTGAATTGCGCGAGCGGCGCCGAAAGCATTAAAAGACTCCGGATAGCACCGATCAGAGCTATTGCCTAGAAAATCATCTCTGAACTTGCCTTTAGCTCGACCGCTGCTTTGAAGATCCAGTTTTGCGCGGCCGAAGCGCCTGTCTGCTTTGACTTCGTAAAATGCCTCGAATTGCATAACAGGAAAATTCAGCGGCCGAATTAAGGCAAGCCCTCGCTTCACCCGTTTAGCGCCGCTTTCCCGCCTGTTTTGCGCTGCAGCACGGGCCTAATTTGGCCCGTGGGCTTGCGCTTTTTTCCCGCTTGTCGCCGCCTCGATCAAAGCTTTTCCGTGCGGGAATCGCTTCAATCGCCGAAAACGTGGGGTACGGCGCGCGGATGGCTGGATCTGGACGGAAACGAGCGGCCAGTAGGGAAAATCAAGGGCGCGGGCCAAAAGGTTAATGGGAGCGGAATGATGGACTGGGCTCTTGCCTTATCAACTCTGCCAATGTGGCAATCCTTGCCACTCGTCGTGGGGCTCGGAATGATTTTCGGCATGGCTGGGCCGGTGGCTGCGCGGAAATTTTGGGGCCTTGATCGGCTGAAGATCAACAATGAGGTCGGCGGCTTCAAGTTCGCCGTCATTGGCGGAGTCTATGCCGTCACTTTGGGGTTCGCGACCATCGTTGTCTGGGAGAAATATCGCGACGCCGAATCGGCGGTGATGCAGGAGGCGGCGGCGATCTCAGCGCTCGACCGGCTCATGAACCCGCTTGACCAGGCCTCGGCGCATAACATCCGCGCGCAACTGCGCACCTATGATCGCATCGTGGTCGACGAAGAATGGCCGACGATGCGCGTCGGCCGCTCAAGTCCCCTCGTTTCGAAGGCGCTGGACGGGCTCTATGCGTCGGTGCTCGCACAAGTGCAGCAGGGCTCCCAGGACAACGCCATCCTTCAGGCGCAGCTCACGCAGCTCAATAGCCTGACGCAGGCCCGGCGCGAACGCCTCGATCTGGCGAGCGGGATCGTGCCGGGGATCGTCTGGCTGGTGCTCGTCTCGGGCGCGCTCGTGACTGTCGGGTTCACCTTTTTCTTTGGAGCCCCGAGCCTCCTGGCGCAGATCCTGATGAATGGCGCGCTGTCATTTCTGATCTTCATGTCGTTACTTGTGATTCAGGAGATCAACTATCCCTTCAGCGGTCCGGTCAGCGTGACGCCAGAGCCTCTTCTCGCCCTGGTCAGTCTCTGGAGCGACTGATCCGCACGGCGCCGCCGAGCTATCTGAGCAGGGCTTCGAGGCTTTCGATCCGGTCCGCCTCGCGCGCCGGCTTGTCCCATCGTATTCGCGCGATGCGCGGAAAACGCATGGCGACGCCGGATTTATGCCGGGTCGAGCGGTTTAGCCCCTCGAAGGCGATTTCGAGGACGAGCCCCTCCGCCTGTCCATGCGCGACCTCCCGCACGGGGCCGAACCGGTTCATGGTGTGATCGCGGACATAGCGGTCGAGTTCGATGAGTTCGGCGTCGGTGAAGCCGAAATAGGCCTTGCCGACCGGAACGAGCCGCGAGCCGTCCCGATCCTCGCGCCAGACGCCAAAGGTGAAATCGGAATAAAAGGACGAGCGCTTGCCGTGGCCGCGCTGGGCGTACATCAGCACGGCGTCGACCGCGAAGGGATCGCGTTTCCATTTGTACCAGAGCCCCTTCGGGCGGCCGGGAACATAGATCGAATCCGCGCGCTTCAGCATGATCCCTTCGATCGCATCCGCATCCGCGCCGGCGCCGAAATCGGCGGGGTCTCGCCGCGCGTGCGCCAGTTCCTCGAAGGAGGCGAAGGGCACGAGGGGCGACAGATCGAGCCTTGCGCAGCCCGCCGCCGCGACGAAGGCCTCCAGCCGGCGGCGGCGCTCGGTGAAGGGGAGCGCGCGCAAGTCCTCGTCATTCTCGCGCAATAGATCATAGGCGCGAATATGGGCCGGGAAATCCGCGAGGAGCTTCGCGGAGGCCGTCTTGCGGTTCAGCCTCTGCTGCAGCACGCCGAAGGGTTCGACGCGTCCGTCCCTGACGATCAGCAATTCGCCGTCGAGCGAGAAGCTCTCGACCGGCAGTTGCATCAGGAACTCCGCGAGATCGGGAAAGGCCGCCGACATTTCCTCGCCCGTTCGGGAGTAGAGCCGCAAGGCGATGCGCCCATCCGCCCCGACGCCCCGCGCGGCCTGAACCCTGACGCCGTCCCATTTCCATTCGGCGACGAAATCGGCAGGCGCCATTTCGGCGAAATCCTTCGGCTCGATCGCATGGGCGAGCATGGCCGGGCAGAATGGGGCCGGGTCGGACGAATCCGGCCGCTGTTCGCGCCCCTCGACCCAGGCGAAAAGATCGAGATAGGGCGGGGTGAGGCCGTGCCAGACGTCCTCGACGTCATTGGCCTTTATGCTCGCGCCGTTTTTTGCGGCAAGCTCCGCGACGGCGGTTTTCGCCAGCCGCGCCGAGACGCCGACGCGAAGCGCGCCGGTGATCAGTTTCAGCAAGGCCCAGCGGCCGGTCTCGTCCAGCGCGTCGAGCCAGGCGGCGAGCTTGCGCGGCAGGTCGAGCTTGCTGCCCCCGCTTAGCCCATGCACCACTTCGCAGAGCGTCAGGGGCGCTCCATTATCTCCGGCGGTCGCGGGCGCTTCGTCAGGCGCGGGCCAGAGCAGGGCGACGGTCTCGGACAGATCGCCCACGAAATCATAGGAAAGGGCGAAAAGGAGCGGATCGACCCGCTCGCTGATGAGAGTGCGAACGAGGCCGGGCTTGGCGTGCTGGAAGGACAGCGCGCCGGTCAGGGCGGCGAGCGCGTAGCCGCGTTCGGGATCTGGCGTCGAGCGGAAATACTCTGTCATCAGGCGCAGCTTGCCGAGGCGGGAGGGCTCGAAGCCGAGGCGGTCTAGCAGTTCGGCGAAGCGGTTCACGCGCTTCCCCCGGGCGCCTCTTCGTCGGCGGGGGGCGGCGTTTCCGCATCCTCATCGCCATAGCCGAGCAGGTGCAGAGGTTCGGCCGCGATCCCGCAGCTCCGCGCCCAGTGAACAAGCGCCTCGGCCTCGCCATGCGTGACCAGAACTTTCCCGCATCCGGAATCCTTGATCGTCTGGGTCAGCCCGGCCCAGTCGGCGTGATCGGAGATGATGAGGGGCAGCTCGATCCCACGCTGGCGCGCGCGGGCGCGGACCCGCATCCAGCCCGAGGCGAAGGCCGCCACCGGATCGGGAAATTTGCGCGACCAGAGATCCTGCAGCGCGCCCGGCGGGCAGATCACGATCTCGCCGGCAAGTCTGGCGCGGTCGCTCAAGGCGACGCTGCGCAAATCGCCAAGCTCGATCCCTTCGGCCGCATAAAAGGCGGTGAGCTTCTCCATCGCGCCATGCAGATAGATCGGCCGATCGTAACCGGCGGCGCGCAGCAGCGCGATGACGCGCTGCGCTTTTCCGAGCGAATAGGCGCCGACGAGATGCGCGCGATCGGGAAACAGTCTTTGCGAAGCCAGCAACTTGGCGATTTCTTCATCCGTCCGCGAATGACGGAAGATCGGCAGGCCAAAGGTCGCCTCGGTGATGAAGATATCGCAGGCGATTGGCTCGAAACCGGCGCAGGTCGGGTCAGACTCGCGTTTGTAATCGCCGGAAGCGACGATGATACGCGCCGCATCCGCCATTCTGATCTGGGCCGAGCCCAGAATATGTCCGGACGGATGGAAGCTGACGTCGATGGAGCCGATGCGCAGGCGTTCGCCGTAGGCAACCGGCTGCTGCGTGCCTGAAAATCCGGCGCCGAGCCGAATGGCCATGATCGCCAGCGTCTCGCGCGTTGCGAGGACGGCGCCATGTCCTGCCCGGGCGTGATCGGAATGGGCGTGGGTGATCAGCGCGCGCGGAACCGGGCGCAGCGGATCGACAAAAAAATCGCCCGCGGCGCAATAAAGGCCCGCGGGCGTCAGGGAGAGAAAATGAGCTGACGCCATGATCCCAGGATGGGGAAGAGACCAGGCGTCAGCAAGCTCTGCCGGCAAATCGCCGGTGAAAATCTAGTTCCCGCAGACCAGTCCGCGGGTGACGTAAATCCGCCCGTCGGGACCGGCGATGCGGGTGACCCGCACGCAGTCCTCGTCCTCGCCGGCCGAGGCGCGGCCCAGCTGCATCGCCGGCCCCTGGACCAGCGGCTCATAAGCGCTGCGATGTTCGATCAGGGCGGCGCTCGACGCGACTTTGGCTTTGGGGGTGATGGACATCGGAGCCGCGAACACGGCGACGCCGAGGCATGAAACGCCAATGGCCGCCATCGTGAACTTCAGCGCGTGCAATCCGATAATTTTGCCCGACATGTTCATCGCCCGAATTCCCTTCCGCCCGACGCTTCCGTCTCAGCGCCCTCGCCAGTGACCTTGCCCTCAAGGCCCGCTCGTGGTGGTGCGGTTTCACACAGGAAACGCCGGTCAAGCTAAAAGGTTGCGGCGGTCAAGAAATAAAATTAGCCAAAACTTAAGCAAACCCGGAAAATTTTATGGGCTGCTCCATTCCCGGCCATGCAGACCCGCGACAGGGCCTGCACAGGCAAAGGCGGCGCTAAAATCGCTCAATGCGCCAGCTGTCAGTAACACACCCGGACCGGACGATAGCCGACGAATTGTCCCCAACCGTCGTAGACGGGCTGGTTCTGGAGATAGCAGCCGCCATAGCCGCCATAAGCGCCGTAAGGGTAGGCGGATGCAGCGATGGCGCCGACCGCGAGGCCGCCAAGCACGCCGGCCGCTACAGGCCCGCCCCAGCCGCCACCCC
>Ga0182014_10005713_pt1 | contig 13741 bp, 14 predicted proteins | sample 612S2DmetaG_FD_120489 | JGI IMG/M metagenome (GOLD analysis project Ga0182014, IMG submission 120489) | Permafrost microbial communities from Stordalen Mire, Sweden - 612S2D metaG | ecosystem: Environmental > Terrestrial > Soil > Wetlands > Permafrost | place: Sweden: Stordalen | collected... | reverse complement strand
CTAGGAATCCTCATTGTCAGCCACGGCAGTCCGCGCAGCGAGGCCAACCAGGGCTTCGAGGCGATGGTGGCGCGGGTAGCGTCGCGCTTGGGGCAACCCGGGATTCTGCCGACCTTCTTTTCCATCACCCAGCCCGACATTCCCGACCGGGTGGCCGCTTTGGTCCGGGGGGGGGTCCGCCGGATTTTGCTCATGCCCTATTTCCTCTATTCCGGCCAGCACGTGACGGTCGATATTCCGGCGCTGGTGGAGCAATGCCGGCGGCAGTTCCCGCAGGTCACGATCGAAATGCTGCCCACGCTGGAGAACGATCCGGCGCTGGAAGACTTGCTGGTAGAGCGGCTGATGTCGTTGGTGGGTTCCGACGTGGCTTTGCCCAGCGACGCCGCGGCGATCGAGCAACGGAGCTACGAGATCATCGACCGGCAGCTTGGCGACTGGGGGCCGACCGATCCCGGCGCGCGGCGGATCGTTCGCCGCGTGGTCCACGCCACGGCCGACATCTCCTTCGCCCGCACGTTGCGCATTCATCCGCAGGCGGTCGAGCGCGGTCGGGCGGCGCTGGCCGCCAACCGGCCGATCGTTTGCGACGTCAAGATGCTCCAGGCCGGCATGACGAAGATTCGCGGTGAAATCCTCTGCGCGATCGATCAGGCCGAGGCCGCGGCTTTGGCCCGCGCCCACGGCGGCACCCGGGCGGCGGCGGCCATGGAGTGTCTTGCGCCGCGCTTGCAGGACGCGATCGTGGTGATCGGCAACGCCCCCACCGCGCTCTGGAAGGTTATGGAGATGGCCCGCCACGGCGGTCCTCGACCGGCGTTGGTCGTGGGACTGCCGGTGGGATTCGTGGGGGCCCGCGAAGCGAAGCTGGCCCTGCTGGAAAGCGATCTTTGTTACATCACCAATACCAGCCCGCGCGGCGGCAGCCCGGTGGCGGCCGCGGCCATCAACGCGCTGGCCACGCTCGGCCAGGAGGAATAGTCATGGACAAGCACTGGAAAGCGGTGGTGGCGAGCGTGGGATTGGGGATCGTCTTGTGGCCCACGCCGGCCCACGCCATGCACGTCTCCGAAGGCATCCTGCCGATCGACTGGGCGGGCGCGTGGTTCCTGGTGGCGGCGCCGTTCGTCTATTGGGGATTGTGGACCATCAAACAGCGTCGGGCGGAAGATCCGCGGGCCATGACCCTGGTGGCCATGGTGGGGGCCGCGATCTTCGTCATCTCCTGCATGCCGGTGCCCATTCCCTGGATCGGCACCTGCTCGCATCCCTGCGGCACGGGCCTGGGCGCGTTGCTGATTGGTCCTGGCCCGACGGTCGTCGTGGCCAGCATCGCCCTGCTGCTGCAAGCCCTGCTGCTGGCCCACGGCGGACTGACGACCCTCGGGGCCAACGTGGTTTCGATGGGCGTGGTGGGCGCCTTGGTTGCTTACGGCCTGTTTCGCTTCCTGCGGCTGCTCCGCGTCCCGCTGTTCGCGGCGGCGCTGGCGGCCGGAATGCTTTCCGACTGGGCCACCTACGCGACGACCTCGCTGGAGCTGTCCGCCGCCTTGCACGGCGACGGCTCCTTCTGGGCCATGTGGGCCGCCATCATGGCCGCCTTCATGCCCACCCAGCTTCCCTTGGGAATCGCCGAAGGCTTCGTGACGGCCATCGCCTACCGTTTCGTGTTGGAGCGTCGTCCGGAGTTGCTCGGCGCGTGTCCCGATTTGCGGTGGATGGGAGGAACCGACGGATGAACGCGGCGACAAAGTGGGAAGGCGTCGACAAGGTGGTGGTGGAAAAAGTGGCCGCCGAAGCCGGTCACCCGGCGCGGGAGCCTTACATCAACACCGATCAGGGAGACTTGCTGTTATGCTTGTTTCTGGTGGCCGGCGCGATCGGCGGGTTCATCGTCGGCTATGCATTCCGGGCGCTCTTTCCGCCGCGAAAGAAAGCCGCAACGGCAAAACCTGGTTCTGGGAAATAGGGAACACGACCATGCATCGCCTCCACGCCTTGTTTTCTCCGCGCCTCTCGAACGACCGCAACCCTCTGGCCGGCTGCGACGTCCGCGTGCGGCTGATCGTGGCCCTGGCCGCGACGATCGCAGTGGTGATGTCGACGTGCATCTGGTTCGGATTGATCGCGATGGCGTGCTGTGCGGTCGCCCTGACCATCCTCGGCACGTCGCCAAAGGCGTTGGCCAGCCGGCTGCTGGGATCGCTGGCGCCCGCCGCCGTGGTGTTTTTGGCGCGAACGTTCATGACGGGCACGACACCCCTTGCCACTCTCCATTGTGGCTCTTGGCAGTTGACGGCCACTCGGGAAGGCGCTCTCGCCGGAGCGTTGATCGCCGGCCGGGTCCTCGGCTCGCTGGGAATCGTGATGATCCTGTGCCAGACCACGTCGACGCAAGAATTGTTCGCCGCGTTCCGCTGGGCCAAGGTGCCGCATACGTGGATCGAGATCGCCGGGCTGATGTACCGGTATCTCTACATCTTGTTCGAGCAGGCCGTCTGTGTCGTGTCGGCGCAGAGGGTCCGCCTGGGCTATCGCGGCCTGCGGCGATCGTTCCAATCGCTGGGGAGCCTGGCGGGCATCGTGATTCTGCGTTCGCTCGACCAGGCCGAGAAGTCGCATGAGGCCATGATGGCCCGGGGTTACCGCGGTTGGTTGCCGCTTCCTCGCTTGCCGTCGTTGCCCCGGCGCCAATCGGCCCTGGCCGGCCTCGCCGTGGCGCTCATCGCCGCGGCCTATTTGCTGGCAGAGAGGTGGCCCCTGTGAATCGCATCGCCGCTCCCGTGGCCATCGAGGCCCAAGGCGTCCGCTTTGCCTATCCCGACGGGATCGAGGCCCTGGCCGATGTCTCGCTCCGCGTCAACCAGGGCGAATTCCTGGCCGTCATGGGGGCCAACGGCTCGGGCAAGACGACTTTGCTGAAGATTTTCATGCGCCTGCTTCAGCCCCAGCAGGGCGAAATCCGTCTGGCGACGGCCGACATCCGCAGCTTGCCGCCGGCGGAACTTTATCGCCGGGTGGGCATGATTTTCCAGAACCCGGCCGACCAGCTCTTTGGCGCGACGGTGGAAGAGGACGTTGCCTTCGGTCCCCGCAACCTGGGGCTCTCGGAGACCGAAGTGACCACCCGCGTCGAAGAATCGCTGGGCGCCGTCGGCGCGCTCGCCCTCCGCACGCGTCCCATCCACCATCTCAGCTACGGCCAGCAGAAACGGGTGTGTTTGGCGGGCGTGCTGGCCATGCAGCCGGGCGTGCTGCTGCTGGACGAACCCACCGCTGGCCTGGACCCCGTCGGCGAATCGCAGATGATCGAGCTGCTCCTGCAACTCAATCGCCAGCAGAAGGCCACGTTGATCATCGCCACCCACTGCGTCGACCTGCTGCCCGTCCTGGCCGATCGGATTTGCGTGCTGGCCGCGGGGCGCGTCTGCCAGGAAGGCACGCCCCGGGAAGTGTTTGCCGATCCCCGCCGGGTCGCCCAGGCGGGCCTGCGCATGCCGCTGGTGGCCCAGTTGTTCCACCAGCTTCAGCAGCATGACGCCGTGGCGGTCGATACGATCCCGCTGACCGTGGCCGAGGCCCACGAGCAAATTCTCCGCTGGTTGGGCGGCGATGCTGCCGTGGCGGCCGAAGAAGGAGAACGCCCATGAGCCTGCGGCGCGGCATCACCACCGGCGCCTGTGCGGCGGCGGCGGCCAAAGCGGCCGCGTCCGTGTTGGCCGGCGGTGTCGCGCCGCGCGAAGTCGAGTTGTGCTTGCCTTCGGGAGAAGCCTTGCGCGTGCCGATTCTCTACGTCGAGTCACGGCAGAATCCCGCCGCCGCCACCGCGGCGGTGCGTAAGGATTCCGGTGACGATCCGGATGTGACCGACGGGCTGGAAGTCCGCGTTACGCTTTCCTGGGACGACGGGGCCGAGGCAACCTTCGTGGCCGGAGAAGGCGTGGGCACGGTCACCAAGCCCGGGCTCCAGGTCCCGCCGGGACAACCGGCCATCAATCCCGTGCCGCGGCAGATGATCGTCCGCGCCATCCGCGACGTCACCAGCCGCGGCGTCCGCGTAGAAATCGGCGTTCCCGGCGGAAGGCAAGTGGCCGCCAAGACCTTCAACCCGCGGCTGGGCATCGCTGGCGGATTGTCGATCCTGGGCACCACGGGCATCGTTCGCCCCTATTGTACCCGGGCGCTTCGCGACGCTCTGCGATGCACGCTCGACGTGGCCGCTGCGTGTCAAGTGACGGCGCCCGTGCTCGTGCCCGGCAACATCGGCGCACGTGCCGCCCGCCGGCATTTCTCCTTGCGCGAGGAGCAGCTTATCGAGGTGGGCAACGAGTGGGGCTTCGTGTTGACCCTGCTGCCGCCGCGGGCCTTTGCCGCCGTGTTGCTGCTGGGACATCCGGGCAAATTGGCCAAGCTGGCGGCCGACCAGTGGGACACCCATTCCGCGCGCTCCGGCCAGGCCGCTGCTTACCTCGGCCGGCTGTGCCCGGAGGTTCTCGGGCGTCCCGTGCCGGACAGCACAACCGCCGAGGGCGTCTTTGCTGCGCTCGCGCCGCCGCAGAAGAAGACCTTGGCCGACGAACTGGCCAAACGCATCCGTGCGGCGATCATGAGCCGGATAGGCAACCGTCTTCCCGTGGCGGTGTATCTGATTGACATGGCGGGAGAGTGTCTCGGAACTGACGGAGACTACTCGCCATGGCAGTGAATGCGGCCAAACTGCTGATCGTCGGTTGTGGGCCGGGCTCGGTCCAGTATCTTACCGATGCCGCCCGACAGGCGGCCGCCGGAGCCGAGGTGCTGGTCGGCAGCAAACGCCTCTTGGAACTGTTTCCCCAGGGCTCGGCCGAACGGATCGCCGTCGGCGCCGATATCGCCGCGCTCATGGAGCAAATGGCGGCCCGACGCACGGCCGGGCGGAGAATCGTGGTGTTGGTGGGCGGAGACCCGGGCCTGCATAGTCTCGCCCAACTGGTGATCCGACACTTTGGCCGGGAATGTTGCGAAATCGTTCCGGCCGTGAGCTCCGTGCAAGTGGCCTTCGCCCGGCTGGGACTGGATTGGGTGGACGCCCACATCCTGAGCGCCCACGGACGGATCCCCGCGATCACGGCGGAGGATCTTGGCCGGGCCGATAAAATCGCCATCCTGGCCGGCACCAAGGACGCACTGCGCTGGTCGGCCGCGATGGCCGGCGCGCTCCAGGCGAGCCACGGGGCGTTTCTGGGCGAAAATCTGACGCTCGACGACGAGCGGTTCCAGCCGATCACGGCTGAACAGCTCGCTCGGATCGATGCTTCGTCGCTGTCGATCGTGCTGTTGATTGGAAAGTCCTTGCTAGGCGGGTCGGCACAAGAAAGTAGTCGGCACACTCCGTGTGCCGAAATCCGCACACGGAGTGTGCGGACTACAGCAACTACGCAAACCGCAACAGCCACGGGAACGCTCTACGGCATCGGCGTGGGGCCCGGCGACCCGGAGTGGATGACCGTCCAGGCCGTGCGAATTCTCTCGGCCTGCCGGCACGTGTGCGTGCCGAAGTCGGGCGCGGCCTCCGACAGCGTGGCGTTGGAGATTGCGCGACGCTATCTGCGGCCCGACGCCGTCGTGCACGAGCAGTCGTATCCCATGACCGCCGACACCCGCGTGTTGCAGCAACACTGGCACGCGGCGGCGCAGGAAATCTACATGCTGTTGCACGAGGGCGAAGATTGCTGTTTCCTCACCCTTGGCGATGCGCTGCTGTACTCCACGTACATCTACTTGCTGCGCGAGCTACAGGCGATCGATCCGGCGATACCGGTGGTCACGGTGCCGGGCATCACGGCCTTCAGTGCGGCGGCCGCGCTGGCCAATCGCCCGGTGGGCGAGGGGAAACAATTGGTGACGATCGTTCCAGCCTCCGACGATCTCGAACAATTCATCGCGGCGCTCGATCGCGGCGGAACGGTCGTGCTAATGAAGGTCGGCTCGCGGCTGCAAAAAGTGCTCGACGAACTGGAAACCCGAAAGCTGCTGGACGAGGCCGTATTCGTTTCCCACGCCGGCATGCCGCAACAACGGGTCGAGACCGAACTGCGGCGGTTGCGGGGGGCATCCGACGAGGCGGGATATCTCTCGATCTTGATCGTCCCGGCCGATCGGCCGGGAGAAAGCAGCGAAAGACCGCTGCCCTGCCAGGAGAAACCGCGATGAAAGTGTATTTTGTGGGCGCCGGGCCGGGCGATCCGGAGCTATTGACCGTCAAAGCCCGGCGGCTGCTCGGCAGTGCGCGGCTGTGCGTCTACGCCGGTTCGCTGGTCAATCCCGAGGTGCTGCACTTGCTCCCTCCCGCAGCCGAGCGTTACGATTCCGCCACGATGAATTTGGGTGAGATCGTCGATCTGTTCAAGGAAGCCCAGCGACGCCAGATCGACGTCGTGCGGCTGCACACCGGCGAGCCTTCCATCTACGGCGCGATCGGCGAGCAGATGGACGCCCTCGATCAATTGCAGATTGCCTATGAAGTCGTGCCGGGCATCAGCGCGTTTCAAGCGGCGGCGGCTGCGTTGCGGGTAGAACTGACTGCGCCGGAAATTGCCCAGACCGTTATACTGACCCGCGTGCCGGGCCGCACGCCGATGCCGGCCTCGGAAAATCTCGCGCGGCTGGCCGAGTCCCACGCCACCTTGTGCATTTTCCTCTCGACGGATCGCGTCGCGGAGCTGACCAACACACTGGCCGAGCATTATGGGCCGGATTGTCCGGCCGCCTTGGTGTATCATGCTTCCTGGCCCGACGAAAAAACCATTCGCGGCACGTTGGCGGATCTGGCCGCGCGGGTCGCCGCCGAAGGGATCACGAAGACCGCCATATTCCTGGTGGGATACGCCCTGGCCCGGCCCACGCCGCACGTTTCGAAGCTCTACGACAAGACGTTCGAGCACGGTTATCGCCACGGAGCATCCACGTGAAAATCGCCGTCATAACTCTAAGCAACGAAGGAGCGCGGGTTGCCGCCAAGCTCGCGGCCTCGTGGGGGGCGTGCGACCTGTTCCTGCACACCAGCGTTACGGAAGTGCCGTGGGCTCAAAGCGTCCCGTTTTCGCCCGCGGAACAGCCGCCTGGGGAGCGGGCGGCCGACGTGGCCACGGCTTCCCGGCGATTCGACCGGATTATCGAGCTGACCGGCGAGATTTTCCCCCTATACCGGAGCCTGGTCTATGTGGCTCCGACGGGAGTTGTGGTCCGGGCCATCGCCCCCTGCCTCGAGCACAAGACCGTCGATCCGGCGGTCGTCGTGGTGGACGTCGGCGGACGCTGGGCCGTGAGCCTGCTGGGGGGACATGAAGGCGGGGCGAACGAGCTAGCCATGGCGGTGGCGAACATCCTGGGGGCCGAGCCGGTCGTCTCTACGACCACCGAAGCGACGAAAGACCTGATCGTAGGCGTGGGCTGCCGGCGTCATACTGCCGCCAGCACCATCGTCGCCGCGATTCATGAGGCGCTGTCGCGGGCCCGCGGCAATCTGGCCCGCGTGCGGCTGCTGGCTTCGGCCGAGGTGAAAGCCGACGAGCCCGGCCTGGTGGAAGCGGCGCGGCAACTGGGCGTGCCGCTGCGACTTGTCTCGTCGGAAGAAATCCGCCACACCACGCGGGCGTTCAAGCATTCCGACTTCGTTCGGGAGAAAGTGGACTTGCCGGCGGTTGCGGAGCCCGCCGCTTTGCTGGCAGGAAGGCGGACGCGGCTGATACTCCCCAAACAAATCCTGCACGGCGTGACGGTTGCCATTGCGCAGGAAAGCGGCGTGCAGATCTAGGGTTCTTCCAAGGGTTTGGCCCTCGGCAACGGCGTGGCACGCTTCAGGCGAGGCATCGACGCCCTCCATTGGGCCAGCGCATGGCTTGCCTCCGCGGCCGTTGTGTAACCATCCTCCGGCTTCTGCGTCATCATCTTTTGGCAAATAGCGGCCAACTCGGCCGGAACGTTGGGCCGCTGCCGGCGGACGTCCGGCGGCTCCGGCGTCGGCTGCTCAGCAGCGTCTGCCGACGGCGTTTCCTGCGGAAACGGCGGCTGACCGGTCAGGAGAAAGTAGAGCGTGCAACCCAACGCGCCAATGTCGGCCCGCCGGGCGGGATCATCGACCGAACCCAATGCCGCCTGGCCCTGGTGGGCAGTCTGCGCTGCACCGGCGGTGAGCCGGGCCAGTCCCAAGTCGAGAATCTTCACTACCCCCTGCGCGTTGACCAACAGATGCGACGGCTTGAGGTTGCCGTGGCTCATGTTCTGCTGGTGGGCGTAGGCCAGGCCGTCGGCCGCCTGGCGGATATATTCCGCGGCCCGATCGCAGTCTAGCGGGCCATCCCTCTTCACCAGTTGCTCGACGTCGATGCCCTCGACGTACTCCATGACGAGATAGTACCGCTGGGCCTCGTTGTCGATACTGTACGCGTGAACGACGTTCGGATGATCCAACGCGGCCACGCCGCGGGCCTCGGCCAAAAAGTGGTCCAACAAGGTCGGATTCATGCACACCTGACGCGAAAGGACCCGCAACACCACGCGGCGGTTCATCGTCACGTGCTCGGCGAGAAAGGCGCTTCCCAGGCCGCCGCGGCCTAACAGTTCGATCAAGCGGTACTTGCCCAGGTAGAAGGAACTGCGGCCGGCCAACAACTGCCCGGCTTGCCAGCGGGTGATGAGATTCTGATGCGTGAGGTTCTTGGCGATCGTCCGCGGGTTATCGCTCGCCGCGGCCTCGTTGCGTGCTTGGGCCAACTGCGCGGGGATCAGCAGATTGCTTTTCTCCAGGACTGCGAAGAATTCTTCCGCTGACCTGACTGTCATCGCCGCTTCCCGGTTCACGGACGCTGTTGCTGCCCCCGATGATTTTGGCGCCAGTCTATCAGTATCCGCGCGAAAACGCAAATCCCGCCGCCTAAACGGGCAATAACCGTTTATGGCGGTTGGGCGCTGGAATGTCTATTGCCTATCAGGAAAGAACTGTCGCTAGAGAATAGCCGGGTAACAGCCCCCGGAGAGAAATCCCGAAATCCACGCACAATCCGGGGGCTGTTAGCCCCCGGATTGTGCGACATTGCTTTTCTGACGGTCGATAAGCATTTGGCAATGAACGTTTTGGTAAAGAGCAACAAACAGTTGGCCCATTTTGAGCAGAAAATATTACTTCGTCCCTCATATCCACAGATGCAACCGGCCGTCGAGCATGTCGGGCAGGGCCTTGGCAACACAGTCGCGGACCTGGTTCGGATGGTATCGCGTGCTGAAGTGACTGGCGATGATTAACTCGTTGCGGAATTGCCCGCGACGCTCCAGCAGATCGTCGAGATGCATGTGGCCGAACTTGTGGATCTTATCCTTGCGATGGCGCGGGGCCACGAACGTCATTTCCATAATCAGCACTTCGGCCTGGTACATGGCTGGGCAGGCATCCAGCCCGGCAGGCGAACTATCGCCCAGATACGCCATCCGCGGCAGTCGAACCTCGCTGGTCACCTCGGTGCCGGCGAGGCGAAGATCGCGGATCTTCTCGCCCGGCAGACCGTGGAACTCCGGTTTGAGCTTCCGCCGCCGCTCCCACACCACGAAGCCCAGCGACGGCACCGTATGGGTCGTCGCCGAAACCGTGACCACCTGTTCGCGCGACAACTCGATTTCCTCGCCGGGCCTGGCCGGCAGCAGCGTGCAGGGCAACCGGCCGCGGTCCATCCGGCTCAGCAGCCGCAACACCCGCTGCGTCGGCTCGATGGCCGCCTCGGGCAGATAGATCACCGGCGGCTCCATCTTCATCATCCGCCGCCGCGCCACGTACACCGGCAAAGCGATGAAGTGATCCATGTGGGTGTGCGAGACGAACCACGTGGGCGTGCCCATGAACGACCACGGTTGGGCGCCCAGGTCGAAGCCGATCTTCAATTCCGGAATGCGCCAATACGTCTGCACCGCGGCCCGCGAGTAGCCTTCGATCGAGAGGTCTTTGTGCGTGAGCGTTTTGACGGGGAGGTTGTTGATCATGCGAGAGGGATTAGGGGTCAGGGATTAGGGGTCAGGGGTCAGGGATCAGGGGTCAAGCGTCCGTCGTTCTTTCCTGACCTCTGGCCCCTGATCTCTGACCCCTATTTCCCCGCGTGCTCATACTCATCCACATTCGACAGGTCCAGCGGGCCGCTGCTGGCGAGGTCCGGCAGGATCCACACCTCACCGAAAAGCGTGTTTTGCTCCACGCGGATGTGGTGATGGCGAACCAGTTCCAAGATGGCCAGGAAGATCCCCACCAACTTCGACTTGTGCATGCTCGGGTCGAACAGGTCGCGGAACGAGAGGCGGCCCGCCTCCAGCAGCCGGGCGTGGATGCGGCTCATGTGCACGTGGATGGGCGTGTCGTCGTAGACGATGCTCGACGGCTTGGCGGCCTCCGTCTCGCGCATGATCCGGCCGAACGCACTGACGAGATCCCACAATTCCACCTCGTGGATCGGCTCGCCCGTCAGGTCGCGCTCGTGCTCGGGCAGGTCGGTCGACAGCCGCACATAGTGCTGTTGCCAGGTGCGGCTCCGCTCCTCCAAAATGCTGGCCGCGTCGCGGTACTTCTTGTATTCCAGCAGGCGGCGGACCAATTCCTGCCGCGGGTCCTCCAACTGGTCCTCGATCTCGTCGCTTCGCGGCAACACCTGTTGCGACTTGATCTCGATCAGCAGACTGGCCATGTCCAGGAAATCGCCCACCGCATCGACGTCCAACTGCTCGATCACCGCCAGATATTCGAGATACTGATCGGTAATTTGGGCAATGGGAATATCGACGATCTCCACCTCGTGCTTTCGCACCAGGTAGAGCAAAAGGTCCATGGGACCCCGGAACACGTTCAACTCGACGCGAAAGTCGATCACAGGTATGCGGAAGGGGACAGGGGTCGGGGGCTAGGGGGGAAGGGATCAGGGGTCAGAGGTCAGATTTCAAGGGTCGGAAAGCGGTCGGAAAAACCATTCGGCTCCGCCGATCCGACAGCCGAACTCTGACCCCTGGCCCCTGACCTCTCATCCCTCCTCCAGTTTACCGGTCCATGTTGTCGAGGGCGAGTGGGTCGGCGGGAGCGAGTGGCCAGGGCCCTACATCTCGGATTGGCGTAAAAAGTCCCCCGGCCGCTATTATCAGTGTCGACCTGCGCCACGACCCAACTTGAAGAACACCAGTTTAGGGGGCATGGCACCTCGGCTGCTTGTCCGTGCTCGCTCGCCGGGTTAGACTGTCAAATGCCGCGTTTTTTCGTCCATTAGGGGGAATCGAACCCGTGTCGAACGAACAACTTTGGGCCCCGTGGCGGCTGGAATACATCGTCGGCGACAAAACTGCCAGCCCGGCTGGCCGGTGCGATGATCTATTGGAGGGGGGCGATCCGGAGTGCTTTTTGTGCCAAGCGGCCCCGCCGGGCGACGACCGGCATCGACTGGTCGTGGCCCGTGGAGCACATACGTTTACCTTGCTGAACCGATATCCTTATAACAATGGGCATTTGCTGATTGCCCCGCTGAGGCACCTCGCCCGACTCGATGAGCTGGGCGATGATCTCCAGTTGGAGCTTTCGCAGACGATCACCCGCATGGCGGGCGTGCTGGAAAAGGTGCTCCACTACCAGGGGCTCAACGTGGGGTTGAACCTGGGCCGGGCGGCGGGAGCGGGCGTGCTGGGCCACCTCCACTGGCATCTCGTCCCCCGTTGGGTCGGCGATACGAACTTTATGCCCGCCATTGCCGGCGTGCACGTTATCCCGGAGTCGCTCGAAGCCCTGCGGGAATTGCTGATACCGGAGTTGGAGAAACAATAGAAGCTTTTACATGAACGACGTTACACCTGAAGACGAACCGATCGCCCAGGACCGGCCATTTGCCAGCGCAGTGGTCGAGGCCCGTGCAAGATTGGGAGAACAGAATGTGGGACGCCGCAAATGAGCTTGGTCAGGAAGCAATCGCTGACGCTTGTCGAGCAGATTGAACCGCGAATTCTCATGGTTCGGGGGCAGAGAGCCATTCTTGACGCCGACTTGGCGGAACTGTACGGAACGACCACCAAGCGGCTGAACGAACAGGTGAAACGGAACCAAGCGCGCTTTCCGGCGGATTTCATGTTCCACCTGACCGCTGAAGAGGCCCAAGCCGTGCGGTCGCAAATTGCGACCGCATCCAAACGCAATGTGCGTTATCTCCCTTATGCCTTCACGGAACACGGAGCCCTTATGGCGGCCAGCGTTCTGAACACCGCCCGCGCAATCGACGTAAGCGTCTACGTAATAAGGGCGTTCGTCAAACTACGTGAACTGCTCTCGACGCGCAAGGAGTTGGCGCACAAACTGGCCGAGCTGGAGCAGAGGGTTTCATCACACGACGAGGCCATTCAATCGTTGGTAGCCGCAATCCGGCAACTCATGCAGCCGCCGCCAACGGCGTCGCGGCCACGGATCGGTTTCCATGTCAAATCGGAGAGCACGTCATGAACGACGTTACCCCTGAAGGCGAACCGATCGCGCAGAACCAGCCGTTTACCATCGAGGTGGCCGAGCGGGTTCGTCGGCTGCCGCCCTATCTGTTTGCCGAGATCAATAAACTGATGTACGAGAAGCGCCGGGCAGGCGCCGACGTCATCGACCTGGGCATGGGCAATCCCAGCGACCCGCCGCAAGACCTGGTCATCGAGAAGCTGGCCGAGGCCGCCCGCGATCCGAAGAACCACGGCTATGCGCCCGCCCAAGGCATTCTCAGCCTGCGGCGCGAGGCCGCCGCCAAATACTTCAAACACTACGGCGTGCGGCTCGATCCGCAGCGGGAATTGATCGCCTGCCTCGGATCGAAGGAGGGCTTCAGCCACATGTGCCTGGCGCTGGTGGGCCCCGGCGACACGGTCATCGTGCCGGCCCCTTCCTATCCGGCCCATCTGTATGCCGTGGCCATGGCGGCCGCCAACGCCATCCTGCTGGAGGTCGCCGACAGCGCGAAGCTGCTGGCCAACATCGACTACACCTGCCGGCACCTGGTGCCGCGACCGAAGCTGCTGGTGGTGAACTTCCCGCACAATCCGTCCACCGCGGTGGTCGAGCCGGAGTTTTACGTCGAGATCGTCAAGTTGGCCAAGCGCTACGGGTTCATGGTCATCAGCGATCTGGCCTACGGCGACGTGACCTTCGACGGCTACAAGACGCCCAGTTTTCTGGCCGCGCCCGGGGGCATCGACGTGGGCGTCGAGCTGACCACGATGAGCAAAGGCTACAACATGGCCGGCTGGCGGGTAGGCTTTGCGGCGGGCAATGCCGAGATGCTCCGCGCGCTGTCGACCATCAAGGGCTACTACGATTACGGCATGTTTCGGCCCATCCAGATCGCCGCCATCATGGCGCTGCGGCATACCGACGCGGCGGTCGAGGCCCAGGCCGCGATCTACCAACGCCGCCGCGACGTGCTCTGCGAGGGGCTGGAACGCATTGGCTGGCCGGTCGAACGGCCCAAGGCCAGCATGTTCATTTGGGCCAAAATGCCCCCGCCCTGGGCCGCGCAAATGAAATCGATGGACTTCGCCATGAAGCTGCTCCAGGAAGGCGACGTCGTGGTCAGCCCCGGCGCCGGGTTCGGACCGGCCGGCGAGGGCTACGTCCGCTTGGCGCTGGTGGAAAACGAAAACCGTCTCCGTCAGGCAGTGCGGCAAATCGGTCGATGCCTGGGGAAGTAGGGAAGGGGCTGGGGACGGGGGGCTGGGG